>Ga0114922_10002019_pt1 | contig 19172 bp, 2 predicted proteins | sample AartaG_FD_100975 | JGI IMG/M metagenome (GOLD analysis project Ga0114922, IMG submission 100975) | Deep subsurface microbial communities from Aarhus Bay to uncover new lineages of life (NeLLi) - Aarhus_00045 metaG | ecosystem: Environmental > Aquatic > Marine > Oceanic > Sediment | place: Aarhus...
AGAGCTACACCGGATTTCAGTTGAAAGGTATCGGTCCGCTCTGTGCCCGGCACGTACCGCGCTGCGGACACCCAAATCTCATCGCCTTCGCTGGCAGAATTCAAGGCGTTCTGGAGATCGGCATAGGCATCTTCCCAAGAGCTACCGTTATTCGCACCCGTGGCGCCTGCATCCACATAATGTATGGCAGGAACTTCAAATGCTTTCTCAGTTGCCCATTCTGACTTAGCAAATCCAGTATCGACAGTCTGTACACTCCAATAATAAGTACCAGGCTCTAACTCTTTGATAACGTAGGACAAAGCATGGCCCACATTTCCTGGTCCGGGAGGAATAATACCGGACATAATATCATTTGTTCCTGGAGCTGTCCCGACTCTCAAATTGTATGTAAGAACATTTGGCCCTGTCTCATTATCTGTTCCTTCACCCCAGGATAATATCACTTTCATTTCTGAATCAGAAACCTGACTTATGAGTGATTCAGTCGCTGGAGGAATAGGCATACTATTAGGATGAGTTACTTCAATAGTATTTTTATAAATTTTTACATCCATGTATCCACTTGTTATAAGATCCAAATCTCCATCATTATCGAAGTCGCCAAAATCTAAAGAATACGCTCCTACGGCAGGTTGATCGGAATCAATGGTTAAAGTCCCGTTCTCGTTTTTGTAAAAGTTGAAACCAATAACAAAATCATAGTCACCGTCATTATCGTAATCTCCGTATGTAAAAGTCCGCGATTCACCAATCCCTTCAATTCTGTTTGAAACATTCTCTACAAATTGGCCTTCAATGTTTTCATATATGTAGAAATCCACAATATGTTGCGTCGCAACACAGCCGGTAACAGCTATATCCAGGTCTCCGTCACTGTCATAGTCAACCCAGGTAACAGTACTTTGGTCTAATCCTGTGATGGAGTGGCCGGAATCCTTTGTAAGAACTCCATTGTTGTTATTATAAATATTTGCAACGTGTTCAGAGCCATTATCACCGAAATGAACCAAATCAAAATCTCCATCCTTGTCGTAATCACCCCATGATGCACTCGAATATTTCAAGTTATCTATATTCTGAGAAGAATCCCATTCTAATATTCCGTCCTGATTTTTGTATATTCTTGAAAATGGCCCGTATCTGTAACCGGTAATAAATAAATCTAAATCCCCGTCATTATCATAGTCCCCCCAATACAGGTTGCCTGTTAAGCCTGAGATGTTTTGTTGACTATCTATAAAATTGCCATTATCATTCTCATAAATTTTAGTGGCATAAGTTTCTCCTGAATAACCACAATATGCCAGGTCCAAATCTCCATCGTTGTCATAATCAATCCATACAATACTTCCTTCATTTTGATAGCCACCAATAGGTAAAAAACTCTGTGTTGAATCCAAATTTAGTTGAAATCCGTCATTTATATATAATTCAGATATACGATCATTATAGCCCCGATTGCCAATCATTGCGAAATCCTGATCTCCGTCGTTATCATAATCTCCCCATGAAACAGCTCCAGTTGCACCAGGGATGTCTTGGTTTGTATCTTCCAAGAAGGTTCCCGGAGTTACCCCATTTCCAGTTAAATCTACATCTTTCTCAGGTTCATCAGGATCGTCGCTAAGTATTCGAAGAATAGCATTCTTTGTTCCCGTTGAGGTTGGTGAAAATCGTACCGTAATATTGTGATTATTACCTGGATGTAGGTCGAAAGACCCTCCTCCACTCACCATGGAAAACTGGTTTGGATTATCACCAACAATACTAGAACTGGTAACATGTAACGTATCATTTCCGTCATTTGAGACTACAAAATCCTGTTCAGAAAGACTTTCAACAAGAACTTCTCCGAAATCATGTGACGGTGGATCGACAGATATGTCTGGCTCAGAAGGGGGGACATAATCAACTGTAATTGTATTGCTACCAACATTACCCGCATTATCCGTCGAGGTAACTGTCAAAACATTGGGCCCAGGAGCAAGGTCAACAGTGAATTTCCAATCTGACAAGGTTCCTTCATTTGGATCGCCAGTGTTAATCGTTGTAGATGCAAGCCCTGACGAGGGATCAGGGTCCGTGGAAGTGCCTTCCAGAACCACCTGTGGTTGATCTGTTGTGAAATCAGTCCCTGAATTAGTGGTAATCTCTACTATCGGATCTATTGAATCCACAGACACTGCAAAAGGTGTTGACCAACCGGATACACGGTTAGTGTGTGTCTGACACCGGGCGCGAGCTCTAACGAAATACACCCCATTACTTGACCAAGAGTTAGGCTGTGTATCAGATCCCCAGTCAGACAGTGTTCCGTCGCCCCAGTCAAATTGGTATTCCACCGGGTGACCAAGAGTGGTAGTACTCCCGCCAGTACTATATGTGACGCTTTCACCAATTTGCGGATAATTCTCGCCACTGGGGCGATCTGGGGTTGTGACGGTTTCCGCAATAACAACGATCGTGTGGTGTTGGCTCTCAGCACGATTGCCTGACTCGTCCCAAGCCTCAGCCCAATATTCAATCTGCTGGCCACCTGTGAAAGACCCTATATTGTGTGAGGGATTGGAGGACCCTGCATCGATATTTTCCCAAGTTTGTGTGTGCGGAGAGCCGTCATTCCAGTGAAGTACTATCCTCTGAAGGTGGTTATTGTCTTCTGCAGACACATTCAGCACAATGGGTTCGGTTTCGATGGGAGAACCAGGCACAGCCGAGACCGTCACGTTACTCGGCCTCGTATTCTCCTCTAATCTGAAATGGTCAGTGTACTCCAACCGCCAATTGCCCCACGGGTCTTTGACCTTAACGTCGACCCGCCAATCCCCGCACTGAAAAGCTGCAGGGTCCCCAGCAATATTCTTGTAGCCCCAAATCACAGCCGAAGCGATGGGTAGTTCGAAAGGCCCAACCCATACAGAGGAAATTGGATCGACTTCATATATGTATGGCGAAGACCCATCCGGTGGGTACCATTCCCACCTGACCGAAATGTCTTCAGACAAACCTTCGAGACTAACCCACGTATACGCAAAAGTATCCGATGGTGAAAAAAAGTTCTTTGGATTAATAGGATCACCTGTCGCAGTGTCCACACCTTCGGCCATTTTGTGCTCAATCAAATTGTAGCGGTAAATGAAATTGCGACTTCTTACATGAACGAAGCTTCCACCCATAGGTTGTACGTACCATCTAACATTATATTCTCCAGACTGTGACAGTTGGGGAATGTTTTCCCATCCATACCACCACCAGGCAAAGTCCCACCAAGGCTCAGTCCAGGTATCCCAGGTGTATTCCCACATTGTACCATCCGGTTTATATATTTCTAATCGTGCCTTCACCTGAGTGCTCAGGTTGTGCACTCTCAGAATGCTCCAGAGGCCGTCGGATTCTGTAGGTGAGAACCAATCCCGTTCGTCTACCGGCTCAACGTCGCCATTATCATATACCCAATATGACCCACAATTCTTTACCCATGAAACGCTGTAACCCGTCGCCGAACCCTCTGTGACATTCAAGGTGACTGAGTTTGAACCACTCAGACCAAGTCCATCATAAACATAAACTTGAACTGGCCGGTTTCCTGGGCTTGAGGGTGCGTTAATATCGCACGAGAAAGAACCATTGGACACACTGGCAGTCCACTCAGTTCCACCAACCGAAATTATTGCCGTTCCAGCCGGCACAGGTGACCCCAAATCATATAGAGCCGTTCCTGACACTGTCACAGCTTCAGATGTATTAGCGGGATTGGGGGACAAGGACAGATTGCCAACATTGATATCCGATGAGGCAAAATTTACTTGTGGGTTATTAAACGCAAGTGGTAAATCGCTAGAATATACAGTGATGGGAATGCGAACTGGATCGGATTCGAATGGGTATTCCAATCGGTGCCCGCCCAACTCAGCATAAAGAGCTGGTAAGAATCCAACGACAACCTCAGCTGTAGCGTCTTCAAAGTAACTTAGCATTGTGCTACTTCCGCTGAATGTCAGTGTGCTATCTTTACTGTATATACTCTCTCCCGGATTGGAGAAATAGATGCTCTCTCCAAACAGGGTCTCCTCCAATCCCATGTCAACGTCTAGGGTGACCCCAGCTTTTAAAAAAGGAATTCCAAAATAATCAGTAAGGTCTAGGTCTATGAAGTTTTGAGGAGGTAAGTGGGCAGATATTTGTACGGAATCATCTAAGAGAAAGGGTGTGAAAGATTGAGAATCAATCAAAGGAAGATTCAACGATGAGACACCCAAAAGCTCCAAAAGATCGATGGAGTAGTCCAAGCCGAAGATGGGTATCCCGTAGTATGCATCAACACCATATCCGAGGCCGAGGTTAAAAGAGAACTCCCCTCCATCTTGCGTCCCTGTTACCCCTATAATGCCGTTGTCCGTCCAGACACTTCCGTTCATGGTAACATCCGCAAGATTGAGGTTGAGATATCCGTATGCGCGAACCTGCAGTCGAGCGTAGTCTTTATCCGCCCCTATATATCCACTATCAAAGCCATATTCCCCAAAATTAAGATCCGCAGCAAATTGAATGGGCCGCGTTTGTTCGGCACCCACCCTGAAAGCAATGGCGCAAACAAGCAACACAGCCAGCGAAGCAATAAAAGATCTATGAAAAAGTCGCGTCATTATCCTTTATCCCCCAAATAGAGCTGAATTGCCAAACTCTATTGTTCGTCTTCTGAGAAAGAATAATTATCGTACTCTTGAACAAAAATGTGACCCGTGAGATGGAATCGCGATGATGTCTTTTTAGGTAAGTATTTTCCATCCCTTGCTGGATAGTATTCAATTTGGCTGGTACCAATGAATTGATTATTGAGGTACTGGTCGTAACGAAGAACCACACCGTCTTTCTTTCGAATCCAAAGTCGTACAAGCCATTTTTCTCCTGATGAGCTCAAGACAGCACAGTCTTGGTTATCAAGCGAGGCATTTTCATCCTCCAATACCCATTGGGCTTTGCCTTTCATTTTTCGTAGCATGTGACCAACGTCGAGAGTATATGGGGAAGGTTTAGGAGATGAGGAGGTCTTGTCCGTGCTTTCTTGGGAGGACATTGTATTGAGACTTCCCTTTTTTATTCTCAAGCCCCTCTGTTTAGTATATGACAGTCGACCACCACCCTTTTCCACTAACGTCCCACCCGTTGCATCCGTGCTGCCCCTCGCCTGTTTGTAAACCTCTGTCTTGCGATCAACGGTGTAGCTTTTCTCGTAGATGCAAGCGTCCTCAGCTGTAGAAATCCAATGTTCTGGACTTGCAGCAATGGACAGTGCTGAAAAAGAGCAAAAAACAAACAAGACTGATGCAACCAAAACAATCTTCCTGAATAATACAGCAGAATCTTTCGAAAGAGTCCTATTCGTCATTTGTTGCCTCCTGAGAAACATTTTGGCCCTCAAAGAATCAGTTCGCAGACTAACGTGGGGCAAAACTTCACCCCCCCTCAGACATGATACGTGTCTTTAACGGCCTTATTTGTTAGCTGTCCCCTCGCTAGTGCCTCCAATGACCTTGCCCCCCCCACGGCCACTTCCGTGTGATTGACCAGTCGGAGCAGCCGATCGACTTGGTCTGCCAGTCAAACCCATATAACCATCAGTTGATTCCGTTGAATCTTGTTGGTAGAAAGCAGCCCCCACGTCGGGCAACCCGCTTCGGGAAAACGTTCGTCGGGTTCTTAGTTCAAATGGGAACTGCTTTGGATTATCAAGTCGTGAACCGACGTAAACACGATTCGGGTCAGCCACACCGTCAATTAATATCTCAAACTCGACAGAATCATCAGCCGACACAAACTGGACAACACCCCCGCGCGCCTTGGGTATGCTCGAAATTTCGAGCCGGTTGGCCACCGCTTTCGGGTAAGCCGTCTCGGCTTTTGCCGATCTCTTCACTGTAATAGGTTTGTTGGCTGTTACAATTGCTTTTAACGCAAAGTACTCTCTTGCCCACCAAGAAATGGTCCAGACACCATTGGGATCGCACCAGATATAGACACCATCTTTGAGAAAAGTTGAGGGGCAGGCCAATGGATGGCGCCCGACGTTGCGAGAGCGTGACACCGATGGGGAAACAGTTGACCCTTCAGAGCCAGGTACTGCATTTGGTGGCGCTGAAACATGACGCCCCGACGCTCCCGCACCTCCACCCCGGCCTCTGTTATACTCTTGCGAAGCCGGTTTATTACCATCCGGATCAGCTGCGCTAGCAGAAAATACCATCACCCAACAAATCACAACTTGGATTGTCGTAACTTGTACCATTTTACGCGATACCATAATTAGCCTCCTTACAACTCCATACGGGAGACGGTCAAGTCTGCTCTTGACCTTTTCTCCACGCCCGTCCTACCTTTCATTACGGCCCCCATTTGCCGACGCCATCCAGCAACACGCAGGCCCTTGACTTAGACAAATTGATTGTGACCACTTCAACCCTTTTGCCGCAGCTCTCAAGTCTCCTTTTCCTTACCTGCAAGCTGGGTGTCTGGGCCGAAACTTGAAGCACGCACCGCCCCTTCGTTTCTCTCACTCGAGGCGCTGAGTACGCAGAGTTTCCTATTTTTGTTCTTTCTTCTGACCCCAATGAAATATGCGTTGCATTGCACTGGGTAAACATTTCGGGAGTGTTTTGCTTGCAATATCTAACGTTTGCTAGCTAACCCTCTAACTGTACCTTGTCGGCTTCTGATCCGCCACAAGGGGGTTGACATTTTTTCAATGCCGGTAATTTCCCCCGGCATTGGAAAACAATGAATTCTCAGCGGCCTTTCCGTCTCTGCGGTGAGCTAAAAATCAAAACCCAAAACCTCCTGCCTCATAAAGATAAAATACCCTTCACCCGGAACGATCAGGAAATCAACACCTGCAACCTGTCCGTTTGGCCCAAATCCCGCTGTTTCAAAGGAGCCCTTTTCCGCGGAATATCTCTGGACGCTTGAAATATTTTCACTTTCAAGGTCAGTTAGCAACTGGAAAGCAGTATAACTGTCACCGGGGCAGGCAAATCCGACAAGGTTAAACCCTGGTTTCAGGTCAAGAGTAGAACAAAGCACGGAAGTAAAGGTGATAACCTTATCCTGCTTGGCGTAAACAATGAGCCCCTCGCCACCATTGAGGATAAAGCTTGGGTTCGAACTATCTCCGGGGATCAGGGTAACGAACTTGCCTGCCTGGTTATCATATGCCATCACCTTTTCGATCTCCGCGGTGTCTCCGAGCATTGGCAGCCAATCTTTCAAGTCGTTTGTGAATAATATCTCTGCAGGAATAGATATGAAATTAAAGCCTTTCTTAAGCTGAGTAGGAGTCGCTTTGGGAAAGGAAAATTCGTTACAGGGATTACTCCCGGCAACAAGTTCACTTTCATTGTCGTATCCATCTCCATCCGGATCGCCTCCTGCTGCAAGAATGTATATGCCGTCGGAGGAAACAACATCGCTTGTTGCACCAGCACCGTTCACAGCCCGGACATTGATGTAGATCTTGTCGCTGCAGCTCTCAGTCAATGATAGCCCAGTCAAATCAATCTGCGATACCGGCCCTGCTGATGTCCAATCATCTGTTGGCCCTGGTGAGGTTCCAAGGGAGTAGAGTACGTTCTGAAGACCTGAAACGCCTGTCTGAGTTTCCCAGGATGCGTGGAACCTGTCCGTCCCCAGGCTGAAGTAACCTTCATCTGTCACACTCAGAATCTGTGGAGCTGCCTGGTCAATATTGAATTCCACATATTTCACCGTCTCCCTATTCAGATTTCTATCTACCGAATAGAAAAACAAAGTATAATCCCCTGGTTCTGTGACTTGTATGGGATTCTGGTAATCTGTATAGGCATCATCACCCGGGAACCGATACCTGGTAGCCAAAACGCCACTTCCACCTACATTGTCCGTGGCTGTCAAAGAAACAGTCACATCAGACATGTACCACCCATCTTGGCCCATGGTTCCTGCGATATCCGCAGTGGTAACAGGAGAAATGATGTCGTTGCTCTCTTCCTCATCAAGTACATCGGAGGGAGGAATGTCCCCCTCCTCATACACACCGTCACATTCATGATCCAGTCGCAGAACCGGGTCAGTCATAGCATCAGTGAGATCGAAGACAACTTCCCCGCATCCGTCAATATTAAGAGCGATATCTGCAAACATATAGGTCTTGATGACACCGCCCTCTGTCATCATCTGAAACTTCACGTCCAGATATTCACTGTCCACCCCATTGAATTCGAACGTGTAGACAGAACCTTCCGGCACGAATATTTCGACACCCTCATTAGTGGGCCGATAGTCCGTGCCTAGAATGCCTGTATGAATCGTGTTGCCGGTATACCCCGTAAAGCCGTCAGAAGTTGGGATGTCAGGGCGGTATACCCGCGGCCATTTTTCTACGGAGCCGTCGTCGGAATTTGACCCCGAATCCCCAAGATAACCCGAAGCGCCGGAAGAGGGCCTAACGATGATCAGCAATCCTGAAGGCAGGCCACAAACACCATCGCCATAGGGCTCCACCGGGCTCGAAGATAGTGTCTCGAAATCTTCTTCGTAACCTTTCAGCAGAGACCGAATCAATCGTGTGACACCCAGATGACTGGGCAGATTCGAGTGAACAGCATAGGGTGCAGTATATTTTTGCTTGACATCGGCGGCAAGGGCGCTCTCAAGAGTCACCCGCCCGTCGCCGTCGCCGGGTTGGAAGTAAAGAGTCAATGGCTGAGAAGCCTCATGAAGGACCGTCGCTGTGCGTTTCTTACAACCGGCAACAAGGTATGAGGCAGCAGGCAAGTTTAAAAATCCATCAATATTACTATGCAAAGCAACTGCCGCGGCATACAGTGCTGCCGCTTCGCCACACAACGAAGTTATCTCCTCAGTCATAGTCGGCGATGAATTCAGATTGATCTGGGCGCTATCTCGGACATAATAGCCGTCCGGGAAAATATTGAAGTAATCCATGGATGGCAAAAGCTGGTAAGCGCTGGGCAATTTGAGCATTAAGTTTTTCGCCTGAAGATCTCGGAATCCATCCAAATCTTTGTCCAAGTTATAGTAATCATAGAATTGACTAATGACGCCCAATGGGTCCCCTGAAAACATGCTGATCAGGTTTATGATCAGTTCGGCGATTTCTAATTTGTCGCTGCAAAAGCCTGGAGAAAGGGCTTCGATATCGGCCTCTATGGCAGATATCAGGGTGGCTATGTAACCAAACAGCGTGGGGTCTTCAACAAAAAACAGTAGAGATTTTAACAAATTCAAGTTGGAAACGACATCAGCCTGGAGTTGCGAGTCATCCACGAGAATCAGAGAGCCAAACCTTGGTGCCCGGAGCCCGTGCCTCATCACAGAAAACGCTTCCACCGCTCCCAGGTTGGGCGTTCCTAGAAATATCAGCTTGTCGACTTTAGTTACCGCTTCGGGATCGGCGGCCATCATCGCCTTGCACACCAGCCCCCCCATGCTATGGGCGAGTAAGTTCACCTTCGGATAGCCAATTGTGGTTGTGACTTTGGAAACAAATGTATTCAGCTTCTCAGCGGAAACTGCATTGTCCATCCGCCAGTCATAAGCAAAGTAGAATACATCCTCCGGATCGGTTGAATTCAGGATAACAGTGTCCAGGTCAAACCACGCGTCGTCTTCAGAACCGATACAGTAAAAGCGATATTTCTGAGAGTTCATGTAGCGTTCAAGCTCATTAAACGTATCTCCAAATATCACTTCTTTCATACCTAAGAAATTGAACTTGATTGCTTCTTTCAGAACATTTTTTACACGGATAGCGCAGTTGCCGGATGCGTGACCATACATGTCCTCGCACATGAGGTCGTCCATATAATTGTCACAGGGCAGAAGTGCGTCTAATGGATGGAACACCCGTTTGGGTTTTTGATTATCGTACACGTCGTACAAAGTACTGCCAAGAATGCCGTGGACTATGATCAGCGGCGTTCTCACCCAAAAGCCAGCTTGATTCAGCAAGGGGTACGTAGAATTGAGAGTCACATTCTCAAAAGTTGCACTCAGAGTGTAGTCAATGTCATCTGCATCTTGCGGAATCTCATAGCTGAAGTAAACCCTTTTTGTCTTCCCACCTTGAATAGTGACTCCTGCCGTCCTAACATCGGCCGGAATCTCGTCTTTGTATGAATCGTTCTCTATAGTTACGGTCAAGACACCGAAATGAATCGGGTTGTTTGGACTATCGTTGTTCTTCAGCTCCACAAAGACCTCAACCGTGTCTCCCGGTCTGTATTTCTTTGCAGGTTCTATCCCAGTGATTTTCGTTTCTGGATCCGGCAATGTCTGTTTCGGCAGGAACCATTCCGGTGGAGGTGGCACACACAACTCCACTTCAATCTCATCAACATTGAGGATAATCTTGAAATCGGTCGCCACGATATACTGGCCTTCGGTGATACCTTCGACCTGCAGTTGGAGAAGATTCTCGGCCGGCCCATCAGCGCCCAGATTGACCAGAGAGGTAGGGAAACGGAATGTATACAGACCTTGAGGAATGGTCTCCTCCAAAGTGGCAATCGTTTCACCGTTGATGGAGATCACAACCGTATGAGGATCATATTTCTCCTGAGCCATGGGCAGTGAGAAATTCACTTCCAGGGCAGCTTCGGCAAGATCATCGTGGCCAAACCCCCTTGGAACGGAGAACGGCAGTTCCAGACTCATCTTGTTTGTGCAGTACCAGTCCTTGATTACAGCTACAATGGCCACGTCATTGACCGTGTACGTCTTCAGACTGGTGTCCGGCGGGCAGCCGATTTCAAAGGGGGCAGAGGCTACATACTCGCCTGATCTGCCGTACAGCGTTCCTGTGGCATATTCTTGGGCATAGATGTCAAACTCTACGAATTCCCCGTTTTCCAGGCGGTAGTGATGGATGGATGGATTTATTGTTGTCTTGGGACGGTTTGCCGCATCAACATACACGGCAATATCCGACAGAGTATCCCCGTAGTTGATCAGCCTGAATCTACTGGTCATCATTCCAGGGGTGCTCTCCACAGGTTGGATGTCCAGGTTGGCCACAAAGGGCCTCACGTGGACTATGGCATGAGAATAATCGACAAATGAGTCATATTTCCCTTCATCAGACACCATCTTCAGGTAAATATCGTACAGAGTCTTCAGGGCATCAGGCGCATGGATGACCAGTTCCACATCTTGAGTTTCTCCGGAAAATAGTGTTGCTTCTCTCGTCGGCGTGCCATCTCCGACAAAACCCACAACAATATCTTCGTTGTCATTTACGACCGACAACTGGTAAGTATGTTCGATGATATCCGTATTGGTGATGGACAAGGTCACAGGTTGGTCATAGTCCCTGTCTATCCAGAACTCATTGATGTCATCCACGAACTTCACGGCCTTTCCGGTTCTCACCAGATAGACCTCGGACGTAGTGACCCCTCCACAGGATGAATGGCTTTCCGTGTAGAATTCGTAGTAGGTGAAGTAATCCAGGTCCGTAAGCGTTACCCTGTGCTCAAAGTCGGTGGACTCCACAGACACTTCAATGAAGTCCTCATCACCCAGTTTTCTGTAAAACATATAAGGGGTGGCGGCAATATCAGTGTTCCACGCCACGAATATCGTGTTTCCGGCAAGTTTGGTGTCTTTCGGAATCGCCAGGGGATACACATTGGGATTCGATGTCACAACCAGTGTACCGTCGTCACCACTTGTGTAGGTCTGTCCTTCAGTTTCCCACGAGGTCTCTACGTGGAAGGGATAATCCTGTGTCGCAATGCCGCAATCTTCCGGAAGGCCCAGTTGAACAGTAACTACTTTGCGGGCAAAGGGATTCAGCGTAAAGCTCTGATCTTCTGCGTCGATGGAATACCAGTCGGAATCAAGGCCAGTAAGCTCAAAGTCTATGTCCTTGGAAACACAGAATTGGTTCTGCACCTCGACAAATACCCGGTTATCCCCTGTCAGCGAAACGACTACATCTTTGGCCCTGAGCTGCACGCCAACAGATGCAGCCGCATTTGGATCAGCGCCATAGTGGACTTCATCGCCGTCAGACACGCCATCTCCGTCCGTGTCGGGATTATTGGGATAGGTCTCATTATGGTACTCTTCAAGATTGGTTAGGCCGTCCGAATCCGGGTCATCCGTCGCGTCTGATTGATCAAAGGGATTGAGGCCGTGAATCTCTTCCCAGTCATCGGACATACCGTCGCCGTCCGAATCTCCATTGGGAATCGTGTTCTTGAAAATGTAGAACGTCGTAAAACTCAGTCCATTTGCGCCGATTGATCCTGATCCTTCGTACCACTTCTCACTGGGCTGCCCAGGTTCAAAGGCGTCAGCCCCCCACCCCATATTGATCCTCACCTTGAAGTCGCCGTTGCTCTCGATCCGGTATTGATCAATTATCGCGTCGTGGCCCACCCCGTTGTTGTTTTGGTCCGTCCCGTACATGGTGATCAGCACGGGGTGGCCGCGGTCTACACTGGCAGTGATATACGCCCTTTCGTCATCGAGTCGGGTCAGTCCGTCACTCACGGTGATGTCATCTTTAAACCGGAACCGATCCATGAGTATGGACTTGACTTTCTGTTCATTGCTTACCCCCACCCAATGGTACGGCTCATGCTCCGTCCCGTACGAACCAAAACCCGTGCCCGCGCCGTTGACAAAATCCGCGTCACACCCCAACGCGACGTTCCACAAAAAGATCACCACCAGGTCGTCCGGGTCAGTCGAACACGGGCTGTCAACGCTCGCACCGAAGACCGCACCGGCGGCAAAGGGAATCTCGTCGGAATAGGAATCGGACGTGACGCAACCCCCATGAGTAAAGGCACGGATGATCGGAGCCTGGCCTACGATCGGGGTAAACCTCGGATAGACGACCCGATTCTGCAGCATATTCTCCAGCCAGCCGACGCGGCTGTTTTTCAGGTAGTAGTTCATTAATTGGCCCACAGCGACCGGTCCGCACCCTGCCACGTATTGTTCAAGGGTACCATCGCCATTGCTGTCCAGTTCCAGTGTGTACTGTCTCCACCGGCTGGTCAAAAGCCTCGGGCTCTCATAACTCAGATCCGCGCCCCTGCCACTCACCGGAACATCGAGGCTCGGATCTCCCGGATCACTTGATGGAATGGAGACCACGGCACTCGAATCCACTTCCGCCGTGGGAGAAAACACCACCTTGAACGTGCATGATTCGGATTGACCAAGTGTGGATTGTGAACAACTGTCTGCCTCTATGGTGAACGCCGAATCACCGGCAATTGTAATGTTTCCAAGTACAACGTCTAGATCACCCGCGTTGGTCACCGTAAAGGACTTCCCTTGCTGCTCTCCGATCTCAACATCTCCAAAATCATAGGAAGTAGGCTGAACCTCGTAGTCTTCCACAGGCTGGTAGACTGAAAAAGCGTTCCTATAAGTGAGTTCGTCTTCACAATCCCCCAAACCTGAAAGAGTCGCCTTGAGATGATAGAACGTGGCATCAGTATCTTGTGGAATCTGCCACTCAAACACAACCGAATCAGATCCCCCGGAAACCATGGCAGAAGAAGCGGTCTGCTCAAACGGGATCTCAGCATCCCCGAAATCGTCATCAACGATGAAATTCAGGGTACAATCCTGGTCGTCCAGATCGGGGTTGGACACTTGAACGCGGAACTGGACTGTGTCTCCTGGATTGAAATTTCGCTTTGGTGTTCCGCTATCGTCAAGGGACGTTACGCCATTGAGCCTCGGGCACAGCGCCCAGGCGGGCTCTCCGCTGCACAGGTACGGAAAACCTTGAGCCGACAGGTTTGCTTCCTCCTGGCTGGTCGAACATACGGAACCTATATCTATTGAGTCAATATCCAGAATCAACTCAAAATCCGACGTAACCACGTAATGCCCGCGATTCATATGTGTGGTTACAAGAGTGACCGTGTTCCTGCCAACGCTATTTATTCCGGTGCGTATTAAAGCAGGGGGAATCTCAATGCCATATGGTCCCTCAGGAATGGTATCAACCAAGTTCTGAATGACAATACCGTTTAATTTCACTGTAACATCGTGCTTCCGGTAGGTGTTGCGGGCCCATGGCAGGCTGTAGTGCATATATAGTCTTGCCCGGGTAATGTTTTCAGGTGTTATGCCCCGAGGTATTGCAAAATCTACCTCAATTTTCGCTCGATTGTTGCAGTACCAGTCATTCGCTCTCAGACAGATATGCACATCGTTGAGGAAGACATCGTAAAGGGATGTACCGCCCGGGCATCCGAAATGCGTTTCAAGGCTCACACTTTGCCCTGCCCCTTGAGCCGTCAGCAATCCTGTGTACTGGGCGACACCATCCAACGGTTGAAAGGTGGCCGAAAAAACAGCGGACTCGCCGGTTCCCAGCCGTAGATGATCGATTTTCGGTTGAAACACGATCTGTGGAGCCACGTCTTCTTCCGGAAAAACACGCAGATCCGTAATCGTATCCCCGTTGTTGGTGATTCTGAAAGTATTGGTAAAGATGGCAGGATTGTTACTGATTTCTACGAGGTTCAGGTCAAATACGGGGTCCCTCACATTAATGGTTGCGCTGGTGTAATCGACAATAGGATTATCCGTCTCGGCATCCGCAGTTAGTTTCAATGTCAACACATATTGATCACTTTGCGCATCCTGGGCATGGAAAGCCAGTGTCACATCACGGGCCTCGCCTGCATCCAGGGTGATCTCTTCGTCTTCGCTGCCTGAGCCTACAAATCCAGCAATTAGGTCTTCATGCGGATTTACGACTTCCACAAGGACCGTGTGGGATGCAACATCGCGGTTCTGTATGGTAAGGGTTATCTGCTGGTCGTAATCCCGAAGGATTTCATGGGTAGACTCTCTTTCTACAAATACGACGCCATCTTGCACGTGGAAGGTCCGCACATCCGATTCAACAGCCTCGCAGGCCCCATTAGAAACAGCGTACCACTCGTAGCTCGTGTCCCAAACCAGATCCTCAAGTACTATTCGATGCGTCCTACCAGAATTTCCTGAAACATATGTGTATTCCGTCGTCCCGGAGATCCTGTAATATAACTCAGTCGTGGCCTCTCCGGCTGTGTGCCAGGCAATCTCAGCCGTGCTGGTAGCCAGCTTCTCACTGTCTTGTGGCATAAGCCCGCTCATAACAGGAGCCATTGTCACAGTAAGCTCAATATCTACACCGCCGTCAGCCACCAGGCCTGTATTGGGTGACTCAGCAGAAACATGGATATTGTAGTCAAAGGTGGCCAGCCCGCAGTCTTCCGGAGCATTGATTTCAAGCTGGACGTCACGAACTTCGCCTGCACTCAAAATCACCTGGGTTTGATCAAGCACATACCAGCCCACATCAATACCGGTCACATGCAGATCAAAAGTATCCACCTCCCTGCTGGTGTTGGCAATTTTCAGTATGACTGTCCTGCGGGAACCAACAGACATCGTCAGGCCGGAAATGTCTGCTGTCAGAGATGATGACATGGCCCTAGGATCTGTTCCATTTGCCACCTCTTCGCTGTCACTGATACCATCGCCGTCCGTATCATCATTTGTCGGATCAGTTCTGTACTGATATTCCTCACCGTTGGTCAGGCTGTCTGCGTCTGAATGTGAAGAGGAATCAGAGGCATTCGGATTAAGGCCGTAACCTACTTCCCAGCCATCGGGCATGCCATCGTTGTCTGAGTCCCAATCTCTCAGATCCGTGGAGTGCTCAAATTCCTGGAGGTTGGTCAGGCCATCATTGTCGAAATTCAGATGGGCATCAGCAGGGTCTTTGGGATTAAGGCCATTTGCCTCTTCCCAGTCATCCGGCAGGCCATCCGAGTCGCTATCTTCGATGTAGTCTTCGATTTCAATGTATTTCGGCTGTTCACCTATTGTTATGTGTGCTCCGTCAACAAGGTGTGCATCGAGGATGTTTCCCTGCATATCAATCAGCACGCCGGTATTTGCCCCAAGTGACAGACTAACGGTTGTTATCTCACTTGCATGATCCGGGTTAATGCCCGTTTGGTCGAATGCTGTATACCAGATGATCTGAACTTTCCTGGAAGCGTTTCCATAAGTTACTTTATAGATTCCGCTGTTTCTTTCAGCCTCCGGGTTGATGCCCTCAATGTCCAGACCTCTGGTTTTTTCATAGAATATCTCAAGTACCTTTATGGCCTGCTTCTTACTTATCGTCTCCGATGTTCCCTGGCAGTCTACCTTGTAGATGCCATAAACATTTTCCCAATCACTGGGATCAATTGAGTTCACGTCCTTCAGATTGTAAATGAACGTATTCTCAATACCGTTAAATCCCATCAATGCACTGTACCGCAACAAGACTGAAGCCTGATCTTGTTCCCTGACCTGTCCTCCCACATCAGTTTTGGTGGCAATTCCATATTCGGTAATCCAGATCGGCTTTGAACCCAGGTTCTTTGCTTCGAGCAAGGTTTTTACCTGTTGTATGTTTTGGTGAAAATACTCGGGATTTTGTGGAACATAGTAGTAATGCATGGCAAAGACATCCATGAAGTAATCACTCTGCTCACCATTGCTGCTTTGAATGAGATCCAGCATATTGCTCAGATAGGCTGTATCAAAACCTGTGTCGCCTCCCAACGCCAAACCGGCGTTCAATACCACTGCACTTGGATTTGCAGCTTTTGCCGCGCGATACGCAGGGATTAGTCTGTTGTTCACATAGTTTGCCATTGTAAGATTGTGGCTATGCTCTGGATTGTCGCTGTCCACCTCATTTCCGATCTCAAAATAGCTGACCGGTCTAACCAGGCCCGGCATGTCATCTATGCCGTCGCCGTCGTATCTTTCCACAATATGAGAAACGTAGTCATAATACTGTTGATAGGTAATAGTGTTCGCATCAGACGAGAGGTTATCGTTATGAATATCCAGAAGGAGAAGAAGCTCCGGGGCGTCAGATGACTGGAATTTCTTTACCAGTTCATCGTAGCCGGACTGGTAGGTCGTTGACTGGTTACAGTTACTGATCTGAATCGTATAGGGATAACTCCAGGAAGCCTCGTTCCAGTCGCTCTGGGAAGCAAGGTCAGTGGGCTCAAGCTCGCTCCACCAGGCACCATCTCTGACAAAGTTGAAGCTCTTAGTATGATTTTGATACTCTTCAAAGGTCGTAGCCCAGTTGTACCAGTGGGTATGGACGGAGCAGTCAAGAACAGTTGAATACAGCAATGCCCCCATGTCCGCCCTCGACCCGTCAGGATCTGGGGGTGAATTTGGATCACCTGAATCTATGCATGGAGATAAATTGGTTAGATGATAATCGTAATTCTCAATTTCAACAAATAAAGGATCATTTTGAATATTTCCTATACCGAAATACCCCCCTTGAATAAGGCAATAGGTGAATTCGGGATACGAATCACCATGATCATAAATTTCTTTACCGTTTGTTGCATTATTACTCCATAGAATACTATTTAAAACAGATAAGGAAACTCCATACCTAAAGGCAAGGCCGCCGCCAGTATTAGAACTGTTTCTACAAATGGTACAGTTGACAATTGATACGGAGGAGGAATCACCACGGCTGCAGATGCCACCACCCTCTCCGCTTGAATTATTTGAAATGATACAATGATGTATATTGGCCGTACCGAACGTGGAAATGCCTCCTCCACCAAGCCCCGAAGAATTATTTTCAAAAGTGCTACTATCTATAACTGGTAGTGAAGGGAAATCACCTTGGCAATAAAATCCGCCACCCCAGTAACTGGAATAGTTGTTGGTAAAAGTACATTGACTTATCTGGGCAGAAGAGTTATCGGAAAAAATTCCGCCGCCATTCGCCGAAACATTTTCATTAATTTCACTGTGAGTGATGTTACAATTAGAAGCTAAGTAAAGACCGCCGCCATGACGCACAGCACTGTTATTTTGAATTATGCAATTTGAAACTTGAGCAGGAACAGAGTGGTAAAGCCGCATATAGATGCCGCCACCATCATCAACAGTTGCATGATTTGCTTCTATGGTGCAATTTTCGATTTTTGTAGAACTGCCACTGGACCAACTGACAACTATACCACCACCAGATGCTGCAGAATTATTTTTAATTGTACATCCTTTTATCGTTGGCGAAGACCGGCCATTAATATTTAAGCCTCCTCCAGAATTTGCAGCAGTGTTTGAGATTATACGGCAGTTAAGTATTTGAGGAGAGGCGTGGCTGATAGCAATTCCACCACCGACACCCATATAACCATTAGTAACCGTAATTCCTGAAACTATAGAATTTTCACTTTCTCCATTATTAAAGTAAAATCCTCTCCCATTTGCTTCGCAATCAATGATGCAATTCTCAGGTCCGCTTTCTGACTTGAGTGTGATTGCCTTGCCCCCAAAATCCAGGTTCTTGTTTCCTGCACCAGTGTAAGTTCCATCAGCAACGTGGACTGTTGAGCCGTTTTGAACTGAATTAATCGCGTGCTGAATAGTAAGCCACGGGTTCTGCTTCGTCCCATCCCCTGAATCATCACTGCCCGATGTACTCACAAAACGATCAACACTGGTGGGCACTGTTTCTCCTGAATCAATCCTGCCATTGAAGTTGCTGTCCTCTTCACCGTCACTCATTCCGTCACTGTCAGAATCTGCTTCCAAGGGATTGGTAGTGGTGCCTGGATCAAGGTCCGGCTGGAATACACTGGTGTCCGTATCCGGTCCAATAGCGTCTGAGGTGTAACCAAGCTCAGTACCATCCTGTATCCCGTCACCGTCGCTGTCTGGATTACAAGGATTGGTTTCACCGGCATCTACCACCCCATTCTTGTTCGTATCCTCCACACCATCCAAGATGCCGTCGTCGTCTGTGTCAGCGTCAAATGGATCCGTACATGTTGCTCGCTCAAAGTCATCTATTAGCCCATCACCATCACTATCAGCTTCAGGATCACCGTAATGCAAGATCGTCCCATATAACCCTACGGCATAGACATTGGTCCCGGAATTGCCCCACACGCTCTTGAGGTCATTGCAAGTTCTACTATCCATTTCATTCCAAGTCATGCCGTTATAATGCAGAATCTTTCCACCACTCCCTACCGCAAAAACATCACTCCCTGAACTGCCCCACACACCACAAAGGCGATTGGACGTCCCGCTGAGAGGATTAG
>Ga0114922_10002020_pt1 | contig 19171 bp, 23 predicted proteins | sample AartaG_FD_100975 | JGI IMG/M metagenome (GOLD analysis project Ga0114922, IMG submission 100975) | Deep subsurface microbial communities from Aarhus Bay to uncover new lineages of life (NeLLi) - Aarhus_00045 metaG | ecosystem: Environmental > Aquatic > Marine > Oceanic > Sediment | place...
AAGAGGATTTCAATTTTCTACATGACTTGTTCTATAAAGAAAGTAAAGCAGCAATTATAGTGTATAGCCTTGAGAAAAACGATTTGGGTTATGACAGCTTCACACATATTGAGAATTGGTATAAAAAACTAATAAAGCATTGCGGCGATATACCGGCCATTTTATTCGCTAACAAGGTTGATCTAATTGATAATTCTAATATTGACACTATCAGGATTCAAGAACTTGTTCATAAATATAATTTTCTTAGATATTTTATTACTTCCGCGAAAAGTGGAGAGGGCGTAATAGAAGCATTCAATGCTATTATTGAAAAATTGTATTTCAAATTTAAACAACTTTCTACTCAAAAATAACTCCACTAAAATTAAAATTGTGGAGGACGATAATGAAACATCATTTCTCGAATATAGAGAATAATTCTTAATCCAGTCATTAATTTCTAACAGAATGCATTCTAATATTGCCTAATATGAAAACAGTTATATACTCAGAGTTTGGACCACCAAATAGGATAAAACCTATCCATTCGAACAAATTGTTGAAGCTCATAAGTATGTTGATACAGGGCGCAAAAAGGGAAATATAGTGATAAACGTGCTATAATAGCACAATTTAACTAAGGGTTAGTATCCAAGATATTATATCCCAGTTTTAACATCGATACCACGAGTTTTAACATTCTCCTTGAGAAAATTCTCTATTTTTTTTCTTTTTGTAGTATAAATTACTTACAAAAAAATATATTCTATAATAAATTATTATAAATTGTAAAATTAAATACTAAAATGGTGAGTTTATTGGAAAAAGAAGAAAAATCAAAAGTTTTACACACTGAATTAAGAGGAAATCTTTCGATTCGTTTTGATATCATCAAATCAGCTTTGGGAATACAAAATGATGCAGAAGTTGTACGTTTCTTGATTCAGAGTTATTTTAAAGAGTATCTTGCTGAGAAAAGAGTAGAAGCTCGTGAAGAATTAGAAGAAGACCGAAAATTAATTAAGAAGTTTATGAAGAAGTATGGCGAAGAATGGAGAAAACTCGGTGAAGATTAGTGGTATGGATTCCTTCTGTTGAATATATTAAGGTTTTATTTGATGACGTAATTAAATCAGGAAAATTAATGGATCGTAGAGGTTTAATTTCAACTCTTGACAAAGTTGTATGGGGCATTCCATTTCAAGAGGTTCCTACAATATGGGAAAGAGCTACTATTTTGTACAAGGAAATCATAGACCACCATTATTTTTCTGATGGTAACAAAAGAATTGGCTCCTTATTGGCATATATCTTCTTGTACAAAAATGGATTTGAATTTTCACCTCCCGAAGGAGTAGTTTACGAAGTTACAATGAAAGTTGCTCAAGGTATGAAAGAATTTGATGAATTAAAAGAGTGGTTCAAGTCAAATTCAACTAAATCCTCAGAATAAATAAAGAAACTCTTCTTTGATTAAGTAATCTTCAGACGAATCACGGGCTTTTTCGAAGAATTCGAGGTCGTTGGATTTCTATGACAAGCAGTAAGAAAGTAATAGGCGGAACAATAGACGAACCAACCGATGACTTAGTCCACCTCAAGGAACTTATTGGAGCGGAAAAAATAAAACTGGTTATAGATAAACGCATTCTACTGGAAAAAACTGTCGAAGCTCATATTTACGTTGAAACGGAGCAGAAAAAAGGGAATGTAATAATAACTGAATTATAATAAAAGAATTTCAAAAAAAAGAAAGAATTTAATTAATTTTAATTAGAGACAAATTCGATAACTAACTGATTGAAATTTTGATTTGAAGTATATGGATAGAACGCATCGATACCACTTATTGCATTAATCTCTATATAATCGTTGCCATCACTTAAGACATACCCGTCTGTATGAATGCTATGATAGGACGGATCATATGAACTCCAAGTTGCTATAAAATGAAGAGAAAAAAGAATGGCTCCATTTTTTAGAAGATCTATTTGAAATGCATCAGATGCATCTAAGTTTTGTAATAGTACTGAAATTATTATTTTATACCATCCCTGTTTCAATAAGGTTATACACGTACCAGAATTGTTAACACTCACATATTCTGAATCAATGTAAGAATTATTAAGAAGTTGAAAAAGCCAGTTGGTGGGTGTAGTGTGGGGAGCATAGTTATAGTTATCATCGAGTCCATCCCAAATTCCTACTAATTTAGCCCTTGGTTCTTCTGGTTCAACAAATATTTGAGTTGTCAAGAAACTATAACCTCCTAAGATGAGGCCAGCAATACTTATAATTCCTAAAAAGATAAAACCTACTGTATTTTTTGACATTAATTTGATCCACACTTATATATGTAATATTATACGTCAAGAATTTAAAACTTAACAATTAAAACTCTAGTTAAAAAATAGAAAAAAATTATCTTCAAGAAGAATAACTATTCTGGTGTTTAGTGAATTATAATTAGAGATTTATTTCTTCCTTTTTTGTTTCTTTTCAGGTTCAGGAATAATTATCGTCGTATCTTCTTTGATTCTATCGAGGACGATTTGAGTTTTAACCTCTTCCACTCCTGGAAGGTTTCGTAATTGGTTTATTAACCTCATAGAGTCTTCATGGTCTAAGCATTTAGCCATGATAAAAAGAGGATATTCTCCGGTTACTACATAGCCGAATTTGATTTTATCTATGTTCTCTATTTCGGTTTTTACTTCATCAATTGGTTGTTGTGAGTTTATTCTCAACGACGCCATAACCATCTCCCTGTATCCCAAATGGCGACAATCTATTAGAGCTACGTACTTTTTAATTAAACTTTCCTCTAATTTTTGAACGCGAGCCCTGATTGCAGTCGCACTTTTTGGTTTTTCTCCTAACTTTTCTGATACCATTTCAGAAATCTTGTTTATTGTGATTTTTCCATCGTTTTGTAATAAGTCTAAGATTTCTCTATCGATCTCATCTATTTCTATAGGTTTGGAATTATCGGTTGCCATTGAAGTTACTCCATTTTTTTATTTATCAATTTTAATATAATCAATACTTACTTATAATTCTTTTCACTACTACTGATGAGTATTTTAGTTTTTTAATTTAAATAAAGCCTATTCTTATAAACAAAAAAACTATGATTTAAATAGTGGTTTGCATTTTATCTCTACAATGAATCAAATATAAACTTTATTTGGTCTAAAAATAAAAAAAATAAAAAAAATATCTAAAAAAGTTGAAAAAAATGGCAGATTTAACAATAAATGCGGTAGGAAAAAAATGTCCTATGCCTGTTCTCATGACTAAGAAGGAATTAAAAAAAATGGGCGCGGGACAAACTCTTGAATTAGTTGTCGACGACAAAGGAGCCTTAAAAGATGTACCTGCTCTTGTCAAGAATACTGGAGATACCATCCTCGATACAAAAGAAGATGGAGAACAGATTATTTTTACGATTAAAAAAGCTTAAACTTTAGATCTACGAGAAAAGTGATTTACGATGACAACCTATTCTTTTTTTATTAGTTCTGAACCGTATAAGTTTGAAGCGAGCGATTCGTTAATAGAAATGTGTAAATCTTTGATTAAAAAGGGACACACGATTAAGGGATTTTTTTTCTTTGGAACTGGTGTTTACAATATTAAGGGAGATATTAGCAGTGGAAGCTCTATAAGAAATATTCCCAAAAAGTTGGAGAAGTTTACGACCGAGAATAATATACCAGCTGTTGGATGCTCAACCTGGGTAAGTTTAACAGGATTAAATGAATCGAATTTTATTGAGGGTGCAGCTGAAGAGGGGTTAGGGGATTTTTCTAATTGGGTCGTGGAATCAGACAAAATAATAGTATTTGGAACAGGAGGATAAACATAATGATAGAATCTGTAATAATAATAACCGATCAATCACCAATGGGTAAAAATTCCGCTATAGAGGCAATTCGCATCGGTTCGGGATTTGTTGCGCTTGGAGAATATATCAACTGTCAAATAGTATTTACGGGAGATGCTGTGTATCTACTCAACAAAAACGCGAAACCAGAGGCCATTGGAATTGATACTTTGGATGAAACCTTCGAGATAGCAGACTTATCGGACTTAGAACTTTACGTAGTGGATACAGCTTTAGAAGATGCGGGGATGAGTGCTGAGGACTTAATTGAATACGATAGTTTGAAAATAATTACGATCGATGAAGTCGTAGATTTAATGGAGAGCGCTGATACGAGTTTTAGATTTTAATTGAGGAGAGTAAAAAATGACAGAAAATAAAAAAGTATTATATTTATTTGGATATAGCGAAATGACAGGGACGCATTTAGGACGCTTATTCCCTATCTTGAAAGCACAAATTAACAAAGGTTCTGAGATTGGATTAGTATTAATTCACGACGGAGTAATTGGGATTAACAAAAAAGGTAAAATTCCGGAGAGAATGCAAGAACTGCTCAATATGAATATTGACATTTTTGCGATGATTCCTGATTTACAAGCTCGTGGTATTGCTATAGAAAGCATTCACGATAAGGTTAAGCCTATCGGTTACGACGAATTAATCGATTTGATAGATATAACACCAAAGATAATATCTTGGATGTAATAAGTCCAGGAAATCAAAATAGATTTTTTAAAATTTACGGTAATAAAGTATTACAAAATTTTGGAATATAGTAAAAGTACAGACTAATTAAACAAAAAAATTGAAGTGAAAAAATATGGGAACAAAAATAAGTTATATAGTAAAGGACAAATCATTCGAGAAGTTCGCAATGATGATGCTCCTAGGTACCACAGCAGACGCTATGGAAACTGAATCCAACTTTTTCTTCACCTTTTGGGGTTTGAAATTATTAACTAAAAAGCATAAACCTAAGGTTGCAGGAATGCCAACCCCTATGAAGGGTATGGCTGCAGGCATGTTCAAGAAAAGGATGGCAAAGTTTGGAATTGAAGATCCATGGGGTATGATTAAAGACGCAATCGATAACGGTAATATGAAATTATTTCCATGCCAAATGACAATGGATTTAATGGGAATTAAGAGAGAAGATATGTTTGATTTCGTAGAAGACCCTGTTGGTGCCGCAACATTCTTAGAAATGAGTGAAGGCGGAAGAATCGTCTCACTATAATTTAATTTACAATTTTTTTTTTTATTCAAGCTAATAAAATGGTGGAAAAAATGTCAGAAACGAAAGAAGAACACCGGGAATATAAAACGGATGAAGATTTCGATAAAAATTATTTTAAAGATATAGAAAGAAAATCGAATATCTGGCAATGTATACAGTGTGGTTCGTGCACCGCGAGTTGTGAAAGCGGTAGATGGACTGCGTTAAAGACCCGGTCGATTATTCGGAAAGTAGTGCTTGGTGATTTATCAGTACTTGAAGATCCTGATATCTGGTTGTGTACGACATGTTATCAATGTTATGAGCGTTGTCCTCGTGATGTGAGGCCAACCGATGTAATAATGGAACTAAGAAATTACGCTACTAAATTAGGAAATATATCACCAACCCATAGAGCGGTCGTTGGCTATTTAAAAAACTTTGGACACGCTGTTCCGATAAACGACGAGATTAGAAAAAGAAGGGTTGAATTAGGATTAGACGAACTCCCTCCAACTGCGTTTAAATTTAAGCAGGAGGGAGATGATGAAGATTTAAAAAAGTTTGAAGAACATTTATTTGACATTCCTCCTCCTAAGGAAGAGAAAAAAAAGGAAGAAAAAGAGGGGGAGAAGTAAGAAATGGTAAAAGAACAAACATTCTCGTTTTTTCTGGGATGTCTTATGCCTAATAGATATCCTGCCATAGAAAAAGCTACGAAGTTTGTAATGAAAAAACTAGGGTATGAGATCTTAGACATGGAACGCGCCAGTTGTTGTCCAGCTCCAGGGGTCTTTCGATCATTTAATAAAGTTGATTGGATGGTGGCGGGTGCCAGAAACCTGTGTATAGCTGAGAAGCTCGATGCAGATATTCTTACGGTTTGTAACGGTTGTTTCGGAACGCTCCAAGAAATTAACAAACACTTGAAAGAAAACGAAGAGCACAAAGAATTAGTAAACGAAAAGCTAAAACTACTCGGAGATTACGAATTTAAAGGTACGATAGACGTTCGACACGTTGCTGAAGTATTAGGATACGAGGTTGGCCCATGGGGTATAGAAGATTTTATTACTAGAAAAGTAAACGCTCGTGCGGCTGTACATTATGGTTGTCATTTTCTAAAACCTACAAGAATTCGGGAGATAGAGAGTTCAGAAGGACCTACCATCGTTGAAGAATTCATTGAAGCATTAGGTGTAGAATCCGTTCGATTCAAAGAACAACTTACATGTTGCGGTGCTGGTGGGGGAGTAAAGGCATACTCTGGTGATTCGAGTATGACGATTTTCGGAGAAAAAATGAAAAATATTGAAGAAGTAAAACCTGATTTTATTTTAGACATATGTCCGTTCTGTCATTTACAATTTGAGACGGGACAGGATTATCTAAACAAAAACAAAAGCTGTAATTACGATTATCCAGTAATTCACCTTTCCCAACTCGTCGCGTATTGTATGGGGATGGACCAAGAATTTGTTGGTCTGCAATATCAGATGATGGGAAAAGATTACATTTTTGGTGGAGAAGAAGGAAAAGAAGAAGAAGAGGCAATATAGATGGCCGTTATAGAAGATAAGATGGAAAAAAGCAAAATTGAACCAGAAGACTCAGACGAGCCCAGAATCGGCGTTTTTGTCTGTCATTGCGGACACAACATTGCCGGAGCTGTGGATGTGGCACAAGTAGCAGATTACGCAAAAAATTTACCGAACGTTGTAAAAGCAGAGCATTACATGTTTATGTGTTCAAAACCAGGAGTTCAAATGGTTAAGGATTCAATTAGAGAAAATGGGGTTAACAGAACCGTTGTAGCAAGTTGCTCTAAAAATCAACACGGAAAGACATTTGCGAAAGCTATTGCTGAAGAGGGAATTAATAAGCACAAACACCAACAAGTAAACGTTCGAGAATATTGTAGTTGGGTTCATAAAAAGGACGAAGAGAAAGCAACTGCGAAAGCACTTCGATTAGTAGAAGCTGGAGTAAATCGAGCTCGAAAACTTGAAGATGTAGAAACTAGAAGAATATCAACGACTAAAGCAGCGTTGGTTATCGGTGCGGGTATTGCTGGTCTTAGAGCTGCTAACGATTTAGCAGAATTAGGGATACCAGTGTTTTTAGTAGAAAAAAATTCTACGATTGGGGGACATATGACGCAATTAAATAAAACCTTTCCTACGCTCGAATGTCCACAATGTTCAATATCTCCTTTAACGAATGGTGTGGCAAATCATCCTTTAGTTGAACTTTATACAAACGCTCAAATTAAAAAAATTGATGGTTCATTAGGAAACTTTGAAGTTGATATAGAAATAAAACCTCGTTATGTTAAGGATAACTGTACTTCATGTGGTGAGTGCTCTTTACACTGCCCAGTAGAAGTACCAAGTGAATGGGATAAGGGTATGTCTATGCGAAACGCAATATATAAAGCGTATCCTCAAGCGATTCCAGCTACATTCGTTAGGGATAAAAAATCTTGCATAGAATGCAACACATGCATTAACATCTGCCCAGTTCAAGCGGTAGATTTTTCAATGGAATCAGAGACTAAAACGGTGAAAGTTGGTTCGATTGTAGTTGCTGCGGGGTATAAGGAATACGATCCAACGGAAATAGAACCATATCACTATGGACAAGATGGATACGAAGACGTAATTACTCAATTAAAATTAGAAAGAATGATGTCGCCAACTTCACTTACGAATTCTGAAGTATTACGACCATCTGACGGAAGACTTCCTAAGAGTATTGTAATGATTCAATGCGTAGGGAGTCGAAACGAGCAAGTTGGCAATAAGTATTGTACTGGTGTATGCTGTAAATTTGCGATAAAAAACGCGCGAATCGTCAAAGAAATGTATCCTGACACCGATGTGACAATTTGTTATATTGACATTAGAACTCCGGGATTAAATTTTGAAGAAATGTATCAATCCGCTCAAGAAGTTGGGGTTAGATTTATCCGAGGTAGACCATCGGAAATTGTCAAAGATCCAATAACTGGCGAGTTAAAAGTTATAGTAGAAGACACATTAAGCATGACTCCTTTACAATTGAATGCTGAAATGGTAGTATTATCTGCTGCTATGGTGCCACCCGAAGGAATTGGACCGCTTGGTTCAAAACTAAAAGTCTTACGTTCCAAAGAAGGGTTCTTAAAAGAATTTCACATTAAAATGAATCCAACTTTGAGTAGTAAGGGAGGAATATTCTTAGCAGGCACGATTCAAGGACCAAAAGACATTTCTGAAACCGTAGCACACGCTGGAAGTGCCGCTGCTTTAGCTGCTGCACCTTTAGTTAAAGGCTACATAGAAAAAGAAATGTTAGTGCCTTCTATAGATTACGATTTATGTATTAATTGCGGAATGTGTAAAACGATTTGCGCACCAGCTGCGATTGATATTGATGAAAACGGAAGACCTACAATTAATGAGATAGCGTGTAGATCGTGCGGTATGTGTATGCCAAGTTGTCCAACGGCAGCAATTCAATTAATCAATTTTACAGACGATCAATTATACGATGAAATAATCGCTGTATCTGGCGGAGGTGCTGTGTGCGAATGAGTAATTGCGAAGCTCCTGATGAATTAATTCAGGAGAAAATTCAGAATATTGTAGTATTCATGTGTAACGAATGTGGTCAAGGTTCAGCAAATACTGCGGGTGTTGCTCGAATGGCATACGATGCTGCTATAAGAATAATCAGAGTCCAATGCACAGGTCAAGTTGGGCCAATTCAGATCATGGAAGCGCTTACTAACGGTGCGGACGCTGTTGCGTGCGTAGGTTGTTGTTTAGGTGCATGCCATTTCTTTAATGGTAACGTAATTTCGATGCATAGGATAAAATTGATGAAAAAGGTCTTTAAAGAGTTAGGGTATAGCGATCAATTTGTAAACCAATATACTTCGCGAGCTGCTGAAGGTGAAACTGCTGTTGGCGATTTCGAAGATATAATCGATCGATTGACAACTGCAATAACAGAAAAGGGGACGATAAAAGATGGATGTTAAGATATTCCAATTCAATGGTTGTAAGAAGTGCTTTAATGAGACATTATTATTAAAAGAAGGAAACAAATACAAAGTTGAATTTATCTCCGATCCAAAGAAATGGAAAGAAGAAAAAGTTGATGTTTCAGTTATTACGGGGTATTTACTACCTAATGATTTAGAACAATTAGAAAAGATCAAAAAAAATTCGAAAAAAATCATTGCTTATGGAGATTGTCCAGCTACGGGGGGAGTATTTGCTTTAGCTAATCAAAAAGGACACGATGTATCGCCTTTAACAAACTTAATAAAAAGTACAAATAGTGTCTATGGATGTTTAGGCGAAATTGAAGAATTAAAATTAGTAATTGAAGGAACAGAAGTTCCAAAATTAAAAGGTTTATGTCAAGTATGCTCTAGAAAGGCGACTTGTGATTACTTAGAAGCAATAAATAGACAAATAGAGTTAGAAGATTCTGAATCGTGCTTTAACGACTTAGGATTTCTCTGTAGTGGCTTTACTGCGTCTGAGTGTAAAGAAAAATGTATTGATTATAATACTCCTTGTAGGGGTTGTAAACCAAGCGTTGATCGTTCTGGAATTCGCATGTTAGCAATGTTTGGAACTTTAGCTGGGAACATAGAGATTGCAACGGAACATTCAGTAAAGGGAGCGACAGACAAATTAGGAGACGAAGACGACGATCTTACTGATAGTTTGCCTGATGTGGTTGGTAATTTTTTCAGATTTACATTGCCTACTTCAGGTTTTCCAAAAGGTAGAATCCCTTCTTCGGGTACTTTGTTAGAAGATGTTTTTATTGGTAGGTTGATCGAAGAGATACCTTTGATAGCAGGTCTTTTAGGCGGTGCTAAATCGATTTCACTAACGCTTAAATTGATCGAATCTTACGAGAAAGCAAATCAAATAGAAGTAAGCGAGCAAACCGAAAAATACCGGAGCGAGCTTTTACAATTAGAGGTTGAATTACAAAAAACTATCGAGAGCGAAGACGCATCAAAATATAAAGAAATTACTGATAAAATTCGTTCAATTGCGGGAAATATGAACTTATCAAACGTATTTTTCGGTGGGTTCAAGTCAATTATCGATCCTAACGATGACTTTAACGAGTATAAAGCCCATGTTTTTGATGTGGTGGAAGGAACCTATAAAAATGGTTCGATAGAATATACCCTTGATCAAACGGGTATTATTAAAGAAATTAAAATTAGTGAGGAATTATTATGAGTTTTGAGTTATTAAAAAAAGAAATAATTGATAATGGTTTGTGTCAAGGCTGTGGTATGTGTGTAGGCTATTGTAAGCATCTAGAAATGGAGACATTGCGTCCAATGTTAAAAGATTATTGTATTCTAGAAAGGGACGGACAACAATGCGGTAAATGCTACGAGAATTGTCCACAAGTAGTACAAAAAAAATTCAAAGAGATACACCCCAAAGGAATTTATTCTCTAAGAAGTAAAGATTCTGATATATTAGAAAAAGCCTCAAGCGGTGGATTTGTAACTACAATTGCGAGGGATCTTTTGAAACAAAAAGAACTATCTAAAATCGTCATGGTACAAAATGTTGACGACTTACCAAAAGCAAGTATAGTAACCGACCCTGATGATGTTGTTCAAAAAGCTGGTGTTGTGTATGGACGATCAGGAGTTTTACAAAAATTAGTGGAGGTAACAGGAGAAGATTTTGAGCCTTTAGGAATAATTGGAGTTCCATGTGAAATTAGAGGCGCTGCTGAACTTGAAGAGGAAATGAAAAGAGATATCATTAAAATGGGGTTATTTTGTAATTCAAGTATTCGCACTGAATATACTGATAGAGGCTTAATTCATTCGCCGTGTTCTAGTGGATGTCCTTCAGGAGTTGATGCTCAAGGTTATATTTCCTTAATTCGTGAAGGTAATTATTTAGAAGCTGTGGAATTAGTACGTGAAAACAATCCTTTGCCCTCTGTTTGCGGAAGAATTTGTACTCACGAATGTGAACATGGATGCTCATTAATAGGATCCGATAATCCTGTCGCTATTCGAGAATTAAAGAAATTTGTTACCGAATATGAAATTGAACATGGTAGAGCTACAAAATATCGAAATCCCAGAAAATTGGGAAAGAAAATTGCAATTATCGGTTCTGGACCAGCAGGTTTAACAGCGGGACATTTTTTATCTCTTAAAGGATACACACCTACGATTTTCGAAAAAACTGATCAAACTGGTGGAATGTTAAGATTTGGAGTGCCACAATTCAGATTACCTAATTACATACTTGATTACGATGTAGAGACGATTAAAAATACTGGCGTGGAAATAATTTTTAACACACCGTTAGGTCCTGATATGACTATTGAAGATTTAAAAAAAAATGGATTTGAAGCAATTTTCATCGCAACAGGCCAATATAAACCTCTTACATTACATCTTGAAGGTGAAGACCTCCCAAATGTATTCGTGGCTATTAATTTTCTTATCGATAGGAAATATCGCGAATGGACAAACCTAGAAGAATTTAAGGGAAAAACCATCGGTGTCATAGGAGGAGGTCCCGTAGCCGTTGACGTAGCTCAAACAGCTCTAAGATTGGGCGCTGAAAAAGTACACCTTGTAGATATTATGTCTGAAAAAGATCTTGAACTCACATTGAGGGAGATTCCAGAAGAGGAATATGAATACATGGAGTACCATTTTGGAACATCAGCTACTAAAATAACCGAAGGAAAAGGAGATAAATTGATACTAAATAGTTCCAAGATTGAATGGGGAGGACCTAACGAGACTGGTAGACGCCAGCTAAATAAAGTTGAAGGTTCTGATTACGAAATTCCAATCGATGCTATTGTCATTGCTGTAGGGCAAACTGTCGATTTCAATATGATTGATATAGCTACAAACAACAAACTCAAAAAAGTACGGAATAGGATTGATATTGATCCTATAACATTTGAAACTAACATTCCAGGTGTTTTTGCTGGAGGGGATATTATCTCGAACTCAAAAGCTGTTGCTATTGCAGCAATTGCTCACGGAAAAGAAGCTGCCATATCTATAGATCGTTATTTAAACGGCCAAGATCTTACAACTGATCGTTATAAAGAAGATAGAATGTTTTTTGCTGGACAAAAGAAACCACCAAAAGACTTCTCTTTAAAACCAGAATCTTTAGAAACCGCTACTGAGAATAAAAAATGGGATTTTAACGAAATTGATGCGATATTTAACGAAGAAATGGCATTAGCGGAAGCGAAACGTTGTCTAAGTTGTAACCATTACTGTTTACATTGTCAAGATTTTCCAGCGATTTATTCAGATTTTACAGCCGGCGAAGTAGGTTCCGAAAAGGGATTTACAACGGTTGTAGCATGGACGGATAGAGGAAAAGATATAATTGAAAATGCTATTAACAAAGGTTTGTTTGAAGAAGGAAGCGTTAACGAAGAAGAATTACAGAAAGCAATCAATCTAAAGTCAAAAAGAGAATTAAAAGTCCTAGATAAAACACCTAGACAAGAAGTCTTAAATTATATCACGAGAACAGGAGACGCCACTATTAGTAAAATTGCTGAAATTTTAGATTTAGAAACAAAAAAAGTGAGATACGAAGCCTTAAGGCTAGTTCAATTAAGCCAGCTTGATATGATAGTTGAGCCTGGTATGGATGAGCCAATTTTTTCACTTGTATGTGCAGATTAATTAACAAAAAAAATATTTAAAAATAGAGAGGTACAAATTATGAAATTCGACCAAGAATTAAATGTGACTGGCTTAGTCTGTCCAGTACCTGCGTTAAAAACCAAGAAACAACTTATGAAAATGCGACCAGGTACCGTGTTAAAAGTAATAACAGACTATAAGCCCGCATCTGAATCAGTTCCACGTGATTTAGCAAAGACTAAGCACAAGCACTTAGGAACGGATTTTCTAGACGATGACGAGCTCTGGCACATGTATTTTGAAGCAGTGAAGTAAGATTACTAAATAAAAAATCTAATTTTCTTTTTATATCTTTTTTTATATCTAAATAAGTTTTAGCTTGTCATTTTTATTTAAGCAGATAGAGGAAGAACTTAAAGAAATTAATTTGGAAACAAGTATAAAATAAGTTAAAATTGAATTAGTTTGAACTCATATCATAATACTCAGAAATCTTTTTACCTTTGCCCAGGATTGCATCAACTTTTTCCAGTTCATCAGGTATTTTTATTTCTTGTGGACATTTTTCTAAGCATTCGCCACATTTAGTACAGAGGGAAGCATTTCCGTTCGGATATTCCTTATTTACCTTCTTCGCAGAGCCAACTAATTTCTTGTATCTTCGATTGATAAGGAAGGCCATACCTCCTTTCTCTCCCGTGTAAGCAACATTATTCAGGACTGCAAAGTTTTCTGGAATGTTGACACCGGAGGGACAAGGCATGCAATATTTACAAGCTGTGCATTGAACAAGGATGCTCTTACGATAAATTTCTGCTAATTCAGATATAATTTTATTATCCTCCTCATTCAATGAATTAATCCCAGAATTCGAAGCACTTTCAACATTTTCATCAACCATCTTTTTGGATCCCATTCCACTGAGAACTACAGCTACTTCAGGTTGATTCCAAACGTACTGTAAGGCCCAATCAACGGGAGTTCGCTGTTTTGACGCCTTTTTCATGATTTTTAAGGCTTCTTCGGGTGGGTTCGCTAATTTTCCGCCTTTAACAGGTTCCATTATCACGACTGCTATTCCTTTCTCGTAGGCATACTTCAACCCCTCATGAGTTGCTTGAACAGCTGTATCCATGTAATTATATTGGATTTGAGCTAAATCCCAATCGTAATAATCTATAATCTCCTTAAAAACTGGAAGGGTATCGTGAAACGAGAATCCTATATGTTTGATAAACCCTTTTTCCTTAGCTTCTTCCATCTTTTCAATTAAGTTAAATTCCTTTACTTTCTTAAACGAATTTCTCGATAGACCGTGGAAAAAGTAAGCGTCCAGGTAATCAGTTTGAAGGCTTTTTAATTGTTGGTTGAGATACTTGTAAAAATCTTCTGATTTTCGGACAAGGAACATTGGTAATTTGGTGACGAGGAAAACTTTTTCTCGATATCCGTCCTTTAACGCTTCTCCTAGCACTTTTTCGCTTGCTCCGAGCCCATAAATCCAACCTGTATCTATGTAATTTATTCCTTTATCGATTGCGTATCGAATTAGCTTGATGGATTCGTCCCAATCTACTCTAGGTAAAATTTTTTTTGTAGGTAATCGCATAGCACCCAATCCAAGTGCGGATACCTTCCAGTCTATAGATCCAAATTTTCTATATTCCATTTTAATCTCTATTTAATTTATTTCCTAATTGAATTTTTAAAATGCATACTCTTTTTTTAACATATTTCTTTAAAAATAAAAGACTAATCGGCCAAATTTATCAATTCACATTCTATTTCTTAAAACTTGACTTCCTATCCAAATCACAATTTGTTACAATTAGAACTATTAATAGTCAATTCGATCAAATAATTTAATTTTGTAAAATTCTTATCTAATCTATTAGTGTTTCACATATTTCCTAAAAAGTAATCGGTGGAGTTTATGAGTAAAGACGGGCACATCAATTTTAAAGATCTTAATTTTCAATATGGAGAGAGTATGACGCCAGGTAGTCTTTCTATGTTTACTAACGAAGAAAACGAATTTCGTCAAGAAATTAGGGAATTTGCCAAAAAGGAGATTGATCCTTACGTTGAACAAATTGACCGAGAGCATAATGTAGAATTAACGCTGAAACTTGTACGCAAGTTGGGAGAGAATTATTTTCCTTTGGCATTTCCGAAAGAAATTGGAGGATTTGGAAAAGGTACGGTATATAGAATGATTTTCGGGGAAGAACTCTCTGCTGTTCATTACCCGACAGCTGTGATATATGGATGCAGCTGCAATCTTTTTGGGGTGCCTATTATTCATTTCGGGACAACTGAACAACACGAGAAATTTCTTAAACCAATAATGGATGGCTCTGCTTTAGGAGCTTTGGGCATTACAGAGCCAACTGCAGGGAGTGACGCTGTTGGGGGGATACGTACCACTGCTGTAAGGAAAGGTAATAATTACATAATCAATGGAGAGAAAAGATTCATTACGAATGGTAGTATAGCAAATTATATTCTACTCTACTGTATTACAAACCCTCTTGTTCACCCGAGAGAAGGTATAAGTGCTATTGTAGTTCCAACTGACACCTCCGGGTTTGAAGTAGTGAAAGATTTCGAACTGATGGGTCGTAGAGGGTGTGTGAATTCTCATCTAAAATTCCACAATTGCGAAGTTCCTGTAGAAAACTTGATTGGGAACGAAAATGAGGGCGTAAATGTCATGTTATACGGACTTGATGCAGAGCGAGTTTTTGTTGGGAGTCAATATTTAGGGATTTCTCGTTCGGCCTATGAAATCGCTACTAAATACTCATCAATGCGTATACAATTTAAAAAGGAACTAAGAAGATTCGAAGGAGTTAGTTTTAAAATCGCTGAAATGTATATGAACATCGAAGCAGGGAGATTAATGCTTTTAAGAGCTGCTAGAATGATTGACGAAAAAGTACGAGCTACAAAAGAAGCAGCTGCCGCAAAATGCCTTGTAAGCGATAATGCTGTAAAAATAGTTAGTGATGCACTTCAAGTTGTTGGCGGAATAGGATACACCAAAGATTTCCCCCTCGAAAGATATTATAGAGACGTAAGGATAGCTCAAATTGGGGGCGGAACGGCAGAAATTCTACGGTACCTTATACAACGAGAAGTTTATAATACGCTTGATCTGTAAAATAAGAGTCTTATCTACAAATTAATCTAAGAAGTCTCAAAATATAATCGATACTATTTCATTTCTTAAAAATCATAGTCTCCGGAATCTTAACCGCGATAACTTCTCCTTGAGCACATAATTCTTCAGCTGCGAATAGTTTCACTTCTACTATCACTTTTTTGTCTTTGATCTCTTTTGGTTTCCCAATTAAAACCAAATCCTGATCTATTGGTGTTGGTTTTATGTAATTTACGTGAAGAGATGCAGTTACGTATCTTAATTCTGGATTTGTCCCCATTTTTCGTCCTTCGGAGTTATAGGCTGCAGCTGCAGCAGTTCCAGTACCATGACAGTCAATTAACGAAGCTATTAATCCACCGTACGTAAAACCAGGAAATGCGGTGTAATGCGCTTTAGGTTTGTAAGTAAGAGTACTTGTTTCCTCCTTTTCGTTCCAATAACTCTTTAATTTCATACCTAAATCGTTTAATCTCCCACAGCCATAACAATAACTCATTTGATCGGAATAAAAATCTTGAATTGCCTTTTTCTCTGTCATTATGGTTTTACCAATTTATTTGAAAATTAAAATTTTTTGATTTAATTTTATGATTTTATTATTTATTACTATTGAAATTCCCTCGATTTCAATTTCACTTAAAATAGCATACTAATCCTCCAAATTTCTCTACGATAATACCCGCTTCGGATTCAATATTGACGATTTTAGTTTTAATCTCAAGATTTCTAGCGATTTGTAGAATTCTATGAGTTCTATTTCTATTTTTTGGATTATTCAGATATTCTTCGGTGAGAGTAATATAACTTGGTTTAGGTAAATTAGGATTTTGTTTTAGTAGTTTGAGCTCATGTTCGATTTCTTTCCAAGTATAAAGAACTTTTGAGAATCTCTCATTTTTATTAATAATCTTTCCAAGTTCTGCTAATATCAACAGACCCTCTTGATTGGAAGTTTTGTCAACTATTTCTTTAAAATGTTCCTGTGTTTTCAGGTAATATACATCTTTCTGAGTCTTCGCTTGATTGCCAATTATTTTAGAAAAAACAACTTGATTGTCCCCTTTCTTTTTTAACCACGAGTGATGTTTGTTTACATGATTAAGAAACTCCTCTGAATATTCTTTTTTTGGAGGGGAAAGTAGTATTACGCTTCTAATACCCTCTTTGATTACGGGTCTTATCGTATTAACGATTGCCTCGTGAAAGTGATATAATTGTATTTTACTCTGATTTCTTCTCTTTCTTCCACGATTAATTTTATAATGTGGTCTTATCGTCTCACTATAAATTCTCCAGAAAACAGCATCATTATCGTGTAACCCAATAAGAAGCGCTATTGGGTGACCTCGTTTTGGTCGTTTTTTCCTTCTTTTAGCCATGATTTAGTAATAAGATTAATATTTCCTATTTTTTTTAGATTCTGATTTAACAAAGAAAAAGTAATTTTGATGTTAATCATTTTCATTAATTACGTATTAATTCTTGGATAATTGAAGTGATGTAACATTTTCATTAAGGAACCTGCAAAAAAAATACCAGTTTTAGCAAAAACAGATATTTTGGTGGTAGGTGGCGGACCTGCGGGTCTCGCTGCTGCTATCGCTGCTGCTCGAGAGGGGATTAAAACAGTATTAGTAGAGCGCTATGGTTGTTTTGGAGGGAATATAACCCAATCAATGGTAGGGACTCTTGCATGGTATCGCTATGCAAAAACAATTGACGCCGGAGGGATCATTAGAGAGTTTGAGCATCGAGCTAAAGACTTAGATGGGACAATTAACAATTTTAATGAAAATATAGTTAATACGGAGATAGGAAGATTTCTCGAAAAAAAGGGAGTCCTAGTCGATGGTATTCCAACTTATGATATCTTGAATACTGAAATCTTTAAAGTGATAGCTGATAATATGATACTGGAATCAGGAGTTACTCCTTTATTACATTGTCAAGCGGTTGACAGCATTTTAGAAGGAAATACGATTAAGGGGATTATTACGGAAAGTAAGTCTGGAAGGCAAGCAATCATGGCTAAAAGGGTGATTGATGCCACAGGAGATGCCGATATTGCTTTTCACGCTGGAGCACCTTACAAAGAAGCTCCTATAAACGAAAGAATGGGAGTAACCGTAAATTTTGGGTGTAGCGGTGTTGATGTTCGCAAATTCATGACTTTTCTCCTCGGAAAAATGCAAAAAAATACTAACTTCATACCCTATCTCAAACAATCGGGAGAATTGTTTTTTATGGACGATTTTACTAATTTTATCGAACCATTAAATAAAGCCAATAACGAAGACACAGTACCAGAGGAAATACCTTTAAGCAAAATATGGAAGCAGTATTTAGAATTAGGGATTATAAATTCTTTTAATGGGATTCATATAAGTAATATAGACTGTACGGACATATTAGACCTTACAAAAGCAGAAATGGAAGGAAGAGCGCGTCTTATAAAGGTACTTAAGGCATTGAGAAGACGTACTCCTGGTTTTGAACATGCAGGACTTAAAAATATAGGATCATCGTTAGGAACCAGAGAGTCGCGAAAGATCATCGGTGAATACAATATAACAGAAGTAGATATTAAAAACCAAGCTCGATTTGAAGATTCGATAGGAATCTGTCCAGAGTTTCTCGACGCATACGGTACCGCAATTATCCCTACAACAGGAAGATTCTTTCAAATCCCCTATGGAATTATACTACCGAAAAAAGTTGATAATCTTCTTGTAGTTGGGCGATGCGTAGCCGGAGACAAGATGTCTCACGCTGCTACGCGACAAATGGTTTGTTGCATTGCCACTGGACAAGGAGCGGGAGTTGCTGCAGCAGTTTCCATTAAAAAGAAATCAACTTGTAGAGAAGTAGATATTTTAGAAGTTCAGAAGTCTCTCGAAAATCAAGGAGTAAGAACGAAATAAAAAAATAATATAAAAAATGAAATAAAAAAAAAGTTAATTTTTAAATTTTTTTCTAATACTGATTACTGATATCAATCCTATCATTAGGAAAACGCTACTTACCATGACGAGTGGATCATATCCAGGTATACCGCCACCACCAGGAGGTAAATCCGCAGTAACTAGTTGATATTCAAAAACTACGGTGCTTTCGTTATCAAGAATTTGGACCGTATCAAATACTCCAAAGATAAGATCGTAAGTGTAAACAGTTAGGTAGTCTTGGAGATCTGTTCTGTTATAAGTAATTGTTAGATATGTTAACTCAAAAGGAGTAGTG
>Ga0114922_10002021_pt1 | contig 19170 bp, 13 predicted proteins | sample AartaG_FD_100975 | JGI IMG/M metagenome (GOLD analysis project Ga0114922, IMG submission 100975) | Deep subsurface microbial communities from Aarhus Bay to uncover new lineages of life (NeLLi) - Aarhus_00045 metaG | ecosystem: Environmental > Aquatic > Marine > Oceanic > Sediment | place...
CCGCCGGCGGGCGCGAAGTGCACGTGCGGCCCGGTAAGCTCTCCGAAGCCCAGGCCGCCGCCAGGCCCGGCGACACGCTGATCCTCGCCAAAGGGATCCACGGCGAGAACTTCACCTTCAACAAGTCCGGCGAGCCGGGCAAGTACATCATCTTCCGCGGCCCGGACGACGGCGAGGCCGTCTTCGGCGGCACGGTGGTGATCGGGGCCAAACACGTGTGGCTGGACCGGCTCACGGTCAGGCTGAGCAGGAAGGCACGGGGCATCCTGGGCGGGCAGGCCGCCGACGTGGTAGTCAGCCGGTGCAGGGTCGAGGGCGCCCACTACTGCGTCAGCGCCTACGGTGACGAGTGGACCGTCATCGACAACGTCCTCATCGGCAACAAGCGGACCGACAAGACGACCAGCTACATGAGCGGCGAGGGGGTCGAGTTCGCCGGCCGGGGACACGTCGCCGCCTTCAACGACATCTCCTGGGTCGCCGACGGCACCAGCTACGGCAACGGCGATATCGACGTCTGCAACAACCGCATCCACGACACCACCGATGACTTCATCGAGCCGGACTACGGCCACGACAACTATCGAGTCTGGCACAACCGCTGCTGGATGGGGCACAACGCCCTGTCCTTCCAGCCCATCAACGGCGGGCCGTGGTACATCATCGGCAACCAGCTCACCGGCATGAGGCCCCACGTCTTCAAGGTCCGCAGCGGCTCCGGGCCGAGGGTCATCGCCGGCAACACCTTCATCTGCGGCCCCGGCGGCTACACCATGAACATCCACGGCCTGTGGCAGGGCATCTGGGTGAACAACTTCTGGGCCCAGTTGCCCAAGCGCCGGCTGGGATACAGCCCCGTCCGCATCGACAAGGCCCGCTACGGCCGGATGGCCCACAACGCCTACGACACCGGCGGCGATCCCATCTGGAAGCTCAGCAGGCACTACACGCTCGCTGACATGCAGAAGGAGGGACTGGAGCAGAACAGCATGATGGTCCGGGCCGGGGAGGCCCTGGCGAACGTCCCGGCCGATCTGCGGAAGGGCACCGCCGCGGCGGTTCTGGCCAGGACCGGCGGGCGACTCGTGGACGTCGGCACGATACTGCCCAACGTCCTCGGGCCCTTCCGCGGCAAGGCCCCGGACATCGGCGCCCACGAAGTGGGGCTGGGCACGCCCTGGGTCGGCCCGCGCCGCTACACGCCCGACGGGCTGGCCTACGGCCTGCCGACCGGCTGGCAGGTGGCGGGCGCCGACAGGCTGGCCGAGTACGCTTCCCTCGGCGCCCCGGCCAAGCCGGGCAAGGTGAAGCTGCTGCTGACCCGTCGCCGGCCGGGGGCCTTTCTGCTGGTGGCTTTCCAACCCGCTGACGGCGACGAGCGATGGAGATTATTCTCGCAGATCGTTGAGACCCCGCCCGCGGCGGCAGGGACAGAGAAGCCCGCACACTTCCGGGACGGCCTGGCCGCGCGCCTCGGCCGTCGCCGCGCTGGCCGGGCCGAGCTGGTCGTGCTCGTCGGCGCGAGGGTGGAGCCCGACGGCGTGCTCAAGATCCTCGGCGGCTGCGCCCGCGAAGACCTGCCGCGCCTCCGCCGCCAACTGTTCACCTTCGTCCGCTCGCTGTACTACTGAGCGTATCCGGGAGGATGTTTGAGCAGTTGCATGCCACGCGGCTGGTGCGCGCGGGGAGGCCGGAGAACACGAATTACACAAATTAGATCGAATTACACCAAGTGCATTGATGCTTTGGGAGTATCTGTCCAATTCGTGCGATCCGTCGGGATTCGCGCCTACCTGCCGCAGCCTTGACGTTGTGGAGTCGCGCGGGGGTCAAGGCTTCCGGATCCAGGCCTCGGCGTCTTTCCAATACTGGGCCGACTCCAGCGGGGCGTCGTCGAGCTGCCAGTACTGGGTCATCATCCGCTCCTTGATCCGCGGCCGGCGACCCATGCGGAGCAGATACCCCTTCAGATCGGCGACAGAGATCGCCGCCTTCGGCTTCCAGGCCGCCGTCGCGACGCAGGCGGCCAGCGACTCGAACATCGCGCACGCCTCCGGCACGCCGCGCTGCAGGCCCGTCAGGTTGAACGCCGACATCATCAGTCGCCCCCGCCCCACGCGCAGGTCGAACAGGTAGGCGAACCTCCGCATCGTCCAGCCGGGTTGCAGCTCGCGCAGGCCGAACGTGAACACGTCGTAGCGGTCGCGGCTGGCCTTGTCCACGCCCTGGGCGATCGGCGTGACCGGCACGGGGAAGCCGTCCAGCGAGAACTTGTCGCAATCGTCGATGATCCCGCCGAACTGGAAGTCCAGGAAGCCGTCGGTCGGGAACCTCCGCACCGCCGCGTGCGGCTGCACGACCCCGCCCAGGTTGTGGCCGCGATCCCAGATGACGGCCTTGAACCGGTCCCAGGTGGAGGGCATGTAGTACCGCTCGCGCCGGGCCGTGCGGTCGCGCGTTTCAGGAACGCGGTAGAGCTTCAGCACGTCCCCGCCGCGGTCGAGGTGATCGAACACGGCGTCCACAAAGCGGTCGGTGATCAGCAGCTTCTCCGGCCGGGCAAGGTCGCGGGCGATCTTCATCTGCGGATAGCGGCGGTGCAGCTCAATGTCGGCCAGACGGACGGTCGCCTTGCGGATGGCCAGCGACGCCGGCCGGTCGGGGTACAGCCACAGGTTCCAGTGGTTCTCGATCGCCCGCCGGCGGCCGGGCTTGAGCGACACCGTCAGCTCCATCGCCACCGGCTTGGCGACCTTCGGCAGCCGAACCTCGACGGTCGCGATTCGCGTTCGCCCGGGCGCGACGGCCACACGATCCAGCCTGCCCGCCAGCCTCACCGCCTTTGCCCCCTTCGACGCCAGCCGCCAGCGCAGTGTTCCCTCCCCGGCCGGATGCGGCGCGAAGTTCGACAGCCAGATCGGGATCGTGACCTTCTCGCCCTCGAAGAACGTCCGTCGCGGCAGGTCGGCCACGACGACCGCGTCGCCGTTGAACCGCCGGTACTCGGCCGGATCGACGCCGGCCTTCAGGTCGTCGAAGCAGTCCAGCAGGCCGTTGGCGTTCTCGTAGCGCTCGGTGTCGGCCAGTTGAAGGAAGTGCAGGCCCACGAGGACCGGGCTCTTTCGAATGCTCTCGAAGACGTGCTTGTACCACATCTGCTGCCAGCGGATGCTGACCTCGGCCAGCCGGCCGTAGTCGGGTTCCAGTCCCTTGGCCTTGCGCAGCTCGATCAGCTCGTCGATCCACCAGGGCTCCTCCGCCTTCAGCCGGGCGAACTTGCGCTTCAGGGCGTCGAGGTCGCGGCAGGCGACGTAGTGGCCGACCTCGTGAGCGATCACGGGGAAGTTCACTGGCACGGCCCGGCTGGTGCGGGCCTGCGGCGGGCCGGTGGCCATCGGCTTGCCCTCCACGGAACCGAAGATCGCCCAGTTCGCCGTGGTGTCGAACATGTCGTAGTGGCGGCCGAAGGGGGCGAAGTACCCCATGTGCTGGACGTCCAGGTCGATGTGGCCGCGGTCGTGCTCGCCGCGGGCGCAGGTGTCGATGAATAGCCGCGTCGGGTCGAGCCTGCGGAGTTGGGCGGCGCGCTGGGCGACCTGCGGGTTCCGGCCGGGGGTGTTGATCTCGTTGCCGAGGCAGTACACCATCAGCGACGCCCGGTTGCGGGTCCGGAGGATCATCTCGCGCCAGGCCCGGCTGGGGACGAGGGTGGGGTCGTGGTCCATCAGTTCGCGCTGCTTCTGGTACTTGCCGTAGTACTTGCGAACCTCGACGTGAGTGAGGATGCCGAGCCGGTCGGCGGCGTCGAAGTAGGCATCCGGTGGGACGCGCGAATGGAAGCGGATGAAGTTGAACCCCAGCCGCTTGGCCGCGCGGATGAACTTTGCGTAGTACTCCGTTTCGCTCAGGCCGGTGAGGTTCGGGTGGTCGTGGGCCTCTCGGCCGCGAATGACGCCCCGGACGTAGAACGGCCGGTTGTTCAGGAACACCTGGTTGTCCGCCACGTGGAACTTGCGCATGCCGAAGTTGACGGCGCGGGACACGGCCTTGCCGGCGACCCGCAGCTCCAGCTCCAGCCGGTACAGGAACGGCTCGTCCAGCGTCCACGGCCGGAAGTTCGGCATGTCGACGGCGAATTCGACCTTCCGGCCGGCGGGGCGCAGCCTGCCGGAGGCGACGCTGCGCTGCCCGGCCACGATCCGCCAGGTGCTGCGGCCCATGCCCTTCGGCCGCGTGAAGCTGATCGTCGCGCGGGCGTTGTCGAAGTCGGGGGCGATGAACAGGTCTCTCAGCGGGTCACGTTCTGCGGACCTCATGCGGGTCCTCCCTGCCGCCCTGTTCGGGCGCTCATGTATTCCGGTCACGCGGCAGCCGCCTCTGAGGGAGACGTCGTGTCTTCCGAGGCCGTTCGTATCGCGCCTTGGGCCTATCCCGGTATCAGGTACTGCCGCTGCACCTTGCACAGATAGGTGAACAGCGGATTGACGAACTGGGTCACCCGGGCCTCCAGCACCTGCGCCAGCAGCATGTGGGCGTCGGTCGGCCTGAAACCGAACTCATCGACCATCCAGTGGATCAAGTCCTCCAGGGCGGCCGCGAACGCGGCCTCGGCGGGGCGGGCGAAGCCGGTGGTGGCGATGTACTCGTCGGTCTCGATCCTGGGGTTGCGGAACGACTTGGGCCTGTCCCCCAGCTCGACCTGCAACGTCAGGCGGGCGGCGGTCTCAATGCCCCCGGCACCGTCAATCTCTCCGTCGCCCTGGACGGCGTGCACGTCGCCGACATGCAGCAGGGCCCCTTCAACCTCCACGGGCAGGTGGACGCGGGCGTCGGCGGTGATCTCCTGGATGTCGAAATTCCCGCCAAAGCGGCCGTTGTGGGCATTGGACAGCACCTCGTTCGGCCGGGCCAGGCCGACATAGCCGACCATTCCCGCGCACGGAATCTTCAGGGCGTCGGACCACTCCACGAATCCGTCGCGGATGCGCACCGCCCTGTAAGCCTCCTCCCACCCGTCCTCCTTGGCTAGGTGCGGCAGGATTCCACTGGGCCAGCTCAGCCGGGTATAGCCGAATTCGTGGAGCTTGATGTCGAGCACGTGAACGACCAGGACTTGGCCGGGCTTCGCCCCCGCGACGGCGATGCATCCGGTGGAGGCGTTGATGCCGCCTTCGGCGTCAGGGTTCTCCTTGCCCGTGTGGGTGTCGAACTGCCGCCCGCAGGTGGGGACGGTCTCGACCTGGAAGACCTCACCGGGCTCAACGGTGAACGTAACGACGTTCGTCGCCGAGGTGTACGAGTACATCGTGTCGGGGCGAGCGCACCGCATGCTCGGGTTCCTTTCATCGTGCCTTCTTGCCCGTGGCCGCCACGGGTCGTTTGGCCGGAATTGTACGCTTAGGGACGCACTCGGGGAAGCCCGGCGCGGCGGTCTTCCCTGTTTCCCAAGCGGGTCGACTTCCGCATTACCGGTTTCGAGGCTTGCCTGGCGTTCACTCACGTTACGGCCTGCTTGCTCGCGGCGTAGCCTTATGCGACACTTTCCACCAGAGGCTTCGACGGCTTCGTTGTCTCCACCGTCGCTCCGATTGCTACCGGCTGGAGCGACCAGTTGCCAGGTGGGAGTTTCACCCACTGAAAACCCGCGCCTTTGCACGGCGCACTGGGAAATGTCGGCTGAAGGGAGGCGCCCCATGGCAGCCGTGGCGAGCGATGTGCCGGTGATCGTGTTTGGTGCGGTGGCAGCGCTGGCGGCGGCAATGCTGGCCGGCTGTGTGGCGTCGTCGGAGCCGCTGACGCTGCATCCTGCCTCGGCGATGGTACGCATCGGCGGCCCGTCGGGCGTGCCTGTGCCTGAGCAGGCGAGCGAGTACACGCTGGAACTGGCTGGCGGAGAGTCCGAGGCCGTCCAGGTGCATGTGCGGCTCCCGGCGGGTCTGGCAGCGGACGCCGGGCGCCCGCTGCGCGTGCAGGCCAGTGTCCGCCCGCTGAGGTCCGCCGGATGGCAGCCGCGGATTCGTACGTTCCAGGTGCTGGCGGTGAACCACACCGGCCCGGCCGAGCATCCGCAGTTCAAGGTGCCCACCCGGAACGTCGGCTGGGTGCCGGACGTTTGCTGGCCGACTCGGCGGGCGATCGCCCAGGACCACCGGCCGGGAGAGTTGACGTTCTTGTTCGACGTCCACGCTCCCATGGGGCAGGTCGGCACGCGGTGGCTCTACGACCTGGAGTTCCATGACGCCGACGGCCGGACCTTGGCGGCCGCACTGCGGCTGCGGGTCCGCGTCCTGCCGTTCACGCTGCCGACGCGCCTGCCGTTCAAGACCGGCGTCACCTGGAATTGGCGGATCGAGAAGTACCTCGGCCGGGAGCTGACCGAGGCCGAACGACGGGCGTACTTCGACTTCTTCCTCCGCCACCGTTTCACGCCAGCGGCGTTCTGGTCGCGTGGGCCGGCATTCTCGGCCGAGGAGGTCGCCTTCATTGCTGCCCGAGGCGGCAACCTCTTCCAGATCTACGGCAACGCGGGCAAGCGGCTGTTCACCGACAAGCAGAAGGCGGCCCTGGCCCCGAAGCTCCGCCAGTGGCGACAGATGATGGACAAGGCCGGCGCCTTGGGCGACTGCTACGCGCTGGTGGCCGACGAGCCCAACGACAGCCACATCCCGGTCATTCGCGCCAACGCGGGGTTCCTCAAGAAGCACTTCCCCGAGCTCAGAATCTGGGTGGCGACACGCCCGCGGAAGGACCTGTTAGACGTGGTGGACTGCTGGGACGTCGTCACGGCTGCGTCTACTGAGCTGTACGAGGCCCACAGCTACACCGACCAGAGCATGAAGCTCGTGCGACAGGCCGCCCGCCGGCCGGAGTATTGGTGGTTCTATTCCGTCGAGCCGTACGCCCCGCACGCTAACGCCCGGCTGGACGACGCGTTGGTCGATTCCCGTGCGATCGGGTGGATGTCCTTCGCCCGCGGCATGGACGGGTTCGAGTATTTCTGGGCGACCGACTGGGCCGGCAACGCCGACCTGCGCGACGTGGCCTGGCCGGCGAAGGCGGCGAAGTGGCGATCGGGGCTGTCCGGGGCGGGGCAGTTGTGCTACCCCGGCGAGAAGGGCCTGCCCATGCCGTCGCTGCGGCTGATCAACCTTCGGGACGGCATGGAGGACTGGGCGGCCTTCGTCGCCGCCGGCAAGGACCTTCGCCAGGGCCGGCCAGCGGACATCCGCGATCCCGACGACTTGGCAGACCTGCGGCGGGTGGTCAACACGCTGCTGGCCGATCGGCCCAAGGGCGCACAGAAGCAGTAGGCTCTCGGGGGTGTCCGGGCCATCAAGCGGGAGTGCCCGGACAAGATGATCCTGTTCGGCGAGAGGCACGTGCGGCACGTCATCGAGGAGTACGTCGAGCACTACAACACCGAGCGCCCGCACCAGGGGATCGGGAACCTGCGGATCAACGAGCCCGAGCATCCGCCGCCCAGGGCTGGGCCCGTGACCTGCCGCGAGCGGCTGGGCGGCTTGCTCAAGTCCTACCATCGGGAGGTGACGTGAGGGCTCGGACGAAACATGTAGGGGCTGAGCGAGAACGCCTGCGCCATGGCGAACCCCCTCATGCCGAAGATGCAGGCCGACAGGCAGGGCACTGGCGCCCTGAATGAGCGCGCGGGAGCGAAGGCGACCGGGACGGTCTGCTCCGATCTGCCCCAAACGCCCGGATGAAGGCCGGTTCGGGCAGGATCAGGGCTCGATGCCAGGCAGATGCCCGCTTGCTGGAGCTGGAGAAGAGCTTTTTGCTGACCCGAATGGCGATACAATCATCGAAAAGTCCCACGACGGTCGTGGGCTACAGGCTATCTGGGAAATCCCGGGTTAGACTGGCAATGGGAGATATCGTGAAATGCAGCGCACAGTGAAGATGCTTCGGCCGTGGCGGATTCTACTGATCCTCGTGTTGCCAGTCTGCTCATTTGCCCACGCCGGCGAAGCCAACAAGACGGCGGGCGACATCCTGCAGATGTCCGGGGCCCAAGGCGGGTTGATCGTGGACCTCGCATGTGGCAACGGAGAACTGCTGGCGGCGTTTGCCGGCCAGGGCAAGTTCCTCGCCCACGGCCTGACCACCGAGGCGGCCACTGCCGCATCGATCCACGAGCGACTGGCCGACAAGGGCCTGGCCGGAGTGGCCGGCGCCGAAGCGCTGCCGCTGGACCGACTGCCCTACGCCAACAACATGGTGAACGTGCTGGTCGGCGATGACCTGCCCAGGCTCATCAAGAAGGGCGTGAAGCTCTCCGAGATCTTCCGCGTCCTGCGTCCCTACGGCTCGGCCTGTCTGGGCGTGCCCGCCGACGCACGCAAGGACATCGAGATGCAATTGACCAAGGCCGGTATCAAGGACTACCGGTTCGAGCAGAAGTCGCGGCTCTGGCTGGTGCTCAACAAGCCGCTGCCGGCGGGGATGGACGGCTGGACGCACTGGAACCACGGCCCCGACGGCAATCCCGTGTCTCAGGACCAGCTCATCGAGAGACCCAACCAGATACAGTGGATCACCGGGCAGCGCTGGGGCGACCGTCGCCTGGGCGACATCGCCGGCAGAGGCGGCGCCGTGGGCGTGCGCACGGCCGGGGGAAGGAACTACTACATCATGGGTGCGGAGGGTGCGTTCTCCAAGACCGGGTACCAACTCGTCGCCCGAGACGCCTTCAACGGGGTCATGCTGTGGTTCCAGAACATCAAGGACCTCAACAAGAGGCTTGTGGTGGCCGCGGACAAGGAGGTTTACCTCGACCGTGCGGGCGAGATCGTGGCTCTGGACGGGGCGACCGGCAAGCTTCTGCGGACCTACGGCAAGGTCGATCGCTGCAAGGACCTCCTGCTCGCCGATGGCGTGTTGGTCTCGTTCGATTCCAAGGGGGCCCGAGCCTTCGACGTGGCCACGGGCAAGCAGAAGTGGTCCAACTCCAAGGCTACCCGAGCCGGTTCGCCGGTCATCAAGGGAGGCAAGGCGTTCTTCACCAGCGGCGGGGGGATCACGTGTCTGGATATGAAGAATGGGGAGTTGAAGTGGAACAAGCGTGTTCGCGGCGGGATCCTGTTTGCCTTCGACGACAAGCTGCTGACACGTACGAGCAAGAAGGGAGTCCAGACGAAGTATGGGCTGCGATACACGGCCATTTCCGCCAAGGACGGCGCGGAGGTTTGGTCGTACAGTTGCGACAGGCCTAGCGGGAGATACACGGAAGCGTACCTGGCCGGGGGACTGATATGGATTCAGGGCCACCACGACCGCAAGGCGCGAAAGACCGAGGGCTTCCACAACAAGAAGGGCGGCCTGTCCTACAAGTTCGACGGCCTGAACCTCAAGACCGGCGAGGTCAGCCGGTCCTTCCTGGCTCCGGTCATGCTGCAGTACGCGTGCTATCCCCACTACGCCACCGACCGATTCCACCTAGGCATCCGCCCGGTCTACTTCACCGAGTGGAAGACCGCGAAGGTTACCCGGTTCGAGGCTACCCGCCAGGCCTGCCAGAGCAATTGTGGACTGGGGTACGGGATGTTCTACGGGCTCTACACGGCCAGCACGATGTGCAACTGCATCAGGCCGGCGATGTCGGGCGTCAGCGCCTTCACCAGCGACGGCAAGACGATCAACGGTGAGGTGCCCATTGATGGCCAAGGCAGGCTGGTCAAGGGTCTCGCGGCGGCTCCCGAATCGGCCTCGGCGCCGGACAGTGGCGACTGGCCCATGTATCGCCGCGACATGCGTCGCGCCGCCGCCGTCGCGGCCGAGATCCCGGCCAGGCAACTGGCCGTCGCGTGGCGCAGGCCGCTCCTGCCGGCTGGGAGCGCCGCAGCCGGCAAGGCCAATGCCCTGCGGAGCGACTGGACCCTCAACGAGGTTTGCAGCGACTCCATAACCCAGGCGACCGTGGCTGAAGGCAAGGTGTTCGTCTCGCTCACGCACACGCGGCAGATCGTTGCGATGGGCCAGAAGGATGGCAAAGTGGCCTGGAAGTTCCGCGCGCCGGCCCGGGTGGACGCGCCCCCGACCATCCACAAGGGCCTGTGTCTGTTCGGCTGCAATGACGGCTGGGTGTATTGCCTGCGGGCCGACAACGGCAAGCTCGTGTGGCGTTTCCGTGCCGCTCCGGCCCATCGGCGCGTGGTGGCCTACGGCCAGGTCGAATCCGCCTGGCCGGTTCTGGGCGGCGTGCTGGTTGTGGGAGACCGAGCCTGCGTTATCGCCGGCAGGACCACCGAGACCGACGGCGGGCTGTATGTCCACGCCCTGGATGTGAAGACGGGCAAGCCGCTGTGGAGCAAGCGTTGCGTCAAGCCCGACGACGGTGCCATCGGCGGCTGGAACCTGCGGGGCATGGGGCGTGATTACGTCGGCCCGGCGGACGTTCTGGTCAGCAACGGCGCGATGGTGGGCATCGCCGGCCACCGCGGCGGGTGCTTCAGCCTCGAGAGCGGACGCAAGGCCTCCAGCGGGTCGCTGCCGCACTTCGGATGGAATCGCTCACAGCACGCCCAGGTCATGAAGACCCAGTATCCGCCGATGGCGACGGCGCGAGGCCAGGCTTGCAGGCCCACTGCTTACAGGGACAGGAAGACCAAGAAGAGGCACTACTTCATCTCCATGCTTGGCAGGGGCGGCTGGAAGATCGAATTGCCCGTGCCGAAGCTGCTTGACGCCGTGGCCATCGCCGGCGGGACCGTCATGGCGGCCGTCTCCGATGGCCCCAACGCCGCCGCCGGTGAGCTGCGGCTGCTCTCAGTCAAGGATGGCAGTGTGCTGGCCACGCACACGCTGCCGGCCGCACCGGCCTTCGATGGCGTGTCCGTCGCCGGCGGGAAGGTGTACGTCGCCCTCCAGGATGGCAGTATCATGTGCTTCGGCGCGAAGTGAGGTGACGGGCCGGGGCTGAGTCATCGGCCGGAGCAGGTGCTATGGCGCCAGCGACTCGGCCCGCGAGATCATCGCGGCCATGCCGTACGTGCAGAAGTTCAGCCGGAAGACGCGCGTGTACATGACCGAATGGCACGTGGGGTACGCCCGGCTGTACCAGTCGATCGGCAAGATGCTGAAGGGCGAGCGCCGCCGCCGAGCTGGGCTTCGAGGGCGTGGAGATAATGGGTAAGCGCCCGCACCTGTCCCCGATGGACTATTCGCTGGACGACTGCAAGCGGCTGCGGGAGCGGCTGGAGGAGAAGGCTTTGGCCGCCTACACGAGCTTCACCGGCGGGATGGAATCGGCCGAGGTGCCCTTCGTGGAGATGCAACTGGCCCACGTGGAGGGCCTGGCCAGGCGGGCGCAGGCAATGGGCGGCGACCTGATCCGCATCTTCGCCGCCTACGAGCGTGACGGCGGACCCCCAGGGGGCCGGAAGCTCCGCGATGTTGACAACGGAACCGATGACTCCGGTCCCCCGACCGGACAGGGCGACGAGCCGGCGAATCATTGAAGGGAGAGTGTCAGCATGCTCCGAGGGCATTGGCATTTCGCTGTCTTGCGTCTTCTCTGGGCCGTAGCCGTTGCCGGCTGCCCCGCGGCCGCGTGGTCCGCGGATCTGGCTAAGCCTTCCTTCAAGAGCGAGCCGCGCGTCACCGTCGACGGTGACAGCGTGCGGATCACGTTCAGCGTGACCCGACCCACGGACGTGGCGGTCAGCATTCGTAAGGACGGGTACGTCGTGCGCCACCTCGCCGCCGGGGTGTTGGGCAAGACGCCGCCGGCGCCGCTGAAGCCGAGCCTCCGCCAGTCGCTGGTTTGGGACGGCAAGGACGACGCGGGCAGGCTGGTGGACCCGACCGGCTGCAAGGTCCGCGTCTGCCTGGGTCTGGAACCGACCTTCGACCGGATCCTCGGCTGGAAGGGCGAGGCCATCGGTGAGGCGATCCCCGGCCTGGCCGTGGACGAGAAGGGCCACCTCTACGTCCTCAACAGCGGCGGCAAGAAACCCACGCGGATCTACGTGCTGAACCGGCAGGGCAAGTATCTCAAGACCATCCTGCCGTATCCCGGCAACCTGCCTTACGAGAAGGTCAAGGTCCTGCCGCACCTGAAACTCCACGGCGGCCAGACAGTCCCCGTCATACGCCAGCCGGTCTGCTTCACCTGCTATCCGGACATGGACGGCGTGGGCGGCCCGGGCCAGTTCAACCTGCCCCAGCAGACCATGACCACCGTCGCAGACCAACTGGTCATGAGCAACCCTTGGGCCGGCCGGGCGCCCTCACGCGTGACCAACCGCCGACTGCTGATCATCAATAAGGACGGCAGCATCCCCGAGAACTACCTGGGCCCCTTCCTGGCCGGAGGCAAGGCGTCGGGCCGCGTTCGGCTGGCGGCCGCGGCGGACCGGAAGACCGTTTTCGTCACCGGATTGGCCGGCAAGGGCGGCAAGCCTCTTCACGCCATCTACCAGGTGGGCCTCGACGAGAAGGGCCCGGCGAAGCTCTACCTCGGTCAGGCGGACCAAGCCGGCAGCGATGAGAAGCATTTCGACACGCCGCGCGGCTTGGCGGTCGACCGATTCGGCAACCTGTACGTCTCGGACTGGGGCAACAACCGGATTGCTGCCTTCGCGCCGGACGGCAGGTTCCTCGGTCAGGTGGCCGTGGACCAGCCGGGGCAGTTGGCCGTTCACCAGCGCACCTGCGCGCTCTACGTGATGAAAGTGGGAAAATCGGAACTGACGCCGTCCGCCGTGCGCAAACTAGCGCCGCTGGTGTCGGCCGACGGCAAGTGGGCCGGCGGAGGAGAGCAGCAGGGCGCCCTCAAACTGCGCTACGGCGACTCGACGCTCGCCGTGGACGGCACCGCCGAGCCGACCGTCATCTGGATCGGACACCGGTTCGGGACGCCCTCCCTGTTCCGCGTCGAGGAAAAGCAGGGACGATTCTCCAAGCCCAAACCCACCGTGCCCAAGGACGACCCGTCGCTGCTGATCGGCGGCTTCCTGGCCGTGGACGGCCGGCGAGAGGAAGTCTACTCCCAGGTCCACGCCGGGCCCGCCAGTTGGGAGAGTTGGCCGGGCACCTACAAGAGCGCCAGCCGATGGGTGCGGATCAACGGGCGGACCGGCAGCATCAGCCGCGTCAAGATCGCGGGGACGGAGGTAGCCGTCGGGCCGGAGGGATACCTCTACGTCCACTGCCGGGGGCAGTTGGCTCGCTTCGACCGTGACGGCAAAGCCGCCCCCTTTCCCTCCACCGGCACGAACGTCCTGACCAGGAGCAGCCGTCGCAAGAACGGAAACATCGAGGTGGACAGCCCCTTCGCCCTGCTGCACGGCCCCAGCGGCCATTGCGTGGGTCCGGACGGCAAGGTCTATGTCATGTACCCGCACATCAGCGGAACGTACAAGGCAGACTGCTCCGTGGTCGACGTGTACGGTCCGGACGGCAAGATTCGGAAGAAGGCCCTGGTGCGCTGCGGTCCCGACGCCGAGGGCATCCAGGTCGACGCCCGGGGCAACATCTATGTGGCCGACAACATCAAGCCCAGGACGGCCGTATACCCCCCCGAGCTGGCGGGCCTGATCCCGAAGACCAGGACCTGGACACACGGCGTCAACTGGTACGGGTGGTACGGGAGCGTCCTGAAGTTCCCGCCGACCGGCGGCACGGCCTGGGGGCCGACTGGCACGCCGCACACCAGCTCGTGGGGCGAAGCGCGGTTCACCGTCAAGGTCGACGGCGCGCGCTGGGTGCACGCCGGCATCTACCCCATGCCGGGTGGGTCGGTGTGGCTGGGGTGTAGTTGCTTCGGGCCGCGGTTCGGCGTGGACGGCTTCGGCCGGACGTTCATGCCCGATGTCGCCACCTTCTCGGTGCGCGTCATCGACACCAACGGTAACCCCATCATCCGGTTCGGTGGCTATGGGAACATGGACGCGCAGGGCCCCCAAAGCGCGATCCCCACGCCGGCGATCGCTTTCGCCTGGCCGCAGTACGTCGCGGTCTCCGAGGAGGCGGCTTACATCGCCGATGTCATCAACCGGAGGATTGTCCGCGTGAAGCTCAACTACGCCGTGGAGAAGATGGCCGCCATCGAGTGACCCGTCCTCACCGGAATCAAAGGCATGCTAAGGAGCGCCGCCGTGAGAAACGCTGTGACCGTCGTCCTGGCCGTGCTGCTGGGGCCGATCGTTGTGTGCGCCGAGACGGCCGGGGAGTCCGTCCTGAAGGAGCTGCGGGAGCTGGCGGCGGGTCCGTTCCGGGCGGCGATCAGGGGCTGGACGCGGGCGGCGGACCCCCTTGCCGGCAGCTTCTCGGGAGCCCCCAAGCCGGATGAGGCCCGGGCCGGAATCGTCATCTACAACCGACCTTGGATCGTCTACACGACCGCCCGAAGCACCCCCTCGCAGGCCGAGCGGGACGCCGCCTTCTCCTGTCGAGCCGCGCCCGGGGAGATCGAGCCGATCAGTATCAGCGCCTACTGCCTGTCGGACGTCTCGAAGATCCGGGGCCGCATCAGCGATCTGAAGGGCCCGGGCACCATCCCCGCCTCCAGCGCAACCGTCTACAGCGTTTACCAGGTGCCCATGCCGTGGACCTGGAGGCCGAGCGTCAAGAGCGCCCGGCGGGCCCGCACGTGGGACCGCGTGCCTAACCTCATGCTGGACGTTCCCGGCGGCCTGCCCGGCAGGGCGAAGGAATCCCGACAGCTCATTTTCGACCTGGCGGTGCCCGCCGGCGCCAAACCCGGCACGTACAAGGGGCAGATCACACTCGAAACCGACAGAGGCCGTGTCATTCGCGAGGTCCGCGTCACGGTGCTGCCGTTCAAGCTCCACCAGGCCCACAAGGAGTGGCAGCGCGGGATGTTCGGCATCCCGCGAAATGCCGCGGACGCCCGCTTCCAGGTCCGCTGGGGCCTCAACAGCCTGGCGCCCTGGTGGCACAAGGCCCACGTGCTGTTCGGCACCACCCACGGCCTCTGCAATGCCGACGGGGACATGTTGCTCGTGAAGAAGGGCCGCGAGGAGAGAATGCTCGGGCCCGTCCTGGACCGGGCCCGGAAGGCCGGCTTCAAGAGTTGGGTGTACTTCCTGATGGACCGGGGCTTCGGCAACGCGGTCCGGGGTTGGTGGGGGGTCAAGGACTATCCGAGCGAGGAGTACCGAGCCGCCTACAAGAAGACCGTGGAAGCCCTGCTGAAGTCTCTGAAGGACGCCGGTTATCCCGAGCCCATCCTCGTCGCCAACGACGAGCCCACCAGCCGGGAGTACGACACCGAACGGATCTTCAAGGAAATGAAGTGGATCGACGAGGTCGGTGGCAGGAACTACGCCGTCGTCTACCGCAAGACCGACCCCGAGCGGTTTGCCGGCAAGCCCTACTTTCACATGTGGGTGTCGAACAATCCCAGCCCGGCAAAGCTGGCGGCCGCCCGGAAGAGCAGGTGCAGCCTGGCGACCTACCGCGGGGGTCACTGGCAGCGGAAGATCGCGGAAGTCCGCTTTCACTTCGGCTGCAAGTCCTTCTGGTTCGATGCGCCGTTGACGTTCAGTTGGGCCCACGACTGGGACTATGGCGCCGGCGACGGGGTCGATCGCTTCAACGACTTCGCCGGCGGCGGCGAAGGCGGCCGTCACACCAGTGTCTTCTTCGACAAGCGAGGCCGACCGGTCCCGACGCTCAGCATGCTGGCCATTCGTGAGGCCATTGATGACCGCCTCTACATGGAGACGCTTCGCAAGACAGGCCAAGCCACCGAGTTCATCAAGCGAATGAAGGCGCACATCCTGGAGCGGTTCACGCCGGCGGGGCCATATCGGTACCAGGACCTTCCCAGGTCGGCCGACCCGTGGACGTATTGCCAAGCCGTGCAGACGGTCGACAACCATAGGCCCGTCTTCATGGACCGCTGGCGCGAGGCAATCATCACGGAATTGCTGCGCGTCGACAGCGGCGTGGGGCCGGGAGGGAAGTAAGCTGAGGACCCGCGCCACAGATAACCGCCCGAGCCGACCTCTCAAGACCCGTCGGCAGCCCCGGTTGCGCCGTCCATCCGCTCGAGCCCGCCGATGGCCGGCAGGCCCTCGCGGAGACGTCGGGGGTCTTCATGGCGACGCTGATGGCCGAGCTCCAGGCGCGCGGGATCGAGATCCCTTTCCTGCAAGTGCGGGACTCGTCGCCTGAGGCCCTGAAGGAAGACCTCGCCCGCATCAAGGAGCTTCTCGGGCGTTCTTAGGGCCCGCCAAGCCTGAACCTGCGGACGGCACAGGCCCTCGACCTGTCGGCCTCCCGCCTGGCGTCTCAGCGACCTTGCCATATGACGGCGGGCGCGCTCTAGTGGTGCGGGAGGATCGGGACCCCCCGGTCGGCCGGAATCTGGGAGCGAATAGGGAGCGTCGGGCTTCCGCGACTTGCCGCATTCTGCCGCGCTGGCGGTTCCGCCTAATCCCATAACTCCCCTTAGATTAGTTCGTTACGTCATTTCCCCGATCGCGTCTCATAACGCGGAGGTCGCGGGTTCGAATCCCGCCCCCGCTAGGGGGCGCGCTCGCTACCGCTTCACATCAGAACGGCATTCTGGGCGAAGTTCGAAGCTGCCGCATAAGTCGAATCAGGAATTGATGTTACACTTGGTCTGTGGACCGGCTGTAACCTTTCCGGCCCCTGCTGCGTATAACAGGATGAGCCCTCGGACCCCATGAAGAAAGGAAAGACATGTTCACCAAGCAAACCGTATTGATCGCCGCCTGTCTCGGTCTCTTGCTGTTCTCGCCGCTCCTGGCCAACCCGCTGGATAAGGAGCAGGTTTCCGCTCGCGCCAAGTGGGTGCTCCACGCCGACATGGAAGCCTTTCTGGCTTCCAAGACCGGCGGCTTCATCCTGGCCGAGTTCAAGAAGAGCGGACTGGATAAGTGGATGGTCGTCGTGAAGAACGCCGTCGGCATCGACCCGAGCAAGGACCTCAAGGGTGTCACCGTCTACGGCGTGGGTTTCGAGAAGGACAACGGCATTGCCTTAATCCGCGCAACGATGGAACAGGACAAGCTGCTGGCCCTGCTGAAGACCAACGAGGCGTACCGGGAATCGAAGTACGGCGACCACGTCATTCACCAATGGACGGACAAGGCCAAGGGGGACAAGCCGGGGGAAATGAAATTCGGCTGCTTCCACCGGGCGGACCTGGCGGCTGTGGCTCCGAGCCTGGCCATGCTCAAGCTGGCCCTGGACGTCCTGGACAAGAAGGCCGACAGCCTGGACAAGGTCAGCGAGTCCAAGCTGCTGCCGGCGCCCGCCAAGGGCATTTTCCTGGCGGCCGCCATAGTCGACCTGCCCCAGGCCGCCAAGCAGGATCCAAAGGCGGCCGTCTTGGCCCTGATCAGCTCCGCCAGGTTCCAGGTGGGCGAGAGCGAGGACAAGGTCTTCGTGCGCCTGGCCGTCACGGCCAAGACGCCGCGGATCGCCACCGATCTGCGCAAGATGGCGGAGGGGTTCCTCGCCTTTCTGGACATTGCCAAGCAGATCGAGGAAAATGGCAAGCCAGTCCTCCCGTCCGAGATGGCGGCGGTGCTGAAGGGCGTTTCGGTAACCGTCAAGGACCGTACCGTCGAGGCGAATGTCCGGTCCGGTACCAGCGACGTGATCTCCCTGCTGCAGTGGATGATCAAGCACAAGAAGGCAGCCGCCAAAGCGGCGTCAGTGACTGCTGCTGAACCCGCACAGTAGGAATGAAGGTTCTGAATCGTTGGCTTGGAACCTAGCGGTAGTTTTATTCGCTGCGCCGACAGAACCGGCCCAGAAGTGAATTGTCGCCGATCGAACTCAATCTGCGCAACATGGGCGAGCAGGAACTTCTCTCCGAAGTGGAGAGAGGCTCTTCCGCTTCCTTTGGTGTGCTGGCGGAGCGGTACCGTCACCGCTTGCTGCGGTACCTCGCCGCCAAGAAGCTCCCGCCAGCCGACGCCGAAGACGTCGCCCAGGAGACCCTCGCCAGGGCATACGCCCGGATCAGCACCTACGATCGCGCTCGGCCGTTTTCGGCGTGGCTGTTCACGATCGCGGCCCGCCTCACGGCAAGCCACTGGCGGACGAGACGCCCGCAGGTTGCCGCCGGTGATCTGAACCCCTCCGACCCGGCCGCGAGCGATCCTGCGGTGCAGGCTGCGCAGGCAGATGAGCGAAGGCACCTCTGGGTCGAGGCCCGAAGCGCGCTTTCGCAGAGCCAATACACGGCCTTATGGCTGCGATACGCGGAAGAGAAGTCGGTGAAACAGGTTGCGCAGGCCATGAGGATCACGACGATCCACGTGAAGGTGCTGCTGCATCGAGCAAGGAAGAGGCTGCTCGCCTCCGCCGGGTTCGCCAAGTTCCACCCCGCGGCCCGATCGACGGGGCAAGCCCCCAAGCGAGGTGTTACATGAGATGCTTCTTCTACCAATGGATGATCTCGCGGGCGTTGGACTCCGGCGGGCGCCTGCCGCTGCGGCACATGCGAAAGTGCGAGCCGTGTCGCCTGTTCCACCGACGAAGTGTACTGTTGGAGCATACGCTACGGGCGGAGGCGGAGGCCTTTGCCGCCCGGCCGGGCCGGCAGACTGGGCCGGCCACGCTTCCGATTTACGCGGGCCCGTTAGGACGAAGCGGCCTGCGCCTGACGGCGGGCATCGCCGCGGCTGCCGCTGCCGCCTGCGTCGTCGTCGCGCTGCTGATTGCGTCCAGCGATCATCCCGCCAAGACCGTTGTACTGCGGCCTGCCCCCAAGCCGGGCCAGGTCGTCGCTTCGATCCCCGGCCCTTCCCTCCTGTCCGAGGTAACCGGGCACGTTGAGTCGTTTGCAGACGTGGCGAAGGAACCGCTGCTCCGCCAAATCCGGAACACATCCGACACCGCCATGGAAGCGGGCAAGACGTTGATATTCTGCCTCGCCATCGATCTGCCGGCCTCGGAGGACGAGCGGGGACGGAAACGCCAGTTGCGAAGTGGAGATCCGGACCGCAGTTCATCCCGGGTGCCGAGATAAGGGTCTTCCTCAGGCCGGATGCAGCGCCGCCGCGGGCGGAGGGCGCCCGTGAGATTCCAAGGCCTCTCCCGCGCTCACGGCCGGTAGTCCCACCGTGTGGGCTCGCCCTGCCGCATGGCCTCTCGCATGAGCAGGCGCTCGGAGCGGCTGCGAATCATGTCCTCGGCGATGGCCGCCGG
>Ga0114922_10002022_pt1 | contig 19162 bp, 17 predicted proteins | sample AartaG_FD_100975 | JGI IMG/M metagenome (GOLD analysis project Ga0114922, IMG submission 100975) | Deep subsurface microbial communities from Aarhus Bay to uncover new lineages of life (NeLLi) - Aarhus_00045 metaG | ecosystem: Environmental > Aquatic > Marine > Oceanic > Sediment | place...
AATGGTTCTTTCTGCCGACGGGTCATTGCGGGACTCCTCCAGAACGAGTTGGTTTATATTGTGTCTGCTATTATACTCGATTCGTCCAGAATGGCTATAGTCATGCTGAATGACCCACTAGTGTCTCGCCAATCAGATCGCGGGATGACCCAGTCTGAGAATAGCAAGCGGAGAACAGTACACTCACGTCAAAGACCCTGATCATCCCTCGTCCTCAGCCTTTAGGCCATACTCCTCCTCAACTATTTGGCCTCTGATCTCCCTTCCAGACTCGATCAGTCCCTCAAGCGAGATGCCCTGCTCCCTCAGGACTTTCCCGATTCGGTCCAAGGCCTCCACGGTCAGTACCTGGCGAGGAGAGATCAAGACGCCATCCTCGGTTTCAATGAAGGCGACAATACCTCCTTCCTCGATGCCCAGTTTCCGGCGCAGTTCGATGGGGATGGTCACCTGGCCCCTTTTCTGAACCACCGCCAGTTTCACCGCTTGAGCCACTCTTCCCACTCTTTCTGCCGGTCATACTTGCGGAATATATGACAACAATAACACATTTTCCTGACCTTGTCAAGCGTGGGCGACGATCCAGCAATAAAGAATAGTGCGAGCATGAACATCGCTCAGGGCTGTTAGTCGATTTTTGCGGGCGATGATTTGGGCACAACGCAGGGGGAAATCTCTGGTCAGCAAAGCTGATCAGCACAGTGTGAGGATTGACTAAATTGGAGGGGGGGGCGAGCTGGAACGAAAGAGGATATGCTACGGAGGAGCAAACCGAATCTGGCGGCGGGCGTCCAGTATCTCCTGAATTTGGTTGGCGCTCAGGCGCAGGTTGCGCCATGCTTCTAGCAGACGGAAGGCGATGTTCTTGGCAGACCCCACTCCTGCCGGAAACGCCTTGCGAAACAAGCTGCCCTTCTCGATCAACTGAGCAATTAGATGGGCGATTTGTAAGAGAAAATAGAAAACCTTGCTGGCAATTGAATTTGTAGTATAAGCGTGTTCCAGGTCGAACCCCCCGTTCTTTTGGACATTGAAGCCTTCGTTCTCAATTTTCCAGCGTATACGCCCTCCTTCATTAGCTAGAGTGATGACCTGCTTGGCTTTGACGGTGAAATTAGTAATCCACTTGAAGCGAGTGGTTTCGCGTTCTCCCTGCGAGTTGGGCTTGCTTTCCAAACATTGGAGAACGGAGAGGGTGTGTTCCTTCTTCTCGGAATCCACATAATCGATGTCGTTAATCCAGCTGTAGTCTTGCTGGGTCTTGTTTTGCGGGCCGGTGTGAAATGTGAGGTAGTTCTCGGGAGCCAAGGGCAAAAGTGCTTCGAACTCCTCATGGATGTAGGGAATGTCTCCTTCCTTATGCACGATCATATACTTCCAGCTATAATCCTCACAGATGGTCATAGTGGGACCGCCGGCAAACAGAGAATCCAAACTCAGGCATATGGGTAAACGCGGGAATGCCTCTTTCAGCCCTTTAGCTAAGCGATAGAAGGCTTTGAGCTCGCAATCCTGCTTGGTCGGATATTCCCCCGGGTTCTCGACAAACTCAGTCATGATGGAGAAAGCAAAGCCATTGGGGAGTACTAACTTGGCTTCCAATACCGGGTGGTAGTAGGTTGTCTTGCCGTGGTGAGTAACTGTCAGGCAGTTAGGGCAATGTCGCTCGGGGAACGTGAGTCTCCCAGTTCCATCTATGGCGATCACAAAGTACCAGTCGAGGAGACGATAGCGATACAACACCTTTTTCCGAATCAAGGTTCTGGTCATATTGGTGACGACTTCCTGCACTTGATCGGGGTCTACTCGACTAAATGCCTCATTGAGGGTATCCCCGTGAGGGCAAGTCTCTACGTCGAACAAGGCCTGAAACTTGGCCTCGGAGGGCCCATTACCACGAAACATGTGAGCAATTTGTCGCCGTGCTCCCAAGCGGCATAGAAACATCAGTACACCGATAAACCCCAAGGCCTCCAGGGGATAGGTAATGAGCTCGAGCATACGCGGATCCTGGACTGGTCGAAAGAGTTCAGCTGGTTTGCCAAAGAAGTGGTAGAGTGTCGCCAAGGAAGCATCGATGATAGCTAACTGGTCTAGTTCGTCCTGATCGAGCACGTGGTCTGGCACGCAAGCCTCCTGTTTGAGTACGGCTGGCCTGAATTCGATACAAGCTCATCGTTTCCAGTAGGATCCAACTATACCTGAAGTTTCACTTTTGCGCGAAAAAGTTTTCCTCAATTTTTAAGGTTCAGTTCTTCCGGAAAAACTATTGTTGGTCGCTCGGCAGGGCAACCCGAGACTACCACTACATATCAGGATGAGTGAAGTCTGCTTCCCAGATGTAGGGGGCTTGTGCCGATGACAGTCTCAGCATACTAGCTGCATCGTGAGTTTTGTGCGAAAAATTGGCTATTCTTCATTGCTGGACGATCACCTGTCCAACTATAAACTTGACATTCCAGGTCTTTGGATCTATAATTGTCTATGGCGTATGTCTATCTAGAGGGGTGTCAAATGCTAGTTTCTATTACAGAAGTGCACAATCGCCTTTCCTATTGGTTGAAGAAGGTTCCGGAGCAACCTATAACCATCACGCGCCGGGGCAAGCCTGTGGGGATTCTCGTCTCTCCCAAAGAATACGAGCGTCTGCGCCAGGTGCAGGCTTACCTGGAGATGCTCCGGCTTTCCCACTCACTTCAGGACAGCGACGTGACAGCCGATGAGTTGTTCCGGACATCGAGGCAAGAACTGGAGGCTCGCCGGTGATTGTGGATGCCAGCGTCATCCTGGCTGCCTTCTTTCCTGATGAAGAGCAGACTGAGGCCCAGGCGTTGATCCGCGATCACGTGATTGGACACCGGCAGTTGGTTGCGCCCAACCTTCTGCTCTACGAAGTGACCAATGCCGTCGTGCAGGCGAGGCGCTGGGGGCGCATCAGCGATGAGCAGGTGGAGGACATCCTATCGTCGTTTGAAGGGTTGGGCATTGCCTTGAGGCCGGTGACTTGGCAACAGATGCTCTCTGTGGCTCTACGTTTTGACCGCTCCGCCTATGATGCAGCTTACTTGGCCTTGGCCGAGGCCACCGATCAACCTCTGTTTACTGGCGACTCGCGGATGTACAACGCCGTCCGTGAGCACCTGGACTGGGTAAAATGGATTGGGGACTATCGGGAAGCTGGATAAGCAGTGTGGTAGTAGACTCCCCAACCCAAGTACGTCTCAAAAGCCTCTGCCAGGATTGCCGCCGAGTGCGAAGCGTTCATCGCCACGTGGTGTTCAAAACCATTCTTGCAGACGTATTGCAGTAACTTTTGCAATCCCGGCACCTCCACCACCGCCCGACTACCAAACGTATCCAACGGATCGTCCGTGAACATCCCGTCACCCACATAGGTGCGGATCAGGCCGTTCTGGTCGTCGGTGCTGATACGCGCGAAGCTCATTGGCCCGGCGGGCACTCGGCCTGCAAGCGCTCCATACGTGTTCTCTTGTCCCAGCGTTGTTGCGAGGATGTCAGCGTAAGCCATCTTGGCTGCCATCTTTGCATCAGCGAAAAAGCTCTTGGCCCAGTTGCCGCAGTGGAACAGGACGCACTTGTTTGGGTCATCGGCGTAGTTGTTGTTCCAATCCACCAGAGCGCTGGGTTTACCCGAAGCGAGTTGCAAGGCGTACATGGAGGCCGCACCAGTGACGTCCACTTCACACGCGCTGGGCATCAGCTTATCGCTCATCATGCTCATCAGCCCGCAGGCGTTGACTCCGTAGTTCTGCTGAATTGAACTCCAGCATTGGATGGCCGTGGCATTCAGATCGTTGGCTGCCATCCACGCGTCCAGGACGACGCCCAGCTTGGCCATCTTGATCAACGATGGCGAGGGCACGCCACCGGTATCAACGTAGGCTTGGATCGCGTCCAATCGTTCTTTGACCTTTGAATCGTCGTCCGCCAGCTTGTTTGCAGCGCCAAAAACCTCCGAAAGGTCCACGGTGCTGACGCTGATGCCATACGCCTGCAAAAGCTTCTCGCTAAAGCGGACCGTGTTGAAGGCATTGGGGCGAGCGCCGACAGCGCCCAGCCGGGCGTTCTTCAGCCCCTTCACCACCCGGCAGACGCCGACGAACTTGGTCAGGTCGGCCTTGAAACTGTCGTCGGTGAGGGAAACCGTGTGCAGTTCCGTCAGCGAGAAGGGGTAGCCATATTGGCGTAGGTTGTTGCAGACAGAGATTTTACCGCAGAAAGCATCCCGGCGTCGTTCTACCGTGAACCCATCCAAGTCGTCGGGGTACGCTTGAACCAGGATGGGCACCTGGAGGCCGGAGAGTTTGATCGTGTCCGCGACCCCTTTCTCGTCACCAAAGTTGGGCAGGATGACGACGATGCCGTCAATATTGTCCGCGTTCCTCTTGAAAAGCTCTGCACAGACTCTGGCGTCGGCAAGGGTCTCAATGGCGCCGTTGGGCGTTGCGTCCTCGGCCGGTATGATATACTCGTAGCCCAGTTCATCCAGCTTGGCGAGCAACTGTTTGCGGCCCTCTGCTGCCAATTGGGGATTAAAGAACCCCCTGGTGGCGACAACCAGACCAAGAGTGGGTTTCTTTTCCATGATTCTCATCTGTCTCGCCCCTTTCAGTGCTAACTTGATACGGTTTGATATAGATCTCCAATGTTGCTTGCGTGAGGGAATGGCAACCATTACTGGAGCGAGGCTCAGACATCAATATCTGCCAGATCACGTGCCATGTTTGCTCCCAGATGTTCCCAGGCGGTGATAATACGGTCATAAAAAGGATAGTCGTCGCTGTTCACGATCCGTCCGCGTTCATCCAGCCATGCGACGGTGCGACGAACGCCGTCTATCCAGGGGATGGTGTAGCGAAAGCCCAGGTCGGTCTTGGCCGCGGTGTTATCGAAAATGTTGTTGAAATGAAAATTCTCCACGCACCACTCTGCCGCTTTCGGCGCAACCTTGCCCAGCAGATCGGTGGGGATATGAACTAGCCTGGCCGGAGGCGCGTCCATTGCCTGGGCCACCCCCTGGTGGTAGCGATCCCAGGTCATCCACTCCTCTCCCGTTACGTGATAGGCTCTGTCAAACGCCTTCGCATTGCCCACTGCTCCAGCAAACGCACGGCCTACATCGTCCCTGTGGCACGCCACCCATAGGGACGTACCGTCGCCGTGCACAATGATCGGCTTGCCCTTGCGAATCCGATCAAAGTAATAAGTTTCCCAGCCGAACGTATGGAGGAGGCCGCTGCCTTCGCCATAAGTATGGGCCGGCCGGATGATGGTCACCGGAAAGTCGCCACGCTGATGCGCTTCCTCCAAAAGGCGCTCACACGCGGCCTTGTTGAAGGCGTAGGGGAAGGAACGGGCAGGCTGCCGTTCCGCATCCTCGCGGATCGGATAGCGCTTGGCAGGTTTGGTGTAGACGTCCACAGTGCTGCAAAAGATGTACTGTCCTATCCGCCCTCGGAAGGCACGAATGGCACTCTCGGCATCTTCCGGTCGAAAGCAGACCATGTCAATAGCACAATCAAAAGAACCCGCCTCAGCCATCTGTGCCTCAAAGACGGCATAGTCAGTGCGATCGCCTTGTATTCTCTTGACACTGTCAGGAATCCGCGACTCCCTGATGCCCCGGTTGTAGAGGGTCACGTCGTCTCCACGCTCCACCAAGTAGCGTGTGATCGCCGTGCTGATGAGACCTGTGCCGCCGATGATCAAGATTTTCATATTCTTACTCCTTTCGGTTCGCTTAAAAAAGTAGCCAACAAAATCCCATGCGTCCTCATGGCTGCGGCGTGCTCCCCAAGCCCCCCAACGGTGCTCGAGTAATAGACCCCACTGGTTGTGGCGATGCGTTTGGCACCATACTATTAAGACCTTATGCGTGTACCATCTATTTGGCGTCCGCGGCTTCCCGTTCCGAAATAAGCTTCTCAGCCGTGAAGCGGTCGGTGATCAGCACATTGATCAGGCCGCCTAACAGCGCACTGCGGATCGCCTCGTGCTTCCGTTTTCCCCCGGCCACGGCCACGGAGCGCTTGACCCGACTGAGTTGCTCAAGCCGTATGCTGATCACACGGTTGTCCATCGGCGTCAACACCGGCTTCCCTTGCGCGTCAAAGAAACGCACACAGATATCTCCAACTGCGCCACGGCTCCGCAGCATCTCCAGTTCCTCGCTTGAAAAGACGTTGCCACTGCTGGCGAGCAGTTTGGACGGTTCAACAGCACCGATGCCCACCAGAGCCATGCTCACCCGGTCAAACAATGCCATCGTTTCGCGCACGAACTGGTCCTTCAGGAGGACTTGAACGGCATCCGCTGATCCGACCACGCCGGGCGCCGGTAGAAACTCGGCCTCGCCACGCAACAACGCAGCCAATCGGGTAATGAGATGATTGGCATGTACTTCGGCTGCCGGATTGCCGACGCCGCCCAGGATCTGGACCACCTGAGCTCCGACGGAGCGGGGAAGCGGATGCATGGCATCCACCATCGCCAGCAGTGTCGCGCTCCAGGACGAAATGCCGATGTACTCTCCCCGCTCGATCGTGGATTCCAGATAGTAGGCAGCAGCGGCTCCGATGTTGCGCAGGAGCTCCCCCTCGTCGTCGTCGTTCACGCAGTCGGCCACGGCCGCATTTTGCAGGCCATACTGAGAAATGAGCGCCTCTTCGAGTTCGGCGTACACACCCATCGGCACGCTGACTGTGATGCGCACGATCCCCTCTTGCTCGGCGCGCCTGAGGAGGCGGGAGACCGTCGCCTGAGAGAGGTGGAGATGATCGGCGATATCGGACTGGCGCATGTCCTGCTGGTGGTACATGCGCGCGACCCTTGTCATGAGTCGAAGTTCGTCTATACGGGCCACTTGTGAGATCACCTCCCCGGGCGGTGTCCTGAGCCCTTTGTCCCCTTTGTCCCTGGGCCAAAGCCCTTGGTCCTGTGGCCCAAGGACACAGGGGACCAGGGGCTTGGGCCTGAGCCCTGGGTCCTTGAGCCCTTCGTCCTTGGGCCGAAGGACCAAGGGCCCCAGGATCAAGGAGACCAAGGGGACCAGGGGTATGTCGAAGGGTCGAAAACAGTCCGCGCCACGGCTTCCCGCCACCCGGCGTACATCGTCTCTCTTTGCTCAGAGGACATCTGTGGCTCGAAGCAGTCACGCGGCGGCACCAGTGTCTCGATCTCCGCCTCGTCGGCCCACAGTCCGACGGCGAGACCCGCCAGGAAGGCCGCGCCAAGCGGCGAAATATACGTAGACGAACTGCGGAGCACCGGGCAACCGATGATGTCGGCCTGGAACTGCACGAGTAGATCGTTGCGGCTGGCCCCTCCGTCGGCCAGCATGGTCTGAAGCGATGTGCCAGACTCGGCCTGCATCACGTCGAACACGTCGCGCACCTGATAGGCAATCGCCTCCAGCGTCGCGCGGGCCAGTTGTCCCGCGCCAGTGCCAAGCGCCAGTCCCATGATCAGTCCCCGCGCGGACTCTTTCCAGTGCGGCGCGCCCAGCCCCACCAGCGCAGGGACAAAGTACACGCCACCCGCGTCCTCGACCGTGCGAGCCAACTTCTCGACGCCAGGCCCTGGGTCTTCCAAGCCCAGCAAATGACCCAGCCATTCGACGGCAGCACCGGTGGCGTAGATATTGCCTTCGAGGGCGTAGGTCACCTTCTTACGTGCCCAGGCGATGGTCGTCGAAAGGCCATTCTCCGATATAAGCGGTGCGCTCGTCGGCGTCATCAGCGACGAGCCCGTGCCATAGGTCGTCTTGATGCTGCCAGGCTTGAAACCACCCTGCCCGTAGAGCGATGCGTGGGAGTCGCCGATCAGGCTGGCGATGGGAATGTCGCCCGGCAGATTGCCAATCGGAACAGTCTCTCCGTAAACAAAGCTCGACGGCTTGATCTCCGGCAGCGCGGCCGACGGTATGCCGAATATATCCAGCACTTCTTCGTCCCATTCGAGCTCGTGTAGGTTGAGGAGTTGGGTCCGTGACGCGTTCGTCATGTCGGTGGCATGGACTGCGCCGCCGGTCAGGTTCCACAAGATCCAGCTATCTATGTTGCCCGCGCACAATTCACCCCGCTCCGCTCGACGGCGGCCATCTTTTGTATGATCGAGAATCCAGCGGATCTTGCTGGCTGAGAACATTGGATCAACCTGGAGGCCAGTGCGTTCCTGCAACAATGCCTCAAGCCCCTGGGCCTTGAGCTCGTTGCAGAACGACGCCGTCCGCCGGCACTGCCACACGACGCACGGGCCAACGGGCTTCCCCGTCTTCCGCTCCCACACCAAGGCCGTCTCGCGCTGATTGGCCACCGCGACTGCCGCCAGATCAGGCTCGTCGAGCGCGCTGAGGCACTCGTTGATCGCCTCGCGGGTGCATCGCCACACCTCTAGTGCGTCCTGCTCCACCCAGCCGGGTTGGGGATAGCTGATCGAGGTCGGCTGCGAACCTCGCGCCCGGACGATTCCCGATGGGTCAATCACCAGCGCCTTTGTGTTGGTCGTTCCCTGATCTATGGCGAGAATGTTCCCGCTCATTGAGATCCCCTCAAGTACATTAATTCAAGGGCAGCATCGCAGATCCCCTGCGGCGTGAGCCCAAAGTGCTCGAACAGAAACGCAGGAGGACCCGTAGGAGCAAAGACGCCGGGGACGCCAAGGATGCGCATCGGCACCGGATGCGTCGTCGCCACTACTTCAGCCACTGCGCTGCCGAAACCCCCGTAGATCGTATGCTCTTCGGCCGTGACGATGGCGCCGGTCTCGGTAGCCGCCTCGACGATCGCCTCGCGGTCAATGGGTTTGACCGTCGCCACGTTGATGACGCGGGCTTGTATGCCTCGTCCGTCCAGGAGCTCCGCTGCCTCCAGTGCGCGGGGCACCATCGTCCCACAGACGATCAGCGTCACGTCGCCGCCGTCGCGCAGACGGTCGGCTTTACCAATCTCAAACTGATAACCCTCGTCGTGCACGATCGGCACACCCATGCGGCTGAAACGCAAGTACATCGGCCCAACGGTCGCGGCAGCCGTATGCACTGCCTGCTCCGATTCGATGGGATCGGCGGGCACGATCACCGTCATATTGGCGATGGCCCGCAACCAGGCAATGTCCTCAATGGAATGATGGGTGCCTCCCAGGGGGCCGTAGGCGAGCCCTGTGCTCACGCCGCATAGCTTTACGTTCACATCCGTGTAGGCGATGTCGTTCTTGATCTGTTCAAGTGGCCGCGCTGTCAAGAAGCAGGCAGCGGCAGCGACAAAGGGAATTTTGCCCCCATTAGCCAGGCCAGACGCTATGCCTATCATATTCTGTTCGGCGATCCCCACGTTGAACAACCGCTCCGGGAACAGTTCGCCAAAGTGAGTCAGTTTGGCGGAACCAACAGAATCATTGGTAAGCACTACGATCCGGGGATTTTGTCGGGCGACGTCCTCCAGAGCGCTGGCAAACGAATTGCGACAATCGTATAGCTCGGTCATGGTGTGATTCATACTCCTAAACATTCCATGTATCTGACATGAAACATTAGACAAAATGGCAATATACGACCCGCCCATCCTCTTTCTTCACAGGGGCTGGCCTGTCATGGACACAGATATCTGCAGCAATTGGACATCTATTGTAGAACTTGCAGCCCTCAAACTGATATTCCTTGGTTTCGATGTCCGACAGAGCGATCTGCTTGTGATCCCACTTCCTGTTGGTTCGGGGAACAGATTCCAGGAGCAGCTTTGTGTAGGGATGCTGGGGGTCAGTCAGGACTGCCTTGGCGGGTCCAGACTCAAAGATGGCGCCTCTATACAGAATCGTGATATAATCACATACATAATAAGCAATGGTTAAGTCGTGAGTTATGTATAGGAAACTAGTCTTGTATTCCTGCTTCAGCGTTAGAAAAAGGTTGATGACGCTCATCCTAAGGGAGGCATCGATCATACTCACGGGTTCATCAGCGATGACCATCTTGGGACGGGGGATCAGTGCTCGAGCTACCGAGGCTCTTTGCAGCTCACCGCCGGAAAACTGATTTGGGTATTTTCCCCGAACGTCCTCATATTTGAGTCCGACCGAAGTCAACGCTTCCTCCACGGCGTCAACTGCTTCCGTTCGGCTTAATTGGTTTACTCGCATAGCAGTCCTCTCAAGATAAGAATTGACAGTCTGATAGCTGCTGAAAGCCGCATATGGATCTTGAAATATGGGCTGAACTGTGTGGAGCAGTTCTTGCCCCGTCGGCTTGTCTCCTTTACCAGCCACAAGGCGATCGTAAACTATGACGCGTCCCGACGTTGGTTCAACCAAGTGGAGAATGACTTTGGCAAAGGTGGTTTTCCCGCTGCCCGACTCTCCGACTAGACCGATAATAATGGGCTGATCGCTCTTGATATCTAAATTGACATCGTCAAGAGCGTCTATTCTCGCCCTATGTATGAGACCTCCCAGCCTGTAAACTTTATTCAGGCTATCCGTTTTCAAGATGGTTTCCATCAAGTAGTTTCCCTCATTGCAAACTCCTCTCGACATAGTGGCAAGCCACAAACTGGCCCGGCCTGTACTCCCTTAGCGCTGGCTCTTCAGATCTGCATCGCTCGGTCGCCATAGGGCACCGAGGAGCGAATCTGCAGCCCTTCAAGTCTTCCCATAGGCTCGGCGGTCTGCCGCGCACACTTTGCCGCACGCGGTCGTCCCCAATGGTTGGGAGGGACTCGATCATAAATCTTGTGTATGGATGCAAAGGTGCTTCGAAAACTTCCCTCGTATCCCCGAACTCAACCACCTTGGCCGCATACATGATCAGCATCTTCTGGGCTATCTGATAGTGCACGCCCATATCGTGCGAAACCAAGATGATCGTGTTCTGCATCTGCTCCTGAAGCCTCTTAAGCATCAGGAGAATGCCTTTTTGAACCACAACGTCGAGAGCGGTGGTAGGCTCGTCAGCCAAGAGGATATCAGGTTGAAAGAAAGTTGCCATCGCCACCAAGATCCTTTGCCTCATGCCGCCTGAGAGCTCATGCGGATAGGCGTCAATGGCTTCCGGGGGCAGATCCAAGTTCTTCACGTAAGCTCTCACTTCGTCGAGTAGTTCTGCTCTTCCTTTATCGTAATCCAGGAAATCGGTGAACTGCTTCCTGATGCGGGTGACTGGATTCAATGAGCTCATCGAGCTCTGCGGGATGTAGGAAATACGCTTGGACCAGTAGTCGCCGATATTGTCGCTCGTGACCTCCGTGCCGTTGGCATCGCAGAACCCGTACCGAACCTCGCCCTTTTCAAGGGAGAGAGGAGGACTCATATCTCCGTAGATAACTCTGATCAGGGTTGTCTTGCCACATCCTGATTCGCCTGCGATGCCCACGATATATTCACTCGGAATTTGCAGATTCACGCCGTCAACCGCGTTTACTTGACCTCGAGCAGTCGTGTAGCTTGCTACGAGGTTGCTAAGCTTGATCATGAATGCGCCCTCGTCTGGCTGAGAAAAGATCGTTGTATCCCGTGGAAGTTAGGAAAAGCCCCAAGAAGAGCAGAGACGTAGCTACGACAGGGGCCACAACCCAAGCATATTGACCCGTAAACATCGCATTGTAGTTCAGCGCCCAGAAGATGATTGAGCCCAACGTGGGAGTCTCCAGGTTTGAAAGGCCAATCACCGCAAGTGCCGCTTCAGTATTAATGACCCACAGTATTGAGTTAATGAAACCGACGATCCCGTAACCATAGACATAGGGGAATATCTCCTTCAGTATGATTGCGAGAGTACTTGTGCCGGAGTACTTGGCTGTGCCAATGAAATCCCGCTCCCGAAGGGACAGAGCCATAGAGCGAACTGTCCTGGCGTTCCATGCCCAACCAAAGACCACCAAGATTATGCCAAGGATTGAGAAGCGAGCACTGCCCCTGAATAGCGTCCCCAATACAATGAGAATAGGAAAGCTAGGAATGCAAACGAAGGAATCCGTCACGAGCATCACAACTCGATCAAACCAACCTCGTATATATCCCGCACTCAACCCGATGATCAGGGAGAGGAAACTGGTGCACAGGCTAACCGCCACCCCCAGCAGCAGCGAGTTTCGGACTGCGAAGATCAGAAACCAGGAGATGTCTTGGCCCAAGGAATTGGTGCCCAGAAGGTGCTCCCGGCTCATGGGCAGGTTCTTGCGGTATGCACCCTGCTTTGAGGGATATACCTCGTTGAATAGTGGCAGAATGAGACTGCCTAGTACAAAGACTGTCAGGATGCTCAGGCCGATCTTCAGACGGAGATTTAGTCTCATGGTAATCTACCCGTAGCGGATTCTTGGATCAAACAGCGGATATGAGATCTCGATGACCAGGGCCGCAGTGGCCACGGCAATGATGGACATCGTCAGGGTGCCATAGAGCATGTTAAAGTCCCCATTTCCTATTGCAGTCCGCATCAGCAGTCCCAGGCCCGGGTAGCCGAACAGCATTTCGGTCAACAATGCGCCACTGAATATATTCCCGATTTGCAGCGCGAGCGCTGTCACCTGGGGCAGGATAGTGTTCCTGAAAACATAGCTAAACATAATGGTCCGGGGGCGAACTCCTTTCAACCTGGCGTAACTAACAAAGGCTTCCTCCGTGGTGGAATAGGCAAGCACCTTCATTCCCAGAACGTTCCAACCGAATCCACCCAGGACAATCGTCAAACCGGGTAAGATGGAGCTCTGGATGATCCTGCCCGCCTTTTCAAGCGTCAGATGCCCGGGTCGAATGGTGGTTGATAGGGAGAAGACCGGCCAGATGTAAGCGAAGAGGAGCATGAGGACAATTGCCAAGATGTAGTACGGTATCGGGTAGAGGACAACGCCGATGACCTCCAAGGCAGTCGCAGCACGATTATTGTGAAAAAACCCGGCCACCAGGCCGATCAGATTACCCAGTATCCACGTTATCAGCGTAGAAGTGCCGAGCAGCCCCACCGTGTAGGGAAGAGCCTCCAGAATGAATTCGGACACTGGCCTGGGGAAGGAGGAGAGCGAGGGACCAAAGTCGAACCCCAAAAAAACCCTCTTGAGGTAGCTGAGGTACTGGGAGAAGAGACTTCCCTCAAAACCGTAAAGCTTTGCCAGCGAATGTCTGAGCTCCTCTATTGCTTCGGGACTTAGGCTCTGTCCTCCTGCCTGAGTTTGTATCTGCGCGATATAGTTCTCAATTGGATCACTGGGCATCCACCGTGGCAGGAAGAAAGTGATAGTAATCCCGATGAAGAGTACCAACAGATAGAGCCCAACCCTCTCAGCGACGTACTGCGCCATATAACCTACTCCATCAAGTGAAAGGTCGGGACAGCCCGTCAGGGCTGCCCCAACCAGATCGAATTCCTACTGCCTCCCGGTAGGCTTTACGTTGACGACCGTCTCCCTGAACTCGCTCCACCATGTGTACGGGACCGCGTAGTAGTTGTCGGCCTTCGGAAAGTTCGTCCAATAGTACTCGTTAGTTGGAATCGTCGTGGGGATGTCCATGATGGCGAGATAGGCCATGTCCTTAACGAATTCCTTCAGGATTGACCTACCGATCTCATAGAACTCCTCCGACGCCTGAGGAAGGTGCGTGGCCTGCTCAACCAGAGCGTCAACGGTTTCGTTCTCCCACTGAAAAACGTTACCGCTGTTCGGCTCCGTCGCGTCGGCTGGCTGGACATACTTTACTCTGAGGTTTCTCCAATCTCTCAGGTAGTTGGTCGAAAAGTTGGCGTTCGAGTAGCTGATGATCATCTCGCGCTGGGCATTCGTGGTATACACGACTCCCCACTCGGCATTATCGACCTGTCTGACTTTCGCCTGGATTCCGCTTTCCCTCCAACTATCCGCAATGGAGAAACTTAGCCTCTGCATCACCTTGTTCCACTCACCGGGAGTCACTAGCTCCGGTTCCCAGAGCGTGCCATCAGGCAGGACATAGTTGCCGTCCGCGTTCTTGGTTATCCCGACTGAGTTGAACAGCTTTTCGGCCTCTTCTGGATCATACTTCCACCAGCCGAAACCAAAGGCCTCGGATAGCGCTTCCTCGCCCTGGGGAAGCTCCGACTCGGACACGCCCACTTCTTCCTTGAGCCTGGCAACCAGATCCGGAACGAAATTCTCATCAAAGGGCTTATAGCCGTCAGGCAGCTCAAACTCCCGTAACCAGGGGAGCAACGGCTCAAAGTAGACGGGGCGTAGGATCGGAGTGTCTGTCATCGCCAGTGGTGTTACCTTCACCTCGCCGCTAAGAGCGTTGATGGCCACGCTCTTAAGGTCCAGCGACAAGGCAAGCCCCCAGCGCACCTCTAACTTGTCGAAGGGCGGCTTCTGCAGGTTCATAAGAAGCCCATACTCGGCGGCATCGTCCATGTTGTGGTAAGGCAGCTCGCCGGAGAACGTCGTGATGTACTCGTTTCTGCTCTGGCAGGCTTTGATGCTCTCCGGGCTCATGAAGGTGTCCACGTCGTATTCATTCAGGACGAAGGCCATGGTGCGCGTCTCCTCAGGGCCCATGTACTTGTAGAGAATGTACTGCGGTATGTAGCCATCTTTGTCCATCCAGCCCCACGCCGAGCGTTTCCAGTCCTCCCGCCGCTCCCAAAGGATCCAGAAGCCGCTGGGATCAAACTCCTTCACGGTGTACGGACCTAAGGTCACGGGATGGGTATTGCGAAATGTACTGACATCTTCCTGTTGTTCAAACACGTGCTTGGGCACGATCTTGAACCACGACCCCCAGTTGCTAACGCCAAGGCGGGCAGCAAAGTCGTAGGCTGGATTCACTGTCTCGACTTCCAGTGTGTAGTCGCCGATTTTCTTCCAACCGCCCTCCTTTACATAGCTAGTGATGGCAGGAACGCCAAAGTTAGTCAACTTATCTCGGTACCTGAAAATCGTATCCAGCGTGTAGATGACGTCGTCTGCGGTGAACTCTACGCCGTCACTCCAGTAGATGCCCTCTTTGAGCGTGATCCTGAACTTGGTATATTCGTCATTGAGGGGTTCCGGCATCTCAGCCGCCACCTCCGGGTAGCGCTCACCTGTACCGGTATCTATTTCCCAGAGATAGCCCCAGGCAAGCTCCCTGAAGCCGCGCCAGAGGTCATAGTCCATGAGGGGATTGTGCAGGTCTGGACGGGGCGACTTCGTGTCGAAAGTTTGAACTACTAGAGTGTCGTTCCGCGGCGTCCCCAAGTCGGTCATCTTTGCTTTCGTCTCCGGAGTCGCCGTCACCACCTTCTCTTTCTCGACGACCACCTCCTTCTCCACAATCTTGGTCTCGACGACCTTCTCGAAGACCGGCGTGCCGGCGACGATCCTGGTCACCTCTTTTTCAACCTCGACTACCTGCGTGACGACTTCCTTGATGGTCTCCGGCGTCGCTGTGGCGCAGCCCGCGATCAACGTGCTCAGAACGACCAGTGTTGCCAGAATCTTCCATAGGTTGCGTTTCATGATTCTTCTCCTAAAGAGTCGTCCAAAAATAACCCCGCATTTTCGCTCGTGTTTTCCCAGTGAAAAGTGGGAAGTTATTAATGGACAAGTGCTAAGAATCTAAGGATCTTGCCCTGAGCAGATATTGCTCAGGAAGAGCTAATAAACGTAAAACCTGGTTCAATGCAATAGGCCTCACCTCCTTTTCATCTGAGCGTTACAACATTCAGCTAGCTGTTTCTCTCTATCCGCACAGCCAGGTATTTTTGGCGAGGTAATTCAACCCGTACCTGCCCGGTTGCCTCGTTGGCGACCCGGTCCACCGTCATGTTCCAAGTGTCAATAACATCAATTCGGAAGCTGCCCTCGGGCAGCGAAAAATCACGAAAACGCGGTCGGTGCATCCAGAAGTAGAAAAGATAATAGCCTGTGCCGCTATGCCCCGCCGCCACTTTGTTCCAGATACCATCTGGCACGACCCGCCGAGCTGACTCTTCCATGTCCAGAGGGAAGAGCCCTGGGGCCGGTACCGCTTCGATAATCTGCCGGAGAAAGGCGATGCGAGGTGCGCTCTCGCCGTAAAGTTGCCCACCCTTGGACCACCAGAGTATCTCCTCTTCATTCCAGTAGGTTTCCCCGTGCCCGACATATCCGCCGGCGGCGAAGCCAAGCCAGAAGCGCGCAACCATTTCCTCTGCCGAGAGCGAACCCCAAACACGACTGATGTCGCCCTCGTATCCACATTCGTCAACCACGACTGGTTTGTTGTATTGTTGCAGCCACGTTGGCACCTGGAACAGGCTATGGTGTTGTATGCTGCAGTGCGTAACCCAGGGTTTTCCATGGTCATAGAAGTCACGACAGTTGTGAATGGAACGCAGGTGATCGTAGGGATCCTGATCCTGAACGAGCTTGAAGTAGTGGTCCCAATCGGCGAGGGTGCGATCAAGCATCAAGTCATACTCGTTGGCAAACGACCACCAGATATTCCGGAATGCCGCAGTCCGGGCCACGAGATACTGCAGGTAACGGTCGTTCACGTCAGCGGGCATCCGATCAAAGCCCCAGGCGCCAAAGTCGTAGGGATGGAAAATGATCAGGTCAGCCTCGATGCCCAGGTCTCGCAGGTCAAGGATCCGTTTTTCAAGTCGGCGGAAGGACTCGGGGTTGAAGCGGGTGAAATCCCAGAAATCCGGTGGCGGTTGCGTCCTGTAGTTGTCAAGCAGAGAGGGATCCCATTCACGATTGACCTCACCGACAAAGGGGTAACAGGGAGGTTCATTGTAGTTAAAGACGTAGCGTTTGGGGAAAACGCACATCCGCATTTTATTAAAGGGGGCATCCTTCAAGGTGTCAATCGTCTGTTCTTCAAGCTCATCACCTTGAAGGTTCCATACGTAACAGGTCGTCCCCACCGGGTGATAGGGCATCCCGTCAGCATAGGCAAAGTGATAGTGGTCAATGACACCAACCGGACCATGGTTGTCACCTGCAGGTGGTGTACAGGTAAATTCGCCACGCTGACCATTGAGGGCGTTCAGATTGCTGTGGGTGACGAAGCTCCATGCACCTTCCATGTCCGGCATGAAGCGCGCTTTGTAAACGTCCTCACCATCGTAGAATCCCATCACTTTAACAGAACGATGGGCGTGAGTGAACTCTGCCTCGAACTCAACATCCAGGAAGGGATTACCCGACGCCTGAGCGGGAAGCTCCAGCTCAAAGCAGTCCCATTTCTCTACTTCTCCGGTCATTTCGCCTCCTTAGGATTGAGCCGCCTCCCGCAGCTCTTTAAGCGCGGCAGCCAGTTCATCATCGGTAGGCACCCGGTGGTGCCAGCACGCACGATCTCTCATGAAGGAGACCCCCTGCCCTTTGTGCGTGTGTGCAATTATGCAGTTTGGTTTACCGGGCTCAAAGGGGAGGTTTTGGAAGATTTCGAGGAGGGCCGCGTGATCGTGTCCGTCTACCTCGCGCACCGCCCATCCAAAGGCCCGCCACCTCTCGACGAGCGGTTCCAGGGGAGCGATGCGCTCAGTCCAGTCGCACAACTGGAGTCCATTGCGATCAACGATCAGCGTCAGGTTGTCCAATCCCAGGTGTGGAGCGGTCATCGCCGCCTCCCAGTTGCTGCCCGCCTGCAATTCTCCATCCCCCGTCAGCACGAAGGAGCGCCACGGAGCGCCGTCCATCTTGGCGGCAAGTGCATCTCCCACCGCCATTGGCAGCCCGTGACCAAGCGACCCGGTGTTCGCCTCAACGCCCGGGACGTGATTACTGGGATGCCCGTTAAGTCGCGAAAGGGGTTGCATAAAAGTATGAAGCTCCTCCTCCGGGAAAAAACCGGCAAAGGCAAGCGTTGTGTAAAGTAACCCGGCGCTGTGCCCCTTACTCATGAAGAGACGGTCGCGATCGGGCGCGTGGGGGTTCTGTGGATCGACGTTCAGTATACCGCCGAAATAGAGCACGGTAATGATATCAGCGGCTGAGAGGTCGCCCCCTGTGTGGCCACCTTTTGCCTCCCAAATCATGATCAAGTTTCGCTGTCGAATTTCGTTTGCTTTCTTGCGCAATATCTGGGGGCCAACAGACATTGTGTACCTCACCCCTGTTGATCGTGAATATTTATTCATATATGACTTATTATTTACATTATACCACAGAATCCTGCCGATGTCAAGTCATCGTCCAGATCCAGAGTCCAGGGGCTAAAATTCGTTCCGCCTTTGGTGCCCTGGCAGGACTCGAACCTGCGACGACGCAATAGATGCTAGAATGGAACCGGCAGGAGAAAAAAAGAGAGGACCCCCCGCGATGGGCCCTCTTTTTCCTTTTCCAGAAGAGAATTGCCCGAAAACAATTACCGGAACAAAACAATTATAGGGATGGGCCATGACAACTCGCCCATGATGCCAGAATTCGCTCCCAAAGTGAAATGCGCCCGCAGAGGAATGCCTGTTTGATAAGTGGAGTTTTCCTGTCATGATCCGTGCGAACTCGATCACAGTGCGCCGGGCTCTCAGCAACCCAAGAACGTAAGGCCACCCTAGAACGGGTGGCCCAACGGTCGCCAGTATACGCGTTAGGATTCAAGCTCATAACCCGGAGATCCCAGGTTCGAATCCTGGCCCCGCTACTATAGGGTGTGAAGAAACACTGTAGCTTTGCAGCTACAGTGTTTTTCTATGTCGAGTAGGAGCCTAGCCTCTACCGCCAAAGCAGGGGTGAGCTTTAGGCGAATTCCACCGCCATTTGTGGATCGGCGCAACTATCGCCTCGAACCGCGCGTCGAGCCTTGATGAGTCAACACGGATTCGCGGGGTAAATTGGCTCAAAGGGGGGTGTGCCACGCTCAAAGGGGGTGTGCCACGCTCAAAGGGGGTGTGCCACGCTCAAAGGGGGTGTGCCGCGCTCAAAGAGGGTGTGCCACGCTCAAAGGGGGTGTGCCACGCTCAAAGGGGGTGTGCCACGCTCAAAGGGGGTGTGCCACCCCCGTCTGTAGGGCTGAGATGCACATTTTCCCAGATGCAGAGCGCGGGTGACACACCCGCTCCGAGCACTCTCTGATCCGAGCACTCGCGGGTGACACGCCCGCTCCGAGCATTTCACCAATCCACGTAGAACCGCCTCAATTTGCAGGCAGGCGTGGGCAGTGCTATAATGGAGCCACCCTGACCGGCTTATGCTGCTGTAAAAGAGTAGGCAAT
>Ga0114922_10002023_pt1 | contig 19159 bp, 11 predicted proteins | sample AartaG_FD_100975 | JGI IMG/M metagenome (GOLD analysis project Ga0114922, IMG submission 100975) | Deep subsurface microbial communities from Aarhus Bay to uncover new lineages of life (NeLLi) - Aarhus_00045 metaG | ecosystem: Environmental > Aquatic > Marine > Oceanic > Sediment | place...
CGGCCTTAGACAACATGAAAAAGGTGTTCTTTTTATGGTGGTCAATATGGTCCGGTAGAGGTGGTCAGGTTACTCCGGAATTAGGTGGTCAGTTTGAACCGGTATTGGTGGTCACTTTACTCCCGTTTTAGGTGGTTAGTTTGACCGGTTTTTCCAATATAGGTCCTTAAAAGGAATTATTTCTTATTAGTACCATTTACCAAATATATTTGGCATATTCCCCATCTCCTTCCACACCTCATCGAAAACCTGTCTATAATGTTGTGAAAATGCTCTTATGACCCACACCTCAAAAAATATTAACCCCAATAAGGATTATATCAAACGAGCATTGATGAGGTAAATATTACCTAAATCACGGATTATTAACTTATTAAGTTATATTATTGTTAGAAGAATGAATTGCATAATTTATGGTTTGAATATAGTCTTCAATCCATTGGTAATGGCGACTGAAGGAACTGACATGTGAGTTTCTCCTTCAAAGATTTTTGTAACAAGCCTCAGACCCTTATAATTGTGTATTTGAATATTTTGAATGAATTCATCTATAGGATTTGTATAATCTTTGTTTTCCAAAGAACTATAATACACATAAACAGTACGATTTAGTTCTTTATGCTTATTGAAATACTCAGTTTCTAATATGAGAATAGTTTTATTATTCCAAGTTAACGTTGGAGAACCGATAACATATTTATTAAACAGTTCAGGTTGTTTAAACAGGATATATGAATTCAACAATCCGCCAAGAGAATGACCACCAATAGCACTAGAATCCGGATTGGTTCTATAATTTTTATTGATTACAGAAAATAATTCATATTGAATAAACTTGATGAAATTGTCCGCCCCGGAAGCATTCTCACCTTCAGAAAATATGGTATCGCTGCCCGGGACTAAATCTCTTCCTCTTTTCTCCAACCTATATTCTAATCCTTGTCCATAACTTATCCCAACAACAATAATGTCTTGAATCTCTTTACCCATCATCAATAAATCTGCAATTCCCTTTGTCATTCCAAAGGAAATATCACCATCCGTAATATAAAAAACCGGATAGGATTTGGTAGAGGTAGAATAGCCGATTGGTAATCCCACTTGAATAACATAAGTTTCACCTTTAACATATTCTGATGCGATGGAGAATTGTTCAGTGTTATCAAGGCAGACTTGGTGAAGTTGTACTTGAGTGGTTTGGGCCCGCATTCCATTTGTAGAGAGCAACAGGAATACAACAATAATTTTGGTTAAACATAACTTTTTCATTTGATTGGTTTTTAGTTTCTGGATAAGAAAAACTTCAAAGCAGTTGTATGATGGAAGTTACGTCATTAAAAAGTCAAAGTCAAATTTGTATTTTAATTACAGCAACATCTCGATTGCTTTTGGCAGGAGAGCAGTGTAGACTATTTTTTGCTTGCTTTCCCTAAAAAAGCAAGGGGAAAAGCGGAAAAATTAATTTACAAGAACTCACAGATCAATTGTGCCAGCCGGCGATGCGGGCCCAGAGGTGCCAGGCAGCGTAGGCCTTCATGTTGGCATTAAGGGGCTGGCTGTGGGCTGAACTGCAGTTGTACCTGTTAACTCCCTCGGTATGTGTGTTCTGCCAGTCTATGGCCCAGTTGGCATCGAGTGTGCCGTCATTATTGCTGTCATAATAGCAACCGTCATTGGCATTCCTGTCAAGATAGTAATTGCCATCAGGGTCGTAAGATTCGATATCGGCAAAGTCGTACAGGAATTTTTCATTCGCCATGCAGTAATCCCTGATCTGTTCGTTCATCAGGTGGAGATTACCTGTAAGCCCTGTTCCGTCGAGGTGACCGGTCATATATACAAATGTTACACCAGGAAAATCGTCTTCAAGTCCTGACATAAGACTGAGGTAGGTGTCGATATTCTCCTCGGTGGCTCCGGACACTTGTCCGCACCATGACCATATTATTACATTTACATCGGGATTAGCCGCCAGGTATATCCTTGTTTCCTGTTCCCAGTTTGTGAAATCCGGGTTGCCCAGGTCGCCGCTCATGGCATAATCATGAAGGTCAAGGGCCCCGTCTGTTCCGCCGTTGTTCCAGGAGTAACTGTCGCCCTTGAAGGTTACCAGTCCGGTCATTCCTGAAGTTATCTGGCTGCCGTGTGATGTATGCCCGTAAGCAATGTGGAGTGTTTCTTTTGCTTTTTCAATCCATTCGCCAGGGATGGATGAAAGATCAATAGCATTATGCCCTATTATACCTCCTTCCGCCGGAACGGGATCATCTTTTGTACACGAAGTAATAAAAAGCATTGTTATTATAGTAAGTAACAGTATTTTTTCCATAGTTGTTTTATTGTCTTGGGTAAAGACCTTATGGCGGTAGTGAAGGGTGCATTGATTGGGTGGTGGTTACCTCACTTTGTCCACCGTCAGCGTATGCCGTAGCCCCGAATTCTCGGGGTCGGCGACTCCTTGTATGAAGTCCTGCAAATAGAAAAACAAACACCACGCCGGGATGAATATTTAGATCAGGTGTCTTCTTTTAAAAGCTATACCTGAGCCAGTTTTTAGATACTTTTCGAATTCAATAGCTTTATATTTATCAATAAATCCAATAAAAGAAACTAATGATACAGGAGTTTTGTCTTTAGTATAATGTACCTTATGACTGTTATGTTCAGAGATTCTTTGTTCAATATCTGTTGTATGACCAGTATAGAGAGATCGGTTCTGTCGCATTTGTTCAACCATCCAATAAAATACTGAATTAAATCTTATTCTATGCAGCTAAGGAATAGAATGATTTAAACGTACTTTGCTCTTGAATATTCAGCTGATTCTTCCTGATCATATGGACAATTTCTATTCCTGCTAAAGTTCTTTTTGCTGATTCAAAATTCTTAAACACTAAGCTCTGTTGAATACGCCATTTTATAAATCTATGATCCTGCTCAACTGAGAAATTATTGGTTTTACCTTCATAGACGAGACAGAGCCCAGCTTTGTAAAAGTATGATGCATGGGTGGAAATTCCGGACTGAGCTGAGCACCCCGTTTCGGATTTGATACGGCAATTAATTCTAAATTTAATACTTAGTAATCAGCATGAAGCAGATATAGTATTTCTTGAAACGGAATTGCTCAATTCCTTTTTTTTACATCCCCGGTCTCACATGGGCTTATGGGCCGCTTGTTGCCTTTTCCAGTGACAGGCTCCTTATTGGCTTCTACGGATACGGACCAATGACCCATTGAACCCGGGTTTTTTGTGCTGACATTTACCTTGAGATTCCCTGTAAAGAGATAGTATTGTCCTGGTTTAATATTATAGGGTTTCCCGTTTACAATGGCAATACCTCCACCACCAATTGGCATTATGTACAGGCTGCTGGCAGGACCTGAATAGCTGAAATTGGAATCTGTCAGGTTTTCCCTGTTATACTTACCTCGTGGTGTTATAAGGCAGAATTGCCATGCAGCATTTCCGGGATTAATCCTTATACCACTGGCTTCTTCTTTCTCAATGTTCACAGTAGCTGAATGGGAATCCTCTCCACATTCGTTTTTAACGTTGACAACTATAGTGTACGACCCGGGACTAAATTGGAAGTCTGCAGATATTTCACCTCTCTCTGATCGGAATTGAAAATCTTCCTTCTTTACTCCGTTAACCATAAGTGTAATACCGGATTTATCCGATACATTGGTTATAATCCCTTTGAGCTGGTGTGTTGCTTCTGGTCTGTTAGTTTCAACAATATTGTAGCTTAATACCGGTTGTGGACAAGGCCTGTTCTCTTTTATGATGACTATAACTTTTGAGTCAGCGCCGGCTTCATTCTGGGCTGTAATTTTTAATTCATTTCGATCTTCCTTAAGTATAACTCTTGTATCTAATGTATTAGTTGTATTATCAAAGGTAAATTGACCTGTGTTCCTTCCGTTGACAGCCAGGGTAATTTCTTCCTTTGTTGTTACATTAGTAACTCTGGCTCTCAATTTCCCTGAAGGTTCATAGGTAATGTCAGGGTTTGCGGTTGGTAAAAGAATAATAATTTCAGGAGGAGAGGCCTTTACAGGTATTATATAGGTAACAATAGTACTCTCAGTTACCTTACCGGATAAATTTTCGCCTGAAACTTTCACAATATTTGGGCCCTTTTTAAGGGCGATGTTTAAGCTTACTAAACCTGAAGGGGTAAATGAGAAATTACTGTTACTTACTCCGTTTACTGATACATCCACATCCTGCCAGGAGGCTACATTAGTAGTTTGTACCTTTAAGGAGAATGTGTTATTTTCAACAGTAACTGGTGTGCGGGGATTTAGAAACAAGATCTCCGGCGGATTTATCCTATTCGGCTTATTGTAAACTATGGTTAGCTCATCCTTATTTCTTCCTGCACTGTTTAAGGCTGACACAACAAGTTTGTTGGTACCACCGGAAAGCTCAATTGCAGATTGCACCCGACCTGTCACAGGATTATATTCAAAGTTAGCGGGATTACCATTTAAACTTACAGTTATTCCTTGTTTACTTTTTACGTTTTGAACTCGGGCAGTTATGTCAATGACGCCAGTTCGGGAGGTAAATGGATCATTATAGGGAATTGTTATTGATACAACCGGGGGCATGGTTGTCTTTGTAACAGTACTAACCTGGTCCCGGTCTGATCTGACAATATTGTTCGTTATGTAATTATCCTGAACAGGGCTTACATAAGTTGTACTTCTCCTTTCAGCTGTTCTTAAAGATCTGCCACCCATGTTCCATCTGAAGCCCAAAGAAGTGTAGTGGTTCATATCTATCATGGATCCTGTATTGATCCTGTTGTCAATGTCTATTCCGACTATACTGTTATTCTCACTTAATGAAAAGTTGATCTTGTGTTGTATTCCCATTGAGAAACTGCGTGAGAACTGATAGCCGATATAAATTCCGGCAGTAGGCATAACAGCAGCCTTGTTGTTTAATGCAGTTTCATAGTCCTTGTCGGATAATTCCAGCAGATCAGCATATACCTGTGAACGTGGCAGACCCGGATCGATAACAGAATAATCATAAAGGTTACCACCACTATCATATAAGTCCGTATGGGTAATCCCGTGAGTAATCCCTGCTCCTGCAAATCCTGTAACTACTATTCGTGTTTGTTCTCTGAAGCGGTTCAGAGTCAATCCAAGTTCAAGGTCGTAATCAAAATGGCGAAAATTAATATTACTGAAAGTATTATCGGTATTTATCCTGTGGTCATGCGCGCTGTTTTCACCTGCCAGAAACCGGAATTTCCAGTCAACTGCAAGCAAGGCATTTTCTTTCATGAAAATATGATGACCCAGCGAGAAGTCGAATCCACCACCAATTGAATTTTTTATTTCGGAAGTCTGGAAAGAGCCGCCAAAGCCGAAACCAATTGTCATCCCTTTATTGGTAGTGAAATTAGCATTTTGAGCAAAAGCCATGGTTGAAAAGAACATTAGCAGAATCAGGATTGCAAGAATAGCTTTGGATAATTTCATTTTCGGGATTATTAATTTCTTACCATACTGGTTAAAGTTACTAATATACTTAATATAAGGTTTTGTAGGATTTAAAATTTGCAATGGTAACTCAACAGGTGTTCGAAGTATAATTATCTCAGCCAGAATTTTTTCTTAATTGCAATTTCACTTATGATCAGATTGGTCTTATAAATCAGAGAAGGTTGCTCACGTACATCGTTTATGTATTATTTCCCGGTCTATCAGGTTTTGTGCAATTTTCACAGGATCAGTTGGGAAGTACTCTGGGTTTACCTATATTTATTCACCATATAATTTTACCCTGACTTTTAATTTTTTCAGGTAAAAAGCTAAAAGGAATATCTTAATCAGATTGATACCTATTATTGTATTATATAATTATGACCATGAGAAAAAGTTATAGAATTAGAAAAATTATCAGAGGCTTAATGGCCGGTTTGCTGATTGTGGTTTTCATATTGTCCTGTAATAATGACCGGCACCCTTATTCGAAAACAGAAGAGAATGAAAGGCCGAGTATACTTCTTATCACTTCTGACCAGCAAAGAAAAGGAGCCCTGGAAGTGTATGGAAATGAGCTTATTGGCACGCCAAGCCTGAATTCCGTTGCTGAAGACGGGATTGTTTTTGACAGGGCCTATATTCCTCATACCACATGCACACCCTCAAGATGTTCAATATTAACCGGGCAGTATGCATCCACCCACGGAGCTTACACTATCGGCACTACACTCTCTCCCGGTGCACTGAAGTTAACTGATATTTTAACTTCTAAGGGTTATGAAACCTATGCTGTAGGAAAGATGCATTTCAGTCCGGTATCCACTGAAGGGGCATTTGAATCCTGGCCAAATATCATGGATGAGGAATTCTGGAAGCAATTTGACGGCCCGTATTATGGATTTCAGCATGTACAGATGCTTAACAGGCATACCACCGAATCAATGTCGTGCAGGGAACATTATGGAATATGGCTTAAGGAGAAGGGACTTGATGAAGAGGACCTTGCAGCTTATTTTAATAATCAATTTATTGGCAACTGGAAATTACCCCGGGAACTTCATCCTTCAGTTTTTGTGTCTGAAAAGACATGTGATTTTATAAATGAACATTTGGAAAAAAGGAAAGATAAACCTTTTCTTATCTGGATGAGTTTTCAGGATCCTCATAACCCGCATGTTGTATCTTCTCCTTATGATACACTGGTGAACCCTGATAATGTAAAATACAAAAAGTATATTGAAGGTGAGTTTGATAATAAGCCTCCGATTTACCAGGAACTTTATGATAAGGGCATGGGGGGAATTCATTTTTCCGATAAGTTCGGGGTTCCGTGTGCAAGCCCTGCCCGCCCTGACAGGGAAGAAGTATGGCGAAGGTCTATTGCTATACACCATGGTATGGTGAAATTAATGGATGAGGAGATTGGTAAGGTTATAAAATTATTGAAGGATCAAGGCCTGTATGACAACACTATAGTGATCTTTACAACTGATCATGGTGATTACCTTGGGAATCATGGCTTCAGGGGGAAAGGATTTCCGTCATTTGAAGAAGTATATAATATTCCTTTGATCATTAAGGGCAGCAGGATGAAGGATAGGGCAGGGCGGAGCAATTCAATTTTTGGAACAATCGACCTGGCACCGACAATCCTCGATATCGCCGGGTTTGATATACCAAAAGAAATGGAGGGGATTAGCCAGAAAGATCTATTCGCAGGCAAAAAGAAAAAAATACGTGACGCATTCATAATAGAAAACCGTGCCGTTGAGAAAGGATTTTATCAGAAAATGATTGTAACAAAAGATTATAAACTGGTCTATTATTATGGCCAGTCATATGGTGAATTATATATGCTCTCGAGTGATCCTGATCAGTACAATAATTTGTGGGATAATAGCAAATTTCAAGACATGAAGAGACAGTTGCTGTTTAAAATGTACAAAAAGAATGTTTCAGGGAAAAGGATCAGGAAGACAAAGTATACAATCCCTGAATTACTGGAATTTTTGGACAGGCAAATTGAAGAAGAAGGCCCCGTTCAGGAAAGAACAAGCTTTTCATAAAATGACTTGCTTTACCTGGTTTATCTGGACCTGATTGTTCTAATGATATTTATTTAATAAAGGATTATGTTAATATGGATAAATACAAATACCTGCGGTTTCTGTTTCTTATTATGTTTATTTCCTGCCTGACTTGCTGTACTGGAACCGATGACAGGGATAATGAGAGCTTCACGATATCAAACGAACTTGTTAAGATAAATATTAACAGTGATAAGGGTACCTGCTCTTTTATAGATATGACCAGGGGTGATACAGTGATTCGATCAGTTTCTTTCCGTTGTTCGATAGATCAGGTTTATGAAAGAGGAAGGGACCGCCTTAAATTTTTTCGTCCTGTTGATAATAAACCGGAGAATGTATTTTCTACAGGTGACTTGGGGCGGGAGAACAGGATAACAAAAAGCAAGACCAATAATGAACTGGGGGAGGGGATATCTCTGAGAATATCAAGTATATTGAAGGACGAAAATGTATTAATTGCAGTTTTCACCATTTATCCTGGTAAACCATATGTTGATATTTCCTGGGGATTTGAAAATTTGACCGGGCAACCTGTCCGGGTTAATAGGGCTGATCTGTTATCCGGAGCTGTTGCATTTCCTGACAGGCAACAATCCGATGAATACTTTATACTTGATGGGAACGGAGGGGGACCAGATAACTCGGTTAAGAAAGGGGGTGATATCTTATCCTACAATAACTTGCTATTGTGCAGGAAAAGGGAGGAGCAGATCCAGTCTATAGTAATCGGAGGGATGACCTATAGTGAGTTCGTGAAATTTGCAGAAGTATCTGAAAAGGATTATAAAGAATTAGGCCTTTATGCTGAGGACCCGGTAGGTAAAAGGATTGATCCTGGTGTAAGATATATTTCTCCTGATAGGTTTTACCTTGAATATCTGTCACCTGACCCGTTTGAGGCCCTTGAATTATATGGAAGAACATTGCGCCAGGCCCAGGATGTTAACCTGGACTACTACACTTTCCCGAGCGTTTGCATGTGGTTTCTTTCGGTTAAACACTTCGGCGGAGATAAATCTTCAACTAATGATACACCGGGGGCGGTTAAGGAAATGGAAAATGCTGTTAGCAGTGGTTTCCTGAAATATTCACCTGTATGTATACGCCTTGTACCGGATAACTATGAACAAAATAATGAGCAGGGTTGGTGGGATGATAAGCACTGGCAGATGTATGGCAGGAAGGAGCGCTGCATAGTTGAGGGTGGTCACTATAAGCCTCCCTATGAAACAACAGGGAAGTGGGCAGGAAAAATTACCAGCCTGGGTGGTATTCCGATAACCTATATTGAACCGGGTATTCGTTCCGAGGACTATGCTGAGGAATATCCGGAGCACATGTTATTTAATGACCCACACCGTTATATTTTAGAAAACGGTAAAAGAGTTGTGGAAACTCACCAGATAATGGGCAAGATTTACGGTAAAATGTACCAGGAGAGTTATGACTATACCGATACCGGCTTTGTAAATCATATAAAAGATGTCTATAAGAATTTAAGAGATGGTGGTGTTAAGGGTAGTTTCTATGATTATCCTGAGCGCGCATTTCCTGTTCTTGGGGGTATAGAAGATAAATATTCAACTGCAGCCTCTCATTACCGGAATGTTTTTCGCCATGCAAGTGAAGGTTTTGGAAAACCAAACTTTATACAGGAGAGAAATATCAGCATGGGTTCAGATATTACATTAGGGTTAGTGACATCCCAGCGCACACAAGGCGATAATAATATACTCCAGCCGGGGGCTGTCCGAAGTGCGGGTTTGCGCTGGTATAAGAACCGTTCGGTAATTAATTATGACATGGATGGTAAAGCACTACTCGTTAAAGGAAGCATGCAGGAGATCCCTGTTTCAAGGGAGGAGAGACGAACAATACTTACAATGAGTTATGCAGTAACCGGGCGTTTGCTCCTTACTGAAAGTTTTTACCGTTTTAATAACGAGGTTCTGCACGATCTGAGCAGGATCTATCCCTTCCATTCAACAGACCTTTCACCCCGGCCTGTTGACGCTTTCCTTAATGAGATACCTGGTATATATGATTTTATAGTCTCTCCGTCATGGCACCAGTTAATTTTATATAATGATGATAACCAAAATGTTAAACAGGTATATATTCCCCTGTCAAAAAGTAATACCGAAGGAGGTTTGGCTTTGAATGAAGGTGACAGTTACTATATTTATGACTTCTGGAATAATAAGTACAGGGGGCTGTTTGATGGAAATGAAACTTTTCACCAGGAATTACGCAAAGGAGAGGCAAGAGTTCTTGCCTTACACAGAAAACTTGATCATCCACAATTCATTTCAACCGATCGTCATATTATGCAGGGCTATGTTGATCTGACAGAAAAACCATTCTGGAATAATAGAGTGATGACTCTGTCGGGTGTTTCAGCCATTATCGGGAATGAGCCATATTCAATAACGATTGCATTAAACGGTTATACTATCAAAAGTATTTCTTCGGATGATTGTCAATGTCACTTTGAAATTCTGGGAGATGGCAGCCTGGCAAAAGTTATTTTCCAGGCTGAAAATAATCAAAATGCTGAATGGATAATTGAGTTTGTAAAATAATAGAATAATAATGAAAGAACTTATGAAATATTTTGCTTGCAGCCTTATGGCAATTTTATTAGCAATCAGCTCCTGTACAAATACTCAAAAGGTAATAATCAGGGAAACAGGCAGTATAGTTACCATGGAAAATGAATATACAGAACTGGCTTTTGATTGTTCCACGGGAACATATTGTATAACTAATAAGTCATCGGGTAATAAATCCCTGTCGGATGCTAAAATGAGAATAAATGACTGGAATTCTGACGATAATGGTTTCGAACGGACATGGAAAAAACGCAGGGTCAGTGATGCTCTTGGAGACGGACTGGCACTGTATATAATACTTGAAAAGGAGAATTGTCCCGGGCTCCTGTTTACTTTCATTCTTTATAATAATTATGGATTTATTAATGTATCGGGTGGTATTGTCAATACTATGGATAAGAGTATACAGATAAAGGAGATATATGCTGTTTCAAAAGCTAAGCTGTATGAGGGGGTAGATGTTTCTGAAAATTTTGCGATTATAGATGGATTTAGTGGTGGCGAACCCCTGGAATATGGAAGCAGGATGTATTCACCGCTTATCAGGAGTAATGCTTTGAAATCACGCAATAATATCCTGTTTACGTTTACAAAGGATGACAGAAGGGAAACTATGGTTCTCGGGGGGCTCACTTATAGTGATTTCGAGAAGTTTGCTTTCATTGAACAAGCAAGAAGAGTTGAGCTGGAAAGAGGTGCTGATGCGAAAAGCAGTTTGCTCTGCTATCTGAATCTGCCAGCTGATAGATCTGATCAGAAAGATAATAAAGAGATACTGCAAATTGATAAAGGCGAAGAATTAGAAACATGGCATTATCATGAATTCCGTTGTGAAGAAACAGCTACTTCTGTAAAATCACCAGGAGAGATAATTATCAGTGCTGAAAATATAAACCCTGGCAAAAATTATATTCTTGGATTCTCATGGTGGAATGGCTACTGGCATGGTGATCATGAGGATAATCATCAGTCGGTGTTTATTGAATATTTTGATGAAGGCCGGCTTAAGAGAATCCCGTTGATAACGAACCATGTTCTTCCCCGATTTGATGGTGTGAAAAAGAAAGATGTTGAACAGGTGGAATTATCCTTGCCCGCTGAGGCAACAGGAGCAGGAACTTTCAAAATTATTGTCACAAAAGGTAAAGGGTCAGAAAGCGACAAAAACGTATACCTGAGTGAAATATGGTTAAGGGATGCTTCCTGTAAACCACTGCTTCCTGATGTATTAACGCCTGTTAAAGAATGTCCCAGGCCGCGTATTAGCTATTCAGCCAATCTTTTTGCAAAGGACCCGGTAGGGAAGAGGGTGGATCCGGGAACTGAATACATACCATCTGATTGTTTTTATATCGATGTAGTGAGTACTGATCCTTTTATTGCACTTGAAGATTATGGTAAGACTGTAAGTTCTGCCCAGGCTGTTGATCTTACAATGTATGATTTTCCAACCGTATGCATGTGGTATGCAGAGAACAGTTATTATGGTAATAGTAAAGCAGAAAATACAACACTCGGGGTAGTGAATGAGATGCAGGAAATTAAGAAGTCAGGGTTTTTAAGATACAGCAGGGCTGCAGTGCGGCTGGTCCCCGATTCATACATGCCGGATAATCAGCAGGGATGGTGGGATGATGAACACTGGCAGCGTGAAGTGGAAAAGCATAGCGGAAGTAAAAACGGAAGATATGTTGAACCCTATGAAACATCTGAGAAGTGGGGAAAGGCAGTAACAGAACTGGGCGGGATACCTCTGACGTATTTTCAGACAAGTTACAGGTCAGAGGACTATGCAAAAGAATTTCCGGGGCATATGCTGTTCAATAAAACTTATGCATGGAAAAACGGAGAAGAGGATACAGAAGGTGAAATATTTACCACATGGAATAAAACCTGGACCCGCAACGGAAGCGTAGTTTGGGGTTATGACTATACCGATCCTGAATTCCTGGATCATCTGACTGAAGTATACAGCAACATGAAGAAAGGTAACCTAAAAGGCCTTATGTTCGATTATCCTTCCTCCGGCTGGGCTGAAAAAGGAGGTATGGAAGATAAATATTCCACCACTGCAGCGGCATACAGGAATATTTTCAAATATGCCAGCGAAGGATTAGGGCCGGATGCCTATATCCATGAGCGGAATATGGTACGGGGCACTGACATAACAATAGGACTTGTTGCATCAATGCGAACAGAGAATGATACTGACATGATGGATAGTACTACCGTAACCCGATGTGGATTGAGGTGGTATAAGAACAGGGTGCTGATAAACCAGGATACAGATTCAAAGAATATTGTGCGTTTACAGGGTGACAGGGATAAGGTAAGATCGATACTTACCATGTCTTATGTTGTTACAGGAAGATTACTTCTTGCCAACAGTTTTGCCCAGTTTTCGCCCGAGACCCTGTGGGATATATCAAGAACATTCCCATATCATACTGAAAATAAGAGTGCCAGGCCTGTTGATGCTTTTGTATCTCCCTCACCAATGGTTTATGATTTTGAGATCAACAATAAATGGCATCAGGTAACATTTTATAATGCTGATATGGAAAAGGGAAGGAAGATTGGTATTAATATTTCAGGTGAGCCTGTTGACGGATGTCTTGGCTTGAATGAGGGAAAATCATATTACGTATATGATTTCTGGAATAATACCTTCATTGGAAAACTGAAAGGAACGGTACGGCTTGAACAGGAATTGCGCCCGGGTGAAGCCCGTATGATGTCGGTAAGGGAAGAACTTGACAGGCCACAGGTAATATCAACAGATCGCCATATCATGCAGGGATACCTGGATATTATCAGTTCAGACTGGGATCCGGCCACAAAAACATTAAGCGGTGTCAGCAGGCTTATTGGAGATGATCCGTATGTTATCACAATTGCAACAAATGGCTATACTCCAAAAGAAAGTTCATGTGGAAGTGATGATGTGAGAGTAGTATTATCACCTGAAGCAGAGGGTCTGATCCGTTTGACGCTTAAAAGTTCCGGTAATATTGATGAACACTGGACAGTGATTTTCGATAAATAGGAACGCGGCTCTTGATGTGGAAAATTCCGGTAAAAGGGAGTACCTTAATTAGGAAAAGGGAGCTCAATTTCGTCGGCATTTGCACAAGAGACCTGAACTTGATGAAATTGCAGAAGAAGGCATGATGGTTATCTCATTATTCATGCAGTTTTTCTATTTCAGCTATCATTGCGGACGATTCAGGAACACCAAGCAATCCACCAAGAATCATTGCAGCAGCACTGCCAAGTAAAGCAATTATTATTGGAGCGACACCCAGGTCAACAATACCAGACACTGTTAGGGCATATAGAGAGGCCCCTGCTATCATAGCGGCGATACCGCCGGTACGATTCGCACGTTTCCACCACAGTCCACCAATAGTTGGAACAAATAGGCTCGAGCTTAGCAACCCGACTCCTGCAGTATAGAACTGGCTAATCAGATCTGGTGGTGAAAATGCCAAGAGAAGCGCAAGGATACCAATGACCCAGGTTGAGCAGACACGAACAATTGCTAATGTCTTTTCGTTTGCACGTTTACGCATCAGTCCACCCAGAATGTCGTGTGCAATGGCTGAACTACAGGCCAAAAGCAGTGCATCTGTTGTAGACATTACTGCAGCTATTACTGCTGCAACCGCAATACCACGAAACAGAGGTGAAAACCGGGACTCAATGACTCGGAGAAAAAGCTGGTCGGCATCTGCAAGTGCGGGGAAATCTGTACGACCAACCGGAACAATGATGAATACAGCTGCTAGTATAATAACACTATAGGCGAGCATCGCGAGATTCAATGACATTCGTGCACTGGCAGGGTCTTTTGCGGTAGAGACACGCATGATGATGTGCGGGATAACTGGAATTGCTGTTGCCCAGATGATAAAGTATCCTAGATAACTGGAGATCGGCTGGTTGACAACCTGACCAAGTTCAGGAGCAACTTTGGTTACTTTGCCCAGGATCTCAAGAGGTGACCCAATGCGCCAGACAAAAACCATTGCCGTACCGATCACGACAACAATCATTAGTACACCTTGTATCACATCAGTCCAGGTGATAGCAATCATGCCTCCAAATGACACATAAATGATGAATACCAGTGTTGATATTACCAATGCGGTGTCGTAGGGGATACCGAGTAGTGCTGTTGCAGTAATGCCTGCTGCCTTTAGCTGTGCGACGATGTAGATAACAAAGGCGATAACAATTAATATGGGGACAAGAAAGCGCACTATTTTGCTGGGATAGCGGTAACTGAGGAAGTCAGTGATCGTGAATTTTCCAAAATTGCGCAGCGGTCGGGCGACCAGTAGAGCGGCAATTGGGAATCCCAATACTGAACCCGCAAACAGTGCAAGTGTAGCAGGTATGCCTTGCGAATATGCCAGCCCCATTACACCAATAATTGATCCTCCACTTGCAAGAGCAGCCATAATGGCAATTGAATTTACAATAGTACCAATACGCCGCCCGGCTACCCAGTACTCATCACTGGAACCGAGTACCTTTCTGGATGCTAATATACCGATAAGAATACAGCCAAGCAGGTAGGCTACAACCAAAACTCGTTCCAGTATCATCAGTCCTCCTTATTTTGTTTTCGTTCAACCTTATTCGAATCAGACGATGCAGAAGTTTCCGTTGTAACTGAAGGAGACCTTTTATTTACGGCCTTACCTGAACGCCGTAAGACCAATAAAGTAATGACAGGAGAAGCCACCATGAGAATAGCCATGAGCCAGCCGAAAACCGCAATGCCCCTAATTTCAATAGTACGCCATATAGGAAGAAACGAGATCACTGCGAATGTTATTAGTAATGGAAGAACGAATTTTTCTCTCCTGTGCATTGGAAAAAATTGCTTCATATGTAACCTCCTCTCAGTTTTTAACTGGACCTGTAATTAATAACCCGATAGCATAGGCTGCCTGGAAGGAAGAAATAATGAATCCATTATCCGCCTCATACCAGCTATATGTTTTCTGAAGTGTAAGTACATTAATGCCCATCATATGGTTATCGATATAACTAATAGTCGCACCAATAAACAACTGTATAACATTTTTCCAGCATTAGTTAACTATTTTGGCCATAAGTTATGTAATTTTTCTTATCTGGTATATGACTGATTAAATATTTGTGATGACAATTCCATTAATCAACACTTTTCAATTAATCGGTTTCAGATGTAATTTAATATTCACTTTGCTAAATTCGGTTTCAACATTGAGACAGCCACACTTTGTAATGTTACTGTCTGTAAATTAGGACTTAACGATTTTTTATTGATTTATTAACTTTTACTTTGTATATTTAATCCTAAAAGTGTTTTTTGATGATATTTGTTGATTTATCACTTTGATTATATTCATATTGCATAACTTTTTCTGATTTTTATTTAATTTTTTAAATATTTAACCTATTGGAATAAGCGAAATGACATGATAATTATTGACAAATTCGCAATTCTTTTTTTATGTGGAGGTGAATCATGAAATTTAAAACATTCAGTCGACGCGAGTTCTTGGGCGGTAGCGCTGCCCTTGGGCTAACAGCTTTTGCTCCGGGTTTTGCTATAAAAGCCAGTGACCTTAATAAGGGGGATGATACGACCATGAAGATCACAGAGGTCGAAACAATACCACTGCGCATCCCTGTGAGGCCCTTTATGGATGGGATCAATAAAACAGGTGGAAAAGCCGCACCGAGCAAATTTTATCAGGGAGAACCATTTAAGGGACAGAGTAAACGAAACGCAGATGGATATCAGGTTAAGGATTACGTATTGGTAAAAATCCACACTGACAAAGGCATAATAGGAATGGGGGAAGCCCCGACTGACAGTGTCGAGACTCTTGAAACCGTAAAATTCACCATCGATCGATACATGGCCCCTCGATTGATTGGACTTAATCCATTTGATATTGAGCGCAACAACGATATAGTGAGTTTTCGTAAAAATGGAAGAGTGATAACACATCATGCTTCGGCAGCGATAAATTACTCTTTGTTTGACATCCTGGGGAAAGCATTGAACGTACCTCTCTACACTCTGCTGGGTGGATTATATCGAACCAAGGTGCTGGCTTCGATTGAGGTTCCGGGAGGCTCTCCTGAGGAAATGGCCGCCCATAGCCTGGAGTATTACAAACAGGGAATAAGAGGAATCAAGGCGAAAGTAGGAACGGATCCCGATAAAGACGTGAAAGCCTTGAAAGCAATTCGGGAAGCCCTTGGAGACGAGATCAGTCTTAGGGCGGATGCCAATCAAAAATACACTATACAAGAAGCAATTCGATTATGCCAGCTGGCCAGAGAATACAATGTAGGTCTTGAACTCCTCGAGCAACCTACTGCAAGTACTGATTGGGTAGGTGCACGAAGAATTGTAAATACCGTGGATTTTCCCATAGAGGCAGATGAGGCTGCAGATAGCCTCTATCAGGTTTATCAGCTCCTCAAGAATGAGACCTGTGATATAATTAACACAAAATGCTCCAAAGCCGGAGGGATATCAGGGGTCAAAAAATGGGCAGCAGTGGCTGAAGCGGCAAGAAAAAACATTGTAATTGGGACAGAATACGGACTTGGCGGCATAGTCGCTTCAAAGGTACACCTGGGATGTGCCATTAAAAATGCAGATCCAATAGTGGAATTTACTGAAATAATGCTCCATGACCTTCTGATAAAGAACCCTCCAATATTAAGGGACGGCTACATCGATGTTCCAACCGGACCGGGTATAGGCTGGGAATTCGATCCCCAAAAGATAGAGAAATATACGGTTCATGATTTCCCTAAATCATAGTATAATAGACATCTAAAACATCGAAGTTGGCTCATAACGTTTGCTCTTGGTTACTGCAAATCCCGGAGTGACTGAGCATCAATTTATGGTAAAGGGGGCTCAATCTAATCGGGATTTGCACCCTGGCAGCCAAACAGGATCAAATCCTTAAGCCTTACATAGTATGCCTTACGCCCTTTTTTACAACTCAATAAGCTGCAAGGATTTTTATATTTACTGTTGATGGATTCGTTGACAGATCCACAGCTTTGAGGGTTTTATAATAAATATTAGCAAGATCATAATCTTTTCAACTATAGGTCCCTCAGTGAGGTTATCATATTTTTACTATTATGTATATTTTGTAACTTTCACCTTGCTAACCAAGGACTAAACCATCATGAAAAAAATACTTTTTACCATATTGACAATCCTAATTGCAGGCATTATGCTTACTGCATGCAAGAAAAAGGAGAAACTTAACTTCGTTTTTATTATGGTAGATGATCTGGGCTGGACTGGTTTAGGCTGTTATGGAAGCAACTACTATGAAACACCGAATATAGATCTATTGGCAGAACAGGGAATCCGCTTTACTGATGGATATGCCACATGTGCGGTGTGTTCGCCAACCCGGGCATCATTTATGACGGGTCGTTATCCAGCCAGAGTGGGAATTACTGACTGGATTCTGCCTTCGTGGATGGATGATTCCGATTATGACACGGATAAAGGAATGAGATTAAAGTGCCCTGATAATCCACGATTTCTTGAACTTGATGAAGTTACCTTTGCTGAAATGTTAAAGCCAGCTGGTTATACCTTATGTCACATAGGTAAATGGCATCTGGGTGATAAGCCCTATTATCCTGAAAACCAGGGTTTCGATTTTAATATCGGTGGTTGTGACCTGGGATGGCCTCCAAGTTTTTTTGATCCATATTATAAAGAAGGTATTCATGCGGTATCCGGATTACCACCAACAGTAAAGAAGGTCGGGAAAATTGAAACCCTACCTCCTCGTAAAGAAGGAGAATATTTAACTGATAGAGAAGCGGATGAAGCGGTTCAGTTTATACGAGACCACAAAGATGAACCATTTTTCCTGCACCTTGCACATTATGCAGTTCATATGCCCATTCAGGCCAAAACAGAATTGATTGAGAAATACAAGGCTAAGGCCAAAACGGATCAGGAAAATTATGTTTATGCTGCCATGATTCAGAGTGTGGATGAAGCCGTCGGAAGAGTATTGCAAACTCTGGATGAGCTGGGGCTTACTGAAAAAACCGTCGTTATTTTTACTTCTGATAACGGTGGCAAAACTGCAGAACTTAGTGAATTTACACCTGAGGATATGGGCCCTCATGTTGGCCCAACGTCCAATGCACCATTAAGGTGGGGGAAAGCCACCCCTTATGAAGGTGGTATTCGTGTGCCTGTTATTATTCGATGGCCCGGAGTTGTTGAGCCAGGTACAAAGTCAGCTGAACCAATCACCAGTGTCGATTATTTCCCAACCATACTTGATATTGCTGATGTACAAACTCCTCAAGATCGAGAAATTGATGGCATAAGCTTGCTGCCTTTGTTGCAAGGTAAATCTTCTTTGGAAAGAGAAGCCGTTTTCTGGCATTTTCCTCATTACCATCGCTATACAAATAGTCCATATAGCATTGTTCGGGCAGGGGATTGGAAATTACTTAAGTGGTATGATAGAGGCACATTTGAGCTATATAATTTGAAAGATGATATTTCAGAGGCAAAAGATCTCTCAAAGGAAATGCCAGAAAAAGTGAAGGAACTTAATGCAAAATTGGAAACCTGGTTAAAATCGGTGGATGCTAAAATGCCAGTCCCGAATACTGATTATAAGGCAGCTAAGTGATTAGTAAATCCAAAAGCAAGCTGATCTAAGTGTTAATGGTATGCGGCGGAAGATTGCACAAGAAGGTTCTGTCGCATCTATTGAGGTAAAAACATTAATTTCTTAGTTTAGTAAAAAACTAAACTCAGCATAATGGCTACAAAAGGTCATTGCTTTCCAAAATCAATTATCATACAAGCAGTATATTTAAAGTTAAGGGTTTCATTAAGCTATAGGGATATTGAAGAGATAATGAAAATA
>Ga0114922_10002024_pt1 | contig 19156 bp, 18 predicted proteins | sample AartaG_FD_100975 | JGI IMG/M metagenome (GOLD analysis project Ga0114922, IMG submission 100975) | Deep subsurface microbial communities from Aarhus Bay to uncover new lineages of life (NeLLi) - Aarhus_00045 metaG | ecosystem: Environmental > Aquatic > Marine > Oceanic > Sediment | place...
CCCTGGTTCCCGCCCCCTGGCTAAAAAATCCGAAAGGAATCCGGGATATCGAGGAATGGTACGTCAGCACCCTGACCAGGCGGGACTACGTGTACCAGGTTTTCGAGAAGCAGTGCGAAGTTGCCCTGGCCAATCTCGAGAAACTGCATCGGGCGCTGGGAAACAAGGTGCATGTGGCCTTGATCACCGGTACGGATTTCGGAGCTCAGAACAACCTCTTCATCTCAGAACAGTCCTACCGGGATCTGTACAAGCCGTTTCACAAAGCGATCAATGACTGGCTGCACCAGAACACGGGATGGAAGACCTTTATCCACTCCTGCGGTTCCATCGTGAAACTGATACCGGACTTCATCGAGGCCGGATTCGATATCCTCAATCCGGTACAGACCGCTGCGGCCGGGATGGATCCGAAGGAGCTGAAAGAACGCTTTGGAGACCAGATCGTATTCTGGGGCGGCGGTGTAGACACCCAGAAGACCCTCCCCTTCGGAACCCCGGAGGAGGTGCGCCGGGAGGTCCGGCAACGTGTGGAGATCTTCGGGAAGGACGGCGGGTTCGTGTTCGCCGGGATTCACAATATCCAGGCCGGCGTTCCGCCTGAAAATCTACTCGCCCTCTTCGAAGCCTTCCGGGAGTGTCGATAGGTTGACTGGCTGACTCACCAGCTGGATTATTCTGAGAGTTTGGTGTACAAAGAGCCACACAAACAACGATGAATCGTCTTCCCCAGGACCTTCACATTCACACGACCTTCTCCCGACACGACGGCGCCGTGGCCCCCGAGCAGACAGTACAGCTGGTGGCGGCAGTCGCACACGCTCGGATCGTGGGCATCAGCGATCACCTCGAGTCTATCGTCGATGATTTTCCGACCTACGCGCAAGCGGTGCGCTCCCGCGGGTTTATGGTCGGAACCGAGGTAAACGGAGCGGACTGGGTACGGGAGGCCGAAGCGGTGGAGGCCCAGTACTACGTGTACCACTGCCGGGACCGGGAGAGAGACTACCGGGGAACGGAGCGGCTCCTGGCTACGGGCAAACCCCTCATCATCGCCCATCCCCTGATCCTGGAGACGGATCTAAACCGGGTTCCTCCCCAGTGCCTGATCGAGATAAACAACCGCTACGTGTGGCGCAGCAACTGGGAGACCCTGCATCCCTTCACCGAAATGTTTTCCTTTGTCATCGATTCCGATGCCCACCAGCCCCACTGGCTCAACCAAAACATCGCCCGATACGTAGCGAGGGAGTTGAAGATCACCGAAATGCTGCTGTTTACCGACGCCGGAGAATCCGCACAACTGCCCACAGTAAACGCGACAAAAAAACTTTGAAATTCCGACTCTTTGACCCTATATTGTTTCCTATACACGAGCCACAACTGGAAAGGAGGCTTCATGAAAGCCCTGAAAATTTTCGTTCTGCTCGCTCTCTCCCTGGCCCTCATGGGCTGCTTCGAATCGATCGTGCTGCTGCGAGTCAATAAAGATGGAAGCGGAATGATCGAAGAAACCGTGGTGATCAGCGACGCCTTTATGGAGCTGATGAAGAGCTTCGGCGGCGAAGGAGAAGGTGAAACCGAAGAGGAGGAGCCTTTCGACGAGCAAGAGCTCATGGACAAGGCCGCCAGCATGGGTGAGGGGGTGCGCTATGTCTCCGCCGAGCCTGTGAAAACCGATCGCGGCTCCGGATACAAGGCAATCTACAGCTTCTCCGATATCAACGAAGTGCGGATCAATCAGAATCCGGGCGAAAACGTGAGCCCTCCCCCGATGGGCGGTGAAGAAGAGGCTCCGGTGGAGGAGTGGCTGCGCTTCAACTTCAGCGGCGGGCGCACCGCGACCCTGGAAATCATCTACCCCCAGGATATGGAAGAAGAGATGGGGCAGGAGGAGGAATCCGCAGAGGGTGAGGTGGATATGGACAGCAATCCGGAGATGATGGATATGATGAGGGAGCTGTATCAGGACATGCACATCGGCATAGCCGTGGAGGTGGTCGGCGATATTACCGAGACCAATGCCAGCTTCGTGGACGGTTCCACGGTCACCCTTATGGACATCGACTTCGCCAAGATCCTCGAGGATGAGGAGAAGTTCAAGGATCTGATGAACGCCAATCCCGAAACCGTGGAGGAGATGAAGGAGCTGGTCAAGGACAATCCGGGAATCAAGGTGGAGATAGAGGAGGCGATCCGCATCCGCTTCAAGTAGAGGCGGCGCCGGTTAGTCACGCATCGCTCTATTCTTGCCAGGAGATGTTGCCCTGTCTCAATATCTCTCTAAGCAAGCTTATGTGAATATCTCCTCCGTGGGGATTGGGAATTCTCAGTTTTAGGGTACCTTTTTGCACAAACTGATGGCGACCACCGCTGAAAGGTCCTGAAAAACCTAGTTTATTGAATTTCCGAATTATCTCTTTTCTTGAGATGTTCTTTGCCACATCTAGACGGTCGCCGGCTTTACATTTATATCGAGGCCTTCGATCACGGGAATATCTTCATGCGCTCGAGTTTTCAGAAGAATCCATTCCTCCAACACTTCTATCAGTTCGCTTCGACAATCCTCGATCGTCACAGCATTGGCCCACACTCCAGGATAACCCGAAATCTCAGCAAACCAACTCTTATCCTCGAGCTGCTTATATTGTGCCTGTTTTACAGCTACTTTTATATACTGCAGGAGCATTTCATTCCTCTCTGGGTAAAGAATAGGAGAGCATATTTCAAGTGTCAAGCGCAATTGCACAGATCCGCTTCAGGTAGAGGCGGCGCCGGACACGCTGATCTCGGGAAGCAGAACCGAGAGGGGTCCTTGAAAGCGGGCACGGCTCCGGGTTTCCCTGGAGAGGTACATCTGCGATTGCACATCCCGGACATTCCCGGATACCGAGCCTCCGGTCACCGGACGGCGTTTCCCGTTCGGATCCGTGTAGTAGGCCAGGCGGATCTCCCCGCCGAAATCCCCGGTCAGGGGTTCGGTGACGAAGTCGGAAAAATAAACGACCTCCAAATGCGGTCCCCGGCGAAGCTCCTCGAGAGATTTTGAACCGGGTGTGACCGCGACATTGCCGATCGTCCCGGTCGGCGGTACACCGAGGTAGTGGCAGAACCGTAGAGGTCCCCAGTAGCGTTCCAGTCTGCCCTCATCTATGATCTGTGTGCGCTTCAATGCAAAACCGTCGACATCCACAGGTGCGGAGGCAGGAGAGTTCTTCAAAAACGGCTCCAGGGTGAGGGTCAAGCGATCTCCTGCGATTCCCTCCCCCTGAATACTCTCTCCCACATTCGCCGTGGAAATGCCGGAGTACACGCTCTGCGCCTCGGATTGGGTGAGGTAGTATTCGAAGAAATCCGGCACCGGATCCCCGGTGAGCAATACGGGAAATCGCTTCAGATGAGGAGTCGATCCGGCCACTGCACGATCGCCGCAGTAGCGCAGCTGATCCCGGACTTCTGCGGCCAGCAATTCGAGCTCGAACTCGGAGAAGCTCATTTCTCTGTACAGCTCCACCCCTCCGGCCTCGCCCTTTCCGTCCTCTTCGACTATCAGCTCGACATAGCCCGAGTAGGAAGGATAGGAGAGATCCAGACCGAGAGAGTTGACGATGCGAGTGTCTATACGATTGAGGAACAGTTCCGCGGAATTGATCCTGGCCTCTTCGCAGTCCTCCTGGGCGTAGATCGTCTGGGCCAGGGGGCCGAGCCACTCCTCCAGGGAACGGGAAGCAAGACTGCTCCGAGGCATCTCGGCGACTTTCGGACCCGGCTCCACCAGGGGATAGTGCTGGTTGCGCACGTACCTGGCGGAGTCCAGGCTCTGCTCGATGAGAGCCCGAATGTCCTCGCTGGAGTAGGAGGGATGAATCTGCACAGCCACGGATCCGCGGTACTTTTTCCCGTCCTCCTGGAAATCCCTGTAAACCGTGAGGAAGGTGCGGCGCACATCCTTGGAGCGCTGCATATCCACGTCCCGGCGGACGAAAAACATCTCCTGCCCCTGGATCCGCCTCTCAGTGATCCTCCAGGCATCGATATCCGGAATACTCGACAATAGCTGCTGCAACTGCTGGATCATCATCCCAACCTCATCTTCGTCTTGATATACGGGCCGCCGGCGGAGTTTTTCACATACTCCTTATACCCTTTGCCGCACATGCCGCTACCAAATCGCTGCACTTCCCGGGAAACCATGCTTATCGCACCGAGAACCTCAGGAACATAGCCGAACATCAGCAGGGGCGATACGAGCTTGCCCGTCAGTTTTCCATCCCGGATTTTCCGGGCGTAGAGGACCTGCCCCTGAATTCCCCAGTTCTTGGGATCTTCCATCCCGGAGATGAACTGTTCCAGTAAATACCCGTTCCTTATGGAAGCGACCATATCCTCCAGGGTGTCCGTACCGCCTGCAAAGAAGGTGTTGGTCATGCGGGCATAGGCCTTACGCTCAAAGGATTCCCGTTTCCCATTCCCCGTGGGGGGAGTACCCAGCCGTTGTGCCGAGAGCAGATCCGAGATGCCGGTTTTAAATATCCCCTCTTCGATCACCAGGGTATCCCCGCCCGGTGCCCCTTCGTCATCGAACCAGTAGGAACCTGTATGCTCGGCGGCCCTGGCTCCGTCCCGGAGGCTCACCAGCGGTGAGGCCACGGCCTTGCCCAGATATTCCGCGGCTTTGGCTCTCCCTTTGACGAACATGTCCATCTCCACACCGTGACCGAAGGATTCGTGTGCGAGCAACCCGGCCATTTTCGGAGACAGGATAACCTCATACTCACCGGGCTCGATCCGCTCGGCATCGAGCAATTGTACGCCGGTGTTCATCGTTTCCTCGAGTCCCGCTTCCATCTCCTCGATCAATTCCGTCCCCTTGAGTCCGGAGTAGGAAGCAAACATCTCCCGGATCGTCTCACCCCTGCGCAGCACCGGGATCAGGTAGCCTTGAGCCCAGATGTAGGACTGCTCCAGCTCTCGCTTCGGGGAGACGAACATCTTGGATACCCGCATATGCTCGAAGCGCACCTCGATCTCCACCAGATGCTCGGATAGCCCGAAAGCGCGATCCTTGATCCGGGAGAGTCGTCCGATTATCTGTTCTGCCGGCACCGACTCGGGAAGCATTTCGACGGTCCCCTGCCAGGTTTCGCTCAAGGGTTGTTCGGAGATCTGTGGAAGTTCGGGCACGCCGAAGGGTAACTGCCCGCCAACCGCCGATGATCTGCGGAAACGCTCTCTGATCGTGCCGGCCAGAGGCTCGATCTCGTTCAGTGACTCTGGATCGAGCTCGTTGAAGGAGTACTCCAAATAGCGACGGCCGTCGAAGACGCGGATCACCGATCCCCGTTCGCACCAGTCGCTCTGCCGTGCATCGATGGCCCGTTTGCGAACCGAATAGCGCATGCCTGTCGAGTCAGTGGACAGGATCGATACGTAGGGAAAATCCTTGGCTAAAATTTCAACGAGCCGCTTGAGCGGCTGTTTGATTTCGGCCAAATAGGCCGACAGGGGGACGTTCATCTGATCTCCTAATTCACACGATAAGATTCGCGGGCAACCAGCCGTTTTCGGCGATCCGGCTCCGGGCATCTTCGTAACTTTGAAACAGCACAGTCCTGATCCCGGCCCTTTCGGCGCCTTTCACGTTCTCCGGGATATCATCGAGAAACAGGACCTTCCCAGCTTCCAGTTGGAGGGCATCCAGACAGGAGCGGTAGATCTCCGCTTCAGGCTTGTTCACACCGAGATCACAGGAAAAGATCTTTACCTCGAATCGATCGAGCCACTGAAAACGAGTTTCGATCCGCTCGAGGGTATCCCGGGGCATGTTGGAGAGGATCCCGGTTCGCATACCCGCTTCCTGCAGAGCGAAGGCCCAGCTGAGTACCTGGTCGTTGATCCGGGTCCAGCCCGCCGTATCCTCTTCGAAAAGGGAGCGAAGTACTTCCGTGTCGACAGGATTCCCTCTGGAATCCATGACCCGGGACCAGTACTGCCGGCTGTCAATCGTACCCCGATCGTAGTCGGAACGCTGCCGCCTGTACTCCAGGTCGAAGGTAGAACGATCCAGGCCGCAAAGCGCCCGCAGACTCTCCACGTGACGGTCCAGGGGTTGTAAAGTAAGCACCCCGCCGAAATCAAAAACGACGGCTTCGATTTCCGCACTCATGACTTTGTGCGCCAATGTACTCATATCCGCTGGGCAGTTCAAGAAAGGACGGACAGGCATTCGGCCACGCTGCGACAGTAGGTCTCGATCTCCTCTGTGTAATCTTTTAGAAAGGAGATATCCTCCAGTTTTCCCCAGACAGCTTCCATCTCCGCCGGGTTACGGAAGGTGGCCTGGCGAAAGGGGTTTTCGTAGTCCTTTCCTCTAGACGCGTGGGCCCGCTGGAGCAGCTCCTGGGCAACCTCGACAGATTCCGTCAGGATCCGGCGGATCAGCTCGGTGTTCAGCTGCTTGATGTCCAGATCATAACTGACCATCAGGCAGTACAGAGCATGGGCGGTTCTGTGCTCCGGGTACGCTTCCCAGGCGCTGTCGTAGGCCTGGTGAAGCCGCTCCCATGTATCGATCCGCCCTTCCTGAACGGTTCGGATCAGCTCCTCCAGCTCCGGCGTCGGGATCAGCTGTCCTCCTATGTTTTCCCAACTGAGGTGGGGCTTTGAGCAGCGCTTGCCGATCTGTCTTGCGATCGCCTCGCCTCGGTTTTTCCCACCATCCTGCTCTCTGTCACCCCCATTTTTCACAGCGCGCTGAAGCGCGGTATTCAACTCTCGGGCCCCGTAGAAGCGTAGCATCCTGCGATACCAGAGGTAGCCGCGCAGGGGATGAAGGATTCTGACCTTTCGTTTATAGGCCATTCCCTCCAGCTGCAGATCCAGGGAAGCATCCACCTTCTCGTAGTTTTCGAAATCCTCGGGCTCAAGGCACCGGCCTATCTGCCGTTCTATGGCAGTGCGAAGGACCTCCATGCCCCGAATCATCTCCTGGGCCGAGTCCGGGGCCAGAAAGTCATACTCGATATGCTGTTCCTTGATCACCCGTTTATCCCGGGCTCGATACTTGCCGGCGTTGCGCACCACGGCGTACATGTTGTGCTGGAACCAGTACCCGGGCATCAGCTGAATCATTTGTCGATCTTCAGATATGCTAACCAGGGCGAAGGGCAGCGTGATGTTAAGCTCACAGGGATAGCTGCCCTTGGCGATCAGGCAGTAGGAGGCGAAGCGGGAGGAATGTTTGAAGCTGGATGCCAACCCGGGCCAAAACCCCCGGCCGGCCAGGATCTCTCCGTCGTTCGCCCGGGAGTTGTGGTTGGAACCGATGGTCGCCGCCGCGGCGATGTTGGACTGGCCCAGGAGGGTGGATGCGGTGAGAAAGGAGTTGTTGTGATGCTGCTCGTGGAAGGGGAATATCAGGTTATTGAGGATCTCGCAGCAGGAGACCGTGGAGTTGCTGCCCAGATAGGAGTTGATCAGGCGGGCGCCGTACTTCAGCTGCACGTTCCGGCCGGTGAAGAAGCGCACCGCTTTGACACCGTAGAAGATCCTGTTCCCGTAGCCCACGATCCCGTTTACCATCTCCACGCCCTCGCCGATCTGCGTGGGTTCCGCTTCGCTGGAATTGATGGTGAGATTCTTGAGCTTGTTGGCTCCCTTGATGTAACAATCCTCTCCGATAAGGGTATCCTTAATGATGCGGCTGTTCTTGATTACCGCCCGATCTCCCACGATCCCGTAGTGCCCGCGGCGGCTGTCAGCCACCCGGTCGGTCATCTCCCTAAAAACCTTCAGCAGCTCCGGCAGCTCGCGGTAACGGGACCAGATGTAGGCGTCGGCGGGCAGCATGCCGTTGAACGGCAGGATCTTCCTGCCCCCGTTTTCATTGCCCACCTCCAGCCAGACGCGAACGGATTCATCTTCACCCTGCTTGAGCACTCCATTACCGAACTTGGCGTGGTTCACCGTGATCATCTCGTCGATGTTGAACAGGGCCACCCCGTTGCCGATTATGTAGTGGGCGATATAATGGACATTACGCATCACCACGTTGTCGCCGATATCACAGCTGATGATCGTGCTGTTGGAAAGTCCCACAGGAAGCCTCAGTTCGTGGTATTCGAGAAAGGTCGCCGAAAGATCCCCGATGCGCACCAGCCCCCAGAACTCGCAGTTGCGTACCAGGCGGGGATCGAACTGCTCACTGACTAAAATGCGGTCCCAGTCTTCAGCGGTATTGTTGTTCTTGGCCAGGATCTCGATCTGTTGCGATCTCAACGGCCGGTAGTCTTTTATACCGCCTGATTGAAACAGGCGTAGATCCTCCTCCCGGCACTCCTCGCCATGCTCCGCGGGTACGAAATCTTTCGAGAAGTCCCTCAAGATTCCGATCTCTATGTGGCTCATCTGTTCTCCTCCATTAGGCAAGTTCCGGCTCCAGCTCCGTGGTATCGGGTGCCTGCTGCCAGGGCTTTCGCTTCTGCCAATCGGCGATCCAGCTCTCCGGCATCACCAGGCTCAGTCCCGCCATATCCCCCAGGTATTGATCCAGCTCCGAGCGCTTGAAAACCACCCCGCTGGTGAGGGCGGGAAACTCCCTGTAGAACTCCTCAGTCACCAGCGGTTCCAGGAGATCCCAATTCTTGGAAACGCTTCCTCCCAGGATGATCAGGCGGGTATCCAACACAGCGATCGCGTTGTACAGCCCTGTGGCCATGATCGTGGCGATCCGATGAATCAAGGCCCTAGCCGGTTGATCTCCCTCCCGGCATCGCCGGAATACCTCGGCCGGTTGCATCCCGTACTCTCTGGCGATGGCCAGACCGGAGACCAGGGCCTCCAGATGGGCACCTCCACCGCAGCCGCACACAGGCTCACCCTCGCGGTGGTAGTTCATCACGATGTGCCCCAGATGCAGGGCATTGTCGTTTTTTCCGGTGAGCAGGTGGCCGTCCACGAAAGCACCGCCGCCGATGCCGGTACTCCAGGTCACGTACAACAGGTTGTCTTCTCCCCGCCCCGCTCCGAAGGAGCGTTCGGCCACGGCGGCGCTGATGCAGTCATTGGCGATATGCAAACGGGGATAAAGGCCGGATAGATCCCTCTCTAGAGGCACCTGTGTCCAATCGTTGTCGATTCCCTCCCGCTTCTCCCCCAAACCGCCGCAGATGTTGGGCGCGACCAGGGACAGATAACCGTCGTTTTTCACGAATGGACTTGCCGTGCTGATCCCTACGGCGGTGATCTGAGGTCTCTCGACCTGTGCCTGCTGGCAGGTGATGCCGATGAGAAAATCGATCTGGCGGGGCACGGTTCCCCTGTCCCCCCTCTTTCTGGTCAGCTGATACACCCGGGCCAGGATCCCGCCGCGATCCGATACGCTGACCGTGGTCTTGGTGGCACCTATGTCTACCGCCGCGAAGTACTGCCCCATCAGCTGCCCTGGTAGATGTTGCCCACCTTGCGGGCCCGCTCGGGTTTATCCAAATCGATACCCAGACCGAGGCCGATCTCCACCAGCAGGTTCCAGCCGGCGGCGATTTCCACGTAGTTCTGAAAATCCCCGGCCTCGGGAATGACCACTGTGGGGAAACTGGTCTTCCGAGTCGATATGGCGATCACCTCCAGCCCCACCCCATCTACCAGGCACTCGTGAAACTTCTCCTCCTCGCTCTCGAAGGGTTCCACCACCACGACCAGCTCTTCGGGGGACATCACCTCTTCGATGCCGTGAACCGCGTAGGTTCCTTCCAGAAAATCCGCCTTCTTGCGGGTGATCTCGTTGGTCTTGAGGGTGAGCTCCTCGGCCACCCCGGTGTTGCGGCCGGCGAAATAGATGGTTGGGGCATTCCCGGCCCGCTTTACCAGCCCCGGATCGATTTCCAGGGTCAGGGCCTGCTCGACCTTGACCGCCAGATCCTCCAATCCCTCCATCGCTTCACCCCGCAGCGTACGCAGAAGACTGTCATAGAACAGAGCCTGTTCCACCACGGTCTTGGTGGCGGCCACCGCCTCCTCTTTACCGCTGATCAGTATTTGGCTGGCCTCAGCCAAACGGTCCAGGGGAGAGTCCTCGTAGGCGGTCAGGGCGTAGAGGGCCCGGTGGCCGGAACTCTTGAGGGTCTGAAACAGCCGTACCACCTCCTTGGTCTTTCCCGAATTGGAGGCTCCGAATACGACATAGGCCCCCAGATCGTATTCCAGAGCCTGGGTGGCGCCGTCGGTGGCAAGGGCCAGGGCATCCGCCTTCTTCAGCGAGTCGTAGATGGCTCGCTTGGCAGGAAAGATCCGGCTGGAACCCTCGCCTGTGAGAAACAGGCGCCCGGAAGCTTTGAGGGCGGGCACAAAGGCCATCGCGACCTGCGGATCGAAGCGACGGATGACATCCGGGGTCTGCATCATCTCCTGGACGAGCTTGTAACGGGAGAATTTCGCGTTGTTCAGGTTCATCTTTCCTCCTTAGAATGGCTCCTATAGGGCCGCGAACTCGGGGGTCTCCCCGACCAGCGGCCGCATATACTCGAGAAACTCCTCCGTGACGAAGTTCCCCTCTGCATTGATGTACTCTCTGGGCATGGGTTTGCTCTTCTCGGCGACCTCGGAAAGGGGAGCGGTCTGGAACTCGACCCGGTAAGGTGTGCTCGAGCTTCTGACTATGGTGACCATAACCCCGGAGGATCCCCCGGTGGCCAGCTGTACGGCTTCTCGCCCGCACTCGTAGGCCTCCCGGCGATCCAGGTCGACGGAACGGTCCATGGCGCTCATGACCAGGGACTCGGTGATCTGAAACTCCCCGCGGAAATCGAAGCGCTCCATGATCATCCGGTGCAGGTTCAGAGCCACGCTGGTTCCCCCCATGGCCCCGAACTCGATATTGCCGAACTTGTCGGTCGTCTCGGAGGCGCTGACCGGAGTCCCGTCGGCGTACTGAAGACCTTCTCCGCACACGATGGAAACCCAGCCGTAGCGGGAGATACAACTGTCCACATCACCGAGAAAACGATCCCGATCAAAGGCAACCTCCGGAAGGTAGATCAGGTGCGGCGCCTGGTCCTCCGCCTTTCGGGCAACCGCCGCAGCGGCGCTGAGCCAGCCCGCGTCCCGCCCGATCGACTGGTAGATCACGTACCTGTCCACCCTCCGCATGTCCCGGGCCAGAATGCCCGCCTGGAGCACATTGAGGATGTTGCAGCGGGCTGCGGAGGGAAAGCCGGGGGTGTGATCGGTTCCGAACAGATCGTTGTCCACCGTCTTGGGAATGCCCACACCGAACAGCTCGTAGCCCTGCTTCCGGCAGTAGCTCTCCACCCGATGGATCGTGTCCATCGTGTCGTTTCCGCCGATCAGAAAGAAGTACCGTATCTCCTGTTTCTTGAGAATCTCCAGGATCCTGGGCAGATCCGGATCCTGGATCTTATGGCGGGAGGAACCGAGGGCGGAGGAGGGAGTGCGTTTCAATTTTTCCAGAAAATCGGAGCTCCTGCCGCTCAAGTCGACCAACTCGCCCTCCATCAAACCCTCAATGGCAAAGCGCATCCCGTAAACCCGATCCACGGATGAGGAGGCGGCCGCCGTTTCCATCACCCCGGCCAGGCTGCAATTGATCACCGAGGTCGGGCCCCCGGATTGGCCTACTACCGCATTTGCTCTTCCCATGACCTGCTCCTATGTTGATGACGATCCAATATTCTATTCTTTTAATAAATTTATTGGACCGGAAGAAGTTCCACGTTGTTTATATATCCTTGGCAACATTTACGCTTGAAAAAAACTGTCCCCGGTGCATGACTTTGTAGTCATAGTTACGCGCACCTTCGTAAGTCTTCAGCAGGGGGGCATATCCCATCTCTGCATAGTACTCGGTGAACCCTGGCCACAAGTACTGATGCGAGGACTCCTCCTCCGTCAAAGAGTTCCATGTACCCTGCATGTACACATTTCCCTCACTGTCCGCTGCCAGTGACTCCACCATTGTCAACCGCCTGTTCTCTCCATCTACGATTTTTCCGTGGTCGATCACGGATCTGTCTCCTTCCGGATCTATGCTGATACTCCGCAGGTGAAGCGCGTCGTCAAAATCGACAGCTTCTCGAGGATAATCCCGGACAGCCTCGGACCAGTTGATACGCGCTTGCTCCAGGTTGCTGTACTGCGCAAAATACACACGATCCTCACCGTCGAAAGCGTTGGATAGAAACGTTGTTCCAATATAGGCTAGAGGTTGAAAGGCTTCGCCCTTTTCAATGCTTTTTCCGGGATCGAATATCCACAGCCGCTCATCACCGCCGCCGAAGCTACCCGTGGTAAACAGGCATTGCCTGTTGCCGGGCAAGGCTTCCAACCATGACCAGCTTCTTTCGGTATTGAGTTTGGCCGGAGCGGGAGCACCGTCAGGCGCCAGTTTTCCGGCTGGTAGTACGTTTTTGTAGCATTGGATCTCCTTAGCCTTCGCATCGAATTTGTACAGATCACCGTGATCCCAAGACAGGGGCCAGTGATTCTTCCACAGAGTGAACCAGCAGTTTCCCGCCTCATCGATGAAGAAATAATAGGTACAGCTCCTCTGCTTTTGTCCCACCAGTCCCAGATCAACATTTTCCCCGGTTTCGATGTCGATCTGGTGCAGATGGCTGCCGTCACTTTCCGCGTCGGCTCCGGCAAAGGGTACGGCTAATACGTAGAGCTTTCTGTTTATGGTGTCCACATTGATGGCGGAGTAGATCGTGTACCGGGGGCGAACAATGCCGAAATCTCTGAAATTGCCCGTCGACAGTTCGTAGCCGATCACGTGGGCACCCGTGTACCTGTCCATCGCTTCGTCCCAGTAGTTAGACAGGTGGGTCGTAAAATACAGCCACCCTTCGAACTCGACGATGGGAGAGTGGATCTTTCCCTGGGGCGGGGTTTTTGTCAGGTCTTCCCCGCATACCGGGGTCATATCCTCAGCAAGCACCGTCAGCTTGCTGCTTTGCGGTTCGAACTTGAAAAAGGAACTGCCCTGCTTTGGAGAATGCGTTGATGCACCGAAATAGCAGGCGCCGTCCGAGGCCGCAATTATACCCTGCCACTGGCCATCGAAGTACTTCACGTATTTATTTAAAGCGATCGAGCGCACGGAGCATTCCATCGGTTTCCTCCTTAAGTGATTTCCGGGTGATGCGGAAACACTATAAATCTTATACGGCGAGTGTTCAATGTCCATGGCCCGGCCGAGGCACTGCGGTCGCGGCAGAAGAATGTCCTGCGGCCAGTTCGTGCCCGCACGGTTTTTGTGATATCCTTTACAGGGGCATTGGGAACAACGGACTGCTCGGCTGCCAAACATCTCGGGGGGTAATCGAGTAGTGTCTATGGAGGTCCGCTCATGGATAGAGGAGACCTGTAGGATGAAGCAGAAAGTTCGCTGCTTTTGCGGCATAGACTTCGGCGGCACCGCGGCCAAGATCGGGATTGTCGATGAAACGGGAAAGCTGTTCGGCACCGAGCGCCTGGAGATTTCCTCCAGCCAGAGCTACGATGATATCTTCGGCATGGTTGCTCATTCTATTCGCCGCCGCTGCCGAGAGCTCCACGTCGACCTCACCGCCATCGGCATCGGGTCTCCCGGATTCATCGATCGAAACCAAGGCGTGGTGCTTCAGGGGTCGGAGAATCTACCGGCCTTCAAGAACCGATCTCTGATCAAATACCTGAACGAGGATTTCATGCTCCCCGTATTCGCCGACAATGACGCAAACTGCGCAGCCGCCGGTGAGCTGAAGTTCGGCATCGGAACCGGCTACGATTCCTTCGTCATGATCACCCTGGGCGCCGGGGTGGGGGGGGCTCTGGTTCTGGAGGGCCGAGTGTTTCGGGGCACCCGCGGACTGGCCGGAGAGATCGGACACCTCTGCCTGGACGCCCAGGGTCCGTTCTGCAGCTGCGGCAGCAGGGGATGCTTCGAGCAGTACGCCTCGGCCTCGGCAATCGAGCGCAGTTACCGCGAGAAGATCGCCAAACGTGGGGCAGCGCCCGGCCCGGGGGATTCTACGGATTCTGCGGAGCTTCGATCGATCAGCGCGGAAACCGTGTTTCGGCGTGCGAAAGCCGGCGATCCATCCGCCAAGGAAGTTGTCCGGGAAACAGCCGGGCACATCGCCCGGGTGTTCGGAAACCTGGTCAACATCTTCAACACCCAGGCCTGCATCATCGGTGGGGGAATATCCGCCGCCGGGGAGGAGCTGCTGCAGCCGGTTCAGGAAACCATAGCAGATTTCGCCTGGCCTCTACCCTTGCAGGGGGTCAAGATCCATCTAGCGGCACTTCAGAACGGGGCGGGCGTGCTCGGGGCGGCAGCCCAGTGCCTGGAGCGGCTGGAAGGTTGAGTTAGAGCCGTCCGCTCCAGCGGATCAGGTTGTTGAAAAATGCGGCGTAGAACGAGCCGACCTCGGTCTCTGTGCCGGCGTAGCTACAGCAAATGCGCTGCTCTGCCCAGTCTACGAATCCACCGACCCAGTGGGGTGCGGCATCGGATGTGAAGGCGGCGGTTCTGCCACCTCCGTGCTTCCCGACCGCCAGAAGGACATCTCTGCCCTCCTCTGTAAACAGACAGGAGGAAGCCTCCGCCTGCGTACGGTAACGAATCACCTCCAGGAGGACCCGGGCATCTGCCTTCGCCTCTACCCGGTTGTAGCCCCCGATACAGGGGGGCTTGTCAAAGGGAAGACCGGCGAGAATCGGATGCTCCTCCCGCTTGCACACCAGACAGGGAAAGGGGGTGTTCACCCGGTCATCGGCCGCAGATATCCGAACCGGGAGGATCTCCTGGATCACAGTCCCGGCGTACGATCCGCCGCTTCCCTGAAAGGAATCCCAGCCGCCGATCATCAACAGACCGGCGCCCCCCCGGACCCGGGCGGCGATCCTCTCCATCTGGCTCATCTCGAGATTGCGCGCCGGATAGTCGCTCAAAATGATCAGGCGATACCCGGCCTCCTCTACCAGGAAACGGTCCGCCGGCTCCTCCGAGGCAATGTAGTCAAAGCCGATGTCGAAATGGGTCATTACCCCTGCCAGGTAAGAGGCGGCGGTATCCAGGCTGGTATCCCCGAGATAGAGAACTGTAGGCTCGGTTTTCTTCATCCGGATTTCCTGGCCAGTCATCCTCGACGGTGGCGCACTAGCCGTTGCCCAACAGCCCCAGATCCCCCATAGTTTGCCGCAGTCGTTCGCGCGTCTGCTGATCCGCCGGCAGCAGCGGTGTCCGCGGCGCTCCGCCTGCCAGACCCAGCAGGTCCAAAGCCGCTTTTAGGGCGGGTACGCCCCCCTCCCGGGTTACCAGGTTGTTCAAGCTCACCATGCGTACCTGCAAATCGGCTGCCCGCTTCGACTCCCCCTGAAGGAAAGCGCTGTGCAGCCGGATACACAGATCCGGTGCTATGTTGGCCAGAGCGGCCACGGCTCCGACGGCTCCCAGGGAGAGGGCGGGAAGAAGAAAACCCGCCGATCCGGCCAGCATCTGAAAATCCCCCGGGGCAGCCCCCAGAACCTGGGCCATCTTGTTGAGATTGCCGCCGGAATCCTTCATGCCGATGATGTTTCCATGCCCGGCAAGTTCGACAATGGTGGGAGCATCCAGATCCAGCCCCGTGGAGGCGGGCATGTTGTAGAGGATGATGGGAATGGACGATTGATCGGCTACGGTGCTGTAGTGCCGAATCAGGGAGGCCCGATCCATCCTGTTCTTGTAGTAGTGGGGAGTGATCACCAGAGCGGCATCGGCTCCGACCTGCGCTGCTTCCCGGGTCAGCCGGACCGTGCTCAGGGTTGATTCACAACCCGTCCCGGCGATCAGCAGCTTTCCGGTGGGTAGAAGATCGCGAACGATCTCGATGGTCTGTACCTTTTCCTCCGGATCGAGGAAAACGAACTCCCCGTTGGAGCCCAGCACCACGGTTCCGCTCAGGTCATAGCGGTTGAGGAACTCGATATTTCGCTTAAGACCCGAGGATGAGACCGAACCATCCGTGTCAAAGGGAGTCGGTATTGGGGGAAAGATTCCCGCCAGATCGATCGGACTCATTCCTACTTCTTGGGGCGTACTCTGCGGATGATCTCGAGGGTCTTCTTCACGTTCTCCCGGATCCCGTCGAAATCCCCGGCCTGAACCAGGTCCTTGCGGATCAACTTGCTGCCGATGCCCACGCAGGCAACACCGGCTTCAAACCAGGCTTTCAGTGATTCCTCGCTACAGTCCACCCCACCGGTGGGCATCATGCTGACCCAGGGACAGGGTCCCAATACCGCTTTGATGAAGGCCGGTCCGCCTACCTGGCCACCGGGAAAGACCTTGATGATTTCACAACCCAGCTCTTCGGCCTCGGAAATCTCGGAGGCGCTGCCGCAGCCCGGTGAGTAGGGAACCTTACGCCGGTTACAGATCCGAGCCACCTCCGCATTCAGCAGCGGGCCCACCACGAAGCTCGCGCCCCGGGCGATGTACATGGCCGCGGTATAGGGATCCACGATCGAGCCTACACCCAGGATCAGCTCCGGCAGCTCGGAGCGGCAGTACAGCTCCAGCTGAGAAAACACATCCACGGCGTGATCCCCCCGATTGGTGAACTCGGCTACCTTCAGCCCTCCCTCCAAACAGGCTTTGGCTATCTTTTTCGCGACTTCCAGGTCAGGATTGTAGAACACGGGCACAACACCTTGAGCTACCATGGTGTTTAAGACTTCAAGTCTTGAGAATCGTGCCATTTTCGCACTCCTCGTATCGATTAGTTGGTTTTCATTGAGTAAAGCGCGGGATCCTGCCCCTGTCAAGCTGTACCGGCGTGTTGTTTATCGCAAGCTACCAGAACGCTCCTTTGCGTTCACCGGTTCACGACGGTAGTATAGAATCGAGGCGGCGTAAAAAAAAAGAAAAGTCGGCGGATTTACAATAAACAGGTGGCTCGGTTCGTCTGTACCTGTAGTATGGAGGCAGTGTTAGTGCAGCGACTGGAGAAGGTGTACAGAAGCGAGAGGAACTCCCTGCTCGGCTTCATCCGCTCCCGAACCGGGAGCCTGGAGGAAGCTGAGGACCTGCTGCAGGATGTGTTCTTTCAGGCAATCCGCGCCGCCAGTGTGACCGAACCAATCGAGAACATCGTGGGCTGGCTGTATACGATCGCCAGAAATAAAATCATCGACCGCTATCGCAGGAAGAGGAACATCGTGAGCCTCCAGCAGGAGAAAGAAGATGTCACACTGGAGGAACTGCTCACCGACAGCGGAATCAATATCGAGAAGGAGGTATTCCGACGGGCAGTCATGGACGCCCTGATCGAGGCCCTGGAGGAGCTGCCGCCGGAGCAGCGGGATGCCTTCATCCAACAGGCGATCGAAGGCAGGACCTTCAGGGAGATCTCTGAAAGTACCGGGACCCCCCTGAATACCCTGATCGCTCGTAAACGCTATGCAGTGCAGTTCCTACGCAAACGACTGCACGATCTCAAGGAGATCGTCGATGAGCTGGACTAGGGTCTTTGAACTGCCGGAAACCCTTCCGGGCGGGAGAGCTGGATTCTGGATAAAAAAAGATTGTAGAGGAACGCAACACGGGGGATCACCCCCGAGGAGGTAAACAGATGTTTAATAGTATGAGAAGACCGTTTCTGCGCGTCAGTATGATAATCGGCGGTGTGTTTTTGGCAGCCGCTTTGGCCCTTCTGTTCGGACTCCTGGTCATGGTGCTCTGGAACTGGATCATGCCGGAAGTCTTTGGATTACCGCCTCTGACCTACTGGCAGAGCTGGGGAATCGTACTTCTGGCCCACATCCTGTTCAAGGCCGGAGGACACCGGGACCACGATCATCGGAGAAGCAGGGACGAGGAGTGGAAGGATCGATTCCGGGACCGTTTCAAAACCCGATTCTGGGTCGGGGAGAAGACCGAAAAGCCGGAAGCCCCTGCGGAAGAACCGCATAAGGAGGAGCAGCCGCGCAAGCCGGAGGAACCGCAGGAGACCTGAGATTCCGGTTCCGCCGATCATAACTTCGAATAGCCTGTCTGCCCTGTGGAGACGGGCTATTTTTTCCTCTATCCCCCGAACCGGAAAATTCGATCTTGAGAAACACAGCCCTTTTCGAAATGCACTATACTCATAGTTGAAGCCGACCTTTAGAAAAAAAAGGGGGGGGTGACAGATCCGTTCGTTTCAGTTGTTTCACCAGTGTGCGGGCACCACTGGCGATACAACAGAGGAGAGGTATATTAAAATAATTGATCGTCCAATAAAATTATGGACGCAGTTAATTAAAATTATTAATTTTCAGGTATTGATTCATAACATTTTTTAAGGAGGATGCAATGGCAACACAAGAAGAAAAGGTCGAACGCGCTCGAAAGATCGCCATGAAGAAAATGGACTTCATCCGTCATTTCCTGATCTACGTCGTGGTCATGGCGGTGCTGGCCGTCATCAACAACACGACCTGGGCTGGATATCAGTGGTGGCTTTGGCCGGCTCTGGGTTGGGGCATCGGTATTGTGGCTCATTTTCTCAGCGCCTTTATCTACCAGGGTGGCAGTCTGGAGAAGCGTTTGATGCAGCGGGAATTGGAGAAGATGGAAGATGAAAAGTAAAAGAACATGGGTCGATATCCTCGGTCCCGTGTTCGGCATCCTGGCCGTAGCCCTGACCGTGTACGCCCTGCTTTATCTGCTCTGGATCGAGCCTTTCTATCGCGGCGGCAGCTATCGCTCCTTCGACAGAGCGGGTCGGGAGATTGTGTTCGGGCCGGGCTGGGAGAGCCAGGAAATCACGGAGAGGTTCGAAGGCAGCTTTGACGAATTGGAGATCCGCAATGTTTCAGGCCCAATCCTCGTCGAGGGCTGGAACCAGGACTACGTGCAGGTGCACTACATCAAGCAGGCCCGCGCCGCCAGATACCTGGAGGAGTTTGAAATCGAAATCGAGCCCCGGGGGTCCCGCCTGAGTATCCGCCCAATCTATCGAAAGATTCCCAGGTCTCCCTTCGGCTCGGTATCCTTCGATGTAAAAGTTCCCTCCTCAATCAAGAAAATTCGGGCCAACAATATCTCCGGGAACATCAACATCGAGAATATGGGCGCCGGGGTCGAGCAATCTCTGGAGACCGTTTCCGGACGAATCGACACCGAGCGAAGCGG
>Ga0114922_10002025_pt1 | contig 19154 bp, 16 predicted proteins | sample AartaG_FD_100975 | JGI IMG/M metagenome (GOLD analysis project Ga0114922, IMG submission 100975) | Deep subsurface microbial communities from Aarhus Bay to uncover new lineages of life (NeLLi) - Aarhus_00045 metaG | ecosystem: Environmental > Aquatic > Marine > Oceanic > Sediment | place...
CAGGGCGTATTTATTGGCACCGAATGTGTTTGTGATGACTGAATCGCTACCCGCCTGCAGATATGCCGTGTGTATGTCGAAGACAATATCGCCCGATTCGATATTCAAATAGTCGTTGCATCGGCCGGCCTCGATGCCGCGCGCAAATAATTGCGTGCCCATCGCCCCATCCAGGAAAAACAATCCCTCGGTAATCCGCTCGCTTAATTTGACTCTTGCCATCGCACACCTGCCTTTCTCAGAATCTACAAAAAATGAGCCGGTTGTCACCCTGAGCGAAGCGAAGGGTCTTGACTCCGTGTGAATTGTGAGATTCTTTCCCGGCGCGCCGGGACTCAGAATGACGGACCCAATACATCCTCATCTTGTTAAAGGTTCTCAGCCTACTGCTCGACAAATTCACAATTGTCATTTAACTTGAAAATATGTTCAAAGCCCTTCGGCTCAGGACGGGCAAACAGGCCGGCGAGCTGTTTCGGTGAGGGTTCGAACAACTTGACATTTTTAAGCGTGATGTCGGCCACGGTGTCCATTTCGTGGCCCGCTGCGACGCGGCGCAGACGCGGCGAGTGGGTAATGCTAATCCTTGTCGGTACTGGCGAGGCGTTGCCGAGCCGGATGTACTCGTCCAATTCGAGGGCAATTGTCAATTGCCCTTCGGCGCCGTAATATTCTATTCTTTCGGGCAGATAGTCGCTGCAGTTGACATATACCTTTTCAACCACCTTTCCTCTCGCGCCGGTTCCGGCCAGAACGTCCAAATCACCCTGGTTGGATAGCGACCAGGCCGTGTCAACGCTAACCATGCCGAGCGCTTCAAGCAGGTTCTGCGGATTCAGCCACTGCTCGCGCGAGCATGTCTGGGCCCGCGAACGCACGCCCCACTGATAGGTACTTATTTGGTCGGGCCTCATCAGAATCCAGAACTCATCAGCATTTGCTCCCAATCGGACAGCCTCACCCAGGATGGTACTGCCGCGGAAATAAATGTGGTCGGGTGGATAGAACCTCAGATCAACATTCAAGTTTTCCCGGTACACTTTTTTCCCGCTGTCATACCACCGGATGCGCATGCTCCCCCCGGCCCTTAAAGGCACGACGTTTTCACGTCGCCGACGAAAAATCTGCATTATCTCACTGATACTCTTGTCGGCACAAATCCCGGGGGCTTTCTCGACGGTCGGCGCAGCGCAGCCCGAAAAGAACACGCACAAGCTTACCACAGGGGCGATAGCAAGAAACAGAACGGAATTCTTGGAACACCGATTATTCACGTATATCCCCGCATTTGCCCTGCTCCTGCCGGCTGACTTCTGCATTCTGGATCCTGCCTTCTGTATCACATCTCAATTTGCAGAATCTCGCCAATCTGCGAAGACAACTCGGCAACTTGGTCTTCGCTAAGGTGCGGATTGACAACATGAACGCTGCGCTTCTCGCCGGTGACACGCAGGGTCCAGATTTCTTTACCATCTTCATACCTGCTTGAATCGTATTTCAATATCCGTTTTCGCATTAAGATAAGTGTCAGAACAAATCGAAAGTTCACCTTCTCGGGCCCGGTTTCATCAGCCAACCGCTCGAAGAAGGTCATAAGCATATCGTCGTCCACAAAGAGTCGCCTCTTGCGGTCGGGGTGGGTCATTTTCGTCTTCCAATAGCAATAAACTTCCGGTTTCTGCTCCTCCCAGAATTCGACGCTGAAATCCCTGCGCTCAAAACCGTCCGTAGTCTCGACAAGTGCGGCATAGTATTCGGTGCCGACTTCAAATTTCTTGCCGCTTCCCCAGCATTGGCCAAGCGTCTTCTTTATTTCCCAGTCCGCCATACGTTATCGTAATTTTCCAATTCATACTCTTGAAAACACGGGTATCAGTCAAAACAAAGCCAGGGCTGCATCTTATCGGCGGTTTTGGGACCGATTCCCCTGATATTCTCCATATCAGCGGTGCGGTGAAACGCCGACCCCTTTGAATCGGCGGTTTCTCGATATTCGACAATGGCCGCCGCCCGCTTGGGGCCTATGTTCGGCAGCCTGACCAGGCTTGCAGCTTCCGCTGTGTTGGGATTAATCCTGCCGACCAGAATAATGCTGCAACTGCCGGCGGCCCGGCCAAAATAAGAGACGGTCAGAAGGATTGAGAACACACAACATATTATTGCAGCGGCGACGAATGCAAACAGTTGCGTTTGCCTTTGTCCGGTTCCGTCTTTGAGGAAAATGGTCTCGGTTGTCATATCGGCACCCACAGCCCAGGCACTTTCCGGGATGGTATCTACTACGCCTTTTTCTGCCTGGTCAAAATAAGCTTCTGAAGTTTTTCCAACGTAAGGAAGGTTTCTTTCGGCTCAAAACCCTCTGTCAAAAGGCCGCTGCTCAACACCTCAATCTCGTCGGTGTCGGCAAGGTTTGAATAAGTAATTGAATTGACGAAGGGTTTGCCAAGAGCGATTTTGTAGAACTGCTCAATCCAATCGCTTTGAAGCGACGGGTCCCATTCCCTGTGCCATTTGCCCGCAACGCGCCAGTCCTGGTCGTTAGACCCGCTGCGGCCGGGTATCGCAACGCCCGTTATGTGCACCGGCTTGACAACGGCTGCAAAATAGTCCAGCATCGATGATATCTGCATCATATCTCTAATGTGCATGCCGGGCCGGTCTTTGCCAAAGTGCATTTGTACGGCAAATGCGTCGAAACTGATGGCGCTTTGGATAACCATATCCGCATAAACCAGCGGAGGGACAGTGCTCTTTCTCTCGGAATAATACTCACCCCATGGAAGCAATATCTCCACAATCTTCCTCGATTTACCGTCGGCCGACCTGGCCGCCAGACACGCGGTGCGGGTTATTTCTATCATCTGCTCAAAATTAAAACCGAACAGGTTATGCGCATTCATGCCGCTGATTACACGCCAGGCATGGATGTACCTCGAGTAACGGGTGACGATACGGGAGATAAACTCGTAGGCGGCTTCGCGGATTTTTTCAAATTCCCGCTGCCCCCCGCCCAGCCACTCGGGAAGATATTCCGGGCAAAAGTATAGCAGAGGGCCCGCGCATATCGCCAGCCTCCGCCCGACCAGAACGTCAATACAATGGTCGATGCTGGAAAAATCGAAGTAGCCCCTCTCGGATTCTATCCGGGACCAGTTCACCGGTATCGTCACATACCCGAACATGTCAAACAAACACTTGCGATATTTCGCATTGTCCACCAGCTTTGAGTCTATACGACAGCCCAGGCTGTGCCGACCCAAACCTCTGGTCCTGCACCTTGCGGCGAGGAATATCTCTGCATGCTTCGCCGCCAACCTTTCTGAAAAAAGCATCGCCTCCTTAAGTGATTCGTCGGCTAAAACAGAGGCCCTGGAAGGATTGGCGATGTTTTGAACCGCCTCAATGAAAATGTCCTGTGCGTGGTGGGCCATATCTGCAAATTTATTAGTCTCCTCATCGAAAAGAGACCAGTCCTCCCGCTTAAGAGTAATCTGCATCAACCTTGCTCTGGCTAATTCGACATTCAGATTGTACGGCCGTTTTCTTTCAGGCACGCGCGTGGTGGAAAGCAATATCCTGCCGAAACCGTCCACAGGCCAAAGCAACGCCAGACCCGCCGACTCGGGGCCTTTTTTGGCGCACTCGATTGACCCGTTCTTGAACCTGATCTTATTTGAAGCGCGCAACGGAATCCTGTCCGCCCCAAATATGTAAGCCGCGGATAATTCAAAATCTTTGGCAAGCTCGCCGTTTTTGAAAACTTGAAATCTCAATTTTCTTTACATCAAAAGGCCGCAAAACGAACAAAACAATAAACGCAGATTATAGCACGCCGGCGCCTAAATGCAAAACACTTTCTACGGCACCTGATGGGGCGTCATTCGACCACGTACGTTCGGGTGCCACTGTCAAGCGCCAGCTTGGCATTGCAAAATGCGCAGACGCAACGAGAAGGCTGTCTCAGGCCAAGGTTTGACCGTGCCACCCAAGTTCCCTGTCCTCAGAAATGCAGGATATGCCCTGCATACCATATTCATATTTAGCCCCGGCCGCCGGCCGGGGTAGTCTTCAATTAAAGCAAGGCCTGAATATGCGTTAGGAGCGCTACAGCATCCGCTTCAAACGGTACATGGAAAAGTTCCTGCCCGGGCAAAGCGTTCGCCCTTTATAGCCGGGCGTGTTGCCGTGGCCGTAGATCCTGCTTTCAGGAATCCGGTATCGCCTCTGCAGGAAACGAATTAATTTGACAAGTGAGGACATCTGACGAGGCGTCGGGCTGGTCTTAGTGAAATCACCCACCAGACAGATACCTATAGCATCTTCATTGGCCCAGTTTCCTGGTGTCCCCCCCACGTGAGCGCCGGCAATTTGCTCTCGCCAGCGGAACGTAACCTCGACATGCCCGTCACCGCTGCCGTTACCGTTGCCGATCACAAAATCATAACCGACACCCATCCAGTGTTTGCCGTTTTTGTGGTAATTATCGAATTTATCGGCGTTGCCCTTATGAGTAGCAGAGTGATGCAGGACTATCGCCTTCCAGCCCTTCTCGCGACCGGCCGGCGGATACCACGCTGCCGGAATGTTTTTGTCCACAGGCTCAAAAGCAGGTGCTTGATTACTTCCAAGAACCGATGTCACCGGCTGCAGCACAGTATGTGCGACGCTGCCGACTATCTCGGGGACACCGCCTCCGTCGGTGCCGCAACTGGAAATTATCAGAACTGTAAATATCGCGCCGCAAAGGCCCAAAATCCGTTTCATCGTACTTATCCCTCATATCCTTTCAAAAACCGGCCGGAGCCCTGCATCCGTCGAGCCGGCCGTGGCAACCTCAAATCAACTCGCATTCGGCGCTTTCGTTTTATGTTTTACCATGTGAACACAATTGCCTGCTTCGTTATACTCGACCGTATCCATATATGAACGCATTAACAGCAGTCCCCTTCCACAGCATTTGCGAAGATTTTCTTCGGCCCGGGGGTCGGCTACCGCATCCGGGTCAAAGCCGGTGCCCTTGTCGGTGATTGAAATTTCAAATTTGGCCGGTGTGATAAAGTACTCGACCTTTATTTGTTTATCGGCGTCTTGTTTATTGCCGTGTTGAATCGCATTGAGCAGGGCCTCCTCTAAGGCGAGATGAATCGCGAAAACATCATCACTGTCAAAATGCTTGGCAGCGGCCTCGAGCAACAGGCTGCACAGATGCTCCACAGCGCCCCGGCTGCTGTCAATGACCACGGACTTATGTTCCAAAGAATCTGAAACCATAAAATTTATATCGTCCCGCAAACAAGATTCACATAAATCATTCCCAGCGGTCCCGTCCATCCCTTTCGCCCATTCGGCTGTGCTCAGGGCAGGCTCTGCGGCCCCGGGTCTCCTTCAGCGGCGCTCAGGGTCAAAATCCCGGCGCCGCCGGGACTAAATAGTTGGCCCCATCATTCCTGAGTCTATCGAAGGACGTTTCACGTGGGATTTGGGCCAACTGTTGTATACCCGCCCACAGGCCGGACTATCCGGGCGGCTCGCGCCGCCGCGCTGTTGCTTGTAAAATCAGTCGAGACCCTGGGTCGCCTCACCTCTGTCGGCGTAAATGTCGAAAACCCGGTCAAGGCGCGTAATCCTGAATATCTCGAAAATCTTCGGATTTATACTGCACAGCTTCAGGTGTCCGCCCGATTCATAGACTTTCTTACTCACTCTAATCAGAAGCCCCAAAACCGCACTCGTCAGGAACTTGACATTGCCAAAGTCAATCACAAGGTTGACCCCGTCGGCCTCTTCGACTAACGGCATAAGGGAATTGGCAAGTGCCTGGACCTCGCTTTCGTCCAAAATCCGCTCGTCCGTCAATGTTACAATCGTAGCTTCTTCGTAGTAATCGACAGCTATTTTCGGCTGAACCTGATCCATAATATACTCCTGTAAGGCTAATAAACGGTCTGAATCATAAACCAAAAACCTGAGCCTGTCAAGTCTTTGTGCTGAGCGATGTCTTTATTAACAGTCCACACACATGACTAAAAACAGCTATTGAGCACCAGCCATCCAGTGTTCGGCAAGGATTTTGAAGTCAAGCAGATCAATAACCGAATCGGAGTCATAGAGGTTACAACTCGGATCCCATCCAAGCTGGCCGTCCTCAGTTTGCCAGGCTAACGCAAATATAGCAAAGTCAGCCAGATTAACTCCATCCAGTAGCATATTAATGGAAAAAATCAATTGTGTTTGCCTGCCGAACGAATAGGTGTTAGCATTTATATTTGCGTAATACACCCCGTTTGCCATAGTATCGGTATAGTTATGGGTAAATATTCCATCACCTGCAATATTGTCCCCATTAGTCCCATCGTCTCGAAAAGCTATTATTTCTTTTGTTCCATCAGGTTTTTCGATAGCCGCTTCTACCTCTGTGCTAGGATAATTCAGGAAGTCGCCGTCCCATAAGAAAGCCTCCAGAATCACATGTTCACCGGAGGCAAAACTGTAAATATTATCTCTTGTCCTGGCCAGTAACGTCACATCTGATTTAAGCATTGCACCCACACTAAATTCTTCCCCTTCCGGAGGCACATTAACATCGGTTACTTCAATAGTCCAGATTCCAGTCTCTGGATTTGATATTGTGTAATATTTCTCATCATAATTATTTCCCCAGTTATCTGTGGAGTTGATGTTGTATGTAAAATCTATGTTTGGATCAGAGCTTGCATAAGACGGGTCAATCACAATCCCGCTCGGTGTTCTCAAGGTCAGATCCAGTTCACTTCCTGGGTAGCCTACACCTATCTCAGCTATAGGCAGACCATAGTCGAGAATAACTTCAAATGTCTTTAACGTGCCTTCCAAAATCAAATCATTTGTCTTTATACGTATTCTCTGCCATAAAGAGGGTTCATTACTATCTCGGGGGGACGGCTCACATGCAGCTCCATACTCTAAAGACTCATTGTTCAGCAAATGTATAACATCCTGTATCACATCACTATCATCATTCAGCTCTCCGTGCTTTACATTGTATTGATAGCATGGGACACTTGTTAGTTTGGCGCTTCTAACTCCCACAACCCCATCTCCTTTATACGTATTGTTTGGTATAAAGGCCTCATTCCCCGGATATGTATTCCAGAACATCTCGGCTGTTTCGAATCCACTTCCCGCAAAGATTGTGTATCCAGAAGATATTTCGTCAACCTTTATTAACCAGCTACTTTCATTAAAACACTTTTCATTGTAATTCAGCTCAGCAAGAAAATCACTATCGGGGAGCATCTGTAATAGGTCCCACGAAGCTCCTTGGGGAGGAACCCACCATACATCAGATTGCATCCACGGCGCAAATCCCAAAGAACCGTGATTGGGCGTCCCGAGCATTATAAGCTTGGCCACATCAATATCACCATCAAGTTTCTGTATACACCATCTTGAAGCCAGGCCGCCCATACTGTGCGCAACTATATCCACCTTGGTTGCGCCAGTATTACTTTTTATTTCCTTCAGTTTATTGCAGACCTGTTGGCCGTAGCCCTTTATGTCATGACCTGTAAGGTCGATTGTAAACAGGTTCTCATTCTGGACATAGCCCTCTGCCTCCAAGTAAGGTATCATAGTATTCCATGTGTTTGAGTCGGCATTAATACCATGCACAAGAAGCACCGGCCTTTTAACTGTAATGAACTTTGATAAGGAATCTTCCAGTCCATCATTATCCGTCACAGTTAAGGTCACAGTATATTCACTGGGTTCAGAATAGGTATGTGTTACCACTTGCCCGCTTGCTGAATTTGTATCTCCAAAGTCCCACCCATAACTTACGATTGTTCCATCTGAATCGTGAGATGAAGAGGCATCAAAGGTTATTTCTTCACCGACCACAGGATTTTCGGGGGAGTAAGTAAAATAGGCGACTGGTGGAGTTTTGACTACGATGACAAGGGACATACCCCACTCAACCGCCACATAATATCCCCAATAGTATGACCCACCGTCCCAGTCGTAAACAAATATTCCGTCCAAATATGCCTTGAATTGGGTTGTATGTCTGCCAGCGTTAAGGTCTGCCTTTACGAATGATGTGACATCATAAACCTCTTCAACCTCTGCAGCCGGTGACTCACCTGGTAGAAAACTGTCCACTGAACCTAATGTTGTTTTATTAAAATCATCTCCTTCTGGGTTTGACCCTGGTACTATTGGACTTTCATCGCCATAATCACCTGAGAGATCACCCTGACGCCAGCCAGGCATCCACAAAGGAACATTATCTGGATCCGTAGATTCAAAATGGTCAAGATGAAAGTTTCCCATTGCCCCGCCCGAAGGAAAGCCCTCAGCTAATTCAGCATTTTTGCCATTTGGATATGTTGCATGTAACCACGCTTTGTCAACCTCCATTTGCCCACTTGTTATCTCACTCGGCAACAAGAATGTGATAAATTCTCTGTTACTAACATAGCACCCGTGAACTTCTATCCAAGGGTGCCAAGGATAGAAACCCTGATGTTGGATACCTACTCTATACCACCAGTCAGGATCGTAATAATCAAAATTATAGTCATAGCCGTAGAACTGATAATGTCCTTGAAAATGTTCCACTCCTGATCTTTGCTCGTCAATTACAAATTCCGTTGTTTGCACCCTGGCCTTTTTTCCATCTTTTACTATTACAACGCTGTTATCTTGCTCACCAATATGCCCATAATTTTTTTTTGCCGTAGCTTCCCTGTTATCACTGCTTTCTCGGACAGAGTCGCTCCCATCACGACCACTTCCGCCAAAAGTTCTTCCCCATTCGATTAGCAGCTCACTGGCCATAACCATTTCGTAGGGCAGCAAACATACGCTTCCTGCCAACAATATTGACATTGCCAGACAACTTTTTCGACTTGTTTTTTTCATTGTTATCAGCCTCCAGTAAATACTCAGCTATTTTGATTTTATGAAGCGATTTGACAAAGCCATCGCTCTAAACCAGCAGTATAGCAGCTTAAAATACAGAACGCAAGGAAATACCGGACGATTTTGAAGAATTTTTCCCAAAAACAGATGCATTTAGAGGCCGGTACGCCTATTCCTGCTTGACGGCGGAGGAGGCGATGGGTAATATAGGCGGGCAAAGCTTGTTTTGTCCAAAGAAAGGCTCTCATGGATTGTCCGGTTTGTAAAGTAGCGATGATTACCTGCCAGCTCGAAGAGGTGGAGGTCGATTACTGCCTTGACTGTGCGGGTATCTGGCTTGACGCGGGTGAGCTTGAGGCGCTCCTTGACGATACTGCACGGGCGAAAGATCTGTTGGCTTCGTTTAAGCCGGCTAAAGACTGTACCGAAAAGCCGAGGAAGTGTCCTATATGTCTGAAAAAGATGGAAAAGATCCTTGTCGGTCCGGATAAATCGGCCAAACTGATAGATAGATGCAAGAAGGGTGACGGGCTCTGGTTTGACAGGGGCGAATTGGGCGACGTTTTGAAAATAGGCTCATTCGACGAGCAGGGCAAAGTCCAGAAATTGTTAGCCGATATGTTCGGCGGCGAACATAATGAAATAAACGAGTAGGCAGGAATGTAAAGGAGAAACGATATGACAGCACTTATTATTGTCGGCGTAATTGTAGTTCTGGTCATTTTCTTTGTAATCGGCATGTACAATTCGCTGGTTCGGCTGCGTAACCAGGTGGACAACGCCTGGTCGCAGATTGACGTGCAACTCAAGCGAAGGCACGACCTTATCCCGAACCTTGTCGAGACGGCCAAAGGATATATGGAGCATGAACGCGGGACGTTCGAGGCCATCACCGAGGCAAGGAGTAAGGCGATGGGAGCCAGAACGGTCTCTGAAGCCTCCCAGGCCGAAGGCGGGCTAAGTGATGCTCTGAGTAAGTTCATGTTAGTTGTGGAAAACTATCCCGACCTCAAGGCCAATCAGAACTTTCTTTCGCTCCAGGAAGAGCTTACCAGTACCGAAAACAAAATCGCCTTTGCCCGGCAGGGCTATAACGACCAGGTGCTTTTCTTCAACAACAAGACTCAGATGTTCCCCTCGAGCATCATCGCCAACTCGTTCAACTTCACCGCGCGCGACTTCTTCGAAATTGAAATCGCCGCCGAACGCGAAGTACCAAAAGTTAGTTTTTAGTTTTGAGTTATGGCCGAAAGCATCGTTAAAAATAAGAGCTATGATTTTGCCCTGCGCATTATCAGGTTGTGCACATGGCTAAAGGAAGAAAAGCATTTTGAAATAGCGACACAGCTTTTAAGGTCGGGCACCAGTGTCGGGGCCAATGTTGAAGAAGCCCTGGCGGGGCAGAGCAGAAAAGATTTTTTGGCCAAAATGTCCCTTGCTTCAAAAGAGGCAAGAGAGACGAATTACTGGCTGAGGTTGATACGAGACTCAGGAATTCTCGACGGCGACAGAATCCAGGCAATAACGGACGAATCAGAACAACTGTGTAAGATTTTAACCAGCATAGTAAAGACCGGTAACGCAAAGACGAAAATCGCATCAACTAAAAACTCAAAACTCAAAACTTAGAACTGATACTATGTGGGAACAAATAAGAGCAAATAAGAGGAACTCGGTTATCCTTTTGGGGGTGATGGCAGTCGTCCTGATGGGGCTGGGTTATGTCATCGGGATAGCCTTTGCCGGCCCCGACGCCGGGTTCTTCGGACTGATAATCGCAACGGCCATCTGGCTGGTGCTCTTAGCGGTCAGCTTCGCAGGTGGAGACCAGATACTGTTGGCAGCCAGTAAGGCAACGCCCGTTACCCACGACGTACACCCGCAGCTATTCAACATCGTTGAAGAGATGACCATCGCCGCCAACCTGCCCAAGATGCCCAAGGTCTATATCATCAACGACCCCGCGCCGAACGCATTTGCAACCGGCAGAAGCCCCGAATCGGCATCGGTGGCGGTAACAGCGGGCCTTTTGGCAAGGCTCAACCGTGACGAGCTGCAGGGCGTCGTCGCACATGAGGTCAGCCATATCCTGCACCGCGACATACTTTTCATCACGTTGGCGGGCATAATGTTGGGCAGCATCGTATTGATTAGTCAGGTTTTTCTGCGGGGGATGTTCTACAGCTCGATGATGGGGTCGCGCCGAAGATATTCGGGGGGTTCATCCGGCGGCGGCCAGGCACAGGCTATCATGATGCTGATAGCGATACTCGCTGCGATCCTGGCACCCATATTTGCATATCTTTTGTATTTTGCCCTTTCAAGGAGGCGCGAATACCTCGCCGATGCAGGTGCCGTCCGGCTGACCCGCTATCCCGAAGGCCTGGCCGGCGCTTTGGGAAAAATCGCCAACGACCCGGCACCGCAGTTGGCCTCAGCCAATAAGGTTACCGCCCCAATGTATATTGCAAATCCTCTTAAAGGGAAAAAACAGAGGAAGCTGTCCGACCTTACCAGCACACACCCGCCGATTTCCGAGAGAATCAAGATTTTGCGGAATATGTCCCGCGGCGCATCGTTCAAGGATTATTCCGATTCTTACAGCCAGACGGTCGGTGATAAACCGGTCATGCCGGCTTCGGCCCTGAAAGAGTCTGAAAGTGTCGAAATCAGGCAGCCGGGCGCCAAACCCAAAAAGGCGAAAAGTGCACAAAAGCAAATGCGACAGGTGGGCGACATCATGCGCAGGGTCAATCAGTTTGCCTTTTTGACGTGCGCGTGCGGGTTAAAACTGAAAATACCGCCAAACTTCAAATCAAACAAGGTCCCCTGCCCCCGCTGCAAGAGAAACCTGAACCTACCCAAGGCCGGCTGAAACCTGAAAATCAAACTACAGACAGGCATTTTGCTTTGAAAAGTATTTCAGCATCTGTCTGGAAGGGCCATCCTGAACCAAAATGATTGACAGAGTGGAAGTTGCTTCTTACCATAGTTGAGTTGTTCATGATAACTTTGGGCCGCCAGTCAAGGAGATTACGAATGCTGAAAAAGGCTATTGTGTTGATATACGACGGTTTAGGGGACCGTCCTGTCGCCTCTTTAGGTGGGCTGACGCCTCTTGAGTATGCCAAGACGCCGAACTTTGACAAGTTGGCAAGCCGGGCCGAGTGTGGTTTGATGCATACATTGGGACGGGGGCTTCGGCCGGGAAGTGATACGTCCCATCTTGCCATATTCGGTTATGAGCCCGCCAGGTATTATCCGGGCCGCGGGCCGATAGAGGTAGCGGGCATAGGCCTTAAGATGGCTGATGGAGACGTTGCCTTTCGCGGTAACTTCGGGACGGTTGATGACAACATGGTCATCAAAGACAGAAGGGCCGGGCGGATTCGCGACGTTGAGCCGTTAACAAAGGCACTCGATGGCCTCGAAATAGACGGTGTAACGCTCGTCGTTAAGCCCGGCACCGCACATCGGGCCGGCGTCGTATTGAGGGGCAAAGGTCTTTCCAGTGCCGTTACCGATGCCGACCCGCACGAAGTGGGCCAGGCCGTGTGGGAGGTGAAACCGACGGATGACACCCCTGAGGCGAAAAAGACGGCTCAGATTTTGAATAAGTTTATTGCCAAAACGCACGAGATTCTCGACGAACTCAAATTCAATAAAGAGCGCCAAAGTCGCGGCGACCTGCCGGGTAATTGCCTTCTGGTTCGCGGGGCGGGCCGGTATAAAAGTTTCCCAAGTTTTAAGGAGCGCTTCGGGTTTACCGCCTGTTGCGTCGCCGGCGGCGGACTCTACAAAGGTGTCGGCGCATTTTTGGGGATGGACATCATCGAGGTACCCGGGGCTACAGCCCTTCCCGACAGCAACATCGAAGCCAAGTTCAAAAAGGCCCTCAAGCAGCTCGATTCGCACGATTTTGTATTCATCCACGTAAAGGCCGCCGATTCGTTGGCTGAGGACGGCAACGCAGAAGGCAAAGCAGAATTTATCGCCAGGTGCGATAAGGCGATGGCCCTTTTCAATGATCTGCCGAAAGACGCCCTGCTGGCGGTTTCCGCCGACCATTCCACACCGTGCGAACTCAAACAGCACTCAGCCGACCCTGTGCCCGTAATGTTTTACGGCCAGGGTGTCAGGGTCGATGATGTAACCGCCTTCGGCGAGCGGGCCTGTGCAAAAGGCGCCTTAGGGCATATCGAGGGCAAAGACATTATGCCGCAGATACAAAATCTGATGGGCCGCCTGCATTTGATAGGCGCCTAACCCCGACTTGTAGCAAGAACTTTCGCAGCCGTGGGAGAAACTCTATGGGAAAGATAGTCGTCCTTGACGATAACATGGTGAATATGATAGCGGCCGGGGAGGTTATAGAAAGGCCCGCCAGTGTGGTCAAGGAGCTGCTGGAAAACAGCATCGACGCCGGGGCCGGCAAGGTCGTTGTTAATATCGATGATGGGGGACGCAAACTCATATCCGTGGTTGATGACGGCGCGGGTATGGACGCCGACGATTTGTCGAGGGCGTTCGAGCCGCACGCCACCAGCAAAATCACCACAAGCGCCGACCTTCTGGGAATATCAACCATGGGTTTTCGCGGCGAGGCCCTTGCAAGCATAGCAGCGGTGAGCACGGTCGATGTTGTCAGCAGGGTCGCTGACGCAATCGAAGCGAGCAGCCTTACAATAGATTGCGGCAAGAAGGAAGAAGTTGCCCCCTCCAGCGGTGATTACGGAACCACAATAGGGGTCAGGAACCTTTTTTACAAGGTACCCGCACGCCGCAAATTCCTGCGGACCACCAATACCGAGATGACGCACATCACCGAGCATTTCACGCGGATAGCATTAGCTCATTGCGGGCTGGATATGACATTGATACACAACGGCAGACAGTTGTACCACCTTGTCGGCGGCGGCAATCTCAGAGACCGGATCGCACAACTGATAGGGAGGGCGCTCGCCGATGATTTGATCGAACTCGAAAGCGAAGAAAGGGGTATCAGGGTTTTTGCGCTGTTAGGCAGACCAAATCGAGCCAGGGCAAACAGCAAATTTCAGTACGTATTCCTTAACAGACGATTCATCCGGGATAAATTCGTCACTCATGCTATCAAAGAGGCGTACCGCGGCCTCATAGAGCCGAATAAATTCCCGATGGTTTTCCTCTTTCTCCGGATGCCGCCGGACAGATACGATGTAAACGTTCATCCCACCAAGATTGAGGTGCGTTTTGACAACGCCAATCTGGTCCATTCCCAGGTACTGGCCCTGCTGCGGGAAAAACTTTTGAGCATGAATCTTGAGATTGATGCACGCCTGCCGACCTCGGCGGCGAGCCTTGGTCCGCAACAAGTAACAAGCGGTGTCGACGAAGCCAGACGACAAAGAATCGCCGAAGCCATGGCCGACTTCTTCAAGCACCATAAACCCGTCGCCGGCCCGCAGCAGCACCTCGGCTTCCCGGCCCCAGCCCACGCAAAGGCAGCCCGAGCAGGGATTGCATCCGCCGGCCTTCAGACCACGGAAAAACATGAGCCAACGGTTGCGGCCCCGCCAAAGAAGTTCCTCCAAATTCACAACAGCTATATCGTCACCGAGGCCGACGAAGGTTTTATCATTATCGACCAGCACGCCCTGCATGAGCGGATAATTTATGAAGACCTGTGCAGGAAGGTATCCGACGGAAATCTTCAGTCCCAGCGGCTGCTGATGCCGGAAACCTTCGAGGTTACCGACGCACAGGCTGAGGCGACAAAAACTAATTCACAATTGCTCGAAAAAATGGGCATCCACCTGGAACCGTTCGGCCCCAAAACCATGGCGATTCAGGCCTTCCCTTCGATGCTGGCGAAGGTGAACCGTCTCGAGTTCGTCCAGGATTTGTTAGATATGCTCACCGATAAGACCGTCGGCCTGGACGCCGAACGACTCCTCCACGAGGTTCTCGACATGACAGCCTGCAAGGCGGCGATTAAGGCGGGCCGAGCGCTTACCGAACAGGAGATGGTCCAGCTCGTCGCCGACAAGGACACTATCGAAAGGGCCGGCAGATGCCCGCACGGCCGGCCGACAACAATAAAATTCTCATTGGATGAACTCGAAAAGCAGTTCAAAAGAACATAATTTACTAAGCATCCTTCAAAGAGCGACCGATTGTGCTTCAATCCAAAAAGGCTCGACTGCACGATATGTCAAAACTCTTGTTTTGAATGGATGTTTATTTTCTTTTACAAATTTCTTTTAGTTTTTCGATCTGCGTGTCTTTGTTTCGTATTATATCCTCGATTGTTGTGTAGGCCGTAACATCGGGATAAAGTCCATCTTCGGGATCATTGCTTGTATTCGGACGTATCCATTTCTTATGCGAGCAAATAAAACGAAAACCCGTATTTGGTATCTGAAAACTTAAGACGTCACCATAGCTTGTCGGCTGGTTGCCGGTAGGTTCACCGATAACAGTGCCAAGCTTATTATCCTTTACAACAACAGCAAACCAGTTGCCCGAACTGAAAGTTGCTGCAGATACAAGAATATAGAGCTTGCCGTTGAATATCAGCTTCGGGTCCGGGCATTTTCGGTTATCGCGGGTATTGGATCTAAACAGCGGCTTGTCATACCCTTTATCTTTGTGTGTATTTCTCTGTTCTTTGGTAGCTATTGAATAACGCACCTCCATAGAAAATCCTTTATACTTTTTTATCTCCAGATAGCTAAGGAACTCATCAATTACCCGTGAACTTCCTCCGCCGTTTTGTCTGACATCAACAGCGACATGCTGTATGTTATTTTCGCTGACCTCGGCAAAAAAATCTTCTAAGGTCTCTTCGTACTCATCGTTATGTATGCATTTATCCAGTGTGAAAATGCCAATTGAAAGTTCCTTGTCGATCTGAAATGAAACCCATGGACGAGAGGTTTTTTTAGATTTGTTTTTTGACTCGCCAGTCAGTTTCATATTGACCGCAAACTCACTATTGCCTCTTTGAACGTGATAATCGACACTATCGTCTTGTATAACACCTAAATAATCTAAATGCTCCTGACGTGTCAGGCTTTTACCGGCTTCGTACTTAACGTAGTAAAGGTTTTCAGCCGGGATTATATGTTCCAGTTCCCCCAGCAACTCACCCGTAGGCTTATTACCAATAGCAATTATTTTATCCCCCTGTTTTAGTTTATCGCCAGCGCTTCTCACATATAATCCACCATTCAGCCAAACTAGTTCTGCATCGACAAACCTGTTTTGATTGCTCTTCATAGAGTATAGTCGAGTATGACCGTCTTTGAAGGAGAAGAAGATTTCATTGATGATAAAGTAGAATTTTCTTGCCTCCATAGGCTCAGTGATCTTTGCTCTAAGTGACCCGATTAGCCGTTTTTGTTCTTGGCTGAAACCTCGATAGGTCTGCGGATGAACATCACCAAGCACATCTATAGTGTATTCAAGGTCTTCGGTCATTTCTTCGACAGAAAGGATTTTGTCACCTGGCACCTCCGGCACAGGTTTACTAGAATTTAGCCAAGATTGCTTTTCAAAACAACCTCCAACATATAAGACAAACCCAAGAACACACAACATCGCTTTTATTCTGCTTTTCATTTTCTTCTACCTTTCAACCTCTACTTCACTTCTTCGAGATATTTGCCCTTGAGATATTTTCTGCCGGCGTAGAATGGGTAATCGTCCCAGGGCGATTCGCCACGGATACGAGGGTCGCCTGTTGCCCTCTGATAATCCTCCATCTGTTTGCCAAGGCGCTCTTTGACTTTGGCGTATTCAGGATTATCAGCAAGGTTGTTCATCTGAGCCGGGTCTTTGTCCATCGCATAAAGCTCTTCGGCGGGCAACTTGCCGAATGATTTGACGAACAACTCTTTTACAACTTTCTCGTCACGGTGGGCCATCATGAAACTTTTTGTCGGGCCGGCATCGACATCTCCAAACGTCCCCTGGTGTGAAGCTGCAAAATCAGGGCCACCCATCGGCCACCGGCCCGGCTCGTAGTTTCGAATGTAGGCATAATCCTTGGTATAAATGGCCCGCCGGGGATACGTCTTGCCCGCGGGCCGGGCCCAGACATGCCGTTCCAGATACACAACTGTCATATCACGGGCCGGATCGACAAAACCGGATTTGTTTGATTGGAAAACATTCATTAAACTTCGCCCGGTCATCTCTTTGGGAACTTTCTGGCCCGCTACTTCCAGAAACGTAGGGGCAAAATCGATGTGATTCACAAAGTCATCAATAATCCGCCCGGGCTTTTTGATCCCATTGGGCCACCGAATCGCCAGAGGCATGTGCACGCCATAATTATAAACGGTAGCTTTGGCACGAGGGAAAGGCATACCGTTGTCGGAGGTAACGACAATAATCGTATTGTCCAACTCACCGTTATCTTTTAGTATCTTGAGCATCCTTCCCAAGTGTTTATCGAACCATTCAACCTCATACAGATAATCGCATATGTCATTTCGCACTCTCTGAACATCCGGCAGAAACGGCGGCACTTTGACCTTGCTGGAATCCATTCCCGACTTTACGCCGGAGCCATATACATAATCACGATGCGGCTCACACCCGCCATACCAGAAACAAAAAGGTTTTGATCTGTCCCGGGCCTGAATAAATTCCTCAAAAGCACCGGCGTAATCAATGCGCTCTATGCCTTCTGCTTCTTGGTCCTCTCGTTTATCTTCTCTGTATTTTTCCCACACCTTTCCGCAGGGCCTCTTCCACGTATAGTCAAAATCCTGGTTGGCCGGGCCGTACCCCTTGCCTGTCTGACCGACGATATAACCGGCATCTGCTAACAGCCTTGTATATATCGGATATTTCTTTTTGAGCCGTCCAAACAGCAGGCCGCCTTCTTCCAATCGCCAGGGATTCTGCCCCGTCAAAATCGAAGCTCTGGATGGGGCACAAGAGGGGCATGATGTAAAAGAATTAGTGAAAAGTATACCTTCACGAGCCACCCGGTCAAAGGTGGGCGTCTTAACCACCGGGTCGCCCGAGATTGAGGTATGCGCCCACGTCTGGTCGTCGGAAATGCAAAAAAGAATATTCGGGCGCTTGCGGATTTTCGGGCTCTTTATCCTGTTAGATGACGCCTCAGAAAACCTCGGCATGAAAGTAAAACTCGACATCGCTAAAGCCGATTTTTTTAGAAAATTGCGACGATCCATATTAACATCCTATTTCTTTCATAATAATGTCTCCCTTTTTTCAGTTTCAGTTTATCAATTTCGCTATTCGGTCAGTTATTAAAGAAGCTTTTCATACGCCCTTATTTTTTTGAATCCCCGAGAACTTGCTTCACAAACCCGCCACTCAAAATAAACGCCGACAACCTCGGCCACAACCACCTAAATACAAAATACTATTCCCAATCCAATATTAAATAGTAACTCATAAATCGAACCGCCTCCATCTATGGCTGGATCCATTTTAACTCCGCGATCCACAAGCCCGTAAAATTCATGATTTGTGGGTCCTCTATCCCGCATGAGCTTATATATGTGACGCCATCGATTTCGATTAACTCGGCCGCGTGGGTAAACAACGTCGTAATAACGTCCTGGGGCCGAAAATGATATGGATCATCCGACACCACCACGAACGTCTGGTAGTATCTCTGATGCGCAAAGCACACAAAAAGATAATACAGCCCGTCTTTTTTATAGACAAAAGGCGATTCAAACAGCCCGAAATCCACCTCCGACACCCTCGTGCTGTAGCAAGGCTCGATCATCTTCCAGTTCACCATATCCCTCGATACGGAAAGATTCACTACTTCACCGTACTTTTGGGGCTCATCAGACTCTCCCGCAAAATACTGCAGATACGTACCATCTGCCAGCTTGATGATGCACGGGTCCCGCCACCCTGCGACATTGGCACCGGGATGCCTGGGTGGATTGAACTTTTCCCAGTTATAAAGGTCATTACTAACCGCCATCGTAATCTCAGAATCCAGCAGCATATAATACTTTCCTTCGTGCTTAACTATAAAATTCGATCCATAAAAATCATGGCCACCATTTTCGCCAAATATCGCATCTTTCTTTTCCCATGGACCCCATATATTATCCGCCACCGCATGTCCAAGACGGTAATGTGTATTGATCTTATCTCTGTCATAGGCGTGAAAATGGAGTATCCTGCTCATCGTCTCCATAAAGGGCTGCTCCGGCTCCTCGGCCAGGAATTCATTTATATCATACTTGCCGGCAAACTCTTTTGTAGATGCA
>Ga0114922_10002026_pt1 | contig 19144 bp, 9 predicted proteins | sample AartaG_FD_100975 | JGI IMG/M metagenome (GOLD analysis project Ga0114922, IMG submission 100975) | Deep subsurface microbial communities from Aarhus Bay to uncover new lineages of life (NeLLi) - Aarhus_00045 metaG | ecosystem: Environmental > Aquatic > Marine > Oceanic > Sediment | place: Aarhus...
GGTGACGCGGACCTGGTGGTAAGCAGTATCAGCAGCAACAATGTCGAATTTTCTGCAGCTCCGGGTTCGGCAACCCTCCCTGGTGGCCAGAACCAGGTGGTTACAGTAACTTTCACCCCTGGTTCACTCGGCAACCAGAGCGCCACGATCACGATAACCAGCAACGACCCGGACGAGGGAACCCTCACTGTCAGCGCAAACGGTAACGGTATCGAACCTCAGGAGATAAATCTTTCCACAACAAGCATTTCGTTTGGTGAGGTGGCTATCGGCAGCAGCGGTACAGGTACTTTCACCATCACCAACGAGGGTGACGCGGACCTGGTGGTAAGCAGTATCAGCAGCAACAATGTCGAATTTGCTGCAGCTCCGGGTTCGGCAACCCTCCCTGGCGGTCAGAACCAGTTGGTTACAGTAACTTTCACCCCTGGTTCACCCGGCAATCAGAACGCCACGATCACGATAACCAGCAACGACTCAGATGAGGGAACCCTCACTGTCAGCGCAAGCGGTAACGGTGTCCCGCCCCCCACTCCAGAGATAAGCCTGTCTACGACCAGCATTTCCTTTGGTAATGTGGAAATAGGCAGCAGCAGCACGGAAACATTTGAAATCTCCAACGATGGCGTTGTAGACTTGGTGGTAAGCAGTATCAGCAGCAACAATACCAAATTTTCTGCAGTTCCGAGTTCGGCAACCCTCCCTGGTGGCCAGAACCAGGTGGTTACAGTAACTTTCACCCCTGGTTCACCCGGCAATCAGAGCGCCACAATCAAGATAACCAGTAACGACTCCGATGAGGGAATCCTCCCTGTCAGCGCAAGCGGTAACGGTAGCCCACCTCCAGCACCAGAGATAAGCCTGTCTACGACCAGCATTTCCTTTGGTAAGTTGGCTGTGGGCAGCAGCAAAAAAAGAACTTTTACCATCACTAATGACGGCAACGCAGACCTTGCGGTAAGCGATATTTCCAGTAACAATGGATATTTCAGTGTCAGCCCGGCTTCGGCCACCATCCCGCCCGCTCAAAACCAGGTGGTTACAGTAACTCTCACCCCGAGTTTAGTTGGAAAACAGAACGCCACGGTCACAATAACCAGCAACGACTCCGACGAGAGAACACTCACTGTCAGCGCAAGCGGCAACGTTGTCCAACTTCCGGCACCAGAGATAACCCTCTCCACAACCAGCGTTTCTGTCGGTGATGTAACTGTCGGCAGCAGCGGGACAGGGACTTTCACCATCACCAACGAGGGCGATGCGGACCTGGTGGTAAGCAGTATCAGCATAGACAATGCCGAATTTTCTGCAGTTCCGAGTACTGCAACCATCCCTGGTGCCCAGAACCAGGTGGTTACAGTAACTTTCAGCCCGAGTTCAACCGGCAGCAAGAGCACCACGATCACGATAACCAGCAACGACCCGGACGAGGGGACTCTCACTGTCAGCGCAAACGGCAATGGTAGCCCACCTCCAGCACCAGAGATAAGCCTGTCTACGACCAGCATTTCCTTTGGTAATGTGACCGTGGACACAAGCAGCATTTTAACATTTACGATCACCAATGAAGGCAATGCGGACCTGGTGGTAAGCGGCATAAACAGTGACAATGGAGATTTCAGTGTCAGCCCGGCTTCGGCCACTATCCTGCCCGGTCAGACCCAGGTGGTTACTGTCACCTTCAGCCCCGACACAACCGGAAATCAGAGCACCACGATCACGATAACCAGCAACGACCCGGACGAGGGGACTCTCACTGTCAGCGCAAACGGTAACGGCAGCCCACCTCCGGCACCAGAGATAATCCTGTCTACGACCAGCATTTCCTTTTGTAATGTGACCGTGGACACAAGCAGCATTTTAACATTTACGATCACCAATGAAGGCGATGCGGACCTGGTGGTAAGCGGCATAAACAGTGGCAATGAAAATTTCAGCGTCAGCCCGGATTCGGCCACTATCCTGCCCGGTCAGAACCAGGTGGTTACAGTAACTTTCAGCCCGAATCCGAGTTATCAACTATACATCTTGGATGGAGTTGAGTCGGGATTTTACGATATCCGTCGGGGCTGGGGAGTGGATCAGACAAGTTCCACACCCAACTGGCCTTCGATTTCAGTTGGAAGCCATAATGCCATGATCACGATAACCAGTAACGACACAGACGAGGAAACACTCATTGTCCTGGCAAGCGGTAAGGGTATTGAACCTTCGGACCCGAAAATAGTTATAATATTGGACCCTTCTGATGAGATGAGTGATACTGCGATTGAAAATGTCGATATTGGTAATGTGATAGTTGGCAGCAGCGTAATATATACTTTCAATATTGCCAATCTTGGAAACCAAGATCTTTTTGTAACCAGTATCAGCGTTGATAATCCAGCGTTTTCTGTTGCTCCAAATTCTGCCAATATTGCACCTGAGGAAACCCAGGAGGTTGAAGTGACTTTCAGCCCGAGCTTGGCCGGTACTCAGAGCACTACGTTAACGGTCATGAGCAACAACCCGGACGAGGGGACTCTTACTTTTAATATAATCGGCATTTGTATTGAGCCTCCGGCTCTTGAGATAACCCTGTCGGCAACCTCAATTGATTTTGGTGATGTAACAGTTGGAACAAGTGCAACAGGAACTTTATACATTACCAACAAAGGCGATGCGGATCTCGTTATAGCCGGCATTAGCATCGATAATGACATGTTCTCTGTCAGTCCTGAATCGGCCACCCTGATTGCAGGTACGATCCTGAGGGTAGAAATAAGATTCAACCCGGAATTAGCCGGAATACAAAAGGCAAATTTAACAATCACGAGTAACGATAGTGATAAAGCAACGCTTGCAGTGAGTGTCAGCGGCAATGGAATTGAGCAATCAGTACCTGTAATAAAATTATCGACTAGTTCCGTGGATCTCGATAGTGTCATGATCGGCAGCACTGGAAGCGGTATTTTCAAAATCACCAATGACGGCAATGCAGACCTGGTTATAACCGACATCAGCAGTGACAACGGATCGTTCTTTGTCAGCCTGAACTCGGCTACGATCAATCCCGGCCAAACAGAAATAGTGACAGTAACGTTTAAGCCGAGTGAGTCCGGTGATCATAATGCTGAGATTGTAATTGTCAGTAACGATCCCGACAACGTGGAACTTGTTGTAAGAGTCAGCTGCTCGGCGGTGGTTGTGGGTCATGGTTCTTTCGCTCTCAGCCAGAACTCTCCTAACCCCTTCAATCCATCGACAACCATTAGTTACAGTGTACCTGACGGCGTTACTAAAAAAATCACTCTTAAAATCTTCGATCTCCGCGGCCGTGTGTTGCGAGTCCTCGTGAATAGAGTGGGCCAACCCGGCAGCTACAGCGTGGTATGGGATGGTACGGATAAATCGGGACGCGCTCTTCCCAGCGGCGTATACCTTTACCGGTTTGAGGCTGGAGATTTTGTTCAGATACGTAAGATGGTGATGGTAAAATAAATATCTCTATTATTAAGTAATTCGTGGTTTTCAAAGATAAATGCCATTTCAACAATCAATTATTCCAACAGCCTTTCAAAAGGCAGTTTATAACAGTAGAGGTGCTAACGTGCTTGTGCATACTGATCATTTGGTGCCTGGAATGATACTTGATAAGGATATCGAGTTGAGAGCCGGCAGCTTCCTGATAACCCGTCGTGAACTCGGCGACGGATGTCTGACAGAGAAGGCGATCAAGTCAATCCGGAACTTTTCCCCGCAGATAGCGCCGGTAAGCAGCAAAGTGTTTATAATGGATGACGAGTTTGCCATAAACTATATTAAAAATGTAGTAAAAGAGGACCTTAACCGCATTGCTGAAGGTGTGATATCAGGCAAGGAGTACACTAATTTTCTCGCTGATGGAGAACTTCAGGCAAAGGTTATGCGGGTGATGGAGATACTGTTTTCCAACCCGGATATTGTCCGTTGCATGTACGATGCCAAGTATAACACTGGTGAACAGGCTAAACCCCTGGATCTTATCCTCGAACACAGTGTCAGGACAGCGTTGCTTTCGGTGGCACTTGGCCTTCGTCTTCGCTGGACGTTGCTCTCCCTGGTGAGTCTCGGCACTGCCGCCCTGCTGCATGATTTAGGCATTCTTAAGACTTCCCCTTACCCAGAGCTTGAATCTCTGGACGATTTCTCCACTGATAGTCTCGCCGAGTTTATTGAACAGCATCAGGAATGCGGTGCGAGCTTGTTTCAAGATGCAGAGTTGAACATGAATCCTTACCAACACAGGGAAGTTTTGCATATCATCGCCAACCATCATAACCCTGATCCTGAGGATCTTAAACACAGAAATACTCTCCTTCTGCATTTTACTGACCTTGTGGATGAAATGGTTTCCCGCATGCCGTACCGCTTGCGCTATAATTTTTCTCCAGCCCAGCTCGAAATCCTTGGCAAACTCTACAAGCGGCGTTGCGGCTTAGTACATGTCCTTTTAGGCCTGACCAGGCTGTACAAACGCAAGGGAGGTTCCGCCTGGGAAATGGTTTGTAACCTAGCTGGCCTTTTTAACATGCAAAAACTGCTCGGAGGCGATTTTGATGTAAAACTGCAAGAGATTATCGACTGTTGTCCGTTCGATTCGGCAAAGGTAAATCCACCGTTAGAAAGTAATTCCCTGCCGCACACCATTTATTGCAGTAAGAGCATCGATGATGGATTTTCCTGTGAGGACTTGCTTTATGTAAAGGTTAAGATACAGGATGATAAAAGAGAGATAAAAGAATACCTCAAGTGCGGCGCCCTGAGCCCCCGTTTGCAGAAACTGATTGAGGAGGGAGAAGGCTGAGGCTCCTAGATTTAACCATTCGCCCAAGTTCGCCCAAAAATCGGATTCGGGCAAATCAACCATGCCAGTCGACTGTCTGTTGACCCACTCTTATCCACAACCCCGTAAATAAGATATAGACTGTCAGCGGAAGTGATAGTTTTTGACCCAAAAATTAATCACGCCCGATTTTCTCGCCTAATTGGAAACTACGGCCTGAAATTTCAATCTCGCCAGCGACACGGTTTTTGATAAAGGTGAGTCTTGTCGTGCCGAGAGTGACTGTTACATCATCATCCGTAACACTTGCCGTTGCCTGTGGAACAGAACTTACCGTGCTCTCAGTGGCGGTCAGTACGTGCAGAAAGAAATCCTCCAGAGAGGGTTCGGGAGGTGAGACCTCCAGGCGGCACTCTGGCAGCGGGCCGAAAACTCTCACAGGGGGATAGCTCCTACCACCGTAGCTGTAAAGAACATCTCCAGAAAACAGCTTGGTACAGGCATTGCGCGGCAGAACAGTCTGGACGAACAGCCTGCCGCAACCATTGGTCACCACCAGGTTCGGTGCTTCACCCTCCGGCTGTTTCATAGCCTGGAGCAGCCACTTCTTCTCGAACTCCGCCCTTTTGCTCCTCACCCGGTCGAATACCACAAAGGTGCCGGGCCTGATGTAAACGATCTGCCGGGTGAAATAATCGAGCTTTTTTGCTGAATAAGCCCTCGAACAATCGCCTGCCACATACAAATAGTCTCCCCGGTCCTCGAAAGCAACCATGTCCGTTATGTCGTACAGATCGCGTCCGGCCTGCCAGGCTGCCGCATCCTCGACTGAGCCATTGTGGTGCGGCCAATTGTGGTGCTGCCCGCCGTCATTGCCTGTGACATCGCCCTTTCTGATATCCGGCCAGGTCTCCTCTGGGTCATACACTGTTACCGTGTTGTGGGCGATTGTGCGAACGAGGTAGTTGACTTCGTGGGGCGAGTTCCAGGTATCGTACTGGCCGCCGTCGCCGGCCAACTCGTTGTACTTGTAGATCAGAAAATGGCCGTTGTCCAGGTGCTGGTGGGCGGTGAAACGGTCGCCGCATTTGAAAAAGAAATAGGTAGCATCCTCATCCCACGAGCTGCGCGCATAGACATAACCGGGGCCAGGACTGAAATGCGATAGCCTGAAATTTTTCAGGTCGCCTTTCTTCACACTGGGATCGCGCCAGAGGAAATCCTTGTAGGCATTGACCACCATGCAGGATTTCGGTGTGGTCTCGTTGAAGGCGTGAACCACCTGGTGATCCGGGTCGTCGCAGAAACGGTTGACCAGGATGCGCCTGGCCGAGAGTGTCTTGTCGCGGTCGTTACCGGGAATCTTCCCGCAGCCGTCACCCATGTGAATCTGCCGTCGCGAATTGTGCTCGCCTATACCCGGGAAAGCCTCGAACATGCCAGCGATTGCACGCCGGCCAAGGAACTCGGGTGACATGCCGAAATAATCCACCCCCTCGCAGCGCAGTGCAACATCGCAGAAAAACATCCATTCATAGGTCCAGTAGTTGACATAGTAGCCTTCCGCCCAGCCGCCCCCATTCCCGGCTAATTTGAATGAGGGGACCACGCGCTCACGGTACTCTTTTTCCATCGCGGCCAGAATCTCAGGGGCGCGCTCGTTATCGTAATAGCATGCATACGCCGCCATGCCGATCCCCCAGTGCTTGTAGCTGTACCAGCCGTTGTGAAACGGGGAGGTCTCCGAGCGCACATTGGCATCCACAGTGGCGTTCATATACCGGTGGAATTTCTCCTGTTCATCGCAAGTCCAGAGGGGATAGCAAAGGTCATAGACAATCGCGCAGCGGGCCAAATCATCCCCGAAACGGACATGGCCTACCCGGATGGGGCCGTTGACATATTGCATGGCCATCTGCACGGCTTTCCTCCCCGTGTCCTCGTTCCCTTCGATCACGTACATCAGGGACATCCCGATCATCCGTTCGTGGTCGCCGCCTTCTCTCTGGGTGACCACCTCCACGACCCTGATCCAGTCTTCCTGACGCTGCCGGGCAAGCTCCTTCAACTCCTCGCGTGTCCCCAGCAGACGGGGATGCTCCCTGCTGACCGGATGCCTGGCGTAAAGGTTCTCGGGCGGGCAAAGCCAGACGAGTGAACACAGGAAAGCTGTCAACAGCGAGGCCAGCTTGTTAATCGAACCGGTCATTTTGCAGTCACCTCGTGTCTGAGTAAAGCGTCTGCCAGCGGGTTGAAAAATCTGAATTATTCCTCCACAATCCTGTCTGCGAACGGATTGCTCTGCCCGTCAATCTCGATTCTCCCGCCGACCGTGGCGGTTGTAAAAGAGAGCTTGACATTAGCCAGAGTGACTGTCACCTCGCTGTCACCGACCCTTGCAGAGGCCTGAGGCACGTTTTCCGTGGTGGCTTGGGTTGCGGTGAGCACGTGGAGGAAACAATCCACCTGGGAGAGCGCAGAGGGCGAAACTTCGATTCGGCATTCCGGAGCCGGGCCGCGAATCTGCTCAGGCGGGTAGCTGTTTCCACCATAACTGTAGAGATCATCCCCTCTATTAAGCTTCACCCTGGGTTTTTCAGGCAGCACAGTCTGGATGAACAGCCTGCCGCCGCTTTCATTGGTAACTACCAGGTTTGGCGCCTTGCCTGTGGCTGGTTTCGCAGCCTGGAGCAGCCAGGTCTTTTTAAAACTCGGGTCAGTGGATTTCACCCTGTCGAAAATCAAGAAAGTGCCTGGGCGGATATATACGATCTGCCGGGTGAAATATTCGAGCTTTTTTGACGAATATGACCTCGTGCAATCCCCGGCAACGTAGAGGTAGCCACCCCGGTCCTCGAAAGCCGTGATATCCGCGATGTCATAAAGCTGGTGTTCCCTGTGCCACTGGTCAGCATCCACCACAGCGCCGTTGTGGTGCGGCCAGTCGTGCATCTGGCCGCCGTCGTTTCCGATAGGCTCCTTGTAAGCACGGATATTGCTCCAGGTCTCCCCCGGGTCGTAAACCAGTATCGAGTTGTGAGCAATGGTACGCAACAGGTAGTTGATATCGTGCTTGCCGCCGAAATAGTAGTACTGTCCGCCGTCGCCTGCAAGCTCATTGTACTTGCTGATCAGGAAATGCCCGTTGTCAAGATGCTGGTGGGCAGTGAAGCGGTCGCCGCACTTGAAAAAGAAGTGGGTCGCGTCATCATCCCAGGAGCTTCTGGCAAAGACGTAGCCTGCTGCAGGGCTGAGATGCGAGAGCTTGAAATTTTTCAACTCGCCTTTCGGCACTGTCGTGTCCCGCCAGAGGAAGTCTTTGTATGCGTTGCCCGGGGTGCTCGATACCGGCGTGGTCTCGTTGAAAGCGTGCACCGCCTGGTGGGCCGGGTCGTCCCGGTAGAAATTCACCAGGATACGCCGGGCTGAGAGGGCTTTGTCCCGTTCGCGTCGCAGTTTCTGGCCCCCGCTGTCTCCCATCGGGATGGGCCGCCGCGAATTGCGCTCGCTCATCCAGGGATAAGCTTCGAACATGCCCGCCACTGCGCGTTTCTTGTAGAAACCTGGTGCGGCGGCATAATAGTCCTTGCCCTCGACCAGGCGAGCCACCTCGCAGAAAAAAAGCCATTCGTAGCACCAGTAGTTGATATAATAGCCTTCTGCAAAACCACCTCCGTTTCCGGAAAGCTCCAGCGCAGGAGCTGCGCGCTCGCGGTAGTCGCGCTCGGTCTCGGCCAGAAACTCAGGGGCGCGGCCATTCTCGTACCAGGTGGCGTAGCAGGCCAGGCCGATTTCCCAATGCTTGTAGCCGTACCACCCGTTGTGGAACACATGTGCCTCACTGTTGACATTGGCATCCACGGTCCGGTTCATGTAGTCGTGGAACTTGAGACGCTCCTCCTGGGTCCAGCAGGGCCAGCAGAGGTCGTATACTATCGCGCAGCGGGCCAGGTCGTGGCCGAAAGTTGCATGCCCCACCCGGATCGGAGCATTGACATATTTCATCGCCCGTTCGACCGCCTGCCTGCCGATTTCCCGGTCATCCTCGATCACGCAGACCAGGGCCATTGAGACCATTTTCATGTGGTCGTCCATTACGCTTTCATTGCCCGGCTGGTGTTCACGCGCTGCCTGTACCGTGCGCTCCCAAGCCTCGGGGCGCTTTTTTGCCAGTTTCTGCAGCCTTTCTTTCGAACCCAGCAGGCGCGGGTGCTCGCGGCTGATCGGACGCTCTTCGGAAACTTTTTCAACTCCAGCGGGCCCACCACAACCGAAAGTCAGCAGCGCGGCCAGCAACATACCATTCAGTAGAAGACGAAGATTAAACATGGTCAGGCAGCTCCTTTGCACTTAGGGTGAAAAGGTTGAAGATAATTATCTCTTTAGCCAGCTTGCATTAAATTGAGTAAAGTTCGGGCTAAATTCAAGTCGATTTTCGAACCTCACCTTAAACCCGGATTATTCATAAATTAGCTAAGATGCTATGTTTCCCCGGGGCGTGGGGGTGGCGGGCGCATGAAATGCGCTCCGTTGCGCTTGCGCAACGCTCTGTGCGACTATTGTCGCACAGCCGCCGCCCCCTCCCTCGGTGGCTGATAAAAATGTGAAAATAAGTGATTAGCACTATCAAGGTCTGGGTTTCACGAATAATCCGCGCTAAAGATAATACTGTAAACTCACCGCAATAAATCCCGCTCCAGTTGCATAGGGGTTCAAAGTCGTCCTTCATTTACAGTTATCCGCCAAGCTCGCGGATCACTTTGTTCACTGCGGCCCGCGCCTGGCCCACCCAGGGAATCTGATCGCAGGATTCCAGCACGGTTGCCTGCGTAACTGCCTGGCTCAGCCTGCCCAGCAGATCGTTCCGGCCGGCTTTTTCGCACATCTGTTGTGCAATACGCAGCGCCTCACAGTCCTGAACCCCCTGGCGGAACATCTCCCAGCGCATCCCGTCCAGCGGGCCGTCCTCGCCCGGATAAACAAAGTACATATCTCCTGAATGCCATTTGTAGTTCGGCTGGTTCCACACATCCGCCGGGAAGGCGCTTACCGCCCAGCGCAGGTATCCGCTGAGGTTCCACTTCAAGGCCAGCCAGGGCAGCAGGCGCGACTCTCTGAGCTGCGAGAAAAGGAAGACATTGGGGTAATGAGGTGTGCAGGCAGTGTAGAAACTGATATAGCGTCCCTCAGAACGCATTTTCTCGATTAACCACTTGTGGGCTGCCAATCCTTCCTCGGTGTCCAATTCACCATAATGGAGTATAACCTCGTCAGACCACTTGCGCTCATCTCCCGGGTATCCGCCCGCAATGGAAATCTTGAAATCCGGCGCAGTGGCAATGAGGAAATCATAGATCACGCGCATCTCTTTCTCCGGCTTTTCGTCAAAGGCGAGAAAGGCTTTCTCGAACCAGCCTTTCTTTTTCAGGTGTTTGCGAAAGACCGGTAGAAAAGCGGCCCAGACCTCTCGCCAGACAGGATCGCCCAGGGTGAGATCCAGGGTGCGGTAGGTTCCGCTTCGAGTATCCATGTAGCGGATATCGGCGTTGATATTGATCCAGGGGCCCTCGACCATGGAGAAACAGTCGATTTTCTCGGTCATTCCCGCATCCATCATCAAGGTCACGTAGCGGTCAAAAACGGAAAAATCCCACTCGAAGTTTTCTGCCCGGCCCTTGGCGTACTCTCCCGGATATTTCCACTCCACCATTGTCTCGAAAGGATAGCCGGACTGGCTGCCCCAGGGATCGTAAACAATGCTGGTAGTGATTACATCCATACCGTGTGCGACAAAGTTTTCCGCATATTTCTCAAGCAGCCTCCAGTGTTCATCGCTCCAATGCTCCACCTCGTGCGCCCCGGCCACACCGCTTGGGTCCTGCCAGATATTGATGTAAAATTCCCAGTCCCGGGGCTCCGGGAGAACTGCCGGCAAAACCTCGATTTTCATCTCGAAATTCGCTCTTTCCCCTGGGGTTGCCGAGAGTTCCAGCTTACCGGTGTAGTTTCCGACAGCCGCCTTTTGAGGGATTTTTATTGTCAGCCATACCGGCTTTGCCATGTTCGCGGGCACGTCGATCGAGGCCACTTCGAGCAAGGGATCAGGAGTGAGCATCCTTGTTTCGTCCACTGGCAGCCAGGCCCCGTAGCGCACCCGGGAGGCCTCCGCCGGGATGACTTCCTCTCCCGGGCCGGAGAGAGCAGTTACTTTACCGGAAAGGCCAGTTATTCCGGAAGGCGATTTGACTACCACCTGGGCCGAGAGCACCTCGCCAGCCAGGCCTTCCAGCTCGATAAGGCGGGTTTCCGGCTCGCGGCTGAATGCATTGGGATAGGCCCGAATTTCGACATTCTGCTGCCAGGCCTGGAAACTTTCAACATCCGTATCCAATTTTTGTCTAATACCCTTGCAGGCTGCCTGAGAAATCAGCAACAGGCTAAAGAGGGAAAAAGCTCTTATCATGTGTCCTCCCCGGAAAAGAATAATTATTGTTCTGTTATTTTGAATGTTTAAAACATTGAAACCAGCTTTTTATCTGAGCAAGCGATATTTTCCCGGGGGACCCTCAAAAAAGAGAATACCGGCTTCCGCTGTAACAGGTAAGGCGGGAACGAATACCAGACCGTCTAGTTGCACCTGCCAGGTTCCTGAAGCCAGATCAGTGACAAGAAACTTAAACTGCCCTGCACCATCTACCGAGAATGATACCGGCTTCCCAGTGCGCTCACCGCTCCGGTGGAAAAGGACGACTCTATCCGCAATCCTGGCGCCCACCAGATCGCCGTTTTCGATCTTTTCCACTTCAGGAAGAATATTCTGGCCGCGATCTGTTACTTCCATCACGTTGAGGAAAAAATCTGTTTCCGACTCTTTGGCAGGAGAAAGCTCCACCCGCCAGGCTCCCAGCTCGTAATCATCGGGGTCGTGTCGGCGACCAACCTCGCTCGCGAAATTCTGCCCGAAAACCCAGAACTCCCTGCCCGGCCCACCGACCTTGGCAAACTGGCTGTTACTTTGATCCGGCAGCAAGGTTGTGTTGATAAGCCTCCCGCTCCATCCCCGCTGAGTGAGCGTGATATGCACCTCATTTCCCATGATCGCTGGTTCTTCCATGCTGTGGAGGAGCCAATATTTTTTAAATTGCGGGTTGGAGGAGACAACCCTGTCGAAAACTACCAGCGCCGCGGGGCATGATTTCTCGCCGAGGTTCAGAAAGACAAAGGAGCGTTTGACCTCCCGCACTTTCTTGCTGTAAGCAAGGGTGATATCGCCTTTCAGGTAGGAAAACCACGGCTTCTGCTTGTCCGGGCCGAACCAGTGTCCCAGGACGTCTCCGGTCTTGTAATCGGCAGCCAGGAAATCATCGAGCATTCCCGCGGATACCCACAGGTTGGGCATTCTCTGCCCGCCGTCGTTCACTTTTTTCACATTGCGGAAACCGCGGGTGATAAATTTCTCGTTGGGGTCGTAAATAAGCAGGCTGTTGTGTGCGATAGTGCGTTTATAGTAATTGACATTGTGCGGGCCCAGGTAACCGCCGTCCGTGCCCTCGTATATCCCGGAATCGACCGCCAGAGGACCTTTGTAGTAGATCTGGAATGAGCCGGCATCGTGGTGCTGGTGGTTTAGGAAATTGTAAATGTTCACCTTCATCTCGGTGATCACGCTTTCTTTATCCCAGCCTGTTCGTGCAACCATCCAGCCGTAGGGGAAACCCATGTAGCGCGTGAGCGGTAGTTCCGAGATGTCCAGCGGCTTGAGGTCCGGGTCCCGCCAGAGCAATTCGTACAACTGGTCCATCGGGTATGTGGCATGCTTGATAATTTTGTAATGCCATGGGTCATTAAGGTAGTCAGCCAGGATGTAACCATCCGAGTAATAACTGGCAGAGAGCAGGTAAGAGATCTTGGGAGTCCAGATGAAATCATCGCCTGTGGTCATCATTTTGCCGTCCGGGCGCCGCATGTAGATCCAATGGTAGGGCACAAACTGTTGCGAGGGATGGTAAACATTGCCAAACCCCATCCGGTCGAATATCCACAGCGGGTAAAGTTCCGAGCCGTAACGGGTGTCTCCGTAGGCTATCCCCTGATGGTAGGCATGGCCCGGATAAAACCAGTTGCGTGCCGGCAGAAAATCGCGGAAAAATTTCACCGCCGCTTCGCGATACATGTCGGGATACTCATCGTAGACAGCAATTCCTGCCGAGAGCATGTCCCGCATTACCATCCACTCGCCCATATGCCCGGTGAGTGAGCCCTGTCTGACAATTGGATAGCCTATCTCGAACAGTTTGGCTAAGCGAATGAACTGGACAATGAACTCCTCTTTTTCCTCGGGTGTTAGAAAATCATAACACCAGTCGTAAACCACGGCTCCTGTGACCATCATCCGCCCGATCGGCCTTGAAACATCCAGGTAATCTTCCCAGCCGCTTTTTTGCAGAGTGTCCAGGGTAGCTTCAATGGTCCGCCTGGCAAGGCCTGGATCAGGGTTCATTAAATGCCGCAAGGCGTCCACCATAACGCGGTTTTGAGTATTTTCTTTTGCCAGTTGCTGCAAGTTCTCCCAGACCGGTTTGAGTACCGGGTGCGCGATACGTCGTTTCAGATCGGCAATGTCGCACGAACGCAGAAAGAGTCGAGGTCGCTCGGCAGGCGGCACAGGGATTGAAATCCCATCACCCAGTTTCATCCATTCGGCATCAGCGGGATGTTCCATTTCAGCCAAAATTGACACAGAGAGCACAAACAATAGACTCGTAATTTGGGATATACATTTTTGCATATTTGCTCCTATGGTGAAAAAACAGTTATGAAATCTCTTTGCTGGTTAATGAATTAATTTTGGACTCCTTTTGAACCATGACAGAATCTTATCGTGATATTTCTCCCGATACAATCAATGCCGGAGGTATCAGGATAGGAACAAAATAAATGTGAGATAGATAAAAGGAATTAACAATAAATTTTTCAGACGGGAATCTTTGGGCTCGGTGAAAAAAGCCTCCTCATACCCGGTTTCGTCATCGAAAAAAACGATGCTTTCGAGATCGAGGAAACCGTATTCTTTTTCATTTCCCAGGTATTCAGGAGTATAATAGCCGGTCACGCACAAGCTGCCGCGGTCTTCCATTTCATTTATCCGCCTGCGGATGCGCTCGATTATCTTCCTGTTTCCCGGGCTGGCGTCTTTATGAACATAGATCTTGAAAACTCTCTCGCCATTGTCCACCCGGATCATGAAATCCAGGTTTTCATCCTCATCATAGTCACCAATTATCGGAACCCCGATGAACTCGTGGGTGTCGTAATCTTCAACCTCTGGAGGGGCTTTTTCCATCCTAACGGCGGTAGTTCCGGCATGGGAGGCGCAGCCGACCAGAAGTACCGCGGCCAGACAACAGACTGGCACTAGTGATTGGGGTAATTTTGAAAATATTTTTAGCAGCATCCTTGCCTCTTTGAAAAGCCAGGGATTTGCGAAAAGAGCCTGCAAGTCCTTTCAGCTTAGCTGTAATAAATCAATATTCCCCATACCGCATTGGGCTACTCTGTTTATCTAAACCCTGTTGGGTAAAACTGCTAATGCAATTTGTCAATTCGTATCGAACTGATCGTTTTTCTGCGGCCAGATCGGAGGGACGCTTATCTCGGATTGAAGTCTCTTTGCTTTTATTTTAGGATTTTTCTATACCGATTGCAATCGTTTTGTCAAAACTTATAATCCAGTAATATTAGTTTCCTTCCTCACCTCTCTATTGCTTCCTTGAGGGAAAGTTATAGATTCTGAAATGTGTGAAAATCCTTTTAAGCTCGTTACCGGTCGTGGCCCTCAAATCCCGGAGTGTAACCATGAGATCATTACTTAGTGGAATCCTCACTGCTTGCCTGTTCAGCACCAGCCTTGATAGCGCAACCCTCGATCATCACCCGCACTGGAAATCAGACCGCCTTCCCGAGCTCTATTACGAGGTGCTGGCTGCTTCCGTGGACAAAGCAGCCCAGTTCCAGGCACATGATGGACGATTCCGTTCCAGAATACCGCGAGACCAGTCGGAAGACGAGCAGATCTTCAACATGTACGACATGCAGTACATCTATGTGCCAGCTTTTTTATATGCCAGTGACCATCAGTCAAATACCCGCCACGGTGACAAAAGCTTGCTTGAAATGGCTCTCCGCGCAGGGGATTATATGGCGGCCTGCATTGCAGATGACGGAACTTCGGTTCCCCGTGTCAACGGCAAGGAGGTATCCACACTGGATGAGCACCGGTCTCTCTACTGTTGGACCGAAGCCCTGGGCCTATTGGAAGATCACCTGGATCCTGAAAGGAAGCAGAACTGGCGCGCAGCAATGCAGCGGGCCGGCAAGGAACTTGTAGCCGATCTCAAGCCCAGAATCGGCAGGCCGAGGTACATCTCACCTTTCCTGGGCTATTCGCCTAACCATTTCAGCCTGAGAGCCTCCACTATCTGGCGCATGGGAATGGTTCTGGAAATCGAGGAGTGGGTGAAACTTGCCGAAGTCCCGATCCGAAAATTCGTCCGCCAGATCCAGCCCGGCGGCTACTGGGAGGAGCATGACGGGCCGACAATGATCTACGACTACCTGAACACCTCGGTTGCCGCCCTCTGGTGGCATTACACTAATAACCCCGAGGCCCTGAGAGCGATGCGGATCAACACGGACTTCCACATGCACTGGACCACCCCGGATGGTGTGGACATCCATACCGTAGACCAGCGAAACCGGAACCATTTTCGGGTGAACGCTTCCTGGGGACTATTCACATTCAGTTACTTCCCGGAGGGCCGCCGCTTCTCTCGTTTCAAGCTATTGTCAGCTCTCGGCAACCGGAATGATCCCTTGGAATCCCTCGGGCTTGCCGCTCTGGCCCGGATTGCCCAGGATGCTCACTATCATACCGATGGGCCCGAGGCTCCGATCCCTCAGGAACGCCATAGCTACAGGCACCGGCTGGACCGTCCGGCAGTGGTAAAAAAGATCGGGCCGTGGGTCTATTCGATGAGCGCGCTGGTCAGTCCGGAGAGGCCACTGAGCCAATTCTATCTCGACCGTATTTGCCCGATCAGCCTCTGGCACCAGAAGTGTCATCATATTATCGGCGGGGGCAATTCCAAGGGACAGCACGAATTAGCCACATTCACTGTTAAAAGAGCGGACGGTAACTGGAGCAGGCTGCCGCTCGACGCCCTGATTTCAGGCAATTGGGACGCAGATACGATGAGCGTAGCCCATGAGGGGTTCAGCCTCAGACTGACCATTACCCCGGAGGATGACTCGCTTGTCACGATCAGCGCACAGGCCGAAAGAACCTATAACCGTCCGGACAGTGTGTTCCTCAACCTGCCGTTGAGGCTGTTGCTCGGACAGAAACTCGAGATTGGAAATGGAGCAGCCTACACATTGAGTGATACTGAAATCCGGCTCTGCGGAGTAAGTTCCACCTACCACAACCACTGGCGGCTCTCACTACCAGAGAATGCCCGTTTCATGTGGCCTTACTATACCTATACCCCGTATGGGCCGGAGCGCGTGCCGGAAAATATCCATGCCGCTCTGGGCGTGGTAACAATACCCTTAGTCCCTGATTCACGTTGGGTGCATATAAGCTTTACTGTGGAATAAAGCTCTTGCCGCGAGACTTCCGGACATGAAAGTCTCTACTTTTCGGGATAAGCTCGCTAAATACGGTCTTCCCTGAAAACATTTTTTCCACCCACGATTATCCGTGCCTAACATCGGATTTCCGTGGGTTATTTTTATCAAACTTAATTTATTTAGTACCAATACATTATGTTATATTTAGGGATTTATTATAAAAAATAAAAACGGACATACGTGGATGAAACACGGTTTTCCATGCTTCATCTTTGTAGCAAATCCATACAAATCTCCTAACTTTTATTATAAACATTAGTTAAATTAATAATTTCTAATTCCACGGAAAACCTTGTATATCAAACATAAGCTCGGCCTACCCTTTCCCACCCATCCTCACTTTTCTTTAATCTCTAAGCTATAAAAGTTTTTCAATGCCTTTTCTGGCATCATTAATGCGCATACGGAAATTCGTATATCAGCTTAGCAAGCCGTGCCCATCCTCTTACCCGACGGATAACCGGAGAGCCCATGGAATCCGCCCAAGCCGAAACACTTAAAACGACATTCCTGGCAAACATTCGCTCCATTCCCTATGGCGAACGAATATATGAATGCCAGCAGTGCGGTACCTGCTCCGCCTCCTGCCCTACAAGCGACCGGATGGATTACAGCCCCAGAGAAATAATCGCCGCTCTGCGTGCCGGCCTTCTGGATCGTGTGCTGAACTCGAACACGGTGTGGCTGTGCGCTTCCTGCTATAGTTGTACTGTCCGTTGCCCGGCTGGAATCAAGTTTACCGATGTAATGTACGAGCTCAAACGCATGGGGGACAAGTACGGCTTCAGCAGCCGGAAATCACCGACCGCAAAAATGGCCAGGTGCTTTGTCAATACCATAGACCTTCACGGCCGCAACGCCGAGGGCGAACTGCTGGCTCGCTATTACCTGAGTACCAATCCGTTTCGTGCTTTAAGCCAGATCGGGTTCGGCCTGAGAATGCTGATCAGGGGCCGCATACCTTTTCTGCCCCACGGGATCAAGGAAGTTAGAAACTTGAGGAAAATGATCTCCGCCGCCTCTCCAGAGGAGTGAAAACCATGATCGCTCCCGCCGTAAATGTTTATGCTTATTATCCGGGATGTTCGCTGATCGCCACGAACAAGGCTTATGACATCTCTACCCGCAACGTGGCGCGGGTGCTGGGAATCGAATTGATCGAACTGGATGACTGGAACTGCTGCGGAGCCACTGCATACACAGCCATCCACGAGAAGCGCTCTTTCGTTCTCTCGGCGCGCAATCTGGCATTGGCCGAAAAGATGGGCCATGACCTGGTTACTGCCTGCGCCGGCTGCTACCTTTCCCTGCACAAAACAAATCGTTACATGGCCGAAAATCCGGGCATGCGCGAGGAAATCCGGCGGGCCTTAAAAGCCGGGGGAATGGATTACACCGGCAGCGTTCGGGTGCGGCATTGCCTGGATGTCTTGGTGAACGATCTGGGCGAGGAAGAGGTCAAACAGCATGTGGTCCGGCCTTTCGAGAACCTCAGGGTGGCTCCCTACTACGGCTGTCAGATCACCAGGCCTTTCGGAGATATCGATGATCCCGAGTTTCCGGAAGTCATGCACAGGCTGTTGGATTGGATCGGTGCTGAACCGATACCTTTTTCCATGATGACCAAGTGTTGCGGAGGAATGCTGATGATTACCCAGCCGGAAGTTGGCCTGAAGCTTGTGGGACAACTTCTTTCCCAGGCAAAAGAGGAAGGGGCTGATTGTATCGCTACAGCCTGCCCCCTGTGCCAGATAAATCTCGAAGCTTACCAGGCGAAAGCAAGCAAGATCACTGGAACCGACTGCAGAATTCCAGTGCTCTACTTCACCCAGTTGTTGGGCATCACTTTGGGCCTCAAGCCCAAGGATCTCGCCCTAGGCGACAACCTGACACCCTCCGAAGCGGTCTTTGCTTCAAGGAGCGCGTAACAATGAGTGAGCGAATCGGTGTCTACATCTGTCATTGCGGCACCAATATCTCCCTAACCGTGGATATTCCGGCAGTAGTAGAATATGCCAAAACTCTGCCTGATGTGGTCGTGGCCAAGGAATACAAGTATATGTGCTCGGACCCGGGCCAGGATATGATACAAAAGGACATTAAGGAACATAAACTCACCCGTGTGGTGGTTTCCTCCTGCTCTCCCCTGATGCACGAGGAGACTTTCCGGGGTGCGGTCGAGGATGCCGGACTAAACATGTTCCTTTTCCAGATGGCTAACATCCGGGAGCAATGTTCCTGGGTGCACAGTGACCGCGGCCGGGCCACTGAGAAGGCCAAGCGGCTTATTTCCGGAGCGGTGAACCGGGTTCGTTATCACAAAGAACTCGAGGGACGCAGGGTTCCTGTCCAACCTGCAGCAATGGTGGTGGGGGCAGGTATAACCGGAATCGAGGCTGCGCTGAAAATAGCCGATGCGGGCAGGAAGGTTTATCTGGTGGAGAAAGAACCTTCGATCGGCGGCCACATGGCTATGTTCGACAAAACCTTTCCCACGCTGGACTGTGCGGCCTGTATTCTCACCCCGAAGATGGTCACTGTGGGCAAGAATCCGAACATTGAGCTGATGAGCTATACCGAGGTGGAGGAAGTTTCGGGTTTTGTGGGTAACTTCGAGGTGAAACTTCGCCGCAAAGCACGCTATATCGATGA
>Ga0114922_10002028_pt1 | contig 19137 bp, 21 predicted proteins | sample AartaG_FD_100975 | JGI IMG/M metagenome (GOLD analysis project Ga0114922, IMG submission 100975) | Deep subsurface microbial communities from Aarhus Bay to uncover new lineages of life (NeLLi) - Aarhus_00045 metaG | ecosystem: Environmental > Aquatic > Marine > Oceanic > Sediment | place...
GCCGGTATCTCTTGAGAGGCCTCGATCCGTTCGGCCAGTTCGGGGGCGACCGCGAGCACGCGGACGTGACGCAGATATTGCGGTAGGCGATAGTCGGCAAAGACGGTCAGCCGGCCCAGGCCGGTCAGGCCTTGGCAGCCGCAGCGCCTCCAACCGTGATGCAGATCGGCTGCACAGATCTGGGCCCGCTTGAGCAGGGCCACCGTTCGTCCCTGGTACTGCGGCGCATCGCGAAACGACGGGAATAACTCCGCCAGCAGATAGGCCAGATCGCGGGCCTCCCGTCCGACTTGCTCAACAGCCCGGGCAAACTGGCCGTCAAAATGTTCCAACAGGCAACGTCCAGTCTCGTTGAGTACTTCCCGGCGTTTATTGAGCAGCGGGATCTGTCCCCGGCCTCGGAAGAGCCGGCCTACCAGGTCGGTGTCCGCCTCGGCCCAGCGCTGCGGCCTCAGCCAGGCTGCGTCCCGGTCAACGGCCCGCAGCACCGACGCATACATGGCGTAGGTCCGCCGCCAGTTCCGCCCGCGGAACTCCACCGACCACGGTTGGTCCGACCAGAAACAGAAGTTCAGGCAGCTCAACAGGAGAGTCAGGTTGGCGCAGTCCTCCCGGCTGCCGGAGAACTGCAAGTCAGTCGGCAGCTCGGGCAACTTGAGGGCGTTCAGCGCACATTGTCCGGCCCAGCGTCGGGCGGCCTGGCGGTCGATGGTGACAGACCGGGCCCGCTCGACCACCTGCCGACAGGATTCCAACACATCGGGAAGAGGGTTCAGTTTCGGCTCCTTCGGCTCTGCCTGTGTCTGGCGGCACGGGGTCTGTCGTTACCACTGGCGGGCACCCGGTCTCCTGGGCCCGGATGTCAAGGGCGGTGGGACCGGCAAGGAAGCCCCGTTTGTCCTTGACACGGGTGTCAAGCAAGCCGCGGCAAGGTGTCCCGCGTGAGGTCCCGCTTCCTATCGGGGTGCGGGTTGGACCGGTTCGTAGACTCCGTCGTCGAGACGGTACCAGACGGGCTGATCGGTTTTCATCCGGTGCATGTGGCCCGGCCCGCCGCGCTCCAAATGAGAGCGGGCAACGGCCAGAGCGATCGGGCCGAGGACGACGCCCACCGTGGAGCCTTTGTGCTTACGAGCGATACGTTCAAGGGCCTGATTGATCCGCTCGGAGGCGGGCCCCAGGCCTTCGCCGTCGGGCGGACGAACGGCCGCGGGGTCTTCCATCCAACGGCGGTATATCTTGGGGAAGCGCGACTCGACCTGGGCGTAGGTCAGACCCTCCCACAGGCCGAGGTCCACTTCCGCCAGCTCGGTCAACGGCTTGGGACGGACCTCGGCCCGTTCAGCCAAAAGGGCGGCGGTCTCCCGCGAGGTAGGTTCGTCACCGCAGTAGATGGCGGCCAACTCGCGCCCGGCCAGCTCGTTGGCCCATTGCACCGCCTGTTGGGCGCCCTCCCGGCTCAAGGGCAACGGCGTTCGGGTCGCCAATCGCCCCGAAGCTCCCCATTCGGTTAATCCCCAGGGCACCAGCACGATCGAGATCATCCGGGCACCTCCCTGCGCCGCTCAAAGGCTGCGGTGGCCAGACGGGCCAATTCCTGCATCGCAGCGGGGGGGTCCGGCTGACCGAAGATAGCGGAACCCGCGACGAGCGTATCCGCGCCGGCTTTGACCGCAGCCCCAATTGTCGCCGGATCGATGCCGCCGTCAATCTCCAGACGCTGGTGCGGCCGCAAAAGCCGGCGAAGCTCGGTGACCTTCTCCAGCACGTCGGCAATGAAGGCCTGCCCGCTGAAACCGGGCCAGACACTCATCACCAGCACCAGGTCCACCTCGGACAGGATTCCCTCGACGGCTGATACCGGCGTGCCCGGGTTGATTGACACGCCCACGGCCGCTCCGCCCTGACGGATCTGCTCGATCACCTCGCGCGGTGAGTCGGTCACCTCGATGTGAAAGGTCAGCAGATCGCTGCCCGCCTTGATGAAGGCCGGTGCGTAGCGCTTGGGCTCGGCGATCATCAGGTGGGCGTCGAAGAACAGCCCGGAGCGCTTGCGCAGCGACTCGATGATGGGGATGCCGAAGGTGATATTGGGCGCGAAGTGCCCGTCCATCACGTCCAGATGGAGCAGGTCGGCCCCGGCCGCCTCCACCGCCTCCACCTCCTCGGCCAGTCGTGAAAAATCGGCCGAGAGCAGTGAGGGAGCGATTCGAATCCCCGGCTGGCGCAGGGCGGACTCGCGCATGCCGGCCGACTTGGAGCTGTCGGGATTGTGGTGCACGCTGTGCGTCCTGTTCGGTAGTTCGATCCGGATGCCCCAGCCTCTGGCCGCCTCGGTATGCCGACGCCCCTCAGCCCAGGCTCAGTCCGGCATTCTACCTGTCCAGTCGCAGGAATTCGACCAGGTGCTCGTCGTAGATCTGCTGGGCCTGAGGATCGGTCAGGGCCAGGGCCATCCGCTCCCCCAGGACCCGTCGCAGACGTTGTGGCCTGTTCCGATCTTCCTGACACTACAGCGCGAGGTCGCTGTCTCGTGCGTAGCGGCCGGCGTCCTCGCCGGCCGTTGTGGCCAAAACGGCCTGTCGGGACGCAGGCGCTACAAACGGCCGACTCGGAGGTCGGCCGCTACGAAACTGTATCACCGAAAACGGCACCGGCGCGTGCCAACACGCAACTCTCTCCCCGAAAACGGCACCAGAGGTCCGCGAATCCTCCTCCTCCGATGGCGGTCGAGGTCTTTTTGTTTATCTCCGGTGCGTATCGTAGCTTTCCCTCGGTGGTTTTTGCCGTGAGCGCGCGGAGCTCTGGGGGACTGCTTCCGTGTCACGCCTTGGGGGACTAACAAGCCTTCTGATCCTGGCCTTATCGACCGGGTGTGCTGTTGGGCCGCAGCGCGCTCCCGACGCCGCCCGCCGGCAGCGGGATGAGCCGGGCGAGCGCTGTCGCGGCGAATTGCTGCTGGTCGCTGCCCCGCGGCCGGATCATGATCGGACCGTCGGGATGGCCCACGGCGTCGGGGTGGTCGGCGTTGGCCGCCGCGCAGTTGACGCCGCCCGCGAGTTCACCGTGGCCGTGCGAGCCCAGCGCGATACGCCGCCGAGTGCTCGGTGCGCGGCCGTATTCGCCTTGGAAGAGCAGGGTGACGAGCCGGGTCTCGTGCTGATCGAGGGGACCGGCGTGGTCATCGATCGCAGCGGTCTGATCCTCACCAACCATCACGTGGTCCGAGGAGCGAGTGTTCTGGAAGTCTGGGTCGGCGGCATCGGTTGGCTGCCGGCTCGGATGGTGGGGACTGATTGGCAGAGTGATCTGGCGGTGATCCTGGTGGATGTGGTGTTGCCGGCGGCCGCTCGCTGGGCGGATGTCGGTGACCTGCGTGTCGGCCAGGCCGTTGCCGCCCTGGGCTACACGCCGGGAGGCGACCCCGGCGAGGGTCCGGAAGCTCTATTCGGACGGTTGACCGGGCTGCATCGGTCGCTGCAGCACGCCCTGGACCCTATCCAGGACAGCTACTACGGCGACCTGCTGGAATCCACGGTACGGCTCGAGGAGGGCCACAGCGGCGGTCCGCTGATAGATCAAACCGGGGCTGTGGTAGGTATCAACACCGCCTCGGTAGCTCAGCCCAGCTCCGGACGGCGCAACGGATATGCCATACGTGCCTCGGCCCAGGTGCAGTCGGTGATCGCGGCGCTGGCTCAAGGCCGGGAGGTGTCTCACGGCTACCTGGGCGTGCTGGTATGCACGCCAGCGGGCCGAGATCCCGGCGTGCTGGTCGAGCAGGTCGTCCCCGGCGGACCGGCCGACTGCGCCGGTGTGCGACCGGCAGATGTGATCGTGCGCCTGGCCGGGTCGCCGATCTACAGTGCTGCCCAGCTTGCCGAAGCGGTGCGCAGCGGGCCGGCGGGGCGTCTGGTTCGCTTGGGCTTGCGTCGCGGCCGGCAGAGCATCGAGCTGACCTGCACTCTGCATGCCCGTCCTTCGTTCCGCTGACGACGGTCTGAAACTCGCCAGTGCCATTTTCGGTGACACAGTTTCGTAGCGGCCTGCGGGGACGCAGGCCGTTCCGCAAACCGCGTTGAACGGGCCATAACGGCCGGCGGGGACGCCGGCCGCTACTTCCTGAGACGCCTTAAGCCCGCAGGTCAAACAGCGAATCGACGATCCGGCAGAAGCCGTCGGGGTCTTCGAGCATCATCAGATGGCCGACGCCGGGCTGTTTCACGTAAGATCTGGCTGCCCCGCGCACAAGGTCCGGTAGGTCCCAGGCGTCGGCCGACTTCTCGCCGGCGATGAGGTGAACAGGCACGCCCCGCTCTATCACCCTGCGCAGCGCAGCCGGGTAGTCGGGCCGCCGGGTTTCGTTCACGATGGCCTGGGACATCTTTTGAACGGTCTCGGCGGGCTGGTGGGCGAGGATAAGCCGGGCCCATTCGAGGCGCTCGGCAGTCGGCTCGAGACCGCAGCGCCGGAGCCAGCCTGGGACATCCTCCTGCATGGCCCGATACTCGTCAGCCCATTGGTTCGGGTCTTTGGCGGCGATCCGGCTGGACCAGAACGCGTCCTTCAACGTGAAGTTCCCCTCGACGTTGATGATTCCCCCGACCAGATCCGGGTGCCGATCGGCCGTTAGCATGGCCATGGCACCGCCCATGCTGTGGCCGAGCAGCCAGACCGGGGCACCGGCCAGCGCACCGATGACACCGGAGACGTGGTCGGCCTGGGATTGCAACGTGACGCGGCCGAGGTCCACGTTACGACGCTCGCCATAGCCGAGCAGATCACAGGTCCGGACGGTCGCCTTGCTAAACCGCTTCTCGGGACCGAAGTAATCCAGCGACCCGACCAGGCCGTGGATCAGCAGCAGCTTGGGCCGGTGCATCGCAGGCTCGCCTCACCCGGCAACTCAACCCACGATCCGCTCCAATGCTTCCGGAGCGGATCGCCTCCAGGCAGGATACGCCAAGAGGATGCTTGGTGCACGGAAACCGCCTCCATTTCGGCGTGACGGCTCAGAGGCAGAGCGGTCGCCCAAAGAAGAAACCGCTGCCGCGCGCGGATGCCGGTCCGTAAGCGCGGAAGCGGTCCAAACTCGTATGGCGATGTGGGTCTGCCCGGTTAGTTGTCCGCGACCTGGCTGTCGATGCCCGTCGCGTGCCGCTCGTGGGCCTGCTGCTCGCCGGCGAGGTTTTGCTCGGCCACCGACTCCGAACAGGCCGACGCAAAGAGACCCACGGCCAACAGACCCAAACAGAGAACCGTTCTAACCAACATTCGCTTCATCATAGGACTTGCCTCCCTAAAGGGCATCTGATTGTCCGACTGCTTCTTTCGTCAAACGCGACACGAACGATGGCGGACGTGCTGCTGACGCGGCGACATGCGGTTCGCAGCGCTTGCTCCGTTTCGCCAATAATACAGCGGGGCTACGCCGGAAGTCGGTGTGGAGATGTGCGAGAGACAGGGGAGTGAATCAGTTCTGTGCCAGCAGGGACAACTTAACGGTCGATCGCCTCGGCCTCAGCGGCTCGGTGCGGTTTGAAGTGGCCCATGGAGACGATGCGGGCGATGTCATGAGCCGGCACCGCCGCCATCTGTTCGTTCGTTTTCCGGTGGCGATGCAAACCTCGGGCACAGGCGCAGCCCGGTTCGATATGCGTCGCCCTAGGCAGAAGGGATAGCGTGCCCGCGGCTGGGGTGTGGGGAGTGGGGCGGGCAGCGGTGCGGGATGGCCCGCGCCGTTAGGCCGTGCATGCCCCTAGTCACTCGGCGTGGGGTTGAAGAACCCTTCCCAGAGATCGTCCTGCGGAAGAAGGCTGTCCCAGAACGTCGTCGCCCCGCCCTTGATGTAGCCCAGCGTTCCGGCCACCAGGTTCTTCTGAATGTCCTTAGAGGTGCACATCCATCCCGAGAGCATGCCCCCGGCCAGAAGGGTCGTCAACGCAGCCGTTTCTGCCCTGCGTAGGAAACGCGTGCTGCTCATGTTTGAAATCTCCCAAACGGAATTACCAAGGTTACGTTAGAAGACGATCTTAAACCGGACCCCGCCGACCCGGGCGTCCCGGGCATCCTTGTTGCCACCCGGATTGGTGATCACCTGCACGTCGGGCGTGATGATGCAACACGGTGTGACCTTAATCGCGTAGTAGAGTTCATAGACCGTCTCGCGGTTGGCTAGGGAACTCACGTTGCGCCGGTACCGGCTGGAGAGGATACTCTGGGCCACGCCGAAGGCCAGCACGTCCGCATCGTGCGAGGGGATGAGTCCCTGGGAGGACGCCCCGACCGACCAAAACGCCTACCCCGACAACTACGTGAGCCAGTTCATGAACCAGGCTCTCTACCGCGTCAGCATCACTCGGGACGCTGGCTCTGCGCCCAACGTGCATGCCAGGGGGCACACTCCCTATCGTCCCTGACGAGCCCAGTCAACCCAAAAATCCATCGGCAGCCACACACTGGGCGGGACTTACTCTCCTCCGCATAGTAGTGCACTGCACAAGCGCGGGGATTTCGTGCCCAAGTGATCCCACCGCGGCAACCAGGTGGCTGTGCGTGAAGAACTTGCGGATGAGAGGATTCGAACCTCCACGGGGTTACCCCCACTGGCACCTGAAGCCAGCGCGTCTGCCAGTTCCGCCACATCCGCGACATACTCGGCGCGAGACCGGACGAGCCGGTCCGGGTACCGACGGGCGCCGGCGCCTCGACCAGCGAGTAACCGGTCCGAGGACCGCCGTCCGCTCTTCATTTTGGCCTGCACCCGGCAGTGCGTCAAGGCGCGCCCGGGCGGTTGCAGGATCAGCTTCGTATCAGGGCGGGGCACCGAGAATGGGGACTTGCCGGGATGGCCCGCCTGCGGTTACACAGGGTGCTGCCATGGGCTGGGTCTTCCCGAGAATCCGCAACGCGATCCTGGGCCTGTTGCTGTTGGCGGGACCGGCTGCCTGCCGGCCCGATTCGCCCGAGCCGGACCGCCAGAGCACCGGTTTCATCGTCCTGGTCGGCGCGGGCCAATCGGACCCACTGTGGCTGATCCTGCGGGCTTCGGCGCGGGAGTTCCAGGAGTACCAGCGCAAAGTGGAGATCCGCGTCGAGGCGCCGGCGGTGGTCTCACCCAACCTGCAAGGACAACTGATTCGCCGGCTGCGCGACGAGGGCATGCGGGGGTTGTGCGTCCAGGTCATCGACCCGCGCGCCTCCGCCCGGCTGCTCGAATCGCTTCGCTCCAGCGGCGTGGCGGTCGTCACCATGATGCGCCGGGTCGAGTCGCCCGACCCGTTCTTGCATTGTGGGATTGATCCCTTGGAGGAGGGGGCCGCCCTGGCTCGGGCCCTGGCGGAAAGAATCCCCGACAGAGGTACCGTTGGGGTGATCTACGACGACAGCGATGAAACCCGCCGCTTGCGCCGGGCCGGCTTCAACAGGCAATTCATGCAATATGCGGGTCTTACGGTGCTGCGCGAGCTGGACTGCCGCGGCGACGCCGTGGCCGCCGTCCGGTCGATGCGCGAGGCGATGGAGCGGTTCCCGGGGATCGACGGCTGGGCGGCGATGGACACTTGGCCGGTAGACGGTGCGAACGACGGAGCACCGCTCCTGCCCGAAGGTTGCGTCCTGGTGCTGCCCGGCCTGCCGGCTGACCCGGTTGGTGCCATCCGGTCCGGTCGCTGCCAGGCGCTGGTCCTGGCGAAGGATTACCGCCAGATCGTGCGGCGGGCCCTGGAGATGTGCCTGCTGTCGTTGGACCGCCAGGTCGTGCACCGGCGTGTGTTTGAGGCTCCGGCCGAGGTCGTGACCCGACAGACGGTGGATGAGTTTGAGCGGCAATGGGCTGCATGGACGGGTGCAGCGGACGAGCCGCCGGGGGGGCCTGGCGGAGCACCGTGACCGGTGTTTGACGGTCCGGTCCGCGGCGGGCGAATCATCTCTCGTGCTGGCGAATGAACTCGTAAAGCTCGTCGGCGGTGCCGGCCTGAGCTATGGCCCGGCGGAATTGCTCGATCAGCATCAGGCGCGAGATACGGGCCAACGCCTGGATGTGGGGACCGGTCTGATCCGGCGGGGAGGCCAACAGCACGATGATGTTGACCGCCTGGCCGTCCTTGCTCCCGAAGTCGATGGGTTTGGCCGGTTTACCGACGCTCATGGCCAACTGGGGGCAGGCGCCCGACTTGCCGTGGGGAACCGCCAGGCCGTACCCGATCCCCGTCGAACGAGTGGCCTCTCGTTCCAACACCGCCCGTAAAACCGCATCGCGGTCGCTCACGTGACCGTGTTCGTGGAGAAGATCCACCAGCTCGGTGATCGCCCCGGTCTTGTCCGTGGCTTGCAGCGGCACGCGTACTAGGGGGCGAGTGAGAATGTCGGTCAGCTTCATCGGTGTGCGTTCCCCACTCTGGCCGAAACCATGAAGTCTAACCAATCCGGCCCCGATCACAATGGGGAAGGAGCCGGATTCGGGCCTTGCGCCTTGGAGGGCCGCCAGGTGCGGGCCGACCGCGGCATGGACGTACGGCCCGCCGGCGGTACACTGCCCCCATGAGTCCGTCCGACGAGCCCGACCAGCTCCCCCAGCACTCCGACGGCGCCTCCCCGGATGAGGGCGACGCGTTCAGGTACGCGTGTCCGCGTTGCGGCCATCGGTTGCCAGACTACAGAGAGACGTGCCCGGAATGCGGGGCCGAGCTGGAGGACCTCTTTTCCGCCACGTACAACGTCCCCATGTCGTCGGCGGGACGCAAGATCGCCCTGATCGCTCTGATCGGCCTGGCGATTCTCCTGCTCCTGCTCGGCGCGGGCCTGCTGAGCCAGCTTCTGGCCACGGCCCCGCCCGCCGGGGGAGGCTAAGGGTCCCGACGGTGGCATGGTCCTGTTCTTCGCAGCGGGCCTGCCGGCAAGTGCCTCGGTAGTGGGTTCGGGGCCGGGGCTCCAAAATGACGACCAGTGCAGCGTAGGCGTCTTGCAGATGGGGCTTACGTGTTATAGAATCGCGCGGTTCAGTCGGGAATTTGGTCTCGGCGGCGGCGCCGAGCATCCCCCGGAGTCCGCCGAAGTGACGAAAGGTCGGCCCGTCAGGGACCACCGGCGGGATGGGAAACGAGACCCTGGTGAGCTTCGGAAAGGACAAGCACGATGGCCGAGAAGATGTTGGTATTCTGCGGGTCGGACGACCCCCACAAGGCGTTTCCACCCTTCATGTTGGGTTCGGGCGCCCTGGCGATGGATATGGAGGTGACGTTGTTCTTCACCTTGACCGGCTTGAACATCGTGAAGAAGGGCGGCGCGGAGAAGATCACGCTGGCGGGGATGCCGAAGACGCTGCCGGAGTTCATCAAGATCATGCAGGATGGCGGAGCCAAGATGATCGCTTGCTCGGCGGCCTTCGAAATGGCCGGCATCACGGAGAAGGACCTGATCGAAGGCGTGGAATGCGGCGGCGTGGTGTCGTTTGTAACGGCTGCGCAGGAGTCCGAGGTCGTCTTGACCTTTTGCTGATTCTCAGAATGTGGATTGTTCTCGTCTTAGGCCGGGAAGTTAGCATGGAGAAACAATGATGGCTGACGTTGATTTGGAAAAGATGCAAGCGGCCAAGGTGGTTGATGCCCGCGGCATGGCTTGCCCGGGGCCGCTTCTGGAGGCCAAGAAATCCATTGGAACGGTCTCGGTCGGCCAGACGATCGAGGTGTTATCCGGCGACGCCTCGACGAAAAATGATCTCCCCAGGTGGGCGGCCAAGGTAGGCCACGAGTTCCTGGGCGTTCTGGCCGGCGAAGGGTACGACCGGTTGTTTATTACCCGGAGGAAGTAGGTAGATCGACGGATGCAGGCGAAGAGCCCGAAAACTCTGATCCTGGCCACCGAAGCGTGTGCGTATCCAGGAGCGGACAATGTGGGGCAGATTCATGCCGACTATCCAACGAATACCTACATCATTCGGGTGCCCGCGCCAGTGCTGCTGCCGGAGGATTTCTACTTGCGGTGCTTCGAGAAAGGGATCGCCGGGATCATTGTCATGAGCTGCGGCCACGAATGCCCTTATGAAGGAGCCTACGACCGCCTGGCAACGCGCGTGGCACGGAGCCACACCCTGATGAAGGAGCGCGGGCTCGACACGAACCGGCTGAGGCTCTGCGCGATCTGTACCGTGTGCTCCAAGGCGTTCTTGAAGGAAGTACACCAGCTCAATGAGTACTTAACCACGAGAGCTTCAGGAACATGGAAGGCAGAGGGATAAGGGTCGACGGGCTGGTGGTCGGTGGTGGGATCGCGGGTCTGCAGGCAGCCCTCGACCTGGCCGACCAGGGTTACAAGGTCCTCATTGTCGAGAGGGAACCCAGCATCGGCGGGAAGATGATTGCCCTCAGCAAGGTTTTTCCCACGCTGGATTGCTCCAGTTGCATCTGCACGCCGCGCATGGCCGCCGCGGCCCACCACGAGAACATCACGATCATGACCTACGCAGAGGTCGAGCAGACCAGACGGTCTGATGGCGGCTTCACAGCGTCGGTCGTCAAGAAGCCCCGCTACGTTAACGAGGATGCCTGCACTGGCTGCCGCTTGTGCGAGTACGCTTGCACTGTGGAGCTGCCCCACGAGTTCGAAGGCAATCTGGGCATGCGCAAGGCGATCTACGTGCCTTTCTCGAATGCGATTCCGCAGGTGGCGTTGCTCGACGTCGACAACTGTATCTTCTGTGGTCGTTGCGAGAAAGTCTGCCCCACCAACGCGGTAGACTTCCTTCAGGAGCCGGAACGGATCACTGTGGAAGCGGGAGCCATCATTCTGGCCACCGGCTTCCAGTTGACGCCGATCGACGCCAAAGCGCAGTATGGACAGGGCCGCTTGCACAATGTCCTGGACGCGCTGCAAGTCGAGCGTCTGTTGGCACCACACGGGCCTTACGGCCGGGTGCTGCGCCCCTCCGACGGAAAGGTGCCGGATACGGTCGCCTACGTCCAGTGCGCCGGATCACGTGACCAGAGCCTCGGGGTTCCGTATTGCTCGCGCGTGTGTTGCATGTATGCGATCAAGCAGGCCATGCTCCTGGCCGGCGCGCTGCCGCTGGTGGACATCGCCATTTACTACATGGACATCCGCGCGTTCGGCAAGGGGTTCGAGCAATTCTATCAGAGTGCCAAAGCCATGGGTATCGAGTTCGTCAAGGCCAAGGTGGCCAAGATCACCGAGGACCAGGAGCAGAACCCCATTGTTCGCATCGAAGTGATGGATGAAGACGGCCGCGTGGAAGAACGGTGCCACGATATGGTTGTGTTGTCGCTGGGGATGTTGCCGGCGTGGAACGGCGCGGGAGTCGTACCGGTGTATCCGGCCGAAGACGGGTTCATCCGCTGTCCACAGCCCAAGCTGGCCCCCTGTCGCACTGACGCGGAGGGCGTGTTCGTCGCCGGGACAGCGGCAGGTCCGAAGGACATCCCGGACTCGATCGTGGAAGCCGGTGCGGCGGCTGTGGAGGCTGCGATCTACCTGCGCCGCAGCGGCCGGCAAGGTCGCAAGACGGGTGGAAGCACGGATTCGCAAGTCCGCGCCGTCGCCGCTGCTGCTGTCAAATCAGGTGAGACAAGCCCCCGATGATAGAGCGGCAAATCGAGGAGACCAAGAACCAACCGCAACCCGACGGGAAAGCACCCCGCGTCGGTGTCTACATCTGTCATTGCGGCGGCAATATCTCGGACGTGGTTGCGGTGGAGAAGGTGGTCGAGGCGGCGAGCAGACTTCCGAATGTAGTCATCGCCCGCCACAACACGTTCATGTGCTCGGACCCTGGGCAGGACCTGATCGCCCAGGACATCCGTGACGAGGAGCTGAACCGGGTGGTCGTCGCCGCGTGTTCTCCGAGCCTGCACGAGCACACCTTCCGCCGAACTCTAACACGCGCGGGGTTGAACCCCTACCTGTTCGAGCATGCCAACATCCGTGAGCAGGTGAGTTGGTGCAGCAAGTCCGACCCCCAGGGCGCTACGGACAAGGCCACGCGCCTGGTCGGTGCCGCGGTGGCCAAGGCCCGGCTGCTGGACCCCCTGGAACCCATCCGGGTGGAGGCGAAGCAGCATGTGGTCGTAATCGGGGGCGGCATCAGCGGCCTACGCTCGGCCCGGGACCTGTCGCGCAATGGGCTTGCGGTCACCCTGCTCGAGCGGTCCGCCTTCCTGGGTGGGCGCGCGGCCCAACTGGACCGCGTCTATCCCACTGAAGACGGGGCGCGCGAGCTCTTGCGCCAACTCCTGGAGGAGGTCAGTGCAGACCCGAGCATCAAGGTCTACACCCAAGCCCAGGTGATCTCCGCTTCAGGTTACGTCGGCAACTTCCATCTGAGTGTGCGGCTGGATCCCCGCGGCGTGATCAGAAAGCTCAGTCCGGACCAGGTCCGCGCAGCGATTAAGGCCTGTCCGGAAACGACGGAAAGCGAGTTCGACCACCATCTTGTCCGACGCAAGGCGATCCATCTGCCGTATGCCGGTTGCTACCCCGACGTGCCGGCTATCGACTGGGAAACCTGCACCCGCTGCGGAAAGTGCGTTGAAGCGATTGGTGGCCAGGGGATCACCCTCGATGCGCAGCCGGAACAGATCGAGCTGGACGTCGGGGTCATCGTGCTGGCGACGGGTTTCGACCTCTATGAGCCCCGCCAGGGTGAGTATGGTTACGGCCAGCACGCAGAGGTCATCACGCTGGCCCAGCTCATCCGCTTGCTGGACCAGGAAGGCCCGACCGGCGGTGAGCTGGAGCACAAGGGCCGCTTCGTCAAGAACGTGTGCCTGGTTCATTGCGTCGGGAGCAGGCAGGTCGAAGGGCTTCACGAACCCGGACCGGACGGACGGATCAACGATTATTGCTCGCGCGTCTGCTGCACCGCGACGCTTCACGCGGCCAACGAGATACGTCAACGGTTCCCCGAGGTCAACGTCTTCGACTTCTATCAGGACATCCGGACCTATGGGCGGGGGCACGAGGACTACTACGAAAACGCCTCGAAGCGCGGGGTCCTGTTCTTTCGTTACCTGGCCCAGACGCCGCCGGTGGTCACCGAAGCGAACCGGCCGGACGGTTGCCCGCTCGTCGTCGGTGTAAAGGACACGCTTACCTTCGGTGAAGAGCTTGAGGTTCCCGCCGACCTGGTCGTGCTCGCTACTGGCATGGTGCCCCGCGATATCAGTGACCTGGTCAAGATGCTCAAGCTACCGAGGAGCGCCGACGGCTTTCTGCAGGAGGTCCATCCGAAGCTGAGGCCGGTGGAGTTGGCCGTCAACGGCGTGTTCCTCGCCGGCGCCTGCCAGGCACCGATGGATATCACCGAAGGCTGTGCCGCGGCTTCAGCGGTTGCGGTGAAAACCGCGGCACTGCTCGGAAAGGGGTATATCGAACTCGACCCGTTCGTTGCCCGGGTGAACCTCGAACTGTGCCGCGGCGAAGCCAAGTGTATTGAAGAATGCGAATACATGAACGCGATATCCGTCGTCGAACAGGAGCTGGACGGGCAGAAGGTAAAGCGCGCCGAAGTAAATGCGGCACTGTGTACCGGCTGTGGCATGTGCGTCGCGGTGTGCCCGCACGGAGCCATTCAGATTGAGGGCTGGCGCTTGGACCAGTTCGAGGCAATGGCGGATGCTCTAGTCGCCGACTACGCGTGAGCATCAGACTACGGACGAGTGAAAGCAAGACCAAGGTGAAAGAAAAGCGAGCAAAGAAGCCAATCCAGGTCCTCCGTGAGCGCCGTGGTGGTCTGCCGAAGGAACTCGTGGAACGCAGCCGCCAGCAAGCAAAAACACACAAACTGCTCACGGCGGCACTCAAAGACGGCCCCAAGACGGTACCGGAGCTCGCCGAAGCCACGGCCATGCCAAGCCACGAAGTATTGTGGAAACTCATGGGCATGAAAAAGTATGGGTTGGTCGTCGAGGGCGAGGAACGCGACGGCTACTATCAATATGCCTTGAAGAACGAATAGGAGTGCAGGCAGTGAGCATCCGTGTTGATCCGGAACTGCGCCATGGGGTTCGAGAGTTCGGTGCCGAGGACGTCGACGCCTGCTTCAACTGCGGAAACTGTACCGCCGTTTGCCCGCTCTCGCGCGATTCCACTGTTTTTCCACGAAGGATCATTCGATACCTCCAGTTGGGGTTGAAGGACAAGCTGCTTCGGTGCCCGGAGCCGTGGCTCTGCTACTACTGCGGTGAGTGCTCCGAGACCTGCCCGCGGCAGGCGAATCCCGGCGAGCTGATGATGGCCTTGCGTCGGTATCTGACCGCACAATATGATTGGACCGGTTTGTCGAAACGGCTCTATTTGTCCAAGGCCTGGGAGATCGGCATGCTCCTTGTGGTCGGCCTCTTCGTGGTAGGCTTGTTCTACTTCTTCCATGGACCGATCGTAACCGAGCATGTTGAGCTCAATACGTTCGCCCCAGTTGCCTGGGTGGAGCTGGGTGACTGGACCCTGGCAATTATCCTGAGCTTCTTCCTACTGTCGAACGCCTACCGGATGTATCGCTTCGTCATGAGCGACGTAAAAGGACTGAAGGTTCCGCTTTCGCTCTGGGTGACCGAGCTTACGACGCTGATCGTTCACGGGTTGACGCAAAAGCGCTGGCGGGAGTGTGAGAGCCCGACCCGCTGGTTGAAACACCTACTTCTGGTTTTTGCCTATACCACGATGCTCCTGCTCGTGGTCGTTTTCCTGCGGTGGTTCCAAACCGACGAAATCCACCCCTTCTGGCACCCGACCCGACTGCTGGGCTATTACGCCACCGTCGTACTGCTTTACGTGACGGGCGATGCGATGCTCAGCCGGCTCCGGAAGAGTGAGGAGATCCACAAACACTCGCACACGACGGACTGGATGTTCCTGGTTCTCCTGTTTCTGGCGGCGCTCACCGGCATTCTGACCCACGCGCTACGCTTGTGGGGACTTCCTTTGCCGACCTACTACATGTACGTGATCCACCTGGCGATCGCGGTGCCCATGTTGGTGGTGGAGGTGCCATTCGGTAAGTGGGCCCACCTCCTCTACAGGCCCCTGGTGATCTATCTGATGAAGGTGAAGGAGCGAGTGCGGGAACTCAACCTTTCTCCGACAGCCACAGCCGTCGCTGCCTGAGACGCCGGCGGTTGCCGGCGGAGACGAGCCCGCGGCTCAATCTGCCGGCCCTGGACCATGACCAGGTTGATTGCCTATCATTCGAGACGGGGACGCAGCTCGGCTTCAGGCGCAGCTTCGTCGGATGCTTCTGGACGTACCTTCATACGAAAGGAGTGTTTCATGTCGACTGATCTCGCGGCTTTCTTCGAAAGCTGGAAGACCGACCGTGGACGTATCAATCGAGAGGCTCCCGATCTGGGGCGCGGTTTCGCCGCGATGTACAAAAGCATCATGAAAGACGGTGCTCTTTCGCTCCGTGAGAAGGAGCTCATCGCGACCGCCATCAGCGTCGCCATGCGCTGTGAGCCGTGCATCAACCTGCACGCGCGCGGCTGTATCAAAGCCGGCGCGACACGCGGGCAAGTACTTGAGGCGGCTGCAGTCGCGGCGATGATGCAAGGCGGCCCGGGGCTGGTTTACGTACCGGAGGTTCTGAGAGTGCTGGACCACCTGGAAAGCGGCGCATCGTCATGACGATCGCAGCCTCAATGCGCCACCGGCACCTACACCCAACGACACCTTCCACGCCAGCCTGCCCGGCCGCAACCTGCGGGGCATGGAGTACTTCTACCTGGCGGACAACGGCGGGGCCCAACCGACGTAGTCGACCTCGCCGGCGGATATGCCTCCTACGCCCAGTGGAAGCAAGCCGCCGCGTTGTAGGTGCCGGCGCTGCTTGCCTGAGAGGGCCCGGCAGGTATACTAACCCTACAGCGCAAGGTCGCTGTCTCGTGCGTAGCTCTGGGTCTCCACGGCCGACTCAGAGGTCGGCCGCTACAGGATTGTGAATACCTTGCGCTGTAGCTCTAACCGCCCGGCCAAGCAGCCGTGGCGGCCGATCTCGCCCGGGTGGGAGTCGGCTGTTCGCCCGATCGTATATATAGCAGGGGATGCTTCCATGAATCGCCGCCGTCGATGGTTCGGTCGTTGGATGCTACTGGCCGCCGCCATGCCGCTCTTTCAGGCGGCCGGCTGCTTGCCCGATCTGCTGGCCACCGCCAGCAGCAACGCGGTCAGCAACCAGTTCGCCGGCATGGTGTTCACCGCGGCCGAGACGGTCCTCTACAACTTCTTGGAAATCTGAGCCGCTCGATCTGCGGAACCGCTCTATGCCCGTGCGATCTTCGATCGGCCGGTCTTGACCTTGCCGGTGGCGTCGCGGGTATCGACCACCAGTTGGGCGTTTTTGACAATCCAGTCGTAGTCGTAGTCGTCGTGGTCGGTGGCGATGAGCACGCAGTCGTAGGCGGCCAGCATCCGGGCGGTGAGCTTCTTGCTGCGCATCTTCAGGTCGTGCTCGCGCATCTTGTGCGTCCGGGGCACGTAGGGGTCGTTGTAGTCCACTTTGGCACCGCGGGCCTGGAGCTTCTCGATCAGTTCCACGGACGGCGACTCGCGGCAGTCGTCCACGTTCTTCTTGTAGGCCAGACCCAGCACCAGGATCTTTGAGCCGTTGATCGGCTTCTTGGACCGGTTCAGCGCCTCGGCCGTGCGGGCGATGACGTAGTCAGGCATCTGCGTGTTGATCTCGCCGGCCAGCTCGATGAACCGGGTGGCCATCCCCTCCGCCCGGGCCTTCCAGGTCAGGTAAAACGGGTCGATGGGGATGCAGTGCCCGCCCAGGCCGGGACCCGGATAAAAGGGCTGGAAGCCGAACGGCTTGGTCGAGGCGGCGGCCACCACCTCCCAGATGTTGATGCCCATCCGATCAAAGAGCACCTTCATCTCGTTGATCAGGGCGATGTTCACGCAGCGGTAGACGTTCTCCAGGATCTTGGTCGCCTCGGCTGCGTCGCAGCTTGAGACGGGGACGACGGTCTCGATGGCCGCCCGGTACAGGGCCGACGCCACCTTGAGGCTCTTGGGTCCGATGCCGCCGACGACCTTGGGGGTGGTGGTGGTGGTGTAGTCGGTTCGGCCGGGGTCTTCGCGCTCGGGCGAGTAGGCCAGGAAAAAGTCCTTCTCAGCCCGCAGGCCGCTGCGCTCCAGAATCGGCTGAATCAGCTCGCGGCTGGTGCCCGGATAGGTGGTGCTCTCCAGAACGACGAGCTGACCCGGTAGCAGGTGCTCGGCGATCATCTCGGTCGTGTTGACCACGTAGGTCATGTCGGGGTCCCGGGTCTTGTTCAGCGGGGTGGGCACGCACATCAGGACGGCCCCGCAGCGACGGAGATCCCTGGGGTTGACAGAGGCTCTGAAGCGCCCCTCGGCCAGGAGCTTCTTGAGGAAGCCCGAGCCAATGTGCTTGATGTAGCTCTTTCCGGCGTTGAGCTGGTCCACCTTATCCCGGTCGATGTCCAGCCCCACGCAGCAAAAGCCGGCCCCGCAGAAGGTGCGCATCAGAGGCAGTCCGACGTAGCCCATGCCCACGATGCCCACGGGCGTGGTACGCTGCGATATCCCCTGCAGAAGCTTCCTAGCAGGCACGAGTTTGATCCTTTCTGCCTTGCAGCCGTCGAAAGCCAGGGTGAATCATAGGATTCCGCCCGGCGGTCGTCCACAGGTCATTCCGGCCACGCCTGTCTGGGAGCGGGGCGAGCCGCTATACTTGCGACCTTGATGCTGCTCCAGTTTCGGGAGCCTCGCCCGTTCGCCAGCGCGACGCAGGCTGGTACAAAGCGGTGGAGAGGTCGATGAACGAGATCCCCTTGGCCCGACCGGATATCACCCAACGCGAGATCGACGCGGTGGTCGAGGTTCTCAAGACGCCGGACCTGTCGCTGGGCCCGAAGCTGAGGGAATTCGAGCAGCGCTTCGCCGAGTACTGCGGGACGCGCTATGCAGTGGCCTGTTCGAGCGGCACCGCGGCCCTGCACCTGCTGATCCGGGGCTGCGGCGTCGGCCCGGGCGACGAGGTTATCACCACGCCGTTCTCGTTCATATCCTCGGCTAACTGTGCCCTGTTCGAAGGTGCCCGCCCGGTCTTCGCCGACATCGACCCCGAGACCTGGAACATCGATCCGGCGAAGATCCCAGCCGCGGTGACCGAGCGGACGAAAGCCATCATCCCGGTGGACGTTTTCGGCCAGATCGCCGATCTGGACCCGATCCTCGAGCTGGCCCGCAGCCGCGGGATCACGGTGATCGAGGACTCCTGTGAGGCGATCGGGGGGCGCTACAAGGGCAAGCGAGCCGGCTCGATCGCCGATGCCGGGGTCTTCGGCTTCTACCCAAACAAGCAGATCACCACCGGCGAAGGCGGGATGATCGTCACCGACGACGAACGGGTGGCTAATCTGGCCCGCTCGCTCCGCAACCAGGGCCGGGATGCCGGCGGCGGGTGGTTGGCTCATCAGCGGCTGGGGTACAACTACCGCCTCAGCGACATCAACTGTGCCCTGGGCATCGTTCAACTGGCCCGGATCGACGAGATCCTCACCCGCCGAAGGCACGTGGCCGAGATGTACCTCGAGCGTCTGGCCGGTGAAACGCGACTTCGTCTGCAGCGCGTCATCGACGATGTGGAAATGAGCTGGTTCGTCTTCGTGGTCCGCCTTTCGGACGACTACTCCCCGGGCGATCGGGACCGCATCCTCACCCGGCTTGGCGACCGGGGCATCGGCTGCAGCAACTACTTTGCCCCGATCCACTTGCAGCCGTTCTACGTCGAGGAGTTGGGGTATCGGGAGGGTGATTTCCCGATCACCGAGGCCCTGGCCGCCCGTTGCATTGCCCTGCCCTTTCACACCGGCCTGACCGCCGCCGACGTGGACCGGGTCTGTAGCGAGTTGCAACGGTTGTTGTAGCGTCTAGTGCCGTTTTCGGTGACACAGTCTCGTAGCGGCCGACCGCCGAGTCGGCCGGTCCGCCGGATGGGTGGCACGGTCAAGGGCCGCGCCGAAAAGCGCCCCGTGGTGAGAGTCTACTCCGAGCGGTCCTTGGCCGTGGTTGGGCCGCGCTCTCAGTCCCCACGGCCAAGCTCGGTTCTTCGTCGGTGCAGTTCCTTCACAGCCTAACAAGTGACTCCGGTCCGGCGCC
>Ga0114922_10002029_pt1 | contig 19130 bp, 18 predicted proteins | sample AartaG_FD_100975 | JGI IMG/M metagenome (GOLD analysis project Ga0114922, IMG submission 100975) | Deep subsurface microbial communities from Aarhus Bay to uncover new lineages of life (NeLLi) - Aarhus_00045 metaG | ecosystem: Environmental > Aquatic > Marine > Oceanic > Sediment | place...
ACAACGCTTTTGCCGTAGGGCGAAGTAGGAATGCATTTAGCGCTTTGGGGCTTCCAGCAGGATGTTGACGGGGTATTCGTCTTACCTGCTGGCAGCCTAAAAAGCGAAAAACGCATCCTCCGACTAAGGAAAAATTACGGAGGGTAGTAAACAATTCAAATGATATATTCATTTTTGGTTGCGGCCAAAGGCCGCGCTGCGCTTTTTTGTGGCTTTTTTCTCTGCGGCCTCAGCGTCCTCAGCGGTGAATTAGGGCGCCTAACAAAATGATGTCAAATAGCCAAGCTAGGGCATTTTAATGCTGCGTATGACCATTTTGTTAGAGCGTATTAGTTTGGCTGCGGCTCTGCCTCGAACACCTATTCACTCGATACGACCGCTCCTCGACTATCGCTGACCGTAAGAAACCAGATAGTCGCTGCCTCCGACCACCTGCCATCCCATTTTGAGATTCGCAAAGACAATTCAGAGCTTTCTCATGCCTAAGAAAACCTCCTTGCCGAAGCCAAGATATTCTCCCTTCGGCTTTGCTCAGGACATGCTTAACCGTGAAACGGATTTGTCCAATTCACGCTGAACCAGTACGCCTGCTGGTAGCCTGGAATGCGAAAAACGTATCCTCCGATTACGGAAGAATCACGCAAGACAGTTACCAATTCAAATGATAGATTCATTTTGGTTGCGGCCTGTAGGCCGCCCCAAGCTTTTTTGTGGCTTTTTTCTCTGCGGCCTCAGCGTCCTCTGCGGTGAATTAGTTTGGCTGCGGCTGTGCCACGAACACCAATTCACTCGATACCGGTCGGGTGGCACCTTTCTCGGCCTCGTCGAGAGAGGTGCTCGAACAACCATCGCCGCGTGGAAACGCTCTTTATTCGTCATTCGAATTTCGTCATTGACTCGCCGCTGCGAAGCGCTTTGACGTAGCGGGGTTCGACATTCGGGCTTCGTCATTCGTCATTTAAATACACGCGTTCATTCTGTAGCTGAACCGGAACTTGGCAGACTTTTAATCAAACTGGTCGGCCCATTTTAAGGATATGGATCGAATTTACTTGTCAAAAGAGGAATCCGGGATGGAAAAACGTCGGTTTTTACTCCCTGGCGGCGTACAAAACCTTCTCCATAGATAAAAAAATGGAAGATCCCGCCGTGGCGAGAGGACCTTCCACTTTACACAAGCTAACGTTGCTTGTCGAATTTCGTCGCGGCTTTTGCCAAACTCCAAGTCCAGCAGGATTCCGGGCAGCATTCCTTTTGTTTCGCGACGCTCACTACCGCGGAACCCACCGTAGCGCTTCTTACGGCCTATTTTTTCTTTCTTTTCTTGGCTTTCTTCTTGGTAGCTTTTTTCTTCGTTGCTTTCTTCTTGGCTTTTTTCTTGGCTTTCTTCTTGGTAGCTTTTTTCTTCGTTGCTTTCTTCTTGGTCTTCTTCTTCGCTACTTTCTTCTTGGCCTTCTTCTTCGCTACTTTCCTTTTCGCTTTTTTCCTTTTCGCCATACTGTATCACCTCCCTTCTATGAGCAATACTACCTGCGCTATTTACATCTGTCAAAAAATTTCTTGCTTTTCAAAACCTTTTCTTGCCTAATATACTTCGATTTGCCGTTAGAATCCTTTTTCATCGTATGTTTTTTCCATATCGACATAAAAATTGCGTCCACATTACATTATTTCAAGTTACACCTTAGTATATTTGCTATTCTTATCGTTTTTCCCGGCAGGAAAAGATAAAAAAATGGTTTTTATAGTTTAAAAAGTGATTCTGTAACAGGTTAACTGATAGAAACTGAGGATTTTTCTGTTTTTTTTACTTTGCCAAGGTATGTTTAGGCAAAAATCATGCATACCAAAGGAATTTTTGATTCATTTTGGCATAGTTTTTTATTCTTTCGCACTTTATCAAACGGTTTTTGTACGTAAAATTCATGCCTGCGTTTCGATTTATTTTTGTCAAAAGTACAAATTTTTAAACGAGGGGGCACTTATTGATTAGTCCAGGGGGTACTTATTGATTAGACCAGGGGGTACTTATTGATTAGACCAGGGGGTACTTATTGATTAGACCAGGCGGAGAGAAAGATCATCAGATCGGCGTCGTTGACTCGGCCATCGCGGTTCAGATCGGTATTGTCGCACCAGTTGGTTTCCCGGCAATCGAGGCGGAGCCAATAACGGGAAAAGTGGGCGTAGTCAATCAAGTCGATATTGAAATCGGCATTGAAATCGCCCAGCGGCGAACCCGGCGCGCAAAGTTGATTCACCACGATTTCATACGGTTGGGAATTCTGTTTGGGATCGTTACTGTAGAACTGCATTACACCAATGAGATTGTGACCGTCGCATTGATTGCAATCCGCTACGACACAGATTTGCCGTCGAGAGCCTCCTTCGATGCTATAAGGTGGTTCAGGCGAAAGGGTAATCCAGTCGGGCGTGATGACGTCATTAACATCGAGGATCGCTTCTCCGTCGTTATAGAGACAGAGTAGCTGTCCGCTACAGGCAATCGCTTCGACGGCATGGGCGAGATTGATGCGGGGTTTGGTAAGCTCGACTTTGGCGTCCGCGATGGGATCGCCGGAGTCGGTGAGTATCTGCCTGAGTTCGTCGGGTGTGAGGAATTGGCCAAGAATATCTTTGGCGGCGGATTGTAAACACGCTACGGCGCCGGCGGCATAGGGACAGGCCGCGGACGTGCCGCCAAAATTCGAGATGTATCCACCGATCGTCGTGGTGTAGGCTTGATGCGCCGGCGCCAATACATCCAGGAACGCAGCGGTATTCGAATAGACCGTCACCTTATCCGCAGCGGAAGAATCATCGGCGGCCCAGTTGGTAGTGCAACTTTCGGAGGAATAGACATCCGCACAGGAACTACCATCAACGCACCAGGAAGTGTCGCCGAAGTCGGTATCATAGACGGCGCCGACCGAAATCACGTTGGAAATGCACGCCGGCCAGGCGAGCGAGTCACACCAGCCGTCATTGCCGGAGGAGGCCAGGATGGTGATGCCGGCGTCGTTTGCATTTTGGGCAGCCATCGTCATGGCAGTATCGGCGTTGTCGCAGTCGTCGAAATAACGTCCGCCGCCGAAGCTGGTGCTGATGACCATGATGGGATGATTGGGATCGTCGTGCTGATGGGTGATGCACCAATCCCAGGCGGCGACCATGTCGTCGGAGGAAGCGGAGCCGGTCGTGCCGGGGGAAATCTTCAGGGCGTATAATTTGGCCTCGTGGGCGACGCCGCCGATGTAATCACCCACCTCGGCAAGATCGCCAGCGGCGATACCAGCGCAGCTCGTACCGTGAGAGTGACCGGCAAACGGATCGGGATCGTCATCGCCGAAGTCGTATCCGCCCAATACCTTATTATTGGGGAATCCGCCGGCGCCCAGAACGCTGTGAGAGTAATCGATGCCGGTATCGACAATGGCAATGGCCATCCCCTGGCCCCGGTACTTCGTGCGGACATCCATGGCGTTCATCAGGGGAATCCCCTGACGCAGATGGGCGTGCACTTCGAGCACCGGCTCGATGGAGAGCACGCGTGGATCATCGAGTAATTTGACTAATCCTTCGACGGTGACTTCACCGGAAAAGGAATTCAGGTTGGCAAAGCGCCGGCGGGTTCTAAAATCGGATGGGGTTAGGGCACTAAGGACTTCGAGTTGTTTCGCGGCGATTTCGCTTCGAATTTCGCGCCAGGCGCGACGTTTTTTATCGGAAGTATCACCCCCAAGCTCGCGGACTCGCTTGGCGGTGCCACCCGTCGGCCCCCCAACGTGAAGTTGGGGGCTAACCGTGCGGCTGTCACCCGACCGCATGGCTAATCCTTCGGCAAGCTCAGGACAGAGGCTGCGCGTAGCCATGCCACCCGTCCGTTGGAGGTTTACGATGACGCGGGCTGTGGCTGCTTCACGATTTAGGCGGTTGAGGATTTCATCGGCCAGGATCAATTTGTGCATCGGATCGGCATTTTCATTTCCACCGGCTTCAGGTTCAAACATCGGATTTTCCTGATTGGCCGACGCAGATGAATTCGGATCGGCGCAGTCGAATTCCAAGAGGGATGGTTCGACGCGGAGATTCGGGTCCGATATGGGATAGACCGAACCATCGGCCCGGTGCTTCTGCCAAACGGGAAACGTTGTCAGCCAACCAATACAAACGCAGGAGAGATAATATAGGATTGCTCTATTGTTCATGTAATATCTTTAGGCATTGACGCGTCGAAACTTCTACTCACAACTCACCTGGCAATTATTAAATATCGGTAATTGCCCAGTGCGAATTCACCACTTTCACCGGTTGGGCGGCAGCCTTCCTGTGGATTTGGCGTAGGGGAGATTCCCCCCTGTTAGCACAGGGGGCTTTTGGGGCGAATCGGTTCACGCGATTCATTTGCCAGCCCTAAGCTCGTCTGCCACAGGCGGAGATGTCGTTTCCATCTGCATCCGGAATTATCCCCCGCCTGGCGGCGGGGGGGAAGATGGTATGCACAGCATACCCTGCGCGGTGGCGCTCAGGATGACATTTGGCGGTTGACACCGGGATCTTATTCAGCTAGCGTAGTCTGGATAAAAAGTTGGGCGGGATGTGGATACCCGCTTCGTAGCATCAGCGAAACAGAGTTCGCTATTTGCCAGGATTTTGAACCATCCCCAAGTTGTAGTTGGCGGCGACGCGCGAGTCTGGATTTGAGAGATGACGTCAGGCACAGGAAATAATATTCATCCGAATAGAAGTCAATTACTGACGATTACCGTTGTACTCGGTCTGTCGATGAGTCTGTTGGTTTTGTCATTTTCATTTCAAGGGTCGCGCGGGATCTGGCAGCCTGACGAGGGTTATTATGCGGGAACGGCGGTAACGATGTTGGCCAAAGATAGTTTTTTCATTCCTTATCTTGGAGAACATGAGATATTTCTTGATAAGCCTCCCATGATTTACTGGGGGATCATCATGGGTCTTAAAACGTTTGGCCATAATGAATTCGCAGTACGATTTTTCCATGGATTGTGCTTTGTTCTAACCAGCCTAGCCGTCGGCTCGCTAAGTTATTCCCTGTTCAAGGACAGAAAGGGAGCCATAATATCATCGCTGATTTATGCCACGATGGTCGTCCCCTTTCTAGCCGCCAATTTTGTCACACCCGATACGATTTTAACACTCTGGACCACTCTTTCCGCGATATGTTTCTTTCATAGTTTTACTTCCGAGGGGAAGCGGCGAATTCTCTGGCAAATGTTACTCTGCGGGTGTGTAGGATTGGGATTTCTTGCCAAAGGTCCGGCAATATTAATCCCGTGCGGCGGGATGTTTGTTTTTCTGATAGTGAAAAAAGACCTACGACGGTATTTTCTTACCCCCTGGTCGATCGTGGGCATTTTGATTTTTACCGTGCTCGGTTTAGGCTGGTATATCTGGATCGGCTTGAAGATTCCCGGATCGTTGAGCTATTTTATGGATAACCAGATTTGGGGACGGCTGTTTACGGAAAAATATCATCGTAATCCCGGTCTGAGCGGGGCTTTGATCTACGCGCCGGTATTGCTTTTCGGGTCGCTGCCGTGGTCGATCATCTGGCTGAAAAAGAAAGGTTTTCTTCGCAGTACATTATTCAGCAAGAATTGGTGGAGAAGCCTTCCCGGAGAATCCCGCGTCTTATTTTTGTTATGCTATTTTTTTGTCCCTCTTTTGATCCTATGTCTGGCAAGTTCCAAACTCGGCTTCTATGCCCTTCCGATTTTTGTTCCCCTGGCAATCGCTACGGCTACGCTTTGGGCAAGAAAAATTTCTACGATTAAGCATACGTCATTTTCCGATTTTCTTGCAAGTCGCGCTCGTCCCCTTTGGCTCATCGCGGGTTGGATTTTTCTGCTGTTATTTTCCAAATTAGCCCTAACTTATTACCCAACACACTACAACATAAAGGATCTGTGGGCGGAAGTGAATCCACACATACCCGCCGGTGAATATGAGTTATGTACCGTAGATGAACGCGCCGACGGTTTGTTATTTTACGGCGTAAAGCGGGTAGAACATTTGACGAATAAATCTCATCCCTATCCCGCATTTACGGAAACGGAAACCGTTCTGGAAGAGATCCGGGAATTGCTCGATGACAAGGAAAACGCCGCTTTCCTTGTCATCGGGGACAACCATGTCGCGAAAGTCCTTGCCGTACTCAAGAACTCCGGTATTGAATGTCGCGTCGTCCACCTACGCCATCAACGAGCCTTATTATTCCCCTGCTTAGCCGGGAAAAGTGTCTCGGGTATCAGGAGGTATCAATTATGACGGCTACCAATTCCAAACGACATTTACAGCGGTTCTTCAATCGCTGTGCAATCCTTGTATCTTTAGTTGCATTGATTGTATTAACAATCGTCGTAGTGGTCGGCATACGTGTGCAAACGGCGAGATTCCCCGCTTTTCTCGGCAATCGTACCGAAAATATCCGCCATATAAAAACAACAACAGATCCTAATGAGTTTACGTTTGCGGTCGTTGGCGATGTAAAATGCGGAACGGCAACCTTTGAGGAAATGCTCGATATTTTACGCGGGGATAAACCGGCTTTTATTTCGGTGCTCGGAGATTTTGTGGATCATGCGGAATTTGCCAGCCATAAACTTTTTGCTTTCGAAATGAGCGAGCACACTCAAAATTTCCCGATGTTATTGGTTCCCGGAAATCATGATATTGCAACCAACGGTCCATTTCGTATAGAAGATTTTGAGAACACGTATGGCCCGGCTCAATTCAGTTTTTCCTTAGGCAATTGCCTGTTTGTGTTTCTAGACGTTATTTCCGTCAACGGCCGAACCGGACAATATCTGGAATTCCTAGATGAGGCGCTTTCTCGCCCAACGGAAAAGCGAGATAAGACCTTTGTATTTATGCATATTCCTCCTTCGGAATTAAATTCTTCCCTGCAATGCAGAGAACTTCCTCATAGTGAGAAGTTCTTACGCCTGGCCCAAAAACATCGTGTTACGTATGTTTTTGCCGGCGATCATCATGGTTATGTAAAAACCGAACGAGAAGGAACCACCTTTATCGTCACCGGGGGCGGGGGCGCGAAGCTGCGTGGCCACCATGGAAGGTTTCATCATCTGGTAAGAATGTCCGTGAAACACGACATGGTGACGGAGACGGTAATTATAGCGAAGAAACAACAGGAAACCACAGAACTAATCGAACGCAATATAGCGGTGTATCTCTGGCCGCTACTCACGTATAATTACGTGTCTATAGCCGTAACATTCGTTATTTTGGGATTGGTAATCTGGTCATTGCTATTTTCACTTCGCCAAAGAAAACGACTAGTGAAAAAAATTGTGTTGTAGAAATTACGTATACCCAAACCGATTGAAAATGCCCGGTTCACACGATCGTAATCCTGCTGTTTATACCACAGATTGATGCGGATTGGCGGAGAAATCGGCTAGGTGACTCTAGGCTTTCGCGACGGACAGGAACACCTACTGGTTGGCAGGATTTACCAGATGAATTATTTACGTTGCCAACAAATAAAAATCATCATCACGGTATTATGTTTGTTAAGCCCAATGCCCAATCCTCTCATATCGAATACCCCCTGTATCCCGACTTGCCAAGATTAGTAATTACTTCTGATTGTCAGTCTGCCTATCAAAGGAGAACGTATGATTCTTCTCCGCTTAGATCTGGTGTAACTTCACCTATCCCAAGACTATCATCTACATCTGATTGTTGTCTAGCCTATCTGTCACCTGGGGGGATGTATCAGGTTATTGGCAAGGTACCTTGTGCCTTAAAACGTATAAACAACCGTCAGGGCGAGTGGTCTTAGGGGTGGATTCATCTTTACAGCCGGGCAATAGGAACAGAGACAAAGTAAAGACGAGCGTAATGGGATATGAGCATAGGAATGCATCGAGAGGCAGTTCGAAGATTCCTGCGCTCGGGATAAATCCCCCGGAATAAGCTACGCGGAAGTACACCAGACGAATTGACGCTAAACGACAATGCGGATTATCGAATGTTGCCCTCAAAATTGCCCTCAAAATGCGTATCAAAATAGTAAAAAATCGTGTTGGAATAGTAAAGAAACAAGAGATTCTAAATCTTTGCTATTGCTGGTATTAAGTTGTAAATACAGTCTTTTAATGACCTTGCAAAAAGAGGGTAAAGAGAATCCCGCCCTCTCCGGTTCCCTTGATACTGAGAAGTCATAACTAATTGATATTTTTGGATTTATCATTTTTTTCTCATTCGGGGATCCTCGTTTTTGGGAGTATTTGTGGAAGTTATGTAAAAGGAGGATTCTCCGATACCAGAATCAAAGGGGACCAGGCGGGGTCGGCCTTGGCATCGTGTTTTTCGTAGGCGTTTTGATGTTCACTTTCGTTACGGCCTGTCAATTTGCAGATGGCGTTGAGCGTATGTGATGATTTTGTAGGCGAGTCGGGCGGCAGTGAATTCGGTGATATGGTTGGGGGGGATGGGCATGACCTCGACGATATCGGCGCCGACGATCTGTTTGTGGCGACCGACGGCTTCGAGAAGTGCCAGGCACTGCCGATACGTCAGTCCGCCGGGATCGGGCGTTCCCGTACCGGGGGCGACGGAGAGGTCCAGGGCGTCGATGTCGAACGTGATATACACCTGTTCAGATAAGAATTCGAGGATTCGCTCCGTAACGTCGGTACGAGAATCGGTGACGGATTCCGGGGGGAAGTAGGGGATGTTGTGCTTTTGCAGGAACTCAAACTCTTCGAGGCAGTAGATACGAATCCCAACGGAAGCGAACGGGACCTTCATGTCGAAAATACGATGCATGACGCAGGCGTGATTATACTTTGAATTTTGATATGTATCGCGGAGGTCGGCGTGCGCATCGAAGTGGAGGACCGAGAGTTTCGGGTAGTGTTTTCGGGCGGCCTGGACCAAAGGAGCGGCGATGGAATGTTCGCCGCCGAGACTGAGGGGGAATTTACCCTCGGAGAATACTGCAAGGGCCGTATCGTGGATTTTTAACAACGCGGTATCGGCATCTTCCGTACCGAAGAGAAAATGAGGGTGGGTGTGAATGCCGATATGGTGAAATTCGCTTTGTAATTGTTCGTCGAACTTTTCCAGGTGGGCCGAGGCTTCAATAATGGCATCAGGCCCTCGAGCGCATCCCTGTTTGTAGGTGGTGGTTTGCTCGTACGGAATGGGCAGGATGACGAAGCGGGCGCGATCGCGTCGGGCCAGTTCCGGTTCGAGATCGAGAAAGGCATTTTCAGGCCATTGTCGCATGGTAAGTTACTTTACAAAATAAATTCACAGTTGCCGGCGCCCTGGCTACACATGCCCGCGTCTGTGTGGGCATGGCGCCCTGCTCCTTTACCCGGTTGCTTGCGCTTCCGGCTCATTGGCGATGTCAATAGAGTTATCTTTCCGGTATAAAGACAGCGGCGGCGAGGACGGTGGTCCACTCGCCTTCGATTTTGGCGTCGGCAACCTTCACTTCGGCGCGGGTTTTTACGATTTTTCCGCTCATGCGATAAATTTCTTTTCGTTCGTCGTAGTCTTTTTCGGGATCGAACTCGATACCGAGAGTAGTCGCGAGCATAGTGGCGGCCATGTCTTCCACGAGAGTGCCGACTTCCGCTTTGGTTTTGCCATGGCCGTGGTGTTCGGAGATATAGCCATAGTTGTCGCCTTGTGCCGGTACTGCCAGGCCCACGCCGGCGCAGCAACGTCGGCCCGGTTCACAGGTCTCCGAACGCGCCATGACGCAATAAGTGATTTCGCCCGGCCGCAGTTTATGAATGCCTCTGCTGCGGGGAATAATCTTACAGCCGGCGGGGAAGATACTGCTCACACTGACCAGATTGCAAATCGCGATGCCCGCGTCGCGCAAAGCGGCTTCAAATGACTGCAATTTCAGTTTATGTCTTCCCATCCCGTGGGTAAAAAATATTTCTTTGGGGATCATCGGATTACATTCTTTCCTTTCCTGCTTCATGGGCGTCTTACAAACCGTTTTCAGAGATACCCGAGTATCCATCATTATGAAGGTTATAGACTACCATGGTTTTCTGTCCCCTCTCTTGCGGTCGGGGCTTGGAAACATAATCCCCTCTCTTGCGGTCGGGGCTTGGAAACGTAGGTTACCACATATTATTCCACTGTTGGAGCAATTTTCGTAGTGCTTTCCCTCGGTGGGAAATTTCGTTTTTTTCTTTCGGCGTCATCTGGGCGACGGTTTTTTGTTTTTCGGGGACATAAAAGATCGGGTCATAGCCAAACCCGTTGCTGCCTTGCGGCTGGTCGAGGATGATTCCTTCAAGGCGTCCCTGGACCTCTACAATCACTTCGTGCGGATTGTGCAGGCAGAGGCAGCAACAAAATCGGGCCTGGCGGTTTTCCGGGGGGACGTTGACCAATAGGCATAGCAGCTTTTGATTGTTGGCGTGGTCCTGCTCTGCGCGGTCGGTCGAATCGAGTGAGGCAAACCGAGCGGAATACACACCCGGCGCTTCCTGGAGAGCCGCAACCTGGAGGCCGGAATCATCAGCGAGGACCCAATGGTTCAACGCTTGGCTGTAGTAGCGTGCTTTTTGGCGGGCGTTGTCGGCAAAGGTAGCACCGTCTTCGGGCGCGGGGGGGACATCGGCAAACTCATCCAAACCGCGAACGGTTACCTCCCGGGGCGTGAGCATAGAGCGCAATTCCGCCAGTTTTCCCTTGTTGGTCGTTGCGATTACAATTTCCATATCGGTTGTCATAGGTCGGAAATATTACGGTTGGGATGTTTTCGTCGATTTGGCTCGATGCCCTCAATATCCTGCTTCGAGTGCTAATTTTGCCACCTCGATAAATTTCGGTTTCCGGGGGGTTTTAAACCGCTTACCGTTTCTATCATACCCGATGTCCGTAATTCGTTGGCCGTTTTCATGGTATTGGTATTTTTTAAAGAGGGTATTGGCCAGCGGATCGAGCGAAGAAACTATTTTCCCGTTGACTTCCATCCGTCGAAAAACAGTGGGGGCCAGACATTCCACGTACACCCAGGAGGCCTGCGGACCGTGCAGGTAATATGCCTGTTTGCCTTCGGCGCGGAGATTTTTGACCGCTTCCACAGTATCGGCTTTACGATTGAAATAGTTTTTATCGGGCACGTTAAAAAAGACTGCCATTTCCAGGGTATAAGCACATCCGCTATTGAAAATATGCCAATCCTCCGGGGCCGGCGGATCGGGCAGGGGGATTTCCTTTAGATAACAAAACTGTAGATTTTGCGGTCCCAGCCCCAGTTGAGGGTAGAGTTTTCGCGTCCGCAGGAGTTCTTTTTGGGCATCTTTATGTTTTTGGAAATGCCCATAGTTTACCGAGAGTCTTGGTTGATCGTACTCGAACCAGACATCGTCGCTGTTTAGCACCTGTTTGGCCCGCACCTGAAGCCATTGGGCTTTCTGCTCCCGGTCGTAGTCGATGTATTGTGCCAGGACGATGGTGAATCGCCCCTTATTCGTCGCGGCTGATGGATTCACACCGACGGGACCGGCCCGGTCATATCCACCGCCGCCGGTACAGCCGGAGAGGATAAATAACACGGCGGCAAGTGTGCTAATGAAGGCGGTTAATGTTATGATCTTCATGGTATTTCTCATATCCAAGCCGCACACGAGAATTAGAGTCTAGGGTCTAGGGTTCCGGGTTCCGGGTACAGGATTTTGAGTTCTTTTATTCGTCATTCGTCATTGCAATCGACCCCCCGCCTAGCGGCGGGGGCTGGTAAACGGTCGGGGCCTGGAAACATCCGTTTTCAGGCAGTTTTTTTGTTGTTCGATAATCTGTTTGATGCCTCGATGGGCCAGGCGGAGCAGTTTGTCCAATTGCTCCTGGGAAAAGGTTCTCTGTTCGCCGCAGCCCTGGACCTCGATAAATTCTCCCTTGTCGGTCATGGCGATATTCATATCGACGTCGGCCCGGCTGTCCAGTTCGTAATCGAGGTCCAAAACAGGTTTTCCCTTGACGATGCCGACGCTAACGGCGGCGACGGAGGCGGTAAGGGGATTTTCCTGGAGCCACCCTTCTTTGAGTCCGTATCGAACGGCATCGACCAGTGCGACGAAACAACCGTTGATGGCTGCGGTTCGGGTTCCGCCGTCAGCCTGGAGAACGTCGCAATCGAGATAGATCGTGTTGGGACCTAATTTTTCAAAGTCCACGACGGCCCGCAGGACGCGGCCGATCAATCGTTGGATTTCGGTTCCTCTACCGTCGGTATGGCCGATGCGACTGCGGCTTCGGCGCGGGTACGTCGAGGCCGGCAACATACTGTATTCCGCGGTGACCCAGCCGAGTCCGCTTTCCTGCCGCCAGCGGGGTACTTCCGGAACGAAACTGGCGGTACACAATACCCGCGTCCGGCCCATTTCGATCAACGCCGATCCGGAAGCGGAATCAATAAAGTTCCGCGTAATTCGTATCGGCCTTAACTCATTCGCACGACGTTTTTGTGTTTTCTTTGCCATAAATCCTTTGAATCAATCCCCCGCCTAGCGGCGGGGGCTTTTTGTCTCATCCAAATAAGCAGAAAAGGTGGGCATTGCCCACCCTACCTGATTTCTATCAGGTACTTTAGCAAAGCCCGTTGAAAGTGGAGTCGGTTTTCCGCTTGCTGAAAAATAATGCTGTTCGGCGATTCGATGACGTCGTCGGCGATTTCCAGGCCTCGATAGGCGGGCAGGCAGTGCATCACTTTTGTATCCCGGCCGGTCGCTTGCAGGAGAGCCCGATTCACTTGAAAGCCTTGAAAATCCCGGATGCGTTTTTGTTTTTGGTCTTCCTGGCCCATACTGGTCCAGGTATCGGTATAGATTACATCGGCCTTTTGCACCGCTTCGCGGGGATCGGTTAGACAAGTGACGGTTCCCGGTCCCTGGTCCTGTAATTTATCCCTGAGATTGCCATTGAGTTCATAGCCTTTGGGCGAAGCGGTGACAAAATTGAGACCCAGTTTTTTACAGGCAAATGCGAGGGAGCGTGCGACGTTGTTTCCGTCACCGATGTAGGCCAGTTTGACACCTTCGAGTTTGTCGAAGAGTTCCCGGATGGTCAGCAGGTCCGCCATCGCCTGGCAGGGATGGGCCCGGTCCGTCAGGGCATTAATCACCGGGACCGCAGCGTATTGGGCCAGTTCCAACACGGATTCATGCAGGAATGTCCGGGCGACGATGACGTCCACATACCCGTTCAGTACGCGCGTCAGGTCGCTGATGGGCTCGCGTTTGCCGAGTCCGCCGAAGTCCTCGGTGCGCAGGTAGATCGCCGCGCCGCCCAGTTGTGCCATGCCGACCTGGAAGCTGATGCGCGTCCGGCTGCTGGGCTTTTCGAACACCATGGCCATCGTTTTACCGGCCAGACAGGTATCCCGACCGCCGCTGCGATACAGTTCTTTCAGCTCCGCCGACATGGTCAGCAGAAGCTGCAGTTGGTCAATCGAATAATCCTCTATCTGAATAAAATGCTTTGCCATGTTAAATCAGTCCACAGTCCACAGTAAGAAATTTATCCGCAGTGAGTAGGGCGGCCACGTGGGGCCGCCCCTACGTGGCCCTTCGTTCCTCAAATACTTCGTCCATGATGGTGACGGCCTGGTCGATACGATCCGCCGTGACATTCATCGCCGGCATAAACCTCAGTACGGTCTCATGGGTGCAGTTGATGCGGAGACCTTTTTCCCAGCAGCGATTCATGATCTCCATGCCGGGTTCGGCCAGTTGAATGCCCAGCATCAGGCCCACCCCGCGAATCTCTTCGATGCAGGAGAATTTAGTTTTCAACTCTTCGAGTTTGGTTCGGGTATATTCACTCATCTGGTGAACGTTTTGTAGCAGGTGTTCTTCTTCGATGGCTTCGATGGTGGCGATAATCGCCGCACACGCCAGCGGATTGCCGCCAAAGGTGGAAGCGTGGGTGCCGGGAACGAGCGAGTCGGCCACTTCCCGGCGTGCCATAATGGCGCCGACGGCGACGCCGCCTCCCAGCGCTTTGGCCATCGTCATAATATCCGGTTCCACGCCGCTATGCTGATAACCGAACCATTTTCCGGTCCGTCCCATACCGCACTGCACTTCGTCCCAGATCGCCATCGCACCGTGTTGATCGCACAGGTTCCGAATTGTTTGCAGGAATTCGGCGTCGGCCACCTGAATGCCGCCTTCGCCCTGAATGGGTTCGACGATGACGGCCGCCACCTCGTCATCGAACGCCTGTTCCAGGGCGGCGCTATCGTTAAACGGCACATACATAAATCCAGGCAGCAGCGGTAGAAATCCCTGATGATATTTCGGTTGAGCCGTCGCGGTAACCGCGCCTAAGGTTCGGCCGTGGAAACTGCCTTCGGTGGAGATAATTTTGTATTTGCCTTTTTCGGTGTGGCATCGTGCCAGTTTCAAGGCGGCCTCGACCGCCTCGGCGCCGCTATTGCAGAAAAAGCACTTTCCGCCGAAGGCGCGTTCGCTAAGCAGTTGCGCGGCCCGTCCCTGCGGCTCGGTATAAAAGGTATTGTCCATGTGGATCAGTTGGCCTGCCTGGGTTCGTATGGCCTCGACTACTTTGGGATGGCAGTGCCCGATCGCACTGGTCGCCCAGCCGGGAAACATATCCAGGTATTCCTTCCCGTCGGCGTCCCAGATTGTGCTGCCCGCACCGCGGACGATGACCTGCCTGAGACGGTTATAGTTGCCGATCACGTATTGATCAAACAAAGCTAATGTTTCTTGTGTGTTCATTATTATTTTCTCAACCGTAATACGTTTATCATTAGTATCCAGGGCGACCACATGGGGTCGCCCCTACCCTATTTACCCATCTACAATTAACGTTCCGATGCCCTTTTCGGTGTAAATCTCCAGCAACAGCGAGTGGGCATAGCCGCCGTTGATAATATGCGTCCGCCCCACGCCAGCCTGCAGCGCTTTCAAACAGGCATTGACTTTGGGCAGCATCCCGCCGCTGATCGTACCGTCATTTTTATATTGCTCGACCTGTTGGGCATTGAGGCGGGATATATGCGATTGCTGATTCTCCAGATCGCCGAAAATCCCATGCGTATCGCTCATCATAACCAGTTTGTCGGCTTTGAGTTCGGCAGCGACCGTGCCGGCGACGATGTCGGCATTGACGTTCAGTTTTTGTCCGCTGCGGTCGATGGCGAGGGGGGCAATCACCGGAATCGTACCCGCCTGGCATAAGATGCGGAGCAGGTGTGTGTTCACGCCGGTAATTTCTCCCACCAGGCCGATATCCACCTGGCGACCTTGGGGTCCCGCCAGCCGCGTCTGCTGACCGAACAGTACGCAACTGCTCAGCGAATGCAGACCCATGGCGTGGACGCCGAGATCATTAATCGTATCGACGATCGGTGTATTGATCTCGTTGACCAGCACGTGCTCGGCGATCGTCAGGGTGCGTTCGTCGGTATAGCGCTGCCCCTGGATAAATTCAGGCTCGATGCCGGCCTTTTGCATGGCGGCGGTGATATGCTTGCCGCCGCCGTGCACCAGGATCGGCTGCATCCCAACCGTCGCCATGAACACCACGTCCGTCAGCAGGTCCCGCTGGCAGGGGTCCTGCTCGATCAGCGAGCCGCCCAGCTTGACCACCACGATTTTGTCGCGGAACTGTCGGATATAGCCTAAAGCTTCGATCAACGCCTTTGCTTTGTCGATTGCTTCTTTCAATTTTGTTCTCCTACAAACGGAAAACCCCATATATTAGAATGTTCCCTCTGCGGGTCAAGGGAATTATTGGCCTGCTCCTGAACCATAACCACCGGCTCCCTGTCCCTGTTAATTTGCGTATGCCGGGCGTAAGGACGAAAAAAATGGTTTCAAAGCACGCCTAAAGAGTGTATAATAAAAGTATCCTTGAGGTTTGGAAGGTGCATCGAGATAGATAGTTAGAATGGCTCGTGAAAAAGAGAGAACGAAAATGGGTATATTAGACCAATTTAAAAAAGTAGTGCCGGAAGGGGAAAATTCAGAATATGGCGTCATGTTGTTCGCCAATTTCGCCAATGAAGTGATGCTGGCCAGTGCCCACCTGGAAGACCTCTGCTTCGAAAAAGAGAGTGATATCCAAATCAAGTGTAATGTGATGCGCTACAAGAGATACAAGAATGTCAACCTGGAAGAACTGGCGGTATGGATTAAAAAATACTTGGAAGAAAATAATAAAGAATAATAATAATCCAATTCCTCATTCATTTTTTTCCAAAACCTTCAATAATTCGATCGCCGCGGCATCGACGCCGGATTGCGTATTACTTAACATCACGACGCCGATTTTCTTTTCCTTGATAAAGCCGAGAAATGTTCGATATCCACCCGTGCCGCCGTTATGCCAGTGAATCGGCTTATCGATATCCTCAAATTGAAAGATGTGACAGCCCAAACCCATACGCAATATATCATCCTTTTTGAATCGTTCCTGGTGAGCCAGATCAAAGGCGCCCTTAAGATTCGTTTTCGTTATGCCCATATTGGCCGACATGAATTTCAATAGATCGTTTACAGTAGAGCGAATCGCCCCGGCGCCTGCCAAGGTGGGAATATCCCAGTTGCGGTCCGGTAGATAGATACGCAGCTTCCAGAACCCATGCGTCGTGTAGGGCGGCGCCAGTCGTTGTTGTAATTCGGGTGATAAGGTAATTCGCGTACTGTCCATCCCCAGCGGCTTACAGATTTGATCGATTAACAACTGTTCGTATTCCTTGCCGTTTTTTCGCGCCAGCACGTATCCCAGCAGTCCCACGGCTAAATTGGAATATTCGTAGGTTTCTCCCGGCTTGCGACGTAGCTTGTGATTCGATAGAAAATCGTACAGATTCTCTACCGTGTAATCCGCGTAGGGATTGGTCCAGTCTTTCGGAGCAAAGTTTGTCGGCAAACGTGGCAGACCCGAAACGTGCGTCGCTAAATCTTGCAGCGTTATCTTACGCTTCTCATAGTCAGGTACGGTAACGGTTAACGGGAGGTATTTCTCCACCGGGTCGTCCAGTTTAACTTTTCCTTCCAGAACCATCTGTGCCAGCAGCGTCCCCGTGAACACCTTGGATATCGAACCGATCTCATAGACCGTATCCCCATTCGGCTTACGATCCATGCCGTAGGTGACCTTACCGTATCCCAGCGCCAGTTGCTGATCCCCCGCCATCACTCCCACCGCTACCCCGATATTCGTATTGCCTTCCACCAGCGGCCCCACTATTTTGTCGATTTTACTTTTGAGGTCCCCGGTATTGGCCGTGTTTTCCACTGCGGTGCAGACTGAAACCAGAATCAGGAATATCGGCACAATACTATAGATATTACTTTTCGTCGGTTTTCGGTTCGGCGGTTTCAATTTCTTTGTTTTCCTTTTCTTTGGCAGAGGAGTTTGGATTTTCTTTCGAGGGTGTTTCCGGGATTAGGTTTTGCGGTTTTTCCGGGGTTGCGGGAACACGTTTCTCCGGGCTTTGTTTTTCCTCCGCCGGGGCCAGTTGATATTGGGGGCGAGTTGATTTTTCGTAGCCGCCGAGGCCGATGGTGGGTTTGAGTTCGGAGCGGATGGCGTCGATACATTTGTGAATGATATTCCGGGCGGTGAAGGGATAGAGATTTTCGTCGGGCAGGTTCGAGCGGGGGACGCCGACGAAGCGTTCGGCGGCGACGAGTTCGCCTTTACTCATGTCGATGACCAGGATCATGACGGCGAGGTTGCGTGCGCCGGCCTTGCGGGGAGAAATGGGATAGATTGTATCCGGATTCGGTGCGTCGGGCGGGATAGGCGGTGTGGGCTGTTGGGGTACTTCTTTGAGAGTTTGCCAACCGGCGTAGGGTTTGGTCGAGGTTGCTGCGACGGCGGCGTCAAAGGTGCCGATACTGCGTTTGCCTTCCTGATTGCGAGCCTCGACGCGGATGCGATCACCCGGTTCGCCCTGGATTTCGGCGCGGAAGCTGCCGTCGGCCATTTTTTGGACCAGTACCTTGCCGTTGGTGCTCAGGTTGCGAACGACCAGTGACGTTAATTCGCTGGTGGTTTCGATCGCACCGGGTTCGCCCTGGACGAAAATCAGGCCCAGCTCGTTGGCGGCGGAGACGGTGATTTTGTCTTTGTGTACTTTGACCAGGGCCTGACCGAAGGTGGGACATGCGATTATCATTACCCAGTAACAAATCCAAGATATCCTGATTTCGTTTCGATACTTGACTGGCGTTTTCATGGTATTTCCCCTGTGTGTATGAGTTGTTCTTTCATCTCGGGCGATATGTTTTCCATGCGTATGTTTCGTTCCCGTTCGGCGAGTGCGTAGGCCAGATGAATGCGGATGGGATCGTAGTCGGCCAGGAGGGGCCAGACGCGATCGGCCCATTCGACCACGATGACGCCGTCGGTTTCGCAGAGTTCATCGAACCCCAAAGCCTCCAACTGCCGGGCATCTTCCAGGCGATAGGCATCGACATGAAATAAGGTCAGCCGACCCGGATATTCCTGGATGAGGGTAAAGGTGGGACTAGTGACACGCTCGTTCATATCCCCGTCATTTATTGAAGAATCGAATTCTCCTGTCGCAAGCCCCTGCGCAATCCCCTTAATCAGATGGGTTTTACCGGTACCGAGTTCACCGATCAGGGCGATGACTTCGCCGCCTTTGACGTTTTTTCCAATCAACTCACCCAGTTTGATTGTTTCTCCGACGCCTTTGCTATTAAAATTTAATTTTGAATTATTCATGGTATATTTGTTATTTTGCATTTACTGAAAGTGTTCCCAACCCTTCGGGGTTACGGGATTGGGGTTTCCTTCGGCGTCCCGTAACAATATTTTCGCTTCGTCTTTCAGGGTAACGATTTGGCCGATACAAGTCAACTTCAGATTTGATTTTTTCGGCCACTGCGTTAGTAGTATTTTCGCATCATCGGGGCTGACGCAAAATAACAATTCGAAATCTTCGCCGTTGGTTAAGGCAGATTGTATGGGATCGGTGGTTTGTCGGGCGGGCGGGCTGATGGGGATATCGTTTTGATTGATAATAGCGCCGACGTTACTTTCAGTGCAGATGTGATTGAGGTCCTGGGCCAGGCCGTCGCTGATGTCGA
>Ga0114922_10002030_pt1 | contig 19127 bp, 16 predicted proteins | sample AartaG_FD_100975 | JGI IMG/M metagenome (GOLD analysis project Ga0114922, IMG submission 100975) | Deep subsurface microbial communities from Aarhus Bay to uncover new lineages of life (NeLLi) - Aarhus_00045 metaG | ecosystem: Environmental > Aquatic > Marine > Oceanic > Sediment | place...
CCCGCATCGCGGGCATAGTAAAAGCGGCAATGCCGCTGGCGCCGCCATGGTGCTCGGATCGCACTCCTGCGTTGCCCTATCCCCCATGACGGTAACAGGATTATACTCATACATGCCGGAGGCTTAAAGCGTTAAACTCAAAAGGTTTACGAAACAAAACCTTGTCTTGGTTGCCAACTTTTTGGGAGAAGAACCAAAAATAATATTGTGCACAGATTCTTGTGAGGAACCTTTTCGATTTTACTTAGAATTGCATGTCTCAAAACGCCTGGAAACTGACCCCGACGGGATTCGAACCCGTGTTGCAGGGATGAAAACCCTGTGTCCTGGACCTGACTAGACGACGGGGCCATAAACAAGTGATTAGATCGGTTTCTTAAGGGCTTGTCAAATAAAAATTTCAGAAATTTTCTCTTTACGAGCCCGTTTGCGGGGCAGGATCAGGGCTTTGGCTGTTACGGTCGGCCGACGCCACCACGACTCGATTTCGTCCGGAATTTTTGGCCTCGTACATAGCCATATCGGCTGCAAACAGTAATTGATCGTGACCCTGGGTATCCTGCAGTTGGGCCACTCCGAAACTTGCCGTGATCGGCTCGGGAAAATCGCCCACCGGCACCTCCTCGATAAAACGCCGCAGACGCTCGGCAAGTTGGGCGGCGGCGATATGATCGTTACCCGGCGCAATAATCAGAAATTCTTCCCCGCCCCAACGTCCCACAACATCCGGTTGACGCAGATTACACATCAGGATCGAAGCAATTTTCGCCAGTACTTTATCGCCGGCATCGTGCCCGTAACAATCATTCACCCGTTTGAACCGATCGATATCGACCATGACCACGGACAAGGGCTGTTGATACCTCCGAGACCGTTCGACTTCGGCTTTAATGACTTCACTAATCGCGGTCCGATTGAACAGCCCAGTGAGTTGGTCCTTTCGAGATAGCTTCAGGAGCTGTTTATGGGCGTCTTCCAAGGCAACGTGTGCGGAGACGTCGCGGAAAATTTCCGTCGCTCCGATAATGTCTCCCTGGTCATTTCGAATCGCCGAGATGTGAGATTCAATCGGAATGCGCTGTCCGTTTTTTCGTTGCAGGTATCCTTTCCAGGTACCCGGCATTCCCGTCTCCAGGACAAATTCGATGCCGTGTCGCTGTGGGATATCCGGCGCCAACTCATCCTGCTGATTGGCAAACGGCGTCTGACGCCAATGCTGACTGATCATCTCTTCCGCGGCATAGCCGGTGATCCGGGTACAACTGTCGTTCCAGTAGGTAATGATTCCACGCTGATCAACGGTATAGACCGCATCAAACAGGCAATCTAAAAGAATTTTATAAAATTCAGCGGATAATATGTTCGCCTGACTTTGATTCATTATCGCCCCTTTATCGATGTCCGATAATACTATCTCCCAAACCATGCCTCTCCATTATCCTATCGGTCTTTAAAACAGGTCCGATTAGAAGACAAACATCGGTAATGCCTGCTTATGGATAGATTCAATAGCTATTCTATTGGTATAATTGTATTCTACGATATATTTTCGGCAGAAGCTATTTGACCCAGCGAGTCGGATCCGTTTCCGGGCTCTGCGGCGCTGATTCATCCGTTACCAGCCGATCCCGTTTGAATAAATAGCCCAAAATACGCCTTCGCAGTTTGGTGAGCGGCCGGGCGCCGGCTCGATGAAAGGCGATCCAACCACTGGTCCGCCGAGAATTCTTTAGCTGCTCCTCATCCATTAAATCACAACGCAGCCTGCGCTTGTGCTTTAGGAAATGGCGCCTATCTTCCCGCTGCAGTACCTCCAATATAACACGTGCCAATCGACTGAACCCCAGCAAACGTTGCGGCATATGCCAGGAGATTTGAAAATCAATCATCCAGGGACGGCCGTTAGTCGCCAGAAGGATATTTCCCCTTTTGTTCATATCCACATACGCCACCCGGCGCTGATGGATTTGCTTTATGAGTTCCTCCAAACGATCGAAGAACTCATCGGGAATTTCCGGTCGTTGGTCCAATGACACTCCGGGAATATATTTATATACCAATCCCCATTTTCCATACCTGCCCAGCAATCTGGGAACACCGGCGACGGGCTGTAAAGAGCGCAAAATCGAGATTTCGTGCTCGATCAAAGCGTGCCCCAGCCAACCAAACGGTATTCCGAGAAAATCCGCCCGTCGCCCTAGCTTTAAAACGATCTGCCTGGCGTGGTTCTTGTCCTGAGATTGCTTATCGGACCTCTCGAATAACAAAGTAGCAGCAAAAAAATCATGCTTAAATACCCGGACAAAGCTATAGCCCGTCTGGTTTATGATAAGATGCTGCGGCAGATCATAACGTCCCCACGCTTTCAATTGATAGCCAATGCCTGATTTCATAGTATTTACATTTTTACAGAAAAATCCCTCCACTGCAAATCACCGTTTTTAATTCCTATCACCAAATTGGAGTCGAAACATTTCACGCCTGCCGAAAACATCTTGCTGTTTTTATGAAACATCATGCCCGGTACTGCCGTAACCAATTGTAATTAAATATGTTATGAGAAGTTCTTCATTTATAGGCGTTGTATTTTTTCAACGCAGGTACTCAAACACGATAATTGCGACCGATAACAAAAAAAGGCGTATTTCCCATAAATCTTTATATATCAGCAACTTATATAAATATGACTCTATAAACAGCAGTCTATGGAAAAATGGCATACCATTTGCGAAAATTAACAGTTGAGAGAAATAGTAGGTGAAGCGAAGGTAAGATACCGGAAGTGCTTAAAGTACAATGGTTTACCATTAAGATTGATGTTTTAGGCTTCACCGGAGACGTGGAGGTTGTAGAGAGAGAGAGTTACTAAAAGTATCATCTCGCAACTTCTTTATTATAAGCAACATTATAGTACAACCGTTTTTTTATTGCATGATACGCGAAGAAGTGGTATTATATAGCGTATGTATAGACTATCCATCATGAACTTCTCGAAAGCAACCATGAGACCGGTAGTCGGAAATACGAAAAGGAGAGAGTAAGAGTTGGTAGCGAAACCAAGCCTGGGAGGGAGAGAGAGAAAGCCTTCCCAATAGGTCTTTGGTAGCTTCAATCCGCCCAAAGCGCAGTCGGATACTATTCGACGAGTGCGTGGTAAGGGTATAGGGTTGCGTTGCAGGAAGATCTTATCTGTGGTTTCTCCAACTGTAATAATACACATAGGGAATCTCTAATCATTGGGCGAGCCAATGTAGAGGGAAAAACTATTCAGAGAGGGAGAGCGAAAGCAAATGAGTAGATTACAAAACATTCATCGAATCCAACCAGGTTATTTGCGACTGGGGTTGATGGTATTGCTGACCCTATCGACTCTACACGCAACCAGCCAAGCGACCTTAGTCAATTTTGAATCGCATGCGTGGGAGGTGGCAAGTCAGCATATTTATCGTAATGCGGCCCCCATCACGGAACCGGCCACGGATGTATTGCCCGGCTATAATGGAACGGATTTCTTCTATGTTCAGGAGATTCATGAAGACAAAGCGATCGGTTTCAGCGGCGCCGCGGCGGATAATCCTTATATTTTTGCGCACGTATTGTCGTACACGGTTGCAGATGATGAAACGAGTTACCATACCACTAACACAACCGGGCATACGCGTACGTATGTACTGGAACCCGAAGATTTAGGCCTTTCCAATTTCCCTAACAAGAAGATCACCCTCAAAAGCGATATCATTCTCGACGGATCACTGCTCTACATCAAGGATTCCGAGTTGAATACTAACTTTTCGGGTATGGATGCTTCATTCGATGTGACGGTCACCCGGGAAGATGGGAAGAAAGTGTTTAAGGGATCCGTGCAATTGAATACCAATAAAAAAGGTAAGGTCAGAGTTAAAACCAGAGGCAAAATCAAAAAGAGACACATTGATTTATATACCATTGACAATAGTACCTATCGGATCGATTTTTTCAACAACCACATCCCCTATAAGACGAAGGTGAAACTGGGAGAAGAATTTTCTTTGATAACGCAAGTAACCAGTAATGCGTCGAATAAAGGGTACAGCACGGGCGCCGAGGTGATTTTTGGTCCCGGCGCTCCTACGCTGCCGACGTACCAGGAACAAGGGATCCCGGAACCCGCAACGATCATTTTACTGGCGTGCGGCGGGCTTTTGATGCTTCGGCCCCATCCCAGAACGCTCCGTTTTGGGAGCCGAAGGTAATCGATCGGATCGGTCGATTTGTCCGTATCAAGGAAATTATTTGGGAGAGAACAAGGCAATGAAAATTCGACTTATCAAAGGTATGGTATTATCCTCGATGATATTGTTATTATCGTACGGCACATCTTCGGCAACCCTTATCGAAAGTGAGACGAACGATAGTTTTGCCGTTGCGGACACAATCTCGCGTGGTCCGGCGATCTGGGCGGATGCCGGCGCGATGGAATTAACCACAGGGGACGTAGATTTCTTCTCGATTCGCCTGGAGGAGGGGGAAATACTCATGGCCGCCACGACGCCGCTGGCGGAATTGTTTACTATGCCGGATACGATCCTAGGACTGTTCGATCAGGATGGATACTTGTTAGCTTTGAATAATGATGCCGGCGACGGCGATCCGGGCATCTCCGAAGATTACCTGGGATCGAAGATTGAGTATCAGGCGCCGACAGGTGCAACCTATTACATCGGTGTCACCGGATTTGACGATTTCGACTTCGATGGAAACTCAGATGATTCGGAAAACACCATGGCTCACGACAAAACCGGCGCCTATGCGTTAACCGTCACGGTGATCCCGGAACCGGCAACTTTAAGTCTTTTTATCCTAGGACTCATACCACTCCTGCGTCGAAGAAAATCGACCTAATTCAAAGCGTAAACAGGGAACGAAAAGCCTAGACACACGCCCCGAACGAGATTTATTGGTGGCTCTCGGGCGGGGCGTTCCCTTGCGCGTTTTTTTTGCAACGAGATTGTCTCATACGAGCAGTCGCAATTCTTCCAAGTGCTTTAATATCAATTGTTTATGAATATCTTCCGTGCTTTTATTCCCATACCTGTTTTTTTCATCTTAAATTGACTTGACAAGCGACCGATAAATGTATTATTATATAGCTCAATGCTGCGGCAAATCCTGTAGCAGCATCGAGAGAGGTATAGAGAGAGAATTTTACCTCCAGCTACATAATGTGCACCTAACGTGTAGTATAGGTCTGTTGCCTATGCTGCAGGGTTGGGTAGTGTAAACGTCCGGAAGGCCTATAGCCTGGGAAGGAGAGAGAGGCAATGGAAAACCGGAAAGGGAGAATTGTAGGTTTATTGACGGCGTTGTTGGCGTTATCGTCCAGTGTTTGTTGGGCAACACTCATCGAAAGTGAGACAAATGATAGTATCTCCGAGGCGGATCCAATTCCGCGCGGTCCGGCAGTCTGGGCGGATGCCGGCGCGATGGAATTGGCCGGCGGAGGCGGGGACATGGATTTCTTCTCTATTGATCTGATGGAAGGGGAAATCCTCATGGCCGCCACCACGCCATTGGAGGAATTGTTTACCATGCCCGATACGATCCTGGGATTATTCGATGATGCAGGCATGTTACTGGCCCTGAACGATAACGCCGGCAGCAGCGATCCTGATGATCTCGAAGATAATCTGGGATCGAAGATCGAGTATCAGGCCCCCGAAGACGCAACCTATTACATCGGCGTCACCGGATTTGACGATTTCGACTTCGATGGAAACTCGGATGACTTAAATATCGGATATCCTCACGACCAAACCGGCCCCTATGCGTTAACCGTCACCGTAATACCGGAGCCTGCTACATTTATGTTGCTGGCACTGGGAGCGATGCTGTTTCCGAGGAAGCGACTCGAAATTCAATCGTAGATAAAACGAGCCGGCCTGAAACGCCTTGACAGATCGGCTTCACATTCGATTTGTTAGGGGGCGAGAGTGTGTACTCGCCTCGCAGAAGGATCTCACCATGGATTCGTGGTGAGATTTTTCATTGCGCAAGTCCGGCTTGACAGGAGGCCCATACCATCTATAATGTTATTTTTCATGGAGTAATTGCTTAAAAGAATAGCCAGGCATCATCAGGTTAACCATGACAGAAGAACTATCAAAACTCTATGAGCCTAAGCAAATAGAATCTCGAGCCCACGAACTATGGTCTCAGCAGAAGTGCTTTCATGCCGAGGCGTCCGAACACGCCGACGGTTCGGCTCGACCTTATACCATTGTCATTCCCCCGCCCAACGTGACGGCAGCCTTACATCTGGGGCACGCCCTCAACAATACCTTACAGGATATTCTGATTCGCTGGCGTCGGATGCAGGGCTATAACGCCTTGTGGATGCCGGGTACGGATCACGCCGGTATTGCCACCCAGACGGTCGTAGAAAAGCGAATTATGGCGGAAGAAGGCAAACGGCGGACCGACTTTTCACGGGATGAATTTATCGGTCGGGTGCAGGCCTGGAAGGATGAGTACGAGGCACGAATCATCGAGCAGTTGCAAAAGATGGGCTGTTCGTGCGATTGGCGGCGGACGCGGTTCACCATGGACGATGTATGTGCCCGGGCGGTGCGGGAAACGTTCTTTCGGCTGTTTCGGGATGGGTTGATCTACCGAGGCAAGCGCCTGGTGAACTGGGACCCGGCGACCCAGACCGTGCTGGCCGACGACGAGGTCGAGCACGAAACCGTGCAGGGACATTTTTGGTATCTGCGTTATCCACTTCTCGAGCCGGTAGAGATTGACGGTGAACGGCTGGAGTTTGTTACCGTAGCGACTACTCGTCCGGAAACCATGCTGGGCGATACAGCGGTAGCCATGAACCCTTCCGATCCGCGGGCCAAAATACTGGTCGGTAAGATAGTACGATTGCCACTGGTAGGTAGAGAAATTCCTATTATTTCCGATGAACACGTGGTGCTGCCAAATCCTGAAAGTGATGACGAAAAAGCGAAATTTTCAACGGGATTTCTCAAGGTAACGCCGGCACACGATCCGGACGACTGGGCCATCGGGCAGCGACATGATCTACCTATAGTCAATGTGATGGCGCCGGACGGAACCATTAGCGATAAGCACGGGTGGGAGGATGCAACCGGCTCCGATGCGGAGCAGTTTCTGGGGATGGACCGATTCGAAGCGAGAGAGGGGATCGTGGAATGGTTCCGCCAGGAAGAACTATTACAAAAGGTGCGAGAATACACCCACGACGTCGGGCACAGCTACCGGTCGCACGTACCGATTGAGCCGTACCTGAGCGATCAGTGGTATATCGCCGTTAAAAAATCCATTGAACACCTGGCCGAGAAATTCGGCGAGGGAATGATCGAGGGAACCGATGTTCCCGTTAATTCACTTGCGGGACTGGCTCTAAAACCGCTCCTGGACAACCGGCTACGTTTTATCCCGGAGCGATATGCCAAAACGTATCAGGCATGGCTGGAGAACCTCCGCGACTGGCCTATCAGCCGACAACTCTGGTGGGGGCATCGAATACCTATATGGTCTCGACACGATCTCAGTAAACATGAATTGATGAAATTATTATTCATGGATATTTCCGATACGCAAGCGGTGAGTTTTCGTGTGGTCCGTGAAGATAACAGCATGATCATGTTCGGACCGAAAGATTACGAAACCTTTGCTAGGATTCGTGATGTAATTACGGATGACGAAAAACTGATATTATATATATGCCCACTACACGATAATGTGTCGGCTCAAGTATTGCATGTAAAAGGCAAACCATTATCAGAGGAACTGACAACAGAGCAACTGGAAGCTTCTATTCAAGCCCGAGTCAATCATGACACAACCTGGCTCTCGGAAGCAACAGATTCTTATAAAAATGAATTAGATGTTGTTAATGTTTCTCTGGGTGACTATCTGCATGACAAAGGCTTTGATCGCGATCCGGATGTCTTGGACACGTGGTTCAGTTCGGCGTTGTGGCCGTTTTCGACGTTAGGGTGGCCGGAACCGTCGAAAGACCTGGAAACGTTCTATCCCGGCAGCGTGCTTTGTACGGCGAGGGAGATTATTACGCTGTGGGTGTCGCGGATGGTGATGATGGGGCAGTATTGCGTGGGGGATATACCGTTTTCGGATGTGTTTATCCATGCGATGATCCAGGACGGCCAGGGACGAAAGATGAGCAAAAGCCTGGGCAATGGAATCGATCCGTTGGTAGCGATCGACAGTCACGGGGCCGATGCTATGCGGTTTGCGTTGACCAGTATGACGACGCTGACCCAGGATGTTCGTATGCCGGTTGAGGCGATGAAGCTGCCGGACGGACGTACCGTCAATACATCCCCGAAATTCGATCTCGGTCGCAATTTTTGCAATAAGCTATGGAACGCTTCACGGTTTGCCCTGACCAATTTAGAGGATATACCGACGGAAGTCCAACTCGAAGACGCTTTGCAACTGGAAGATCGCTGGATTCTTTCACGATTAACCCACGCGATTACAGAGACGACGCAAAACCTGGAAGAATATAAGTTCAGCGAACCGATCAACGCGTTATATAAATTTTTCTGGAATGACCTGTGCGACTGGTACCTGGAGATCATCAAACCGCGCATGCGTGATGATACGCAGCGTCCCGTGGCGCAGCGAGTTCTGGCATTTGTGTTGGATTCCACGCTGCGTCTGTTTCATCCGTTTTTACCCTTTATCACCGAAGAAATATTCCAGAAGCTCAACTCGTTTGGACAAGACCGATCTCTGGCGGGGATTGCGGAATTACCCTCGGCGGACACCTTGATTCAAGCAGCGTGGCCAAAAGCCAATTCATCGTTGATCGACGAGAAGAGCGAACGCCAAATCGACCTGCTGCAGACCGTCATCCGCCTGATTCGCGACATTCGCACGCGTTATCAGGTGGCCCCGAAGATTCAGTTAACGGTGTCGATCCAAACCAACGAAATAAACTGTGAGCTGATTCAAAATCAGCAAGCAATGATCCGTCACCTGTCCAATCTGGAGACTCTGCATGCGGCGACGGAGTGTGCAAAACCAACGGATGCAGCGGTTGCGGTGGCGGACGAGCTGGAGATATACGTACACGGCGTGATCGACGTCGAGGCCGAACGGCAGCGACTCGAATTGCAGAAGGAGAATCTGGCAGGCAGAATCCAAAGTGCCGAGGCGAAACTGAGCAACGAAAACTTTCTCAATCGGGCCAAACCCCAGATCGTGCAGCGCGAGCGGGATCGCTTGAGCGAACTGCAGGAGCAATTGACTACGGTGGAAAAAAATCTGAACGAATTGCCCACAACGTAAAAAGGAAAGGGGATGTCATGGACGTTGAAATGGAACTTGCCCGGATCATTATTCAGGAAACATCCGAACAGCAGTTTATCTTCTTAAAAGAATGCCAGGGCAGCCGCTCGTTTCCGATCGTCATCGGTATCCACGAAGCCGTCGCCATCGACCGCCGCCTCAAGGGCATTCCCACGCCGCGTCCGATGACACACGATCTGCTTTATAACATAATTCAGATCATGGGAGGAACGCTGGAGCGGGTGATGATAAACGATATCCGCGACCATACATTCTTTGCGACCTTAATCGTCAATCGCAACGGTGAAATGCTGGAAATTGACTCTCGCCCGAGCGACGCCATCGCCCTGGGCGTAGTGGATAATACCCCCATTTTCGTGGCGGAACACGTGCTGGACGAAGTGGCCTGAAACGTAATTTCTTTTAATCCGAGTAAACGATATTTCGAGGCACTACCGCGGTAGAAACGCCTTTAGTGACGTCGCCCTCTATCCGTTTAAATCGAATTTCTACACAGCCGACCGTGCCGGCCGGGAAACTGCCGAATTCCGGATCCGTAGCGGTAAAAATCAAATCCCCGTCTGACACGGGATACACATTATCCAATAGAATATACCATTGGGCGCCGATTTCGGCGATGTTAACCTTCAATTGTCTGTTCGTCTCGTCATACTGGTAAGTGACATGTCGGCCCGAGGCATCGACAAAGGCAATCTCCTTCCCATCAGTATTGACGTCAATGATATCGTAATCCGGATCATTCCAGGCCGAGCGAATCGAACTGCTCATCTGGTACAAGCAGTTACGCATTCCCATACTCGCCATCGCCATATCGTGGTTGGCTTTGTAACTGGTCAGAGCCGCATCAAACGCTATCGCCGTGGCCCCCAGCAGTAAGGCCGCGATCGAAAGCGCAATGAGAATTTCCACCAGCGACAGCCCCACGCAGCGACGCCGATACCCGGTTCCCGTAACCGTCTTCGAGTGATTGTTACCTGTTTTTACTCGCATCGTATGTAAGCCCCTTCCTCTAAGGTACATAGGTTCACTATTTATCCCTAATAAGTTCGCAGCCAGCTTATGCGGGCCAATTCCAGTCCCTGATGGTTTACAACCGCTGTGAGCCGAATCATTTCCGGATCAGGCCCCATAAACACCGTCAGATCGCCCGGCGTAACACCCTCGACTATAAGCTGCTGCTGATACTTCGTGAGTCCCTCAACCGGATTTCCGTTGGCATCCACTCCATTGAACGTTTGTCCGTTATAACTCAGTAAATCATCAAACGCTACATCGTCCGTCATCGCCTGAAGCTCTTCGGCCAGGAACACCGCCGAGGATAAATGATTCCCATAGGCATTTACCTTGGTTCCCGAGCCAAAAAGCTGCATCATCGCCACTACTCCCAGACCCACGATCATGATCGAAAATACCGCTTCCATCAAAGTAAATCCGCCCTCACGTCGTCGTCCGGTTCGTTTGCTATTTTGCCGCATCGGTTTCACCTCATCATTTCCCCCAACTCCCTTTTCCCTATCGTACATCACCGACCTGCCGATCTACCGTCTTACTTCACCAGCGCCGACAGCTTGAAGATCGGGAGAATAATACTCATAGCGATAAACCCGACGATGAAACCCATAAGCACAATCATTAACGGTTCTATCATCGCCGTGACGGTGCGAATCACGTTTTTCAGTTCTTTCTGATAAAATTCCGTGATATCGCGCATCACCTCTGCCAATTTACCGCTTTCTTCGCCGCTGCTGATCATTTGCACGACGCTTTTGGGCAGAAGGGTACAGCGCGATAACGGCGCCGAAATCTTCTTCCCCTGCTTTACCGCCACATATACTTTTCGCCACATTTGCTTAAACAACGTATTCCCGGAAATGTTCCCGGTGATGCTGATCGTATCCAGCATCGGCACGCCGGCGTTCACCAACTCACCCATCGTGTGCATACTGCGCGAAATATATAAACATCGACACAACTTCTTGACAATCGGCAGCGTTAATTTTAACGCATCCCAGCGTGCCCGCCCCCAGGGCGTATTAATAAACCAGAAAAACGACCAGATTCCCGCTCCCAGGCCCCCTAAAATGATATACCAGTACGACCGCATCGCATTACTGGTTGCCAGAACCACCTTTGTCGGCATCGGCAACGCCGCCTCCTTCCCCGCAAAAATCACTACAAACTTCGGCAACACGTAGGTCAGTAAAAATACAGTCGTGCTCACCGCCATGACTCCGATAATAACCGGGTACACCATCGCGCCGCGAACCATCGACCGGGTCTCCAACTGCTGGTTCAGATATTCGTTAATTCTCTCCAGCATGGTGGCGAACGATCCGGAAAGTTCCGACGCACGCACCATGTTCACATATAGCGAACTGAAAATCTTGGGAAAGCGAGCCAGTGAATCCGAAAACGGTTTCCCCGCCTCTACGTCCCGCTTAATCTGAACGAGAGCCCGGCGGAACTTCTCATTCTCCACCTGATCCACGATCGATTCCAACGCCGCCCGAATGCTGATCCCCGCTTTGATCATCACCGCCAACTGACTGGTAAAATTCAGTATATCCTTCGCCGAGGGGCCGAATTGTACGCTAAAGGTCAGTAGCCCTTGCAAACCGTTTGACTTCTTGCTCGCTAACGACGTTAGAGATAATATGTACGATCCCTGACTGCGCAGCATCTGCGTGGCCGCCGCGATGGATTCAGCCGCAATCACGCCCGCCGACACCTGACCCGATGCCTCTTTAATTTCGTAACGATAGTTGGGCATAGCAAACTTCCTATGCCAGTTCAACTGGCTGTTATTGTACTCTTCCTACAGAAACACTTATTATCATACACCCTAAACGCTATACGCTATACGCTATACACTATACACTATACACTATACACTATACGCTATACGCTGGTTTACAACCGCTTACGTACGTGCGTGGCTTGGATGTTCTCTATGCACACAATGCCCGATCCAGTTTTTCCGGATTCGCCGCATGCGCTAAGGCATCTTCACGAGAGATCTGACCGTTAAAATATAACTGCCCGATACTCGTGTCTAACGTCTGCATACCCAGACCTCGCGACGTTTCTATCACATTTGGAATTTCATAGATCCGGTTTTCTCGAATACAGTTCCGCACCGCGGGAGTACAAAGCATCACCTCCGTCGCCGGAATCATTCCCGGTACGTCGGTACGCTTTAATAGCGTCTGACTGATTACCGCTTTGAGCGTATTCGACAGCATGGAGCGAATCTGGTTCTGCTGACCCGTAGGATAGATATCAATAATACGTTCAATCGTTTGGGACGCGTTGATGGTATGCAGGGTGCTCAACACTAAATGACCCGTTTCTGCGGCGGTAATGGCCGACGACGTCGTCTCCAGGTCACGCATCTCACCCACCAGAATCACATCCGGGTCCTGACGCAACGCATGCTTCAAACCGGAACCAAACGTAGGACAATCGTCTCCTATTTCCCGCTGCTCGATCGCACACTTGTTGCTTGTCAACATGTACTCGATCGGATCTTCCAGCGTAATCACATGTTTGCGATATTTTTTATTCATCGTGTCTATCACACTGGCCATCGTCGTACTTTTACCCGAACCCGTATCCCCCGTGACCAGTACCAATCCACGCGTCATATCCCCCACCTTATGCACGGGTTCGGGAAGATTCAATTTCTCCAGCGGCGGCACATTATCGGGAATGGCACGAAACGCAACAGCGATCCCCCCGCGCTGGAAGTGGGCATTCACACGAAAACGACCTTTGCCCGGAACTTCCGCCGAAAAATCCAGATCCCGCTTTTCCATGAACTGCTGCACACGATGCTCCGAAAGCAATTCTCGAATGATCCCTTCGGCTCCTTCCGGTGTCACAACCGGAAAGTCCGTTTCCTGCAACACCGTATGGATACGCAGCAGCGGCGGCGACCCCACCATAATATGTACGTCACTGGCGCCGCAGTTTAACGCCGTCGTCAATAATTCCTGTAATTGTGACACCTTGGTCTCCTCCTGATTAAATTCCTATGCTATTCGTCATTCTATGGATAATACAATTACAAACATTTCCTCTTACATGTTTAATTTTTAATGTATCATTTTGCATCTTAAACGGTACATTCTGTTACGCGCATCACTTCATCGATGGTTGTGATTCCGGACTGAACCTTACGAAAGCCGTCTTCTCGAAGGGTCACCATGCCCCGTTCTTTACACAGACGGCGTAATTCCGTTACGGTGGGATCATTCGTAATAATATCCCGATAGGTATCATCTACTACCAATAATTCATAGACTCCCACCCGCCCCTGAAATCCCGTAAACCGACAGCGTTCACACCCTTCTCCTTGAAATAAATTTTCCGAGGTAAAACCGAACAATTCGATAAAGTGCGCTTCCTCCGGCTGCGGTTCGTAGCTCTTCTTGCAATGCGCGCAAACCCGACGCACTAATCGCTGCGCCAGTACCATATTGGTGGACGCCGCGATCAAATAAGGTTCTACGCCTATATTGATCAATCGCGTTATACTGCTCGGCGCATCATTCGTATGCAGCGTTGATAGCACCAGGTGCCCCGTTAAAGACGCCTGGACTGCGATGCGTGCCGTTTCATCATCGCGAATCTCACCAACCATGATGACGTCCGGATCCTGGCGTAAAAGCGATCGCAACGCTATCGCAAACGACATTCCAATTCGATCGTGCACCTGCACCTGGGCGATCCCATCCAGTTGATATTCCACCGGATCTTCCACCGTGGAAATGTTTATCCGGCTCGCATCCATAGTACGCAGCGCCGCATAGAGCGTAGTGCTTTTCCCGGAACCGGTGGGACCCGTCACCATTATAATACCGTGCGGCTGGTTGACCTGACGCTCCATAATCGACAGATTATCCGGATCCATCCCCAACTGCATGAGAGTCAGTTGTGCCGCTCCCGTATCCAATATTCGTATGACGATCTTTTCGCCGTAGGACGTCGGCAGAGTCGATACCCGCATATCCACGTTCCGCTTGTTAATCACAACGCGAATGCGACCATCCTGAGGCAAACGACGCTCTGCAATATCCAAATTCGACATAATCTTGATACGCGAAATGACCGGAGCATGCATGTTGTGAGGCGGGGACATCATCTCAAACAGTACGCCGTCGATGCGATAACGAATTTTAAGCTTCTTATCGCCCGGCTCGACGTGAATATCCGAGGCGCCTTCCTTGACGGCGTTAAAGATCAGAAAATTAACGAACTTGATGATCGGTGACTCGCCCGCCACCCTTTCCAGGTCCGCGATGTCTTGCTCTTCGGTGTCCACAACCTCGACATCGTCATCTTCGATGTTTTTAATAAGATCGTCCACGGCAAAATTGTTCGAGCCTTCGCTCTCCTGCACCGAGCCTAAAATGTGTTTGATATCCTCTGCAGGACACACTTTCACCGATATTGACATCCCCGTCTTTCGCTGTACTTCATCCAGTAAAAATACATTCGCGGGATCCGTCATCGCCACCGCCAGTTTGCCGTCTTCCATACAAAGCGGCAGCACGTTATGCGCTTCAATGAAATCACGATCCAGTGTCTCCATCGCTTTCGGATCCACCATCTCACGGTCCACCCGGATGAACGGCAGATCATACTGCTGGGCCAAACAGGATAACAAATCCGCTTCCTGAACGACTCCCATTTCCAGAAGTATCTGCCCGATACGTTTCCGCGGCGTCTTCTGATGGATCGAGCGCGCCTGCTCAAGTTGATCTACGGTTACGTGTCCCTGGGCAAATAATTCTTCTTCGAATTTTTTCCTGGATTTCTGCGAGGTATCTTCGTCCGGCCGCCACAAATCGCTCAGTGCCATATCCGCATCGGCTTCACTGATCTCAATCGTAGATACCGGCTCATCCTCCGGAGATCCCGAAAGCAGGTCGTCAAATTCTTTACTGTCCAGCAAATCTTGTTTCATCGGTTCGTAACCTTTTCTAGCTGCTCTTACATCTGTAGTGTAAAATTCATATCCTCGGCTGCCAGAACCACTCCCCCCTCCGATATGGACTTTATAACGAAGATACCGGCTATTTTCTCCCCTTCGCCATACACTTCTCCATTGATTAAGCACTGAAAGCCGCGGGGGCCCTGCAATACCGATTGCAATTGGAGTTCACCCGCCCTCTTACTGAGTTCCGCCTTTAGTTTCTCCCTTCGTTCCTTCGCATCATCGACGTCCGTCGCCTTGTCATCTTTCGCCAGCATCGACGAAAACGGATTCCGCTGAAGCTCTTTCAAGGCTACCTGTTGTTTCGTCGGATACTCATAAAATGCCTGTACCATTTCTTCGGTATCCTCGAATACCTTGCGCGACTTCTCCTTCTCTTTCTCGTTTAACAGCTTCGAGAACGCTTTATCGACTTTCGCTTCGTCCTCCTGTTGTTGCGCGGAGGCTTTCTGAGGTTTCTGCTTCAAATGAAATAAGTAGAATCCCCCCACGCATATCACACAGGATGCCATAAAAATGATCGCGCCGCGGTTTAAACGCTTTTTACCCCCCTCCAGAGAATAACTCTCTTCCGCGCTTCGCGCCGCCGCCATCTCGCTGTCCGAAGCATCATCCCAGGACGTTCCCTGTACTTCTTCCTCGCCCTCTAACGAATCGTTCGTTGGTTCAAAATCATCACTCATGGTTTTGCTCCCTCTCTACGACTTTCCTACGTTCGTTTATGTTTGATCGTACGATTGTATATCCCTTTGTAATGACGAGTCGAAACCTATCGTGCGGGCGCACTGTCGAAATAGATACTCATCGCCATCGATGCTATCATCTTACCTTCCTGACATGTATCCTTTTCCAACTTCATCTCTCGGACTTTGGTTATCCGGGGCAGCCTCTCCAAATCGAGTACAAATTGATAATACGAATTGAAATTCCCGGAAATCTCCATCTCGATGGGCTGCTCCGAATACGCCGGGCCGGAAATCGGCTTGAGCGTCTTGAATATCTTCGTCTCCAGCCGATGTTTCTCCGCAATCTTCGTTACCTGGCCCAATACCCGGTGTATCTCATGATGCTTCGGCAGCTTACTCTGGAAAAAACCCACCGCCTTTTGAAGCTTATTCACTTCTTCACTCAAATCTTTGATTCCCACCAAGGCCTTCTGCAAATTGGCCAACTTCTGGGCCTTCGCCTCTACCTCGCAACGTTGTTTCTCCATGCGATCATTCGCCGGCTTAAATATCCACCAGTACGCTCCTACTGGTATCGCTATCAGTAACATCATAAACAATAATTCCCGCACTCCAAACTTCATCACGTTCTCCTCGTTCCAACGACTCCGAATACCGACGCCTTTGGTTGTAACTTAATGTTTCATCTTGAATTTTTCATTCCTACTCTTACATCCCCTGTATGACCTGCTTGCGGGCCATCTGCACATCTTCTTCGCTCGCCCGTGCTTCCGAATTCAAAACCACTTCCAGCTTGAATTTCCGAACCTTTTCTTCCTGCACCTCATGTTCCTCGGAATAAAGTAAATTTACTTCCGTAAACAACGCGGATTTCTTTAAATTGCCCATCAAACCCGCCACCTGCATGTCCGTAGGCGAGATACCAATAATTTCAATCGTCGTCTCCCACTTCACCGGCTCAACCGCCTGCTTATCCTCTGCGCCCTTGGTACTGGTTGTCCTTTGGGTCTTCTTATTCCGCGAGCGAATCGTTCTGCTTGTACTTGCCTTCGACTGAGATTTCACATCCTTGCTCACCAGTTTGAATTCCGTCAGCGATACGCCGGTCGGCAGATCATTTGTCGTCGTTGCCAAAAGAAGGGATCGAGGAACCGGCTCCATCAGTGACGCGCTGATCGCCGCTTTCTTCATCATCTCATTGCGCTTGCCTTCCAGCACGTCCAGTTGTTTCAGCGATTCGCTGGCCTTACGCATCTGCTGACTCACGTCTTCCACGCGACCGTCAATTTGACCTTGACGCTTTTCGGTAATCGCAAAACCGCAGCCTACCCCAGCCAGCACCACGAGAAATAGACATAGACAGATTACATTCGCACGCTGTTGCGCCTTTTTCTCGACATAGTCTTCCGGTAAAAAATCAAGCTTCTTCATGACTGCTCCTGTTTATTTCGTATGCACTCCACCCAAACTCAATCCGAATGCCACTGCCCATTCGCAATGACGTTCACTCGACTCCAAATCGCTATGCTTACCCGTGCGCGTCTCCGGAACCACACGCGCCGCCGGATCCCCCAAATGCGCCGGCAACCCTAATCCACGTGCCACTTGTTGGCATAAAACCGTGTGCTTCGCTTGCCCTCCCACAAAGATCACCTTCTCCACCTGCTGCCCCTCGAACATCAAATCATGATACCGTACGCAACTGCGCAACTCTTCACATAAGCTCCGAAGCGTCGGGGCAATTACGCTGCTCACGTCAAGCTCCTCCGCAGATTCCGTCAGTGTTGCGGTCCCGCCGACGGACTCGTCTTCTACTCCTTCCGCCTGCATGGACAAATGGTCGGATTCCTTTGCCGTGCCGATCGGGGCCGATTGACTCTGCTCGGATAACTTCATCGCATTCGCCAAATCATCCGCAGCCAGATTTTGCTGCGATTGAATGGCTTGATCGTAACTCTCGCCTTTTACATCACAAATCAATCGAACCATATGCTCGGCCGCAATGCCGATCGTCCGACAAAATACAATATTCAATCCATGCGTAATCACTACCTTCGTGCAACTGTGACCCAAATCGATGAACATCACGCCCCTGGATGATTCATGTTGTTTATCCAGCAGATGGGCAAAGCAATTTACCAACGCGCAAGGCTCAACATTGATCGAATCAATCTGCATTTTCGTTCGTCCAATAAAACTCAGGTGCTGCTCCACTACGCTGTGCGAGGCCGCCAACAGAATGACTTCCAGCTTGGTTTCCGAACCTTCATAGACTTCACCCGCTATTATATGACGAAGGCGGGCTCGATGTATATCAAAAGGAACCTTGCCCTGCGCTTCCCACGGAAGCGTCTTTTCCAGTTGCTCTTCATCCATCTTCGCTAAACGTAAATGTTGCACCAGCAGTTCCCGAGACGGCAAACAGGTGATCACCCGTGTCTCCTTAAATGGCTTACTCGATAACAATTCACGCACCGTCTCAACGTACCATTCCTGCAATGCCGATGGATTCCCGCGTATGTCATGAGGAACTTCCGCCTGTGCCGCCGCTTGCAAACCCAGACCTTTGCCCGCACCGCTCAATTGCACCAACTTCACGCTGCTGCTGCCCAGGTCCACCCCGATCGGATACACCTTTTGTCGTAAAAAACCCAGCATTAGGCCGTCGCCTCCTTCCCCCGCAATCGCGTTTTCTGCTACTCTCCTGTACTCGCTTTGCTTATCCCAATATCAAAGTACCCCGTTTCTACTGTTTCCCAACATTACAAACATAGAATACGTTTACCTAAATCGTCAAACGACTTACTGAATTTAACTATATATCTCTTACTCTCTCCATTTTACCGGTCCTTCAAAAATCTTATATCCTCACTGATCCGTACAATCCCTACCGACATTAAAACCGATAAGATACATCCAATATGACATCGAAGGGCCGATAAGTGAAAACGTGAATCCCCCACGCATAAAAAATGGGATCCTCTCATAAATCTGTGCGTAAAATGCTAAGGATAAATGCCGTAAGTATATATGCTACGGTAGGATACAGAATAACAAGGGAATAATGTATCCGCATTTGCTATGTGGTGAAGTTACTTTAC
>Ga0114922_10002031_pt1 | contig 19116 bp, 11 predicted proteins | sample AartaG_FD_100975 | JGI IMG/M metagenome (GOLD analysis project Ga0114922, IMG submission 100975) | Deep subsurface microbial communities from Aarhus Bay to uncover new lineages of life (NeLLi) - Aarhus_00045 metaG | ecosystem: Environmental > Aquatic > Marine > Oceanic > Sediment | place...
GCGAGTGACGCAAGGCTTCTCCATAAGTCCCAAGCATGCGCTTCAGGATGATCCTAAGAATAACCTGGAGCTAAGGGATGGTGACAGTCTCAAGATTTACACATATCAGGAGGCAGTGTGGGAGCCTGAGAGGAAGGTGACTATTGTAGGAGCAGTGCATCGACCAGGGGATGTTCCCATAGCTGAAGGATTGGTAGCAAAAAAAGACGAGGATGAGAAAGTTCTCGCCGCTTTCAAAGCGAGACGCGATAGCCAGAGCGCAGAAACCGAGGCACCAGAAGAGTTAATGTTGGAATACCTGGAAAGTACCTTCTTGGTTCCACAGGAAGAAGAGACCGGCAAGAAAGTTTCCGCTGAACAACTCAAAATGGGGAGCGTCTTCGAGAGAGTCGATGGGATGAGGGTGTCTGATCTGATCCACCGGGTAGGCGGCTTGCTTCCCAACGCGTATCTGGAGAGGGCTGATCTAAGGCGCGTGCTTCCTGATTATGAGACTTATGTAACCATCACCATAAATCTTGCCAAGGTACTGGCGGGAGACAAGGAGGCGGACATCCTGATTCAGGATGAGGATGTTCTCACTGTTTACACAATCAGAGAAGCTCAGTACAAACCGGAAAACATCGTGACTATCTACGGAGCGGTTCAAAGACCGGATATATACATAAGGTCTTCTGGAATGAAGCTATCGGATCTCCTATTCGCATCAGGTGGACTGCTTCCAAGCGCATACAAGGACGCCGAAATAACGAGAATAGACGATGAAGGAAAGCCGGTTATACGGACAGTGGATGTGATGGCTCTGGCAGCGGGGGACGAGTCGCAGAATATTCTGCTGGAGGATGAGGACGTGGTGTCTATCAAGAAAGATAACGATTTCCTGGATGTCCTCCGCACAGTGACAATAGAAGGAGAAGTCAAGTATCCCGGAAGATATACTCTGAAGCGCGATGAGAGGCTAAGCGGCGTGATCCAGAGAGCTGGAGGGTTGACCCATAGGGCGTATCCAGAAGCTTCAGTTATAACCAGGGAAGTAGAATATCTGGCTATGGAAGAGCAGAAGAAGAGCGTTCAGCAGGTGAAAAAGCTCCTTGAGGACTTGAACCAGCAGGAATATCAAAGAGAGGTCGCCAAAGCCAGATTGATAGAGGAGCAGCGCAGGGATTACGGAGAATGGCAAGCACCCGCTGAAGCAACGTCAGTGGTTACTGGCATTGAGGAAACTTTGCCGGGTACCACTGTCGGCGCTGTGGCAGGCATCCCGGAACAGGCCGAGACAACGGTCTCCGACATAGAGGAGATAACTCGACCCCAATATACGCTCGTTACACCTGCCAGGAAGATAGACAACCTACTCCCGGCCGGGCGAGTGGTAGTAAATTTGAGGGAAACGATAGACAATCCGGGAGGTAAGGATGACATTATTATGGAGGACGGGGACAGGATTGTGATCCCATCCATGCCTTTTACCGTGTCGATATCTGGTGCTGTCATCCAGCCATCATCCCTGGTCTACATCAAAGGGAAGAAGGTGAAGGATTACATAAAGATGGTTGGTGGATACTCCAGAGATGCTGATGAGGAAGCTGTATACACTGTCAAAGCAAACGGGATGGTTATAAGAGGGGACAAGGCCGCTTTGCACCCAGGGGATATGATAGTTGTCCCCACAAAAGTCACAGTCCAGAAGATCACCGACAGGTGGGGCCAGGTGATAGGCGCGCTTAAGTTTACAGTTACAACTCTGGCTACAGTCTATACCATCAGATTGATCCTCGGACGGATAGAATAGAGACTGGTGAGGGAGCGGCGCGCGTTTCTTGTCGCCGCTCCGTTTCCTTTCGTAACAATGTGTTAGTTCAAACAAACTCTTGACATTCCCCGCAAACTCGTGTATTCTAAATTTATAGTTTTGCGTTTCGTAAACACCAGTATGACGAAACGCTAAGAGGCATCGGATTGAACTGGGGTGCGACTTTTGTAAAGCTTTATGAAATATTTGCTTCTGAGAGCGATTGCTTGGATGAAGGTTGCGGAGCTATACCTGGGGAGAATGTGGATATGAATGCACAGTCATCGCAAATGTTGATACTCCAGAATCAGGAAGAGCAAGAAGAGGAAATCCATCTTAAGGACTACTGGGCTGTATTCAAGCGGAGGAGGTGGTTAATACTCGCGGTATTTTTCGCCCTGGTGAGCTTGACCGTCGTCTACCTGTTTGTGGCGCCGCGCCGATACGAGGCAACGGCGGTGGTAAGTATACCCATATCCAGCACTGGAAGTGGATTAGCGGCGGCGCTGGGAAATTTCCTGCCCATCGGATCGAACAGTGACGTGGAAACTGAAATCGAGATAATCAGGGGAAGGAATATAGCTGAGGAGGTTATCGGCAAACTGGGGTTAGGCAAGAAGGATGAAAACCGAGGGCAAGACCCGAGACGGTTAGTTCTGGAATTTCAGAAGTCTCTAAAAGTGAAACAGCGCGGCAGAACAAATCTGATAGATATAACAGCAACTGGTGATTCCTCTGAAGAAGCGATGCATACTGCAAACCAGGTGGCTGCTGAATATGTTCAAATGTCCGATAGTTCCGGAAAGAAAATCTGGAACAACCTGATAGGACAGATGGAGAAGGAGTTGGTGAAGGCGAAGTCTGACATGGAGAAGTCCAAGCTTCTACTACACGATTATGAGGCGGAAGAGGGTATTACCCCGACTTTCGGCCCGCTTTTGATGGGGTCAGGACAACTAACAGGGAGTTCATACGTAGCTTCGGATATCCCGCAGGCTGTCGCGACTCTTAAAGCAAGCATCATAGAAATGGAGATCCAACTGGAGTCCCTACGGAGGAGTTTCTCAGAAGGGGATCCAAAGGTGATCGGCCTCAAGAACCAGATCGCAGAGAGCAAGCGGAAACTTCAGCAGGAAGAGAAGGAAGCAATAGAAAAGTATAACAAGCAGTTTGGGCTGACAAGGATTGCATCAGAAGTCCTATTTAACCAGCAGTTATATGGTTTACTTGTGGCAAAGCAGGAGGAGTTGAAAGCGCAATATATTATGCAGCATAGGTCCCCAGAGGTGATCGAGAATGCTATGCAGCCCCTTTACCCCAGTAGTCCCAGGAGAAAGCTTATCCTCATACTCGGTGCAGCTTTGGGAATGTTTCTTGGTCTTAGTCTGGCTTTGTTGCGAGAATACATGGACAAGTCCATGCACACGGCTGAGGATGTGTCGCGATCTGTTGATCTCCCTGTTCTTGGGCTTATCCCGCGTTTCGGTGTATCAAGCCGCAGGCTTGCTGGAAGAGGAAAAGATCACCCTGGAAGGAGCGCGCTTATAGATAGCCGCGCAGTTTCGCCTCAGAAGGAACGAGATAGGGAATTCTACAAGGAGTCGTATATAATACTTCAACTGGAATTAATGGCAACAGCTAATGGAAAATTGGAACCTGCAGCCGGCAAGCAACACAATGGATTGACACTGCTGGTTACAAGCTCTGTGGCTGGAGAAGGGAAATCAGTAATTGCGGCAGATCTCGCTGCGTCTATAGCTCAGACAGGCAAAAAAGTTCTTCTGGTGGACGCGGATTGTCGCAACTCCGTTCAGCATGAGATATTGGAACTAGAAGCACAGAAAGGGTTGATGGATATGCTTACGGAGAACGCCGCGTGGGATGATGTTGTCAAAAACACATCCCTGGAAAATCTGCACGTTATTACCTCCGGGGTTGGGAGTGATCAACCTGATAACATATCCAAGCTTTTTATTACGCCTCATATAGAAAGCTTTGTAAGTCTGGCAAGGAAGAATTTCGACGTTATCATATTTGATTCGCCGCCAGTAACTACAGCATCAGATTCGGCAGTCGTCGGTTCTAAGGTGGATGGAGTAGTTCTTGTGATAGGGGCGGACGATACTCAGAGAAACGTTATACTTCAGGCGAAGCAGAGAATAGAGAGTTCCGGTGGGAACATACTGGGCGCTGTGCTGAATTTTGGCAACAGCTAGAAACAAAGACATCACAGGTAAGCAAGTTTGCATAACAATTTACAGCATCCGCGTTCTATTCTCTCTTAAAATGAGTTCGCCAACAGTATCAGGAATGTCCCGCCTATCGGTCAGCGCGAAATTCAAAGAATTTGCTGATATTTGCTTAGCAGATAACACCGTAAACTCTCAACCGGTTTGGCACGGACAAGCGGGACGCTTGTCCTACTGGGGCTTCTAACTAGACGAGAATTTATGGCGCAGTGTACTTAGTCTCTTTGGTGAAATATCCCACCCTTTGATTGCACATTGCATACAACAGCAGGGGCATTTTGCTATGCACGTTTTAGAAAAGGCTTTAAGCTTTTGCCAACAGACCAAAATAAGCAGTTAACCCGATAGGCGGGACATTCCTGTCCCGCTAGAATATGAAAAAGTTGAGAATCGTTACAGAAGGTTGCATAAGTTTTAGCTTCTCACGAGGCGGGACAGGAATGTCCCGCCTATCGGGTTAATAGTTTTCTTAAGGCTATCTGCAAAAGTTTAGATTCTTTTATGAAACTTGCTACAACACTTTTTTCACAAAGAAATGTTCGATTACGGAACTCCTATGCTGTTCTATAATCTAACATTGAATAGGAGCAAGCATGTTGTAGGATGCTTGGAAAGAAAAAGATCTTATGAAGAACGAAATATTAATCAGAGCCAGATCGCCAGTTAGAATTGATCTCAGCGGTGGTTGGACGGATGTGGCACTTTTTACAGAAGAATCTAAGGGATTTGTCGTTAATGCTGCCATAGACGTTTACTCTTATGTAACAGTTAAGAACTTGCCAGGAAGAGAGGTCTTATCCAACTGCTGCGGTCGGGTTCACAGAGAAATAGTGGAAAATAAGAGTGTGAAGATCTACTCAGCGGATTTTGACATTTATGAGGAGGCAGAAGAGGTTAAACGGCTTGAATACAATGGTAATATTGACCTGGCAAAGGCGGCTATCAGGCAGATGGACATCCCGGGCGGGTTGGAGATCATCACCAGATCCAACGCTCCAGCGGGTTCTGGTTTGGGTACATCTGCATCTATGGGAGTAGCGCTTATTGGCGCTCTAAGCGCGTTTAATAAAATACCTCTTTTGCCTTATGAATTAGCTGAGCAAGCTAGCCTGATCGAACGTCAGGAATTGGGTATTCTTGGTGGTAAACAGGATCACTATGCTTCCGCATTAGGCGGTATCAACTTTATGGAATTCGCAGGGGAAGAGGTGAAGACTTCGAGGCTTCAGCTTCCCCGGGGTATCCTCTACGAACTGGAAAAGAGTCTTGTGCTCTGCTATACAGGGAAGTCTCGTTTGAGCGGCGATATTCATCAGAAAGTAAGAGAAGCTTATGAGAGCAAAGAGCCGAAAACAAGGCAAGCTCTGAAGAATTTGAAGACTATCGCATTTGAGATGAAGAATGCTTTGCTGAATTCAGATCTGAAGACTTTTGGCCAATTGCTCAATGACAACTGGGAGAACCAGAAGGCACTACATCCTTCAGTGACCAATTCACAGATTAATGCGATCTTTGAAAAAGTCATAAATGAAGGCGCTATTGGCGGCAAGGCGTGTGGGGCAGGTGGTGGAGGTTGCTTGCTGTTTTACGCCCAACCAGATTGCGAACACTTAGTTAGGAGGAAACTAGAGGAGAGCGAGGTGAGTATTATTGATTTTAACTTTGATTTTGAAGGCCTGCAAATCTGGGCAGCATAAATGATTTCATCCGTGGATTCATGACTACAGATTTGCTGGGCATCCAGGAAGAATCACAAATATCTGGAGATCATGTGGTAAGGTTGCGTTTCAGCTTTGCTAACATGATGTTTTTCCCGGCTTTGGTAGATTTTATGTGCAGAAACGCTTTTGCGCCTGAAAACAGTGACGCAGGGATGTCACTTCTACGGTGTATAGTTAAAAGGCGTTAGTAAAACGGTCAAGAACTAGATTTACACAGAGTTCAGGGCATGAATATGCTACTGTATGTAAAATCTGGCAGAATAGTCTTGCACTGATTCAACCCAAAGCTCAATAGGATGTCCAGATATGAGTGAACTCAAGACGATCTATCACATCCCGGAAGAAACATCAGTCTTTGTCCATGATGACCAACCACAAGAGCGAAGCTTCCAAAGCTTATCAGAGCCTTATGACATTTGCGTTATAACCGCTGCCAACGAACACCAGGCTCGAGGTTATCGAAGACAGCTTAGATGGCGCGCAGATAAAGGTCTTTTACCAGCGGAAACGGAGTTCTTCGTCTTTGCTGACCCACTAGGAGAACGAATTGGTTCAGGTGGGAGTACGATCTATGTTCTCTACAAGCTTTTAGACTACTTCTGTCAAGCCAATAACGCAGAATGTAAGGCATCTAATTCTCAATTTTCTCTGCGCAGTTTACTCAATGGTAAGAGGATCCTCATACTTCATTCAGGTGGAGATAGCAAAAGGCTTCCATCCTACTCGGCTGTTGGGAAGATCTTTTTCCCACTCCCAACAAGCTTCTCCCCAGTCAAAGCACAAAGACAACCAAAACACAAAGATGGCCGAAGCACAAATCATAGATCAAGGGAAGAGGTAAATGGCATTGTATGTCTTTTTGACATTTTACTCCATAACCTTATGCAATTACCACGCTTGAGAGATGGACAGGTGGTTCTTGCGACGGGTGATATTCTATTGACTTTCGATGCTTCGGAAGTCGTTTTCCGTGGCTCCGGAGTGACCGGTTTGGCATACCCAGGTCCAGTCGAAGTTGCCTCAAGTCATGGTGTGTATATTGTTCCTCAGGCTGTATCGGGAGAGGATACCATTAGAGTTGTGGACTTTATGCAGAAGCCGAGTTACGAGGATTTGAAGAAACGCAACGGTCTTGACGCTGCCGATAAGGCATTCATTGATACAGGGGTAATGAACTTCGCCATTGACGCGGTAGAAGCTTTGATGAATGCATCAGGTATACGATTGGAGGATCGGAAGGTTGTAGTGGAGAAAGATGGTTTGTGCGAACACTTAATCAACGCAAAGGCTCAACTGGATATTTACAAGGAAATCCCCTTCGCAATGCTGGGTAAATCTGAGCCCATAAGCGCACAAGCGATGTCGCCTCATCAGTCCATTCGCTTACTCCAGCAAATTCCATTTTCAGTATATTTACTTCCATACTGTGAATTCTTTCACATCGGCACAAGTAATAAGCTAATTCAGAGTATTTATACTATAAATCATACCGCCTCTATCTATAGGTTTCAAAACTTTAACAGGGCAAGGATCTTAAATAGCTCGGAGCTTGGCAATGCATTCGTATATAATTCTCTGATTAATACAGATTCAACAGAAATAAACGGTTTGGCCCTTATCGAAGGTTGTCACCTGGAAGGAGAAATCCAGCTCGACGGGGAAAACATACTGACAGGAGTTCCCCAAAATACAGGTAGCGTAAGTTTGCAGGAAGGTATATGCGTAACCTGCGTACCTGTTGGGGTAGAGCGCAATAACGGCTCTTATGAGAAAGAAAACGGCTGGGTATCAATTATCTATGGCCTTGGGGATAGTTTTAATAAGCCTGCTGAAGGCGATTCTGCCACTTTCCTCAATAAGGCTTTTCTAAACTGGATGGAAAATAAAGGAATTACTGCTGCTGATCTCTGGGAAGATAGTGCATCACGTGATTTGTGGAATGCGCGGCTATTTGCTTTCAGCAGAGATCCTGCTGAGTCGATGCAGATTTCGCTTGGTCTTCAACCCCTCCCAAAAGATGATGCCAGTACGTCTCATCGGGATGAGATGAACTGTCAGCAAGCTGAGAGATGGAGAGAATCATATCGTTTGTCATTGCGAGAAATTCTCCAATCTGTAGATTATGAAAGATTCTTAAACATTTATTCTGATCTCTATCGAGAAATTAATCTGAAGAGCCTTGCAACTATAATTACGCCTGAAAGTGACTTGTCATCTGAGGAAATTCTGAACTGGTGTGTGAATGCGGAGGACTATACCACGTCGGCAAAAGAGGTTTTGGCTTTAGCGGAAGAGTCTGATGATATACTTTTCCGGGCTCGATTATACAAACTACTCAGCAGCATTATACAGAAAGCACACGATTCTGGATACTCGATCAGCGATGATCGGTGTTCCACACCGGAAACCGGAACTGAATACGAGAATAGGGCCTTTGAACTTGTCTGTGAAGCTATAGGAAAGGGGTTGAGAATAGACTCAAGACGCAAGACCCAGAACGCAAGACTCAAGACGCAAGACTCAAGACGTACTTCCTATTCCCATAGCCCGGTGGACCTGAGCATAAAAATCCGTTCAGATGAAGTAGTCTGGGTTTGTGCTCCTGCGAGGCTCGATTTTGCCGGGAGCTGGTCAGATACTCCGCCTTATTGCCTGGAACATGGTGGTAACGTTCTAAACGCTGCTGTGACGCTGAATCAGCAATATCCTATTCAGGCTATAGGTAAGGTTTATCCCGAACCTACTATCAGAATCAACTCAATTGACCTGGGAGAGCACGTAATAGTCACCGAGACTTCTGAGATGCTCCGGTATCAAGATCCCACTGACTGGTCATCTTTGCCCAAGGCGGCTTTTGTCGCTGCTGGTATTATACCTGAAGATAATACGCTGAGTTTGAAAAAGATGCTTGAGAGATTTGGCGGCGGAATTGACCTGACGCTTTTCAGCGCGGTTCCATCGGGTTCTGGTCTGGGTACAAGCAGTATATTAGGCTCTGCTGTTATCGCATGTCTCTCCAGGATGGTCGGCCGGGAACTTACCCAGGAGGAACTATTCAACTGTATTCTCTATATGGAACAGTTGATGACAACGGGCGGCGGGTGGCAGGATCAGATCGGTGGTGTAGTTGGCGGAGTGAAACATATACACACAGAGCCCGGTCTGTTCCAGGTTCCGAGGATTTCCTGGACTGACATCAGGTCCAGACCTGATATGGAGATTTCGGAGAGATTCTTACTTTATTACACAGGCTACAGGCGGATGGCTAAGAACATACTACATAGCATTGTCGGTAGATACCTGGACAGAGATCCTGTAACGATTAGAACTATTCAACAGTCGGGAGAGAAGTCCTATGAGATGAAGGAACAACTCGACCATCGAGATATTGATGCCTTTGGAAAGAACATCAGGGAAATCTGGGAACTCAATAAGACACTTGATCCCGGAACCAGCAATGAACAGATTGAGGCAATTCTGACCAGAATCGATGATCTGATTCTCGGAGCAAAATTACTGGGAGCAGGCGGGGGCGGCTTCTTCTTTATGGTTACAAAGGGAATTCAGCAGACGAGGAAAATCGTGGAAGTATTGGAGGAAACACCTCCCAACGACGTTGCGCGCTTTTTTGACTTCGACGTTGATCCAGGAGGACTAAAAGTAAGCGTGCTATAAAAATCAGGGTTGTTAGGTGTATATTCTGCAAGTGGAGAAGGTTCTATCGTTAGTACGGAGGATGCTCTTATGCAACCGTGGACACAGACAGACGTTATGCTCAAAACTTTACTTTCGGCTTATGGTATTACTGATAAATTTAGAGTCGCGTATTATTTCATTGCGAGACATCTGGCCGGGAGATACAGGCCTATGGTGGATAATGGGAAGATGAGCATAAGATTTCGAGATAACCTAAGTCTGGATATTTCGATCCAGAACGGAGGTTTGAGCGCATACTACGAGATCTGGTGCCAAAAGGCTTATGGTTGCCTTTCGGATTTTATCCCTGCTGCGGGGAATTACATCGTTGATGTCGGCGCCAATATTGGAATTTACTCCTTATGGGCTGGCCGTAGGGTTGCAGATACTGGTATGGTATTCTCCATTGAGCCTCATCCCAGTGCATTTGAATTGCTCAGAAGAAATATCTACAATAACGGTTTCCCAGGCAAAACGTTTAATGTGGGCTGCAGTGACTCTGAGGGCTTTTTGAATTTGAGTTTCGATCCTTCGACACTGGTAACTTCATCTTTTCAGATCAGAACAGGAGAGCGCGTAGAAAAAGCTCTAGTACCTGTAAAGCGATTGGATGACTTGATAGGCGATATTAGCCCCAACAGAATCAGCATCCTGAAGATTGATGTGGAAGAATGGGAAATGCAGGTACTTAAAGGGGCAGAGGAAACGCTCAAGCTTGTGGACCGAGCAGTGTTAGAGATCCAGGGCGAAGATGCTGTAAATGCTGTATCGGATTATCTAATGGCAAGAGACTTCGATGTAGTTCATGAAATTGGTGGTGTCTGGAATGATCCTGAACTACACATTATCTATTTCCGTAGAAAAGGTATTCGGTGAAAACGAATACATGCGTAAAGCTTTAACGAGAATTCCCGGAGAATCGGTACTGGCGACCGTGAATATATGAACATGGATCACTCGATCTCGGATACCAAAGAGAGTTGCGAAACCATTACATGGAAGTGGGGATCTATAAAGCCCTTCTTGTCTAAGTATATATCTTACGGTTCGTGGACATCTCTGGTACGGCTTGGACATGTTACATTGAGCGACCAGATCGTCGTTTCGGGTGCGAATTTCTTGACAAATATAATTCTCGCTCGTTATCTGACGTCTACAGAATATGGTACCTACACGGTTGCTTTTAGCGTTCTTGTGTTTATTAACAGCATACGACTTGCATTGATCAGTGGGCCGATGGTGGTTCTGGGCGCATCGCTCAATGCGACCCAATTCCGAAGATATTTCAATTCTCTCGCTGTTATACAGCTTGTCTTTGCAGTCTCTGTATCGCTGCTATTGGTCTTGGTATTATCTATCGGCAAGTTGCTAGTCCCAGATGCGCTAATTTTTTCAGTGCTTTTACCTGTTGCGGTTATTACCATTGCTGTTCAGTTCCAGGAATACTTCCGACAGACGTTTTTTGCGCGCCTGGTTCCTATCAGGTCGCTTAGTATTGATCTGGTTCGTTGTGGCTCTCAACTCATTGCGTTAGCAGTCCTATATCGTATTGGTATTCTGTCCGCGAGGATGACATTCTGGGCTATTGGGATCGCCTCAGCAATATCAGCGGCGGAAGGTTTCAGACGGTTTCCTGTCCTCATTGATGGTATCTCAGAATGGAAAAAGCACCTTCTGGAAAACTGGAGTCTTGGCAAGTGGATGCTGACATATACACTTATAAGGTATGCACTGGGACAGATTTACATCATTGCCACTGCACTTGCCTTAGGTGTCGCCAATACAGCACGATTTCAAGCAGGTCTGATTATTATAGGCCCCATAATGATGATGTCCCGTGGTTTTATGAATATTCTTACACCCTTTTTCTCCAAGAGATTCAGTCAACGAGGATATGCGTCCTTTTGGATCACGTTTATCCGGATTGCTATTCTCTGGGTATTGCTCTTTGGCTGCATTTGCTTTGTTCCCGCTTTACTGGCCTCAAAGATCCTGACTATCTTATATCAACAGAAGTATTCAGGTGAGGCGCACCTGGTGCGTATACTTGCTTTGGGCTGTCTTCTTTCCACTCTTAGTCAGTATACTGAGGTGGGAGTCAGAGCAATAAAGCGCCCTCAACTCAGTGTCAAAGCAGGACTTATTGCGTTGGTTTTCACCGCGATTATGATGTGGCCGCTTTTATCAAAGCTTGGTATTATTGGTGCTGGTATAGGATGGGCAACATCATCTGGATTAGTTCTAGGAGTACACGGTATTCTTTTGCTGTATGAATCGCGGAAGTTAGTAGAACATGCTGCCAGCTTGTAAAGGATCAGGAACTAAAAGGTTAGAGAAAATTATTGGGACTACTATGACAGAGCAAGATAGAAATTATTTTGAGAGTTTTGTACAGTTGCTCTTCGATGAACTCAAAAGAACGGGTATAGAGTATTGCGTGGAGCGCAATTACGAGGACTTACCGTATCACGTAGATAATGATGTAGACATTGTTGTCCGAGAAGATCAGTTTTCAAAGTTCCATGATATATTGCTTAAAGTGGCAAGACTCAGAGGGTGGTCACTTATAATGAATATAAAAAGCTGCGGTGGCGCGAGGTGTTATTTCGGCCATTTCGGTTCCGGGCAGATGCACCTCCTTCGCATAGATCCTGTTCACAGGTTGCACTGGAAAGGCATGGATTTTATATCAGCGGAGCATGTTCTTGCGGATAGAGTACCACACAATGCTTTTTACATCCCTAGCGCTGGAGCGGAAGCGGCTATTTCACTCTTACTGCGTCTTGTTTACCATGGTTATGTAAAAGAGTCATATAAGGAGCATATCAGGAACCTGGTTAACACGGAACCGCACGTTTTTAGCAGTATTATCAGTCATAAATTCGGCGATAAGTGGGCGACAGAATTTCTGGAAAGAGTGAATAAATCGGACTGGGATGGGATCCAGTCCAGCACCTCTACTTTAAGACGACGGCTTTTCTTTGGAAATCTTTGCCGTCGTCCTATAGGGCAGATTCTCGACTGGATCAGATATATGATAAACAGGATGCAGAGGTTCTTTAATCCTGTTGGTCTTTTCGTTGTCATGCTCGGACCTGACGGTTCAGGCAAGTCTACAGTAGCTAATCAATTAGTTCTGAATCTGAAACCCATCTTCCAGACAGAAAGAGCGAAGATACTACATTGGCGTCCGGGGCTGCTGCCACCAATACGCCGACTCTTTGGGCATCGAAATGGTAAAGAGGATGAGGATTTTACGCGACCTCACCAGGCCAAGCCTTATAGCCGCCCTGTGTCGTTGATGCGTTTCCTTTACTACACGATGGATTTCATCTTAGGGTACTATTCGAAAGTGCATTTTATGAAAGCCAAAGGCATGTTAGTTGTTATTGATCGTTATTACTATGACTTTCTCGTAGATGCATATCGGTATCGCCTGGATCTGCCAGATTGGTTCCTTCGTTTGTTTTTGAAAGTCATACCCAGACCAGATATGGTTTTTTATCTTCACTGCAATCCGGAAATACTAAGAGAGCGAAAGAAGGAATTGTCGGTTGAGGAACTGAATCGTCAAGTCGATGAATTTCAGAAACTATTACACAAGTTGCCGAACTCTATCGGTGTTGATGCGAACCGCTCCTTATACGAAGTTGTTAATGAAGTTACAAGGACACTTTTAGATTCGGCAATACGGCGCGCGGAACGTAGTAGATGATCGAAACAAAATTCCCCAATCCAAGGCTTAGCTCTAAGATGAGGAATCAGGTTTCCTGTGCCACAACGTTTCCCATTTCTTATGTCTGGCCAAATGCAGAGGTCGCTTCAATCGAAGAACTTGGCTCAAATCTGTCTCAAGATATCAAGTCAGATCAGGCACGTTGTGAGGTGCTGTGTGTATTTATGAAAGCCAGGCATGAGAAACCTATGCGAAAAGCTCTGGCCAGAGCGTCGTTTTCCGAGTTTACCTCTTATGCTCTGGTTCCAAACTCGCATTCTCCTCGATGGTTAATTCCACTTGAGAGCAGCCGGGTCGCGTCCGCCTCTTTGCAGCTTTACAACCCGCAGTCCTTAAAAGGGAAAGGGGGCAAGTGGATTGTGGGAAATCTAGCCTGTTTTGGCATCCTGAATGTCTGGGGGCGGGATCGCTTGCTCGTAGCGTCGAAGGGAAATGGCGAGAATACCTTTTTGTTTCTGACAGATTTACTGGGTGTTGATAGCATATCTGTTGCGTTGTCGACAGGTACGCCAGGATATTACCGCAAAATGACTGCCCAGTTGATGTCAAAAGATGGACACATCCTCGCTTATGCGAAAATTGCTGTTACGCAGCAAGCCAGGAGGATGTTAAGTCAGGAAACCAGGATATTAGAGCTTCTGGCAAAGCTGAATATCTCGTCAGGGGGCGTTCCCGGGATTATCTATGCCGGACAGTTTCATGAGAGTGAGTTACTTGTGCAATCAGCGCCTTTGGTTAAGTCTCATAAGGGTCCTAAGGAATTGGATAGAAGGCATATCGAATTTCTGGCGGAGATATTTAACCAGACCAGCAAACGAGAGTCCATACTGAAGAGTGAATATTGGCTATGTATCAGGAGCAATTTTGGGTCGCTTTGCGAGAGAGTCAGTGATGACTGGCAAAAACGATTGCAGAAGGGCATAGACGTCTGTGAGTCTCTATTAGCGGATGAGACAATACCCTTAGGATTGTGTCATCGTGACTTCGTTCCGTGGAACACCTATCTCCAGCGGGATCGTCTTTACGTGTTCGATTGGGAGTATGCAACGGAACAGGGAATACCCTTCTGGGACATTTTTCACTTTGTGTTTTTCCCGGCGATACTTATCACGTCTCGCTCAGGAGAACGGTTGATTGATCAATGGCAGAGTTACAGATTGAGGCAGTTTTTGGCTCAGTATGCAAAGAGCATTGGTGTTGATTTAGCCATTGTTCCCGTCTGCTTCCTTCTGTATCTGATAGAAGTAAGCTGCTTCCATCTCGATATGTTCGACTGTGATGGTCTCCAGAATACTCAAAGGCAAAGGCTACAGGAGACCTGGGCGAATATGATGGATGAGCTGGTAAATCATTGGGAGGAATACCAAAATCAATGGCGATGAAACAGAATCTTAAAATTATTGCTATAGCCTATGCTTGCGAGCCAGATAAGGGTTCGGAATCTGGCATTGGCTGGAATTGGGTAAAACAAATAGCGAAAAATCATGAAGTGTGGGTATTGACAAAGGCAAACAATCGGAAGTCGATAGAGCATGAATTGGAGCAAAATCCGGTGCCGACCGCGCACTTCGTCTATCTCGACTTACCATACTGGATGAGTTTCTGGAAACGAGGGCAACGCGGTATCCATCTATACTATTACCTGTGGCAGATCGCTGCGTTTTTCCGGTCATGCCAGCTTTGTCGCGAGGTCTCCTTCGATCTGGCCCATCAGTTGACAATTGGCTTCGATTGGATGCCTAGTACGCTGCCTTTGCTCCCAATTCCCTTCGTCTGGGGGCCCATAGGGGGTCAGCAGGCGCCCAAGCCGCTGAAATCAGAAATAGGATGGCGGGGACGAACACAAGAATATATAAAATCAGTTATTCGTTACTCTATGCATCATTTTAACCCGCTTTTTATATCGGTCCTTCGGCGCTCCAGAGCAATTATCGTTAGTGATTCCGGCACCGCGTCTCGTATTCCTGATGCCCAAAGCCGAAAGGTGAGGATAATGCCGCATGGTATTGCTAGTAGTGATCTACCGGCAAAGCAGAATATCTCTGCACCGTCCGGACAACTGACGGTTTTGAGTATCGGTCGGTTCATCTATTTCAAGGGGTTCTCTCTTACTATCAAAGCCTTTGCTCGTTTCGTCCAGCAGTATCCCGAGGCGCGTTTGGTATTGATAGGGCGCGGAGCAGAATACAATCGTCTGAAACGAATCGTCATAGAGAATGCCATTGAAGATAAAGTGGAATTCTATGATTGGATGCCCCGTACGGAAGTGCTGAAGCTTATACAAATTGCAGATATATTCCTATTCCCGAGCTATGAGGGTGGAGGAATGGTAGTTATAGAAGCCATGGGGACTGGCAAACCAGTGGTTTGTCTTGATGCCGGAGGCCCTGGCGAGGCAGTTACCGAGGAATGTGGAATAAAAGTGAAAGTGCAGAATGTAGAGCAGATAGTTCAAGACCTTTCTGATGGTCTCTATAGATTAGCGAAGGAGCCGTTGCTGCGGCGTGAAATGGGTGAGGCGGCTAAAAAAAGAGTTCAAGAGTTCTACGTATGGGATGTAAAAGCTGAGCAAATCGATCGGATTTATAAGCTGATGTTCAGTGAAGCGATATGTTTATAGTAATCCTATCAACTATTTGTATATTTCCACTTTTCATATTATCAGGATTGGCTATATCGCCAGTGGCCATAGCCAAAGTTCGGGCGCTGCTGGCAAAAGCAAATCAACTGGATTTGATGTGGTTCCTCCTGTTCGTTAGCCTTCATCTGGGATCCATGAGAACTGCCGGGGAATTGGCAGATGAGCCTGTCGACACAGTAAGGCTATTACGTATTTCTCTGCTGCTGATCATTGAATGCTGGATAATAGTAAGCATAATGATCCGAAAGCGCCCCATAGCAAGGCTCTTCAGCGGTGTCCATAGATTCATGGTTTTATATACAATAGTTGCGCTATCGTCAATGTTCTGGTCGCCAAATCCTGGATTATCTGCCTGGAAAGCTTTCGAGGTTCTCGTGGATGTTTCGTTTATCTGTTTCCTGTTATCTACTCCCAATTGGGAAAAGCATCTTGCACGATTGTGGAATCTAACATGGTTCATGGTTGTGCTGCTCATTTGCAGTGCCTGGATTGGGGCTGTTCTATTCCCCAGGCAAGCATTTCAGGTGTATCCGGGTGCATTGCTTAAGCAACAGTTGCATGGCGTAATACTAACCATTCACCCCAATAGCCTGGGTCAGATGGCTGCTATAATCGGCGCAATTACTATCATTCGATTTCTGTATTCCAGAAAGGAGCGGTTCAGACTTCTCTATATCTGGCTGTCAGGTTTAGCTTTTGTCACATTAGTGTTTTCTCAGGCTCGAACGTCATTCGTTGCGTTTATGTGCGCGTTGGGTTTTGTATTCATCCTGAGTAGACGCTGGGCATTGGTTCCCGTTGCTACGGTTGTGATTATATTGATTCTTCTATCACTTACGGCCTTGCCGGCAGCTATGGATACGTTATATTCGTACCTTCTCAGAGGGCAAAATACAGAGCTACTCTTCAGCTTGACGGGGAGAATGTATTACTGGGGCCTGGCCTGGGAGCTTATTAAACAATCGCCGATACGAGGCTACGGTTTCTACGCAGGACACCGGGCCGATGTAATTAAGGATCTGGCCAGATATTCTAATCTTGACAACACCTACATCGAAATCCTGCAGAATATAGGAATACTAGGGCTACTTCCCATGCTTCTTGTCTTCACTCTAACCTGGGGAAGAATATTGAAATTCCTTATTTCCTCGTATCATAGACATCGCTGCTGTAATTCACTGGCTGTCGAACTGTTTGCTGTGTTGTTTATTATTACTATCAGGAGCTTGACAGGACCATCGTTCCAGAATCACCACTGGAACCTTTTGCTTTTTCTGTTGATACTCGCCTGGGGCGAATGTATTAAGAAAATGTCAAAGGCAGTCATAAAAGTAGGCTGGTTGAGCCATGCCCACCCATCATTGGCTACTAACTGTTGATTGAGGAAGAGCAAATGCGTGTGTTATTGATTCACAATAGTTACCAGTCGGGTCTAAGCGGGGAGTATACGGTGTTCGCATCGGAGAAAGCGTTACTGGAGAGCCGGGGTCACAATGTCATTCTCTTTGAACGCTTCAATGATGAGATCAAATCGCTCTCGGCCTGGAAGAAAGCATCGCTGCTCTGGAAGACAACATGGGTTGCTAAGTCATACAGCCAGATCCGGCAGCTTATCCGTCGCGAGCGTCCCGAAATTGCTCATTTCCATAATACTTTACCTCTTATATCTCCTGCTGCCTATTATGCGTGTCAGGATGAAGGAGTTCCTGTAGTGAAGACCCTGCATAACTACCGTCTTATGTGCCCGAACGGTATCTTTATGCGATCGGGGCGAATATGCGAGGAATGCTTATACTACGGGCTCTGGCGCGGCATCAAACATGGATGCTACCGGAATTCCCGTCTTCAGACAGCAGCAGTTGCCAATATGTTATGGTTACACCAGCTTCGAGGTACGTGGAAGAGGCAGATAGATGCATACATAGCCTTGACAGAGTTCAGCCGTAGAAAATTTATTGAGGGTGGACTGCCAGCCCACAAAATCTTCATCAAGCCTAATTTCCTCTGGAGTCCGCCGGAGCCTTCCAATAATCATGATGGGTATGCCATCTTCATTGGTCGATTAACTAAGGGGAAAGGTGTATATACCATGTTATCGGCATGGTGTAAGCTCAAGGATGCTCCGTTGAAAGTCATCGGTGACGGGCCGCTAAAAGCTGAGTTGGAGGGAATAGCCACGAGAGAGCATCTGAGCAATGTATCATTTCTTGGCTACCAGCCGTGGGATCGATGTATGGAGTATTTAAGTAAGGCGCGTTTCCTGATCATGCCCTCAGAGCACTATGAGGGGTTCCCTTGCGTTATAGCTGAGGCTTATGGATGCGGAAAACCAGTATTGGCTTCACGTGTGGGGCCTCTACCGGAGCTGATCCGGGATGGAGAGACAGGTATTCTATTCGAGTGCGGGTCTTCCGAGGATCTCGCCAACAAGGCGCAGTGGATGTTTCAAAGTAAAGAAGCGGTTGAGGAGATGGGGCAAGCCGCCCGTGCGGAATTTGAGGTGAAGTATACACCAGAGCAAAATTACCAACAGCTTATGCAAATCTACGAGAATGCCATAGCTGGCAGCAAAAGGAGAAGATCATGACTGATATTCGCGATAGCCTTGCTCTTGTAACTGGTGGAGCGGGCTTCATAGGTTCTCACATAGCCGATAGATTGATAAAAGAAGGGGTTAAGGTCAGGATACTGGATAACTTGTCCACCGGGGACATATCCAATGTGAATCTGGCTCAGACACAGTTTATTCAAGGAGATGTTACAGACGACGAAGCTTTGAAAAAAGCCCTGGACGGGGTTGATATTGTCTTCCATGAAGCCGCTCAGATCAATCCTACCAGGGCTGTAGAAGAGCCGCTTTTTGATTTCAAGGTCAACGCCGAAGGCACTTTGAAACTGATACTGCATTCACTCAACGCCAATGTAAAACGATTCATAATGGCGTGCACAAATGTCTACGGTGATGCCGAAGTGGAACAGATGAGCGAGGATCTGTCCACACTCACGGTGGGACGATCTCTGCTATCACCCTATGCCGCCTCAAAGGTGTGTGCAGAAGCATATCTCAAAGTTGCCAACGATGAACTGGGTTTGCCCACTGTCAGGCTGAGATACTTCAACGTGTTCGGCCCAAGACAGTTGACCAAGTCTGAATCCGGGGTTATCGCCATATTTGCTCAAAACGCATTGGCAGGCAAACCACTGTATATCTTCGGTGATGGAACGCATACTCGAGATTTCGTCTACGTGGACGATGTGGTTAATGCTAACCTTCTAGCCGC
>Ga0114922_10002032_pt1 | contig 19112 bp, 13 predicted proteins | sample AartaG_FD_100975 | JGI IMG/M metagenome (GOLD analysis project Ga0114922, IMG submission 100975) | Deep subsurface microbial communities from Aarhus Bay to uncover new lineages of life (NeLLi) - Aarhus_00045 metaG | ecosystem: Environmental > Aquatic > Marine > Oceanic > Sediment | place...
CGGACTGTCTGCGTTGGTGCCATTAGCCTCATCAACACGCCAATAGTAAGTAGTATTCCACTCAAGCTGTCCGGGGTCATAGCTCTCGGAACCAATGTTGCCGCTGCCTTTTAACTCCAGAGAGGCTGCATCGGCGCCAAAATAGACTTCATGTGAAGCACCTAAGCCCGGTGCCCATGTGAGAGTTGGCGTTTGTGTTACATCCACAGCGCCATTAGCCGGGTTAAGTGCCGCAACAGCACCTTCGGTCGTGAAGCCCCAGACATTACCTTTATAAGTGGTGACGGCATCGAACTCATCGACGCGCCAGTAGTAAGTCCTGGCTAGTTCAAGCGTTCCGGGACTAAAGGTTGTAAATCCCTGTGGAAGACCGCCCTGGGCATTATTGACATCGTCGAAATTTTCACCGAAGTACACTGTGTGCAATTTTGCACCGAAACCGGGCGTCCAGCTAAGGCTTGAATCCAAGGCGACAGACTCGGCGGTATCAGCCGGTTCTGGTAAATAGGCGGTTTTGGGCGGGATCATGAAACTCCAGACATTACCTTTCCAGGGACTGTCCGGCTCATTGTCATTGACCTCATCAACTCGCCAGTAGTAAGTTGTGCCCGTAACAAGACCATCGGGGTATGGAAAACCCGGGAAGCCCGCAACAATAAAGCTGGCAGTTTGATTATCGATGAACGTGCCTTCGGCGCCTTCGCTGACAGCATCAAAATTATCACCCAAATACACATCGTGTGAAACCGCAAAATCCCCAGGTGTCCAGCTTATGTTCACCCAGGTATCCTCATGGTAAGAACCATCAGCCGGGACGGGGTCGTAAGCTTTGAACTTTGGTCCGAATGCCGCGACACCTAACATGTTTCCTCCGTGGCCCTCGGTATTGCCATAAATAGTAATTGTGCCGGGTGTGACTGCCAAAGAGAAAATGGAGAAGTATTGGTCAATGTCCACATCGAAGCTTTCATCGATTCCAATGTCTTCACCAGTATCGACAAAGCCCATGTCGGTTAACCATCCCATGCCGTCGATGTTCGGATTAACATCCTTTCCACCTGCCGCACCACCCATGCGGTTATCAACGAAGACGTACAGGGTAGCATTCGCTGCAAAGGTCAGGTCCAGCTCATAAGCTGACATATTCTTGTTGTCATTGGCAAGCATGACATATTGGGCACCGAGGATGAACTCCGGTATATCAGCGTACACATGAGTCCTGTCCACAAAGGTCACCGCATTTTCTGCGAGTGGATCCGGTGCGATTTGGGGTAGCTCCGTTGCATCAGTGTCAGTATTCCGATGCGCGACAGCGCTGATGAACTGTGCGTGGGCTGAAACAGCAAACACAGCTATCAGCAAAATCGAATAAATCAATTTCTTAGACATAATTGTTCTCCTTAAAAAAGTTCAACTAATAACGACCGATAATAATGCTCACACTTAATAAATTCCAATTACGTTTGCAAGAGATGTTGTATTATGACACGACCTCACATCCTTACTTCTAAAGCCTGAAATCAACTTTAAAAAATTCAATCACCAAACACAAACTTCACCATTACATTTTATATCAGATTTGTTATTGCATTTCAAGCAAAACTTTTCAAAAGCACCCGGACGTTTTTTCATACTCCCTGCATTTTTCACAGGCTTCGAGCTGTAAATATTTTTCTCATAAATACTTAAGAGGCTTTATAACGATGTCCGCAACATCTCTTTTTGGTCCGCCTTATTGGGATGTCTTCGAAATCTCCCTTAGCTTTAGCTATTTTCCATTGTTGAAAATCCGATTTGGGTGTATAATACACGCAGTAAAACAGCCTAAATCAACAAAACATAAATATGATTTTACATACCTGAACCTGTCAAGAGAAAAGGGTGATATTATGGACAGACGAAAAGGTTTTACATTAATAGAACTTTTGGTGGTAATAGCAATAATTGCCCTTTTGATGGCAATACTTATGCCGGCCCTGCAGCGGGTCAGGAAACAGGCCCGCAGCGTCGCGTGCCTGGCCAAACTCAAGCAATGGGGCATCTTTTTTTCGATGTACGCCGATGACTACAACGGTCGATTCATGAATGGCTTTACGGCCTCACCGAGTAATCGATGGGTTTACGCCCTTGGCGACTACTACAAGTGGGATGATGAATTCACATGCTGCCCCAACGCGTTGAAACCCTGGGTGGATGAATTCGGGATAAATTCGGGTGCTGAAGGAACTGGTGTCGGTGTAACAATGGCCTGGGGTTATATGAAACCGGAAAGTTACTGGAAAAGGCAAATGAAGGGAAGCTATGGAATCAACGGCTGGTGTGTTGACCCGCTACCGGGCCAGGAACCTCACAGCGGGGGCGTAAATTGGTTCTGGCGGGGCCCAACTGTTGCAGGTGCCGGGTATGTGCCCTTGTTCCTGGAGGCCCAGCGCTATAACGGCTGGGTGTTAGACACGGACGTACCGCCCCCGATCAGCGGCGAGAGATGGAACGACAACGCACAGATTGGCCGGTTTTGCCTTAACCGGCACGATGGTTTTGCCGGTTGTTTATTCCTGGACTATTCGGCCCGTAAAGTCGGTTTAAAAGAGCTTTGAACCCTGAAATGGCACAAAGAGTTCAATGAGGCCGGTCCATGGACCATGGCCGGCGGTGTCACCTCAGGCGACTGGCCCGAGTGGATAAAAACCTTCAAAGACTATTGATGATAATCACCGTCTGACTAAGAAATGCCTTAAATCGACTTTCCAAGGGGAAAATCCAGCTATTATTCTTATAACAGATATGTCACTTCAATTCGCGCAGCTTCCGTACAGAGGCTATTGTCCATACCATAGCAATTTGTTCCGTTAAAAAACTGCAAGGCCTTCATTTATAGATAGTTATAAGCCTAATAACATTGTTTACAACTCTTAACACCGGCCGGTCCTGTTTTACTGTCTCTTCAAAAAAACCTTGAATTTGAACCATTTTCTATTGCGGAAAGTCCGATTTGTCTGTATAATACACTCGGTGAAGCAGCCTAAATTAACATCAGAGTACAAAATTAACAAAACACAAGGCTATCTTCGCGCATCATAACCGGTGGAAAGAAAAAAGGTGTCACCATGAACAGGAAAAAAGGATTTACTTTAATAGAGCTTCTGGTGGTAATCGCGGTCATTGCGGTATTAATGGCGATTTTAATGCCCGCGCTTAATATCGCTCGAGAACAGGGCCGGGGAATTGCCTGCTCATCTAACCAGAAAACCCTTGCCCTGGCGTACACGATGTACGCCAGCGACAATGACGGTTCTATTTGCGCAGGCTGGGCGACGCACAGCCCAGTCAATGGCATCCCGCCGTGGGTCATGCCGCCCCTGAGTTACGGGGCGGGAGGCGCCATTCAAGGTAAAGGCGGCGGCCCGGTGACTCGTGAAGAACGGTACAATGGACTGAGGGAAGGAGAACTATACAAATACGTAAAGGATGTAGGTGCCTATCACTGCCCGGGTGATAATCGTATAACGAGGGGGACAAGTCTGGGTAATGGACTGGAATATCTGATTTACCGCAGCTACTCTCTGACGGATTATATGCGGGCAACAGAAAGCACCGATCTGAAGAAACTATTCAACTTCAAAAGCCCGGCCCAAAAGATGCTCTTCGTAGAAGAGATTTACGACGGGTCCGCAGGTAACCATAACCATGACGGATGGTCGTATATTCCACACAATGGCACTTTGTGGGACCCGCTGGGTATCTTTCACAGCAATGCCTGTACATTTAGTTTTATGGATGGTCACGCCGAACGCAAGAAGTGGGACGACAAGCGGACGGTTATTTACTGCATGAGCCGGAGTGAAGCAGCGGCTATGGGTTTTGGCAAGGGAATGCAATTCAATCCACCTAATCCCGACCTTTTGTGGCTCGATACACACTACCCGGGGGACCAACACATGGCGCAGTAGCCATGCCGTTCGTTGACTGAGTGTAAGGATGAGGCATCTTGAAGACTATTAAAATTTGTGATTTTTACTTTAAAAGATAAAAAGTACATTTGGAGGTATTATTATGAACAAACGAAAGGGTTTCACCCTGATAGAGCTTCTGGTGGTAATCGCCATTATAGCAGTCCTGATGGCAATTCTTATGCCGGCACTGCAACGGGTCAAACAACAGGCAAGAACTGTTACATGTATGGCCAACCTGAACCAATGGGGTCTTTTGTTTGCGATGTATTGCGGTGAGAACAACGGCAATTTCTTTACGGGCGAGCTGAACGGCACCCGCAGCGGGATGGGCTCCGGAGAATTCTGGAGGGAAACAATGCGACCTTTCACCAAGGACCATAGTGAAAAGATGTGGCTTTGCCCCCAGGCCGTAAAGCCCCTCCCCGGGGGTGGTATCCCACGTGGCACGTGGTCGATTGTAGCCTGGGAAACCGCAAACGACGTAGGCAGCTACGGTCTGAACGGCTGGATGCTAAATATCAAGGCTTCCAGAGATTCCAGCAACAGAACAAACGGCTGGGGCAGAACGCCGGCCGACTGGCACTGGGGCACTCCCGAGAACAGGAATGCAAGTAATATACCGGTATTCACAGGCAGTTGGTGGGTCGATTCCTGGCCAAGGGAAAACGACCAGCCCCCAACAACCGAAGACGGCCCGGCGGACACTCCCAATTCAAACGAGATGAACCGGGTCTGCGTTGACCGGCATAATGGATTTGTAAACTGCCTTTTTGCAGATTGGTCCGTCAGAAAAGCCGGGCTCAAGGAATTGTGGACACTCAAGTGGAGTCGCGGTTTCGATGTGAGCGGGCCGTTTACGAAAGCCGGCGGTATGAATCCGAGCGACTGGCCGCAATGGATGAGACATTATAAAGAATACTAAACATAACCATCGTAAAAGTAAAAGAAAAGTAAAAGGTAAATTAACAAAAACACAGAAGAATATTATAGTTTCTCGGAATTACAGGCGGATTTAATGTCCGCCTTTTTTATGTGCAAAAAAATGTATAAAAGATATTGCAAAAAACCTGAAAAAAGATTATAATGAAATTGTTAAACAGCCTCGTGACAAATCAACCTGCAAAAATATTTTAAGGAGTCTGAATATGAAAACGCAAAAAGCCTTTACTTTAATCGAACTTCTGGTTGTCATTGCCATTATCGCTGTATTGATGGCTATATTGTTCCCGGCCCTGAACCGTGCCAGAGAGCAGGGCAGGCGGGCGGTTTGTCTTAATAATCTCAAGCAGTTGGCACTTGCCTGGACTATGTATGCAGATGAGAACGACGTCAAGATTGTCAACGGGGAAGCAGCCGGCAGTGGAAATGGCATGGCTTCTACACCCACAGGCGGCATACATGAAAGAGAGCAGTGGTGGGTTGGAGGCGATTGTGGAGATTTTTGGAACGACGAGCATTTACCAAGGGAAATCCAATTAAATGCTATTAGAAACGGCGCCTTATATCCATATACCAAGAAAGAAACGCTTTACCGATGCCCGACCGGCGTTCGCGGAGAGATGCGGACCTACACTATAGGTGATTCTATGAATGGTCTTCGAAGAGACGGAACTTACTCCGGTAATGTGGGAGCCAGAGTAGGCAAAACGGTATTGTGGGTTAAGAACAGGACGGAGATTGTCAGCCCGGGTCCGGCTTATAGAATAGTTTTTCTTGACGAAGGCCGGATAACTCCGGATAGTTACGCTTGTCATTATCTTAATGAGCGGTGGTGGGACCCGCCCTTCGTCCGGCACGGCGACGGTACTAACGTCTCATTTGCAGACGGTCACTCTGCTTATTGGAAGTACAAAGGCACGAAAACGTTAGAGATCGGCAAGCTGGCCGCTGTTGCCGGCCGTTCTGCAACCGATCTGCACCAGATGCAGCCTGAAAGCCCTGATGATTACGAGGATTTGCACAAGATGCAGAAGGCCATCTGGGGAAGATTAGGGTATTAACCGAAGCGATGGGTGTGATTTTTTGTGCTTGCTGAGTTTTTCGACCAAACAGACAACATAGCTGATTATAATTAAAGGCGGATGTAATGTCCGCCTTTTTTATACGCGCAGATATAAGCTGCTGCCTGCAAATGGCCTGCTATGATGCCCTGCGAATGGTACGAAGGCGTGAACTATTGTTTAATTGTGCGTCTTTGCGTTTATTAACGCAGCCAAAAGGATGTGCCTTAGTCTCTCTACGCTGATCTTGTTGAGGTAATCTTCCGTAAAATCCAGCTTGAACCGGCCCCGAAAATTCCTGATACGCCTCTTAAGCTCATCCCTGCCCAAAGCAGCGATTGAGGTTACCTGTCTTTCTACATACTTTGCCGACGACATAAACCCTTACTCCAGAAAAAAATATTACCACTACAAATAAATTGAACACGTCTTATTAGTATTGGTATCGTCTCTAATATCGAACTGCTTTTGTCGCAATTTTTACACCGCCGCTCAAAGCCCTGATTTGGCAAATTATTAAGCAAAAATTTTTTTGTCATTTTGTTAACGGTCTGATAACTTTTATTTATGAAAACTGAAAAGTTGAATTATTACTTGCCGCCCGAGCTGATTGCACAATGTCCCTGCCCCGTTAGAAGCAGCTCACGACTGCTGGTTCTCAAGCGATGTAGCGGCGAAACAATCGACAGCCGGTTCCAAAACCTCGGAGATTTTTTATCTGACGGCGACTGCCTTGTGCTCAACGATACGAAAGTCCTGCCCGCCCGCTTTTTCGCCCGTCGGACCACCGGAGGCAAGCTCGAAGGTTTGTTCCTCGCTCAAAATTATGATAACAACTGGATTGTGATGCTAAAAGGCGCCCGCAGACTAAGCCCCGGTGACATTCTTATCTTAAAGGACAGGCAAAAAGCCGATTTCTGCCGGGCCGAGCTGCTCGAAAAACAAGACAGCGGCAGATGCCTGCTAAGGCTAAAGACCGAGGCAGACACAGAGGCCGTTCTCGATACAATCGGCTTTCCGCCGCTTCCGCCTTATATCAAACGGGACGACGATCCGGACGTAGCAAATATTGATAAACTGCGATACCAGACGGTTTACGCGCGGCATAGCGGCGCCGTTGCCGCTCCCACCGCAGGACTGCATTTTACAGAGCCCCTGATAGAGCAGCTAAAACAAGCCGGTATCAGCTTTGCATACATAACACTGCATGTCGGAGCCGGAACATTCAAACCGGTAACCGCCGAAAACCTCGACGACCACCAGATTCACCAGGAGCGTTTCAGCATCGATGATGAAAATGCCCGGACAATAAATAAAGCAAAAAGCAAAGGGGCACGCATAATCCCTGTCGGTACAACCTCGACACGAACCCTCGAAACATTAGCCGCCGGCCCGCAAATCGAAGCCGCCACAGGCTCAACAGATTTATTCATAAAGCCCGGCTATAAATTCAAAATTACAGATGCTACGATAACGAACTTCCATCTGCCAAAATCCACCCTCCTGGCGCTGGTCGCCGCCTTTGCGGGCCTCGATAACATCCTCGCCGCTTACAATCACGCCATCGAGCAGCGATACCGCTTTTATTCCTACGGCGACGCAATGTTGATTATCTAAAAAAAGCAGGGAACTTCGTGTATTCGATTGAATTCCGTTGAACCGCGTGTAACGTCTCGAATCAGCCGCGAGGTAACGTATTGGCCGCATTCGTTGTTCGGCCTCTCCGGCTATTATCATGCTAACTGAACCATCAGTCTTTTTACCGGCCGGTCATGCGGAAGAGCCGGACCTTCAGGTCCGCTTTTACCTTCCCGTAACGGGTATCGCCGGACAGGTTGGTCCATTCGTAGGGGTCGGTGTCGTGGTCGTACAGCTCCTCGCTGCCGTTGTTATAGAGGATATAGCGCCACTTTTTTGTCCGGACGGACCAATGCTGCCTGGCGGGATTCTTTTCTGTGCCCTTGCCGGCAAAGATCATCGTCAATGCAGCGTCGGGTCCGTTCCATGTTTCGGCCTTCGGATTTTCGAGGAACGTGCGGAGGCTGTGACCGTCGAGCCTGGCGCCCTGGGCATTCTTCCTCGTATCGCTTTCGAGTCCACAAAGGTCAACGAGTGTGGGATAGATATCGATCAGCGAAACAGGGTGCTCGGCGATGCCGCCTGACACCGCCACGCCCGGCGCCCGGATAACGAGCGGCACACGCGTGCTTTCTTCCCAGAGAGCGTTTTTGAAAAGGTAATCCTTCTCGCCCATGTTCCAGCCGTGGTCGCTCGTAACGACGATGATGGTATTGTCTTTGAATGGGCTCTTGTCCACCGCTTCGATTACCCGGCCGACACATTCGTCAACTGCGGCCACACTGGCGAGATAGGCCTGGGTGAACGCTTTGAGCGCGGATTCGAGGTCCGGATACGATTCTTTGAGCAGGCGAAAGTACTTCAATCCCTTTTTACCGCTATCGAAGACATCCTTATAGTGACAGTCTTCGGCATCGTTGGGCTTGATTACGGGGATTTTGAGGGAGCCCTGTGGGAACATATCGAAGAATCGCTTGGGCACGTGCAGCGGGGTGTGCGGCCGAATAAATCCAACGCCCAGGAGAAACGGCTTGCCGTTCTTCTGCTTAGCGAACTCCCTGATCTTATTTTCCGCCCAGGCTGCGTTTCGTTCATCGGGAGTAGGGTCACGGTTGTCCTCGTCAATGTAATTGAACTTTTTTACCTTACCCCAGCTGCCGTATATCCAGCCCTTGTTGTCGTTCTCGTTCGGTCCATAGGGCACATCCGACAGCGGGGCGTACGAACCATCAACAGATCCTATACTGCTAAAGGGTTGAGGCACTGAGGGGTGGGCGACCCTGTTCTTGCCGTCGTAAACAAAGGGTCCGTAGTCGGCCTTATGCTTGAACTCGCTCCAGACAGAAGGCAGATGATGATGCATGAGCTTGCCGGACCCGGTAACATGGTAGCCGTTGTCCCGGAAGTGTTCCATGATGGTCTTAGAGTTCTTTAACACGGGATTTTCGTGCCACTTGTCCCAGAACAGGTTTTTCGAAGTGTGTGGATATATTCCGGTGAGAAAGCTGGATCGCGATGGTGCGCAGATGGGGTTGTTGCTGTAGGCCCGTCTGAAAGCCACCCCCGACTGGGCCAGTCTGGCGATGTGCGGTGTCCTCGCCTGAGGATGCCCCTCCATGCCCGTGAGGTAGTCGTTGAGATCGTCGCAGACGATAAGCACAACATTAGGCTTTCGGCCCTGCTCGATCAGAGACTTAGCAAACCTGGCGGGCAGGCCGAGGATTGCCACCGTCCCTATCCCCAAGATCTTCAAAAAATCACGGCGTGTTTTCATATTGCATTTACCCGTTCTACTTAAAGATTCACACCGGCTCAGTTCTAATGGTTCGCCCGGATTCAGTGAATAACGATCAACCATTAATTCTATTGGACTATTCGAGAGCAAGCAACCCTGAAAATCCTTGCCAAGCTCCTCGTTGCGGTTCTAAGGCTTGCGTGTTTTGGCAAGGCCTGTTTGCCATTCTTTGCCTTTCTTGCCTGCATAGAGCATGTAGTAGGTGTCGCCGATCTCGATGACCTGGGGGGTCAGCACGCCGTCGCAGTCCCAGGCGTCGCGGCTGGCCGACGGCGTGAATACGGGATTGTAGGGGTTCGGTTCAAACGTACGGAAGTCGCGGGTGCGGACGTGTCCGATCCGCCAGACCTTGCCGTCGTAGCCGCCGTACAGGATATGGAAGTACTGCGGCCCCTTGAACAATTCCGTCTCACGAATGGCCCGGCTGTCCCATGCCTGGCCGCTGCCTTTGAAGACGGGATTGGCCGGATTCTTTGTGACCGATGCCGGGTCGCTGGTCGGCGCGGTCGCATGGCACATGGTCAGTCCGTCCACATACGACCGCGTTGCCTTACCCGTGTAGACGATATGAATCGTGTCACCCACCACAGCGACAGAGGGATGGGTCGAGCCATCTCGCTCGTACTCGGCATCCGCGGGAATCACAGGGCTCGGCCGCACGCGTGTCCACTTCCCCATGTCACCGTCGCTGACAAGCAGGCCGGTCTGCTCGGGCGTTGCCTTTCCCTTGCCCCGATAGTACATGTAGAACTTGTCGTCGGCGGGGTTCAGGAAAGGGAAGGGATATTCGACGGCCGTGTTGTCGAAATCTTTCTCCGAGGGTACGAGGATGGGGTTGCGGGCGTCCTGCTTGATATCGGTGAGTTTGCCCACCGGAGCCGTAGCGTGCATCAGCAGCCAGCGTGCGCCGCGCTCGCGTTTGCACCAGAAGTAGTGTACCGTGTCGTCAACTACGACGGCGTGGGTTGCGGCCGCCCACTCCGGCGGCTTGCAGGCAAATATCGGATTGCCTTCCCGGATACGCTTGAAACTTGCGAACACGTCGAACGGTATGGCGTCTTCGACTGCAGAGACAGGGTCCCGGTGCGGACCGGAAAGAGCCGTAGATGTCCGGAAACCAGCAAGAGAGAGAAGAACGAGCAGAATGACGAGTCTGATTAATCTGTTCATTTCATTTGATCCACAAACTTGTGTATAGATTTGAGTTTCCCATTTACCTTCACTGAAAGACTCCTGTTCATATTTGATGCGAACTTCCTCACTTATACATTTTATCGAAATAACCCTGAGCCTTAACAACCGCCGCCCGCATCATATCTTCGGCCTTGGCGGTTTCCCTCTGAGCCAATACCTTCATCAGGCCGGCGGTATCCAGCTCTTCGGCAGCCTGTTCACAAGCCTCCCAGCTAAGGACGCTTCTGACTACTCTGTCGATACCCTGCTCGGTGTTATCGTATGCCCGTGTCTGCATGTCGTGGCCTTTCCATCTGTTAAAGCCCGCCTGCTGGATAAGCCCCGCGATAGCAACGTTCATACCGTTAATCCGCGTACCATGGTCGATATCGTATTTGCCCGGCCCGCCGAGAATAATACCATCGTTATAGCCCTGGCTGTTGAGATGCATGTGCACCATCATATCGTTATCCAGCTCTTCAACGGTATCCGCAACGTGGTCAAGCCCTATCATCTCCGAATGCCCGAACTCCTTATTGACGCCTTTCTTTTTTTTCGGAACTCCGAACTCATCCTCAATCTTTCGCCAGAACAATAACGCACTCGCCACCGTTGGAATCAGCATGGCCGGATGCCCTTCGTTGGGCTTCGGTTCAAATCCTATGTATAAGCTGCCGCCTTTTTCTGCTTCATATTTACACAACCCGGCGATACTCTCCTTGAGGTTCTGATACATCTGCCGAATACCGACAGTTGCAATATCATAACCGAACGAGCCGTTCCAGATAATAAGCGACGGCGCCTTGCCCGCATCCGGATGCCAGGCCTTCTTCAATGTGCCGTATGCAAGGTCAACCGTTTTGGTGCCCAGCTCTTCAGCGGCCTTTCGCTCGTTCGGGTCCAAAGAGGCAATCCCGCCGTAACCGAAATGGCAATGCGCGCCCGGCGTTATCATCGCCAGATACAATCTATTGTCCACAAGTGCATCAGCCACCGCCGCGGCATTCTTATCATCGACCTCCGCATCGTAATGCACCTCGATACCCAGCTCGACGTTATCAGGTATCCTTGGAGCGACTTTGTCCGCAACTAATTTAATCATCTCCGGTGTGCCGAACGCACCGCCCCATTCAGGCCGCATATCACCCGGCACAAAACCACCCTTGCCGGGATTAAATGTCCACCTGCATATACTGTGTAAAGATTTCTCCGCCATTTCACTTGCTCCTTTCTTAAGCGCCTAAAACAAAACTAATGCATTTATGTCTTGTGCTCTTATCTTTTTAACTGTCCTTTCAAAACATCTTCCCATCTTCCATACGCATCCTGATAGGCCAATGCTAATTTCTCATTAGGCTCTATCGCCTTAACCGGCTCCAAACCGACAAAGGCACCATCAGCTCCTTTGTAAATTCCCGCTCCGATTCCCGCTCCCCTTGCGGCGCCCTGCGAGCCGTCGGTATTATAAAGCTCCACCGTAGCGCCAGTAATCGTTGCAAAGGCCTCTGCAAACAGCGGGCTAAGAAACATGTTCGCATTTCCCGCCTTGACCGTCTGAAGCTCAATCCCCATATCGCGCATTATCCCAAGACCGTAATTCAGCGCAAAAACGATTCCTTCCTGGGCCGCCCTCAGAAAATGCGCCTTTTTATGTATATTAAAATTCCATCCATGAACGGACGCCCCGATATTCCTGTTCTCTAAGGTCCTCTCAGCACCGTTACCGTAAGGCAGTATCATCAGCCCCTCAGAACCAACGTCAACTTCCGCTGCTAACTGATTCATCTGCTCATAGTCCAAACCCTGGCCGCCTACAAAGTTGTGCTTGAGCCAGCTATTTAAGATTCCCGTCCCGTTAAGACAAAGCAATACGCCGTACCTCGGCTCGTTCTTCGAATGATTGACATGAACAAATATATTGACTCGCGAGAGCCGGTCGTAGTTTTTCTTATCACTGATTCCATAGACCACGCCCGATGTCCCGGCCGTAACTGCAATTTCACCCGGCTGCAACACACTCAGTGACAGTGCATTATTCGGCTGGTCCCCCGCCCTGTAACTTACCTTTGTCCCGGCCTTAAGTCCCAGCTCATAAGAGGCTGAGCTGGTCAGCTCACCCTGAACCGAAAACGTCGGGACAGTCGCCGCTGTCAGATCGGCTGATATCCCGTAATTTTCCAGGACAAATTCCGCTAACTCGTCACTTTCGAAATCCCACATTATTCCTTCGGACAAACCTGACGGCGTCGTTGTTATCTGGCCCGTCATCTTCATCGCGATATAATCACCGGGCAGCATTATCTTATGAATCTTCGAATAAACCTCCGGCTCGTTTTCTTTGACCCACTTTAATTTAGACGCCGTAAAATTACCCGGCAGGTTAAACAAGCTCTTAAGGCACTTTTCTGTTCCGATGTCTTTGGCCGCCTGCTCGCCGATTTGCACAGCCCTGCTGTCGCACCAGATTATCGAAGGCCTCAATATCTCCTGGTTCTTATCAACACAAACCAGTCCGTGCATCTGATATGAAATCCCGACAGCTTCAACATCCTCTAAACTTCTGACCTCTGATTTCTGATCCCTGATTTCTGAAGCAATCTGCTGGGTTGCCTCTTTAACGTGTTCCCACCAGGTAGAGGGATGCTGCTCGGCCCAGCCGGACTGCTTTGCGATAATCTCCAGCTCCTTGTCCGGCGAAGTCGCACTCGCCAATACCTTACCAGTCCGGCTGTCCATCAGCGTCGCCTTTATCGATGAGCTTCCAACGTCATATCCTAATAACAGCGCCATTTCATTATCCTTCTTTCGTACTTATATTACATTAAGACTCCCGCCCCCGCCAAATTCCTCATCAGTCCCAACCCGGAGGTGGAAAGCAGCAGAACACATCATAGCCTTATATGGAAAATTGTCAAGTTCCACAGCGAACTCATTCATATTCCCATTTGACTATCCACGGGTCCTTTGTCCGCTTTTGAAATGCCTTTAGTTTCGATTGGAGTCTCGTAAGCACACTTTTGTATCTGGGATTGTTCGCCAGGTTTTCAACCTCGTCCGGGTCGTTCTGCAAATCGTAAAGCTCGAATTTCGGCCTGTGTATATACGCCTCGACAGTGCGCTTGCCGTAATATTTCTCGCCCCGCTCTATCGTCGCCTGCCACGTCGATGCCTCCCATAAATCACTGGCGAACGGATAATCCAAACCATGCGCAATATTCCATATTAATTTATACCTGCGCTCACGCACCACGCGCATCGGATAATACATCGTTATCTCATGAAAAGTATGCGAAGCATAAGTAACGTCCCAGCCCCATGGATTTTCCCGTTCGAGCACCGGCTTAAACGACCTGCCCTGAAATTCATGTTTCTTAGGCAGCGCATCGGCGAAGTCCATAATCGTCGGCGCCAGATCCGCATAGTTAATCAGCGCATTACAGGTAATACCTTTTCTCCTCTGTGACGGATTTCGAACGATGCACGGCAGATTCATCCCCGGCTCATACAGAGTCGTCTTGGCCCCCGGAAATGCGACACCGTTATCCGAAATATAGATAACCACGGTATTATCATATTTGACCGCCTCTTTAAGAACGCCGAGCAGCCGCCCAACACCCTGGTCAACGCGCGAGACCGACTGGTAATACTGCGCAAGCTCGGCACGGCACTCCGGCGAATCCGGCAGGAACGGCGGCACTATAACATCCTCGGGACTATACTTGACTTCTTTTACCCCCGGATATTCTCCCCCGGCTCGATTGCCGAAACGGTCGGGTTTGGTCGGCAGCTCTTCGTCCTTGCCGCCCCCGCGGTGCGGGTCGCTCATGCAGAAGTACAGGAAGAACGGCTTACTATCATCGCCGCTGACAAAGTCCCGGCAGTTATTCGCCATCTCGACAGGACTTCGGCTGTTGCCCCTGAGCGCCACATCGAATTTATAAACCTCATCCGGCGCAACGTGATACTTACCTATACGCCCCGTCCGGTACCCCGCCCCGGTCATTTGCACCGGCAGAGACTTCACGTTCGGGAAAGAGATAAAGTGATGATAACTGTGCTGATGCCCGTACTGGCCGTTTGCGTGATTATATAACCCAGTCAAAATCACCGACCGGCTCGCGCTGCAGCTGGCCGTCGTACAAAAGGCATTCGTAAACCGAACCCCCTCAGCCGCAAGCTGGTCGAGATTCGGCGTATTGATAACCTTATTACCATAACAGCCCAAAGCTTCGAGCCCATGGTCGTCGCTGACTATCAATACAATGTTAGGTCCTTTCTCTCGGGCCGCGAATACCTCATTTGAAATCAATCCCGAACCGACAAGCACCGATGCACCCGCAGCAAAACTCTTCATAAAATCACGCCGGCTAATCGATATATTTTCCATAATTATTACCTCCGAATTAATAAAACCCAAAGTGTTCTTAATACCCAAACTCTCTAATTCATCTTAAGCGGTACTTTTCACGCCCTCAGCTCAACACCGGCAGACACTTCCTGCTCCCAGGCGGCCAGCTCATCTTCAAGAGCTTTGAGCATCTGAGGCTTTGCTATAGCAAGATTCTCTTTCTCGCCGAGGTCTTCTTCAAGATTATAAAGTTTTGACTGGTTACCTTGAACCAGCAATTTCCAGGGTCCTTTCCGTGCAGCCTTTTCTTTTCTGTAACGCCAGAACAACATCCTCTCCGGCAGCTTCGCACCTTCGGTCAGCATCGGCAAAAGGTCAACACCGTCAAGCTTCAAATCCACCGGTAGTTTTGCCCCGGCAATTGACATCATCGTAGCAAACAAATCCATCCCAAGGACCGTCTGGTGCGTAGTTGTACCGGCCCTTATCCTGCCCGGCCAACAGGCAACAGCCGGAACACGGTGCCCGCCTTCCCACAAGCTGCCCTTGTAACCGGCCAGCACACCGTTGGAGCCGTTCCTGGTAGCGCCGTTATCAGAGCAGAAAAAGATAAACGTCTTCCGCTCTAAGCCCAGGCGTCTGACCGTCCCGACAATCCGCCCGATTCCCTCATCCATCACCTCAACCATTTCCTTATATGCCCGGGCAATTTCTTCGCCCTTGGCTTTCTTGCCTTTTCTGCCGCCGCTCAAACGCTCCGGCGGGTCCTTTCGCCCCTGATAAGGATAGTGCGGCGCCTCGTGCGGCAGATACAAACAGAACGGCCCATCCTTGTGCCGCTCTATAAAATCCACCCCGTGTTTGGTTATCAAATCGGTGCTGTATCCCTCTTCAGGAACCTTTTCAGAATTTTTCCACCAGTCATCGAAGTCCGCCTGATCGATATGCGAATGATAATCCACGTTGCCGCTGACATAGCCGATAAACTCGTCGAATCCCTGCCTGGCCGGATTGAATTCTACGTCGTAACCTATGTGCCACTTACCGAAAATGCCAGTGGCATAGCCGTGTCTTTTCAGTACCTCGGCAAATGTAACTTCCTCCAGAGCCATTCCTGTATGACGGTGCCTCGCGGCTGTTACGACGCCCTCGATACCGCATCGCTGCTGGTATCGTCCGGTTAGAAGAGCAGCCCGTGTCGGACTGCACACAGGACAGTTGGAATGATAATCCCTAAACTTCAGCCCGCCCCCTGCCAAAGCGTCGATATTGGGCGTCCGTATCTTTTTGCTGCCGTAACATCCAATGTCACCGTATCCCAAATCATCGGCCATAATAAGGATGATATTGGGCCGTTCTGCAGTCGCTCCGGAACTTCCGCCCACCGAACAGCCGTAATTTGACATCACAACCGCCGCCGCACCGCCGGCAGCAAACTTAATAAACTCACGTCGATTCACAATCAAACTCCTTACTTTGTTTTTACCGCATTATTTCGCCGCACCTGAATTCAGATTCGGTGTAAAGGTCAGGATTTTTTTCTTCCCGCCATCCAGCCATCTTGCTGAGATGCCTCGTCCGGGAATATCAGCTCCCCGATACTCGCGCGGTTCCTGTGAAAAGTTCGCAATCAATTCCACCCGGCCGTCAAAAACCGTACGCTGTAACTTTCTGTCGGAACCGGCCCAGTTGAAGTCCGTCATTTGCGCAAAGCCAAATTCCCTGTGCAACGGTGAAAAAAAATCATAATGATTTTTCATTATATCACGATGCCTGTCAAATTCATCCAGATTCATATGATACAACGGCGGAACCATATACAGCAGCTCCGTCAACGCCACCGTATCGAGCATATTACTGTATTTGAGACTGCCGTTCGCCCATTGATGGGTAGTCACAACCGAATCATGGAAGACTATTTCATAGAGCGGCAGGCGATAACGCGGGTCATAGTAAAAATATTGATACTTCTCCTTCATCGGAACCTGCTTAACGAACACCTTTGGCCCGTCAGGTGGATAATATTGTCCGAGGTAGTATTGCGAATCCCTGTTTTTCAAATCAGGATCGCCCCAGCCGAATACAGGCCCGAACATACCTTCGGCCAGATGGATAACTTTCGCCGCGTACGAGCTGCCGCCCTCCGAGCCCACCACGACATTAAACGTATCACTAATCCACGCAAGCCGCTCTAAACGCGCCCTTACATCATCCGCCTGGCTTGCCCGGTGAAAAGGCGAGTAATCATCATAAACCTCACCGTAAGCATCACAATCAACAAAATAATAACTGTAAGGGACATTCTTCATGTTCTCACTAACACGCTTTTCCACATACTCTCTGGCGGCAATAGGGCTGAGCTTGAAACCGGCCCCTTTAAATCCCCCTCGTTTTTTTCCATCTTTGCGGACGATCGGCCCCTTCTCAAAAAGTTCCCTGTCAAACTGTGCAGTAGTCCACGTACTATCCGTGCCGCGCATCGAAGGGTCGTGAATGCTGTGATACGAATCATACGTGCCAAACAGGTATCCCATCCGGTCGACCTGCTTTGCCACCTCGGGACGTTTTTCTACTCCTTCCCAGCCTTCGACACATAATCTCATCCGGTCAAAGCCGCTCTCTTTGAAGCTCTCCAGCATCCTGCCTGAAACACCGTCGCCCCAGTTATCAACCGGAATCATAAACTCCGCAAACGCTGCACGCAGAATAAGACCGTTCAATCGGCACAGCTCCCGAATGGTCAGCTCATCAAGACCTTTCTTCAACAATTCAACCGCCTCATCTGGAAGAACTACTTCCCGCCAGCAGGCTTTATCATAAAAATCCCGTCTTTCCAATAATCGGGAAAGCTCATTGGCCACCTGGCTCGTGATATATTTATCCGGCCATTGAGCGTTGGAAATCTTAACTACTTCGGCCCAGTGTTCCGGCTCCATCAATTCCTTAATTCGCCCGCCCGGTGAGAACCGCCCGGCCTTGTTTTGTTCCACCAGCTTCCGACAGAATGATTTCCATTGGCTCGGATGGATACAATGCCGTGTCAGAAACGCATCGCCCCAAAGATAGACATGCGGCGCCCCCAACAAACGCTCCGCTTTAGGGACTTTCTTTACTTTCTCCTTCATACCGACAAACTCGCCCTGCTGTTGCAGCCAGCGGCGAAACTGTTTTGCAGGCTCTACCGGTGAATTGTTTTGCCCAAGCCGAATCAAGAATCCATATTCTTTTTTCGGCTGAACAGATGTGAATTCGTGGCTGAACTGCGCTTCGAGCCTGTCCCCGGTTAGGCGAAAATCTATCACGTTGTTGTACGGATTGGTTATGATATACGTCAGAGAATAATCGCCGCAATCAAGCCCCCAAAAGGGCATGCTCAAACCTTCCAATGTGTTCCAGCCTCCGTGCTCAATCAGATACTTTTCCCATCGCGGCTCACCAAGCGGAATATAGCAGCCCTCCCAGCGGGGCCAGATTAACGCCCTGATATTTGCCCTCTCCTGCAAAACAGGCCAGGTAAAGACACCTGTCTTGTCGGAAAAAAATTGAATCGTTAAATCCCGCTTATCTAACCGAACCTCAACCTTAATTCCTTTTGCTTCCAGAAGCCACTGCGCCCGAGATCCTTCCTTTACTATATCACCGATCAGGCCTAAATCAGGCTGGCCTCTGGACAATAGGATTTTATCACCCCCCGGCAGCTCGGCGCTCATTTCCAGCGTTCCCGGCGACACCTCGACCGACCAGAACTCATTTCTCAGAACAACTTCTTCCGACCGAGCCGCCCGCACTCCGACTGCGACAAAACAGACCGCCGGAATCAACAAATAACAGCACCACTCCTTTGCTTTCCACAAAGCAAAATCCTGAACTGACATTACCAGCATGAAACACTTCTCAACGATGAAGGCCTATTTTTTATTTTAATTCAAATTGTGAATCAATCCGCCGGCTGTTCTATTATGTCCACCAGGCCAACGTCGATATATTGCCCGCCTTCGGTCTGAGTGCAGTGAACGGCCAAACTGTTCATCCCGACCTTCAACGTCTTTTGTTTCTTTTCATCAAGCCTGAATTGAACATAACCAGAAGTATGACCCTCGAGCTTGGCAACAAGCTGGCCGTTTATATAGACCTCGGCGTCTTCATCATGATGGATTAAAAGCTGCGGGCTGTTGAGTTTCGTACCGGCCAGCTCGAACGTTCTGCGCATCCAGATACCGGAAGTATTCCACTCGGTGCCGACAACTGCACCCGGCGTCCCTTCC
>Ga0114922_10002033_pt1 | contig 19112 bp, 12 predicted proteins | sample AartaG_FD_100975 | JGI IMG/M metagenome (GOLD analysis project Ga0114922, IMG submission 100975) | Deep subsurface microbial communities from Aarhus Bay to uncover new lineages of life (NeLLi) - Aarhus_00045 metaG | ecosystem: Environmental > Aquatic > Marine > Oceanic > Sediment | place...
AACAGGCTCAGTAGTGGAACCCGCTTCCGCCGATGAACTCACGCAGTATGGATGTGAGGGGCACGTTTTCAGGTGTTATGAAGAGAAAGTTCGAGGTGAAGTGCAGCAGCAGTCGTGCTTGGGTGTAGGCCGGGTCGTCCTCGTCGATATCCAGGAGCAGCGGCTCAACATACCCCTTGAGAACGGACATCTCGTACACCAGTGATGAATTGAACATCACGTCCGCCTCCTCCTGAAAAGGGAATATGTTTTTCTCCTCACCCTGCCTCACGAGGGGCCACTTCGCGATAGTCTCCCGTGCAGAACGGTAGCGGAAATAGCAGTCACGGACGATTCGGCGAATGAGGCGTACCGTTGACGTGGGGATACGGTTGATCACATCGAGGTTGAGCTGCGTCAGGGCACTGATGTATATCTTGAAGGGCTCATCCTTTGATACCTCTTCGGTGAGGGCGGGGTTCATGCCGTGTATGCCCTCTACGATAATGATCTGGCCCTTCCCGAGCCTCAGCTGATTGCCGCTCATCTCTCGAAAGCCCGTTTTGAAATCGTATGTGGGGATATCGATAACTTTACCGTCGAGCAGGTCGTTCAGGTGGGTGCGAATGAGGTCCAGGTCAAGGGCATGAAGGCTGTCATGGTCGGTTTTTCCATCCTCTCTTCTGGGCATCTGCTCCCTGGGCAGGTAGTAGTCGTCCAGAGAGACCACCTCGGGCGAAATGCCGTTTGCGAGGAGTTGAATGGTAAGGCGTTTGGCAAAGGTGGTTTTCCCGGATGACGATGGACCTGCAAGGAAAATAACCCTGCGTCTGGGTGCGTTCTTCGCAATGATATCGGCGATGTTGGCTATCTTTTTCTCGTGAAGCCCTTCAGAGAGCCAGATGAGATTACTGATCTGTTTTTTGATTATGAAGCGGTTGAGTTTCCCTGTTGATTCCACATTGAGTATATTACCCCACTCCCTCTGTTCGGAATAGATCTGAAACAGTTTCTTCTGCTCCTTAAAGCGGGGCTCCTTTTCACGGGTGCCGGGCTGCGGGAAGCTTAATATGAGTCCCGGTGGGTAGTGCATCAGTGAGAAGAGCTTGAGATAGGCAGTGCTTGGCACGAGAGGTCCCTGTGCGAGATTGTACAGCTCCCCTATCCTGTACAGCATTGCCTTTGGCCTGCCCAAATAGCGAAGCAAATAGTAACGGTCCCAGGCCCCGATTTCATAGAAAATATCGAGCGCTTCCTCAACTTCCACCTCACGTTTCTCAAAGGGGAGGTCCTGTGCGACCAGCTTACGCATCTTCTCCTCAATATGCTTCACCTTTCTTGCGGTGAGGTCACCACCGTTGAGATAGGTATAGTAGAATCCATTTCCCAGTGAATGTTCTATCTTGAGTGTTGCTCCAACGTGCTCAACCTGAATGAAGGCGGTATGGAGAAGCGCCGAGAGGCTCCGCCGGTATATGTCGGCCCCTTCCTCTATGTCTGTGGTGAGAAAACGTATTGTGCAATCACGGCGTATCCTGTATTCAAGTCCCAGAACACGATTGTTGTACAGGGCGCCGACCACAGGTGCATGCGGACTCTCCTCCTGCCCAATCTGCTCCTTGAGCTCAATGAGACTCGTCCCCTGTCTGACTGAGGTCTTACCGTAGCCTGCCACATCGACGATGATGCCATCCCTGTCATCCATACCTGTCACCTCTACCTCAACTGGTGGTTTAGAATTTAATAGGCTCTTTGCTCAATTTAAACTTGAAAATCCCGCTGCAGGGTAATTTATTTAGGGCGAACTTCGTTCGCCAGCACTATGCTTATTTGAACCTAATGTATGATTCTTTTTGTTGACAGATTGGAAACTCGACATTTAACCTATTGATACTGGGCCAGGGGCGTTGCCCTAGGGTCCCTGATTTTCCATGTATACCTGACTTTAATTATTAACGAAGACGATCATGACCCGTGGCGCGTTTCTCAAATTCCTGCTTCTTTCACAGAGCAATATCAGGCGCTTTATGCTTCTCAACCTCATGCTTCTCATCCCCCTGTCGGGTCTCGTCTATTCTCTGTACAGGCTGATACCGCAGGGTATTCACTACCTCGACTCATTCAACGTTACGGTCGAGTGGTTACGGGAGGGCTATGACAGGCTCGCTGTTACGATCATAACGGGCGATGAGGACCGTATCTATCTGTTCAGTCGGAAGGATTTCAACCGAATTCGGCGTCACCTCTTTTCCGATGATGCTCAGGGCCGCAGATCTCTTGAGGCGGTGTCGCTGGGTTACACCACCCTGCACCTCTTCGGTGAGCCCCACACCATTCTGGGCAAGGATGGCGATCCGCTGGCCCGGGTGAATGTGGAAGCGATGAAGGAGAACGTGATTCAGGTACTCTTTTTCAGAAGGGGGAGGGTTCATGACCGGAGGGACATTCTCTTTCATCTCGTCCTCTTCACAGGTTCCTTTCTGCTTCTCTTTGGGTCCCTTGGGGGAGTCAGTGACTACACACAGCGCGTCGTGTTTCACGAAATGAAGAGTTTCGGCTATCTCGTGAAGGCCATTCGGCGTTTTTTCTGGCGCTCTCTCCTCGTATCGGGTTTTTTTGCCGTTGTTGTCGGGGCCATCGGTACAAACATCTACTTCTACATTTTCATTATCAGTAACGATCTTTCGGTGTTTATTGCGGCGATCAACTTCTGGATGCTTATCTTTTTTATTTTCATTCTTTACTGGGTGTATCCCCTCCTGATCCTGAACAGAGACGAATCGATCTGGCGGGTTATGAAAAAATCATTGTTCGTGAGCTTCGATAACTTCGAGTTTTCCATGGACTGCCTCATCTTCCTTGCACTCATGCTCATGTTCTCATGCGTCACCCTGTTCATCGTTCCTGGAATTGCTGGATGTTTCTCATTTATGAATTCGGCACTGAAGGATGTCTCCCACCGGTACACTCAGGCCGATACAGCTTGACATGCCTGTCATGTTGTGAAATACTTCTTTGAGAGGAAGGTGTTTCATATGAAAAATGAAATGGTCTGCGCACAGAGTATGCTCGACGGGCATTATTATGTCTGCGGTTTGCAACACTGACCTGCAGATGTATACTCTGTGAGAGACTGCAGGCTCCTGCAGTCTTTTTTTTTAGGTGCGCCCGGCTGGGTGCACATCAGGCAGGAGGGGGCTAGGCACCCCCTCCTGCCTGACAGACCTAGGGGAGGTTTAAAATGGTTGTTGTCATGGAACCGAAGGCTCCGGAGGAGAATATTCAGAACGTCATCTCCCACCTGAGGGATCTCGGCTTCGATATTCACCGCTCCGATGGCGTGACCCACACCATACTGGGTGCCGTGGGTGATAAAACGGGGATTGATATAAGACAGCTCGAAGTATTGGACGGCGTTCATGAGGTGGTGCGAATCTCAGAGCCTTACAAGCTCGCATCTAGGAGCTTCAAACAGGAGAATACAGTCATAGGGATCGGTCATGTGGAGATTGGCGGACAGGAGGTGATAGTCGCGGCAGGCCCCTGTGCAGTTGAAAGCCGGGAGCAGATTATGACAATTGCCGAAGCCGTCAGAGCGTCAGGCGCGAAGATACTGAGAGGCGGTGCCTTCAAGCCTCGGACATCCCCCTACTCCTTTCAGGGGCTCGGAGAGGAGGGCCTGAAGCTTCTCCGCGAGGCAGCCGAAAGATATGGACTGCTGGCTGTGACAGAGGTTGTGGATGTAAATCACATCGCCATGGTTGAGAAGTATGCAGATATACTGCAGGTGGGGGCCCGCAATATGCAGAACTTCCAGCTCGTGCGGGAGCTCGGGAAGGTGGGGAAACCGGTCTTGCTGAAACGTGGCATGTCTGCAACCATTGAGGAGTGGCTCATGGCCAGCGAGTATATTCTCTCGGGGCGAAATCTTAACGTTATTCTCTGTGAGCGGGGCATACGGACCTTTGAAAATTACACCCGGAATACACTGGACATCAGTGCTGTACCGGTCATAAAGAAACTGAGCCATTTGCCCATCTTTACCGATCCTTCTCACGGAACGGGCATACGTGACAAGGTCATACCCATGGCCCGTGCAAGTATAGCGGCAGGTGCAGACGGGATTATCGTAGAGGTCCATCACGACCCGGAGCATGCCAGGTCCGATGGGGCCCAGTCACTGTTCCCCCATCAGTTCGAACAGATGATGAAGGAGCTTCGGATTATTGCACGAGCGGTGGGCCGGTTTATCAGTGAACCGGTTGCACTGGAGCCCTAGCGCGGTTGCCTGGCTCATGGAAATGAGGCCTGAAAACTGCTGCCTGTAGATGAGGGAGGTGGAATGCAGTCCGACATATATGCGGTAACGGTCATTGGCATTGGATTGATTGGAGGATCGATCTGCTCTGCACTCAGCAGGGGGGGGGTGGAGGTACGGGGCGTGAGCAGCGGTCAATCCCTGCGCAGGGCCCTTGACATGGGCATCATAGGCAGCGGATACGAGTATGACCGCATGGATGAATCCCTGCAGGGGGCTCAGGTTGTGTTTGTGTGCACCCCCCTGCTCGACATCGTCGACAGGATACCACCCATAGTCGAGCATGCGGAGCGCGGCACAATAATCACTGATGTGGGAAGCACAAAGGCTGTTATTTGCGAAATTGCAGAAAAGTCGGTCAAGCGTGGTGTTTATTTTATAGGTGGACACCCCATGGCAGGCAGTGAACGTCGGGGTGTGAACCACGCCAATCCCTATCTCTTCTATGATGCGGTCTGGGTGCTGACGCCGCTGCAGGCCACCCCCCGAAAGGTGTTGAGCAGGCTTTCATCCATCATATCGGATTTCGGCGCCAAAGTCATGGTACTCGAGCCGGAACTGCACGATCGCATTGCGGCGAGTGTCAGCCATCTACCCCAACTTCTCGCCGTCTCATTGCTGAACCATCTTGCGGTCAGAGACGACGACCTGTTCAGAAACCTGGCAGCCGGAGGCTTTCGTGACATGACCCGCATAGCCTCCTCCAGCTACAGTGTCTGGCGCGATATCATACAGACCAACCGCTCCGAGATAGAACACGCGCTCGAGGATTATCAATCTGCACTGCACCAAGTCAGGGAAAATATCGAAAATGATCGGTTTCTGGATGGAGCCTTCAAGCGTGCCAGAAAGGAACGGCAGACCATACCGCGTTACAGCAAGGGATTTATGACTCCCCTCGTCGATATACGGGTCTCGGTACAGGACAGGCCGGGGGAACTGGCACGGATTACAAATATTATCTACTATCACGACGTGAACATCAAGGATATCGAGATCGTCAATATCCGGGAGGGGGAGGGCGGCATACTGAGGCTTGGATTCGTACACAAAAAGGAAGCTGAGGCTGCGGCGAAGGTTCTGCGAGATGTGGGATACGACGTGACCATACAGGAGTAATTTCTGCCCTTTTCATTCCATTGACCTTCTATTATGGACTATACTTATATCACACAGATCTGTGGTAAGAAGGGGGAGAAACCGCACGCTGAGGGGAATGACAGCTCGCGGGATCATACAAAGGGTTGGGGAGCAAGACGAGACATGGGTTTTCGAATGATGAGGTTGCGGGCACCGTTCATGATACTTGCATGTGCCCTTGTCGGTCTTTCCGCCTGTGTCTCACCCATGGTTGAGGTGGAGGAGACCCGCGAAGGGGAAGCTGTCAGGCGTGAAGAAATCGTACAGCAGGGTATGGGCCTGGTGGGAAGCAGGGACCTCTCTATACAGGATGATATATACAGAAACGACTGTTCAGGGTTTGTGGTTGGCGTGTACAGGTCCCTTGGTTACGATGTCGATCTCGAGTATTATGACAGCAGCTTTGTGGCTGAAAACCTGTTCAGAAACCTGCGGGCACGGGGACATGTGTATACCGGCATGCGTCCAAAGAAGGCTGACCTTGCCTTCTTTAAAAACACCGTGGAGAACAGCGGGAGCAGGATGACCCATGTGGGTCTGGTTGCCGATGTGGACCAGGAGGAAACTGTTCTCATCATACAGTACACTTCCAAGGGCGTGTCCCTCATGCGGATGAACCTGCAGACGCCGGGCCTTCATATGGACAAAGCGGGAAATGTGTTCAACGACTTCCTCAGGAAAAAGCCTCCCAGCCCGGGGGACGTGCAGCTGCTGAGCGGCGAGCTCTTCTTCATGTATGGAGACCTGTACAGCTTCATCATGAATTGAGCTGTTCATTTCCCATAAACGCCGGATTGAAAGCGGATTGGAGCATCATGGATAGAGTTGGTTACGCATACAAGCTGCTCGGTATTGCAGCCGGTGCTCCCCTGCCCGAGGTGACGAGGGCCTATCGGCTGCTGGCAAAGAAGTATCATCCTGATTCGAATCCCGATTCAGGAGACACTGCCCTGACCATGATGATGCGCATAAACGAGGCATATGAGACGGTAAAGGACCATATTGCAAGTGGAGGGAATGTGCGGGAGAAGCCCCTGCACCGCCAGGCGGCGAAGAGAAGCCCCCGTGCGGCTGCATCCCACAGGGCGCAGAGACCCGATGCCCGGGAACGGGCCCGTGAGCAGTACCGAAAAGAGCGCGAGGCTGTCAACCGGTTCTGGCAGCAGCGGCTCGAGGAACGGGAGCGTGAGGAGGAGGATTTTAAATCCTATCGTCTTCTCGGGAAGCACCTTTTCGCAGTCATCTCCGATTTCTATGAGAAACGGCTTCACTACACACATGTACGCGAAAGACCCTTCAATCAGATTGCCTATGAGGAATTCTGTGGCAAGTATGAAGTGTTTATGGAGAAGAGCGAAAAACTCTCGCGTACCGCACTCTCGAAGGAGTACAGAAATAAGTTCAGGCTCATGTACGAGTTCCTCCTTCTCTTTGCAGATCATATCGAGCAGCACTTTCCCTCAGGCACTGAGCGGCGTGCATCGACGCTTCAGCAGTTTGGCGAAGCGCTCAATGATTGCGACCATTTCCTCAGCCACTTCTTCGAAAGCCTTCAGTTTGACCAGGGTGAAATGGTGGAGGCGTTGAAGCGCGTGCTGGGCAGCTTCGAAGGATTTATCAGGGCATATCCCAACAGCCCTCTCGTCGACTATGCAGATTCGACTGTGGATGTACTCCAGCGTTTATACAGGGCGTTTTTGAAAGAGTGATGCAGGAGATGAAAGATCTAGAAATATTGAGGTGAGGGATGACCGACCTAGGATGAGAGAATGTAGCGTTTAATTATCTCAGCAACGCCGTGTTCGTCATTGTCAGCCTCGGAGACGTAATCAGCGTGCTGTGCCACATCGGGCAGGCTATTGCGCATTGCAATGCCCAGGCCCGCCCATTGCAGCATCCTGATATCGTTTCGATTGTCACCCACTGCAACCACCTCGTCCGCATGGAACCCGTACCGATCACAGAGAAACTGCAGTGCCACCGGTTTTGAACAGAGGGGGTTCAGTACCTCGAAGATCCAGAAATTCCAGTGCGGAAAGAAGGTCTGGGCCGTTATGATACTGCTCCCCAGCCGTTTGTTGAGTTCGTTCTCGAGCATCTCGGTCGTGGCCTGATCGCTGAACACGCTGATGCGGATGACCTGCTCCCACCGCTGATGGAGAAGGTTGTCGACAGTGACATTTTCAATACCCGATCCCTTTGAGAACTGGAAGAAATTCTCGATCAGTCCATCCGGGTTATCGATGTGCCGTTTCTCATCGATGGAGTAGACGATGGGGGTCTGCCTCAGTTCTTTCAGGATGGTCAATGTTCGATAAATGGTCTCCTCACGAAGGCTGAGGGAACGGAGCACGCTATTTCCGTTTCGGATCAGAGCTCCGTTGTAGGTAATGGAGGGGTCTCCCGTATTCAGCAGTGTAATGAAGGGGCTGGCTGAAGCGTAGCTTCTTCCCGTTGTGATAATTATACGAACACCTGCCTGTGATGCATCCTGTATCGCACTGAGGTTTCTGTCACTGATCTCCTCATTGCTGTTCAGAGTGGTGCCATCCAGGTCGAGGGCCAGCAGTTTCCATTTCATTGGCTCTTCCATTCCGCCGCAGCTTTCCCTGACGCATCGATTACTGTTTCGGTTTAACCGCATCGCCGCTGTCGGGATACTATGTATAATACCGGGGCGATCATTTTTCAAGATTTTCAGTGACGTATGCCCGTTTTTGTCGATAAATAGATTGATGGTATACAGAATAAGATTCTACGCTATCCTTGCAGCTATTCTCATAGCGGTGCTCCTCGCCCAGCCGGTGTATGCCCGACGGAAAAACAAACAGCGTGAACTTGAACGCTCTGTCCAGGAGGGGAGGGAGTTCTATGAGGAGATGTACTATATGGGTGCCATCGAGAAATGGACCGACGTGCTGAAGGTGGACCCATGGAATGAGGAGGTGAAGCTCCTCATAGAAAAGGCGCTTAAGAAGTATGAGGAACTCAGCAGCATCCTGGAAAAGGCATACCTGCTGCTCGAGGAGGGCAAACTAGACGATGCCAGTGGTGAATTCACCTACGTACAGGAGAACTCCAGCCCGAAGAACAGGGAGCTGACCGTCCTCGTGGAGAGGGGTCTCCGGGCCCTTGAAGATGCGCGCCGGGACCAGCACTACGGCGCGCTTATCGATCAAGGTGACCGACACCTGGGCCAGGAAGACTTCGAAGACGCCATTGCAAGGTACAGAGAAGCGCAGCGGTTCTATCCCGAGGGTGAGGTCGCACCGCAGCGCATTGCCCTCACCGAGCAGAGAGTGGTGGAGGCGGAGCTGGACGAGAAGCTTCATACACTCCGCGAAGAGGGCCGCCAGTTCTTCGAGGATGACAGGCTGAAGAGCTCCAGGGCCAGGTGGGAGGAGGTGCTCGAGATAGTACCGGGTGATGAAGAGGCCTCACTCTTTATTTCAAAGATCGATTTCAAACTTCGGGAACAGGACCGCTTGCTTGAGATGGCACGGGACTACTTCGAAAACGGGGTCAGTCTGTTTGAGAATGGGCAGTATGAGAATGCAATCGATCAGTTTGAGAACTCCATCGCCATGAACTATCAGGTGAAGAAATCGAGACGATTTATCGAGGATAGCCGAAGTGCAATACGAAAGCAGGAGGAGCGTGAACGGGAAGTCAATGCACAGCTCGTTGCGCAATACCTCCGGGAGGGCATCAAGTTCTACAACCTGAACCGGTACCGTGACTCCCTCGTGCAGCTCAATCACGGCCTCGAACTGGACCCTGAGAACACGCAGATAAGGGAGTATCTCGTCAGGGATATCATCGCCCTGAAACGTGAGGAGGAAAAAGCCGTCTCTCTCACCTCTCCCTTTTACAAGCTTGTGGAGAACCTCAAGCTCCTGGGAGTACAGGCATATGAGGCCGGTAATCACCAGAACTCGATTAAATACTGTGAAGAGATCCTGCTGATATTTCCCTTCAACGAGGAGGCGAGGATTTCTCTGACCAGGACACTGGGGAAAACCGATCCGGCCCTGCAGGAGGAGATTCTGGAGGGTATGTACCGGGATGCCAGACGGCTCATCGGGCAGGGTAAGAAACGGGAGGCCCGGGCAAAACTGGAGCTCATACGGGAGGTCGATCCTGAGTACCGGGATACGGAAGCGCTGCTTACAGGGCTTGATGAACAGGAAAAAACCCAGGAGCAGCAGCAGAAAAAGGTGGTTACAGAAAAGGACCGCCGTCAGGCGCAGCGGCTGTACCGGAAGGGGCTTGATTTTTACAGGAATGAGAAGCTGGAAGATGCAACCGCAACGCTTCGGGAAGCGCTTGAGCTTGACCCAGAGTACATGGATGCACAGGTATTACTAGCCAGAAGCGAATCGAAGCTTCGTAATCTGCAGAAGGCAATAGCGGCAGATTCGACCGGCCCTCTCGAGGTCGAGGATGAACTGAAGATCCGGATCAAGAAGCATTATATTGAGGGGGTGACCCTCTATATGAATGGTCTGTACAAGGAGGCCATATCGGAGTGGGAGGAGGTCCTCCGTCTCGATCCAACCAATGAAAGCGTTAAAACGAATATTGAAAGGGCCCGCAAGCGGCTCGAGATAATGAGTGCACAGGGCTGATCATGAGAAAGACCCCTTTTATCTGCACAGTTCTGTTTTGTCTGTTGAACACAACAGCCCTGGCCTATCAATGGGATACGCCTTCCTATTTTCAGCAGAACACCAAATCATCCACCTATTCCGATGTGCGAATAATCGATACCGGAAAAACCTTTCTGGTCTTCTTTATGAAAAGGACAGGAGGTGGTGCAGCGATACAGTACTACCGATCCGGAGACCTCAGAGAATTCAGCGGGCCTGATCCCATTGTTGAGGGGATTGAGGTTGAGGAGGGTTTCTACCCGCACTTCGATGTGGTTCGCTGGGGCGAAGACCTCTTTCTGGTTTGGAATACACTGCAGGGAAATATTTATCTCACTGAGAGTGCGGATAGTGGATTGACCTGGACTGCGGCAAGAAGGGTGGTAGAGTCCGGCGTGTACAGTTTCGACCCCTCGATTCATCTGAGTGGAAGGAATCTGATGCTCTTCTATCATACGGAGAGCGAGGGCAGACGGGTGGATTTTTACTATGCCCTCTCCTCCAATCGGGGAAAAACCTGGTCAAAAGGGTACCGGGTGTCGGGTGATTTTTCCGGTTCCTTTTTTCCCGCCTTTCTCTACTGCAAGGGCAGATACTATGTGGCCTGGCAATCGAGGCCCTTATCTGAGCAACGGGCGCCCGTCTTCGATGTATATCTTTCATGGATGGACCAGTTGGGCGGTGAGTGGTCGGAGCCGCTGAATTTGACCGAGAGTACGGTGTGGGAGAACGAACGGCCACAGATGAGCGAACGCGGGGACCGATTGATACTTGTGTGGCAGAGCGATAGGGAGGGAACGCGGGGTATATACTATCAGGAGTTTGACCTCAGAGGCTTCCCCCTTACGGACCCCCTGCGGATAACCCCCCCCATTTCCAATGCCCGGGAGCCGCGTATACTGTGGGTTGGCGACACCTTGCACGTCTTTTATATCGATGAAAGAACGGGAAGGGGAAACCCGTACCACGCAAGCGGTCATGATGGACAGTTTGAGGAGGGAGAACCTCTCGGCCAGCTCAAGGCGAACGTGATCGATCACGTGCCCCTATACAGAGAAAACGAGTTGCATCTGTTCTGGCATGATACTGCCGGTATTGCCCGTACAGGGCCGGACCATAGGGCTGCAGCTCCACGCATCAAGAAACCGGTCAGCAAATATATCGGAAGGCGCGGCCTTATCGTGCACTGGGATCCACCTGAGGATCCTGCAGGTATCGAGGGATATCTCTACGCCTTCAACAGGGACGAGAAGTTCGAACCAGAAATCGTCAATGTCTCCTCCAGTGTGCACAGCATCAAGCTCAGGGGGGACGAGGAGGGTATTTGGTATCTGCATCTCAGAGCAAAGGACAATGCGGGAAACATCTCACCCACCCACTCCTCCTCCTTCCACATCGACCTGACGCCGCCATCACCGCCGGTTTTGTCGGAGCTCAGCCTTGATAAGAATGGGTATTTCGAGGGCGATTCACCCCGGATCGAGTGGTCCTCCAAGGGTCGGGATGTGATCGGATACAATTACCGTCTCACCAGGAATAAGGTAAACATCTCGAGTGCCCCCATCCGGACTGCGCGGAGGTATCGGCAGTTTCAGTCCCTAAAGGATGGCAGTTGGTATTTTCAGGTTGCGGCAATCGATCGTGCGGGCAATGTGAGTGGTACGTCGCGCCTGGCGTTCAAGCTGAGATCTCCCGTCATTCAGAGGGAGGAAAAGCCGGAGATCGTCACAGCACCGCCGTGGCTGGTTGGGGGGTACCGCTTTCAGGCCCATCGGTTTCTCAATATATTGCTGTACATACTGCTTGGAGGCCTCTTTTTCATAACTTTTTATATAACCGCTGGAGCTATTGAGCGATACAGAGCGGTGAGAGAGGGAAATGTCATGGAAACTGGAGAAAAGGTCCATTTTGGACTGCGTTTTAAATTCAGCCTGCTCATCGGCGTTCTGATCCTGCTGCTGACGCTCGGGATCAGCGCCGTGCTGAGCTATTTCACAATCAATCATGAGAGACGGGCACTTGCACAGCAGATGATCGAGAAGGCCAATCTCTCCCTTGAAAACATGGTCAATGTTGCCAGCGACAGTATCATCGACAATGACGCAGTCCCTCTTTTCACCCAAATAGCAAAGACCATGGAAAACGATGACATCGTGTACATCTCAGTGCTCGACACGGGAAACCGTGTGTTCGCTCACTCTGATCTGGGCCAGCAGGGAACTGTACTCCATGACGATTTTACCCGTCGAGCATCCCTCAGCGGCGAGGCGCTCATTGAACCGGCCTTTTCACCTGACGACCTTGCCGATCAGTATCATTTGGCTTCGCCTGTGGTTTTTGCGGAACAGCGGATTGGCACGGTACAGCTCGGGTATTCGACAGGAACAATTAACAGAACCATAGGGGAATTGAGGCGCAGCAGCCGAAACTACACCATCATTATTACCATACTCACCATAATCGTTGGTGTGATCGGTGCGATCATCATGGCAACCGTCACCATTAAACCGATCAAAATCCTTTCAAATGGCGCAAACATCATCGGAAGTGGGAACCTGGAACACAAGATAGAGGTAAAGACCCGTGATGAGATAGGCATGCTCGCCCATGAATTCAACCGCATGACCGATCGGCTGCTTATCTATCAGCAGGAGATGGAAAAAAAGGCAAAGCTCGACGAGCAGCTCGATATCGCACGAAACATACAGCAGAGTATGATCCCGGGGTCGGGCATAGAAAGCGATAGACTGAGTATCGATGGATTCTACAAAGCTGCTGCCGGTGTGGGGGGTGATTACTACGATTTCATCGAGATCGGCAACGGGATCTACGGTGTCATCATAAGCGATGTTGCCGGCAAGGGAGTTCCCGCTTCACTCATGATGATCATGATCAGGACGAATTTTAAGTCGCTCATCAACTCGGGAGTACAGGACCCTGCGCGGGTGGTGACACTTATGAACAGCACGCTGTCGGCCGATATCTCAAGCGACCGATTCGCCACTCTGTTGTTTGGGACCTACAACCTCAAAAACGGGGTGTTCCGCTACACCAATGCCGGATACGGCCCACTCATGATTTTCAAGCAAAACAAGGGCCTCTGCTATCAGGTGAACCCGCCGTCGGGCTCGATCCCCATCGGCGTCATGCCTGATGTGGAATACTCGGAGGAGAAACCGATTCGCCTGCAGAGCGGGGATTCACTGTATCTGCTTACCGACGGCATTCTCGAGGCACGAAATGAGGTTAAGGAGGAGTACGGCATGGCCAGGCTCTCGAATTTTATCCCCAATGTTGCTGAAGAGAGTTCAAAGGACATTGCCAATGCCATTGTGGACGACGTAGTATCCTTCATGGGTGACGCCGAGCAGTTCGATGATATGACGCTCATGGTCATGAAACTCAAGTGAGGGGTTTGTTATTAGGAATTATTTGCAAAAGAATATATATTTGATTTATACTACTGAGTAACAGAGGATGGGGCGTGGAAGAGATCATTATCAAAGATTCCCTGAAAATCACTCCCATGCAAGTTGGTGGTGACGGGAAGACGGTACAGCTTATACTGACGGGTTATCTCGATACCTACAATTCGCCCGAATTTCAGATGCACGTGAATCAACTTATTGATTCGGGCATCAACCGAATAATCTTCAACTGCAATGGACTCAACTATATCAGCAGTACAGGCATTGGGGCCTTCACCGCATTTCTGAAGAACCTGAAACAGAAAAAAGGAGACATGGTGTTCTTCGGGCTTCAAAACAAGGTGCTCGATGTTTTTCAACTCCTCGGGTTTACGAAGTTTTTTAAAATTGCCGATGATCTCGATTCAGCACTCGGTACGCTCGAGGGTACGGGTATAGGGGCGCCGGCAGGCGGCCCGGCTGCAGCAGAGGCAGGGTCAACATCCTTATTCCCACTGATATTCGAATGTCCTCACTGCGCTAAGAAACTCAAGGCTTCAAAGCCAGGCAAATACAGATGTTCGGGCTGCAGCGGCATCATTAAGATCGATGAGCAGGGGACGGTCGCACCGGCATAGGAGTACCCGGATTGCTGGAGTGTGTTGATGAAGGACGAAAAGATTTATCTTGAATCAGATCTCATAAATCTCTCAAAGGCCCGAAATTTCATTTCCGGTAAGGCAAAGGAAGCTGGGGCTGACGAGTCGGACATTACAAGAGTGGAGATTTCCTGCGACGAGTGGTGTGCCAATATTATCGAGCATGGAATGGGGAGTGGTGAGGACCGGGGATTCACCGTCGAATGCAGGAAAGAGAATGAGAAGTTCATCGTCATCTACGAGCACGAGGGGCACAGGTTCAACCCCATCGAGCAGGATGATGTGGATATCAACGACCACTTCTCACGGTCCAAGGAACGTGGACTCGGCGTCTATATCATGAAGGAAATGATGGATGAGATTCACTATGACTATATAGGGAACCGCATAAACAGGCTTACCCTCGTGAAGTATCTCCGTTCGAGTTAAAGGCCCTCCCCAACTGCGGGATCTCATGTTAACAGGCCCGGGCGAGGACATGGAAGCAGTTCACTCCGTCCCCCTTCACGTATCAGGAGCTACAGGAAGTGCCGGTTCGATGGAGCGGCATGTTCCCAATTCCGCTTGATTGCCTATAGAAATATTATTAAAATGTACACAACTTTGGCACCAAGCCTTGTGCGAGAGAGGTATACAATGCAGAGAGAAATGGTACCGATGGACGGCAACACGGCTGTGGCCTATGTTGCCCATGCGGTGAATGAGGTTATTGCAATATATCCGATTACGCCATCCTCCTCAATCGGGGAACTGTCCGACGCATGGTCAGCGAAGGGGAGAAAAAATATCTGGGGAACCATCCCCTCGGTGACTGAGATGCAGTCGGAAGCCGGGGCTGCGGGTGCGGTTCACGGCGCACTGACCACCGGTGCCCTGACAACCACGTATACGGCTTCGCAGGGCCTGCTGCTCATGATCCCGAACATGTACAAGATAGCCGGAGAGTTGTGCCCGACGGTTTTCCATGTAACTGCCCGTGCCGTGGCCTGTCAGGCTCTCTCCATATTTGGCGATCACTCGGACGTCATGTCTGTCCGTGGTACAGGATTTGCCCTGATGCCCTCATCGTCCATTCAGGAAATCATGGACACTGCAATCATAGCTCAGGCATCAACACTGAAGTCGAGAGTCCCTTTTCTCCATTTCTTCGATGGATTTCGTCTCTCCCATGAGATACAGAAGATCGAACAGCTTACCTACGATGACATGAGGGAGATGATCGATGATGAGTACGTCATCGCCCATCGACTGCGGGGCCTCAACCCGGAGAACCCGACGATAAGGGGCACCTCACAGAACCCGGATGTGTTCTTCACAGCCCGTGAGACGGTGAACAGCTACTATCAGGCCGTGCCGGGTATCGTGCAGGAGTATATGGACAAGTTTGCGAAGCTGACGGGGAGACAGTATTATCTCTTCGACTACGTGGGTGCACCCGATGCCGACAGGATCGTTATACTCATGGGATCGGGCGCGGAGACCATGGAAGAAGTGGTGGATTATCTGAATGCCAAAGGTGAAAAAGTAGGTGTCGTAAAAGTACGGTTATTCAGACCCTTTAGTGTAAAAGATTTTGTCGCTGCCATTCCTGCAACGGTAAAGGGAATAGCTGTCTTAGACCGTACCAAGGAACCCGGTTCAATCGGTGAGCCGCTCTATGAGGATGTGCGGACAGCTGTGGGTGAGGCCATGAGTGAGGGATGGGCGTCATTCAAGGAGTATCCGAAGATCCTGGGGGGACGATACGGTCTCGGTTCGGCAGAGTTCAACGCCGGTATGGCCAGGTCCGTGTTCGACAATCTGAAGGAATCAAAGCCCAAAAACCACTTCACCGTTGGAATCGTGGATGATGTAACTGATTTGAGTCTCCCGTGGGACGAGAACTTTTCCACAGAGGGGAAAGGCGTACACCGTGCAATGTTCTATGGACTGGGTTCTGACGGAACGGTCGGTGCGAACAAGAACTCCATCAAGATTATCGCAGATGCAACCCCCAACTACGCTCAGGGGTACTTTGTGTATGATTCCAAGAAGGCCGGTGCGGTGACGGTGAGCCATCTCCGTTTCGGCGAAGACCGCATACGGAGCACCTATCTGGTCAGCAAGGCAAACTTCCTTGCCTGTCACAAGTTCTCCTTTGTCGAGAAGTACGATATGCTTTCAAAACTGGAAAAGGACGGCGTGTTCCTTCTCAACTCACCCTTCTCGAAGGATGAGGTGTGGGATGAGCTGCCCGCTGAGGTGCAGGAGCAGATTATAAAGAAGAACAGCACCTTTTACGTCATCAATGCGGTGGATATTGCCCAGAAACTGGGGCTCGGTGCCCGCATCAACACCATCATGCAGACTGCATTCTTCATGATTTCCGGTGTTATTCCGAAGGACCGGGCCATTGAGCTCATCCAGGAAGCCATTGTGAAATCCTACGGGAAGAAGGGCCAGAATATCATCGACATGAACATGAAGGCGGTTGATACGGCGATCGAGAGTGTTGAGGAAGTGGTATACCCCGACAAGGTAACGTCGAAGAAACACATGCTCCCCGTAGTTCCCGATTCGGCTACAGATTTCGTGAAGAAGGTTACGGGTGAGATCATTGCCGGCAGGGGTGACAGACTCCCTGTCTCTCTCCTGCCCGATGACGGGACATACCCAACAGGTACCACGAAGTATGAAAAGAGGAATGTTGCTGACGAGATCCCCGTCTGGAGTCCGAACCTCTGTATACAGTGCGGGCAGTGCTCACTGGTCTGCCCCCATGCATCGATACGCATCAAGTTCTATGACAAGGACCATCTGAAGAAGGCTCCCCAGGCCTTCAAATCCGTGGATGCGCGGGCGAAGAAGATGCAGGGTATGAAATTTACCGTGCAGGTCGCACCGGAAGACTGCACGGGATGCAGGCAGTGTGCGAATATCTGTCCCGGCCAGAAGAAGGTAGACGGAAAACCGACCGGTGAAAGGGCTCTCATGATGGAGCCTCAGATACCCCTGAGAAAGCAGGAGGCCCAAAACTGGGACTTCTTCCTCAGTATTCCCAATACTGATCCGTCACTCATGCCTCGAACATCCATTATTGGATCGCAGCTTCTTCCCACGCTGTTCGAGTTTTCGGGTGCTTGTGCGGGCTGCGGCGAAACGCCGGTGGTTAAACTCATCTCACAGCTCTTCGGCGACCGTGCCATCATAGGCAATGCAACGGGCTGCTCCTCCATATACGGAGGAAATCTGCCCACCACACCCTATACCACGCGGGATGACGGCAGGGGGCCGGTCTGGTCGAACTCTCTCTTCGAAGATGCGGCAGAGTTTGCCATGGGTATGCGGCTCAGCTCCGACAAACTTCAGCAGCATGCGCTCGAGCTCGCCCAGAAGGCCGTAAAGGAAAAAAAGCCCGGTGTAGACGGCTCCCTCTTGAAGAAGATACTTCAGTCGGATCAGACAACGCCGGAAGAAATCGAGGCACAGCGTCAGCGTGTCATCAAGCTCAAAAAATCCCTCGAAAAGGCCAGCGACAGCGACCTGGAGCACCTTCGGAGCCTTGCCGATTATTTGATAAAGCGCTCCATATGGGCCTTCGGCGGTGACGGATGGGCCTATGACATTGGGTACGGCGGTGTGGATCATGTGCTTGCATCGGAACGGGATGTGAACATCCTGGTCCTTGACACGGAGGTCTACTCCAATACGGGCGGGCAGATGTCAAAATCCACACCTATCGGGGCGATTGCACGCTTTGCTGAGGCTGGAAAGCCAATCGGGAAAAAGGATCTCGGTATGATGGCCATGACGTACGGAAGGGCCTATGTGGCGTGCATTGCAATAGGAGCGAATATGAATCAGGCAGTCAGGGCCCTCAATGAGGCAGACGCCTATCCGGGACCCTCACTTATCATCGCGTACACGCACTGTATTGCCCATGGTATCGATATGTCCAACGGTATTGAGAATCAGAAAAAGGCGGTGAAGTCGGGCCATTTCCCGCTTTACCGGTTCAACCCGATGTTTGCGAAGGAGGGCAAGAACCCCCTTACCCTTGATTCCAAGGAACCGTCACTCGACATAGGTGACTTCATGTACGGCGAACTCAGGTTCAGGGCACTGAAGCAGACCAATCCTGAGAAAGCCATCGAGTATCTCGAAACAGCTCGAGCCGATGCCGCCCGGCGTTACGATCTGTACAAGCATCTGGCAGAGATGAGCTACTAAGAGGAGAAGATATACGCTGATACAAACATCACAGTGTAGTTCTGTCACTGATACCCTGCAGCAGGATGTATCCCTCCTGATGCAGGTTTTTTTTCACAGCGTGCCGCGAACGAAGGGGTGCAGCGTTGTCTTGCCTGGCATCTCCAGTTCCCGTAAAATGAATTGACCTTTTGAGTTAGCTACGATAAGGTTAGGAAAATGGTGCTCTGCATCCGGGTGGAGCACGGGAGGGGAATATGAGTTACTGGCCCTTTGTCACCATTTTTGTATCTCTCATTCTCATTCTCTTCTTCCGCAGACTTGACAAAAGAACGATCAACTTCAACAAGTTCAAGAAGTATGCAGAGAAGCTTTCAGAAGACTTTAACCTCTTTCTCGGAAAGAAACGGGAAGAGCTGAAAGGTCAGATGGGCGAGCTCGAGCGAGTGGTGGCGCGGGCTGAGGCCCTCCTGAACAGCATCGAATCATCTCGGGATAATCTTGGTAAAACCAGTGTACAGTTGCAGAGCGAGCGCATTGAGCTCGAGGGGGTGAAGCGGGAACTGGAGAAACTGAAAGGGCTTAAGGAGGAGGTCTCCGAAGAGGTAACAAAGCTGGGTAAAGGCCTGCCCTCTCTGAAGTCGCTCTCGAAACAGGTGGACAAGATCACCATCGATATTGCTGAAAACGAAAAGGCACTGAGAAATGCCTCTGCCATCATCCCCACCATTGAGAAGCGTGTACAGGAAAGGTCCGACAAGGCGCTTGAGGA
>Ga0114922_10002034_pt1 | contig 19106 bp, 14 predicted proteins | sample AartaG_FD_100975 | JGI IMG/M metagenome (GOLD analysis project Ga0114922, IMG submission 100975) | Deep subsurface microbial communities from Aarhus Bay to uncover new lineages of life (NeLLi) - Aarhus_00045 metaG | ecosystem: Environmental > Aquatic > Marine > Oceanic > Sediment | place...
TATGACACCAAACAATACCAGTGTAGAGATACTTCCGGCAGCGCCGGATATAGCGGCCAATGCTGAGACGATTACAAGAAATGTCAGGTACATTTCCGTTAAGGCGTCAGCGAATCCGAGGAACGGATGGCCGGTATAAAAATAGCCCCCTCCGGGATAGATTATTGAAATCCTTCTGGTTTGTTCTTTGTTCTTGAACTCGAGTGTGCAGGTCGGGCAGGTATATTTGTCTTTAATGAGTGTATTCGTACAGCGCGGACAAAGGTGTGTCCTTTCCAACGTTGGGCTTGTCCGGCCTTCAAGGGACATTTGCCGGAGCAGGGTCTTGATTTTTTTGCTTTCACTTTTAGGGATATAGAGAAATTTCTCCTTTTTTCCACTTTTATATTCAACCACGAGGTTGCGGCCTTTGACGGCGATGCTCCGGCAGTCGGCATATAGTATCTGAGCTATCGAGTTTCGATATGAGAAGTCGTTTTTGGCTGGTATATGGAAAATGCGTTCATTAGTGAAGATAAATGAGGAGCGCTTAAGATAGTAGATAATCCAGCCTGTCAGGAACTGTTCGATAAGAGGCGCCGGTGAGCATCCGGTAGTAATGCAGAGGATTGTTTCGCCCTCATGCAGAAACGGCCTTATAAAAGATATTTTTTGCAGCAGCTTTCGCTGACGTTTTTCTATAGCCGGCCTGTAAATGTTCTTGTGATTTGTAAACATGACGTCGGTATTAACGGAAAGGTTGAGCAGGTCCTGCCTGCTTGAGCTGCTCATTGTATTTTGTGTTTCCTGTATCATTTGATTTGCTCCTTAAAGTTCTTATATTGTTAATATTGATGTTATCGGCAACAATCCAATGCAGCTTAATTGAGACTTCCGGGCGGGCGTAAAAATGATTAGTGATAATTGATGATTGATTATTTTTAGAGATTGCTTCGTCGCTACGCTCATCGCAATGACTTGGGGGTGTGGATGGGGAAATAGGTTTTGTTCTTATCCTGCTATTTTAGTATAATAGCACAATCTTGCTATGTTCGTATTGTGTCGTGCGTATCGTGTATTGTGTTAATAATGTTTCATATTGCGTATTGTGGGTAGTGGATAGAGTAAATGGCTGATAAAGTTTCGTTAGTAAAGCTGCTTGGCAAAGAAAAGTTCGAGAGGATCGAAAGTGTTTTTTGCAGGCATTTCCAATTAGGGTTGGAGACGAGGAATATCCAGGGCAAAGAAATCAGACAGATGTGCAGCGGCGATTGTCATCCGGCGTTTTGCAGGATTGTCAAGAGCAGCAAGGTGGGCCTTCGCAGATGTAACCGAGAGCGTCGTCGGAGCCTTGAGACAGCGATAGAGACCGGTCAATCTTATATTTCGCTTTGCCATGCCGGTATAGTATTGGTTTGTGTGCCGGTAATGGATAAGGACAAGGCGCTTGGGGGTATATTTTTCGGCAAATGCCTATGGGAGCCTGTGACACCAATCCTAATCAGGGATGTCGAAAAGCGTTTAAATGTTATTCGAGTGAGCAGGAAGAAACTGACGGCAGCGATGCGCGAGCTGCCGTTTATAACGGGGCGGAAAATCGACAAGGCGGCGCAGTTTTTGTTTGACCTGCTGTATGAGGTGGCCGCGTTCGATCCGCGTGTTATCAGATGGCGCCAGGAGCGTTCGGAGCAGCAGTCGCAGATAGGCGAGTTTATTCAGGAGAAAAAAAGGCTCGGCACCGAGTGGCAGTATCCTCTTGAGAGTGAGCGGGAGCTGATGGGCAAGGTCAAAATCGGCGACAGAACGGGCGCCAAGGAGATTCTTAATTCGATATTAGGGACGATACTGTTCAAGACAATCGGGGATTTGGGAATCCTTAAGGCGCGGATGTTAGAGCTGCTGAGTATTCTCAACCGGTCGGCGGTGGAGGGGGGAGTGAGTATTGACGTTATGTTAGAGAAGAATCTCAACTATGTGAACAAGGTAATGAGGATTAACAATCAGGAGGATTTGTGTGCGTGGATAAGCACAGCGCTGAACGAATTTATCGAGCTGGTTTATTCTTCACAGGACGCCCGGAAAGTGAGTCAAATCCGGCCGGCAATAAATTATATCGACGCCAATTATAATAAGCCTATAACGCTTGCAGACGTTGCCAGGGCTTCGCACCTGAGCGTTTCGCGGCTTGCACATATATTCAAGGAGCAGATGGGTATTACCATCATAGATTACCTGACCAGTGTCAGGATAGAGCGGGCAAAACAATTATTGTTGGCGACCGACCAGAACTGTACGGAGATTTGCTTCGAGGTAGGTTATAATAATCAGAGTTATTTTACGCGGTCTTTTAAGGGTTTTGTCGGGATGACGCCGCGGGAATTCAGGACAAAGAACCAACGAAAAGAAAAGATTTCTGCACCCTTATAGACGTATTGCGCATAGCGTATTGGGGCAGAGTGCTAATCTGTTGTCGCTGTAACGGTAATTGTTTTTTGTCAGGTGAGGAACTCTTACCTTGACAGTCCGGCAGTGCTTAGCGTACTATTAGTGTTTGTGAGCAACGGCATGATATAGTAACACCGGGAATGACAGGCAGCCGGAACGGGATTTATGACAAAGCAGATTGCTATTTTGGGTTCGACGGGTTCGATAGGCAGAAATGCGCTGCGAGTAATCGATGCGCTTGGGCCGGAGTATGCGATTATCGCGTTAAGTGCTCACAGCAATGTTGAGCTGTTGGCTGAACAGACCAGGCGCTATAAGCCCCGATTCGTTGCTGTTACAAATTCAGACTATGCCGGTCAGTTTCGCGGATTTTTGGGTGATTCGGATGTTGAAGTTTTGGAAGGTCCGGGTGGTCTTATAGAGACTGCGGAGCTTGAGGATGTAGATATTGTCCTTATGGGGGTTGTCGGTGCGGCGGGTTTGCCTGCTGTTTTTGCGGCGGCCAGGTGCGGCAGGCAGCTTGCTGTTGCGAACAAGGAGCCGCTTGTTATTGCCGGCGAGCTGCTTATGAGCGAGACAAAGAAAAACGGCGGTGTAATTTTGCCGGTGGACAGTGAGCATTCGGCTATATTTCAGGCGATGCAGTCGGGCGCGCGTGAAGAGGTAAATAAAATCATACTTACGGCTTCGGGCGGGCCGTTTAGGGGTGCTACCGCTGAGGATATCCGGAATGTAACGCTGGAGCAGGCGCTTGCTCATCCTGTTTGGAACATGGGGCCGAAAATCACAGTGGATTCGGCGACGTTGATGAACAAGGCTTTTGAAATTATCGAGGCGCGCTGGCTTTTTGATATGCCGGTGGATAAGATAGAGGTGTTGATTCATCCGGAGTCGATAATTCACTCGCTTGTCGAATTTGTGGACGGCTCGGTGGTAGCGCAGCTCGGCGAGCCTGATATGTGCCTTCCGATTCAATATGCATTGACTTATCCTCAGAGGGTTGCAGGTATTGCCAAGCGGCTTCGGCTGGAGAACATAAGCAAGCTAACGTTTGAGAAGCCGGATTTAGGAACGTTCCGTGCGATTCGTTTGTCTTATGAGGTTGCTCGTGCGGGCGGTACGGCTGCGGCGGTTTTCAACGCGGCAAACGAGGCGGCTGTAGAGGAGTTCTTGGCGGGTGGGATAGAATTTGTTAATATAGTGGAGCTTATCGAGCATTGTCTGAATAAGCATGATGTTAAAACCGGCGCATCTATCGAAGAGCTGCTTGAGGCGGATGCGTGGGCCAGAAAAGAGGTTAAGGTTAAAGTGCACAAGAGCATAAGAGCATAAGGGCATAAGGATGCAGGTGCATAAGATTATCTGCTAAATATGGAGATTGTTGAATGTCGGAAAAGAAAGATTTTTTTAATAAGCGTTTTCGTGTGATTTTGTTTGTTGTTGCTGCTTTTGTTGGGGTTGTTTATTTAATTACCCAAAATATCAATACTTTCGGCAACATACTGCTGACTATGCTCGGTTTTGGTTCGGTTGTTCTGGTTCACGAGTTCGGCCATTTCATAGTTGCCAAATTGTCCGATATAAAGGTTGAAGCATTTTCAATCTTCATGCCTCCGACTGTGTTTGGTGTTCGGAAAACCGAAAATGGTTTTAAGTTTCGGATACTGCCGAGGATATTCTCCAAAGAAGACGATGAGTCCGGCGAAGGTGGGTTGAGTTTTACAGTCGGTGGCAAGGGCAAGGCCAGCGAAACGGAATATCAGCTCGGTCTTATTCCGTTTGGTGGTTTTGTTAAGATGTTAGGCCAGGAGGACACCGGGCCGGTTAAGACCAGCAGTGACCTCCGTTCGTTTGCGAATAAACCGGCAAGTACCCGTGCGGCGGTTTTAGCGGCGGGTGTTGTTTGTAACGTTATCAGCGCCGTTATTATCTTTATGATAGTTTTTCTCATCGGCATAAACCTGCCTCCGGCCGTCGTCGGCGGGGTTTCGCCGGATTCACCGGCGGCGCGTGCGGGCATCAAGGCGGGCGATGAAGTAATTGAAGTAGCAGGCAAAAGCGAGGACCTTGATTTTAGCCATATCGGGATATCGGCGGCTTTGTCGGGCAAAAATGAAAAGGTTTGGCTGAAAGTAAGGCACGAGGATGGCTCCATAGAAGATTTCGCACTTGTAGCCGAGGAAATGCAAACGGTCACGGGGAAAATGAGACTTTTTGGCATTGATATACCAACGAATCTGACTGTTGGAAGGCTTGCTGAAGATGACGCCAATGACTTGTATTCGAGAACCGGCTTGCTTGCCGGCGACCAAATTAAGTCTGCTAACGGCAAGGATGTTAATAGCTCCTGGGAGCTTAATGAATTGATTCACAATGCCCTTACCCCGGTAGTAACATTAGATGCTGAGCGAATCGGAGACATGGGAGAATCAGAGGTGGTTACATCGCAAATTGGCCTGGATTTGCGTTTTGCCAGCAGTCATGGAATTGAGTCTGAAGACGAGCTTTACCATATTTATTCCATGGTTCCGCGTTTGCGAATAACTTTTATTACGGACAAACTGGCTGCACAGTTTAAAGGTTCGGTTTCCTTGCAGGCTGACGATATTATTCTTGCGATTGGTGAAGTCGAGAATCCCACTTTTAGTGAGATGCGCAGCGTTGTTAAAGAGTACGAAGACAAGGAGCTGCCGGTTAAGGTTTTGCGCAGCAGTGCCAGCGGCGCCGAAGAGACACTTACCATTGCAGCTAAGCCCCGGAAATCAGGCCGTAGTGACAGGGTTGAGATTGGAATCCTTGTTGCACTTGATGCCAAGCATCCGGTTGTAGCCAGGACTATCGACACTGAAGGCGGGCCGGATAGATTGAACATTCCGCGCGGTGCAGCGATAACGGCGGTTGACGGGACGCCCATCTCAAACTTTTACGAAATAATAAGAGAAATCAGGCGATACAGCGGAGAGCGCATCACGATTGACTGGCGTGTCAATGAGGAGGTAGCGGGTAATGTTGCCTTACGTGTGGGCACCGGCGGAGAGGGTATCACTGTTAAATCAACTTTTACTGAAATTGAATCGATTCCGTTTGAGAAATTGGAAAGGCTTTACAAGGCTGATGGTCCCATCGATGCGGTCGTGATGGGTTATAGAAAGACCGTAATGTTTGTTGCCCAGACCTACGTGATATTAAGGCGTCTGATTGGCGGTCTTGTCAGTCCCAAGAACCTTATGGGGCCTGTCGGCCTTATCACGCTGAGCTATCGCATAGTTGCCGAGCAGCCGCTGATTTACTATGTCTATTTTCTTGGTCTAATAAGCGCCGTAATCGCGGTGTTTAACTTTCTGCCTTTGCCGCCCCTCGACGGAGGGCTGGTTGTTCTTTTGCTGGTTGAGAAAATCAAGGGTTCGGCGTTGAGTGAACGTGTTCAGGGAATTATAGCTTATGTGGGCTGGGCGCTTATAGGGACGCTTATTCTATACGTAACTTTTAACGATATCATCAGAAGTTTTTTTAGCTGAGCGAGGCCGGAGTAAGAAAGGACACGAAGATTTTGGAATTGTTGCCGGAAAAAGTATCTTCGCAGGCCTTTCACGAAGATATATTCAGTGCTCTTAAAGAAAGTGACAGCGGGGTTTATGATTTGATAACTAAAGAGTACGAAAGGCTGCAAAACACACTGCAGCTTATCGCAGCGGAGAGCCAGTGCTCGAGAGCGGTTTTGGCGGCCCTTGGCTCGGTCATTCAGAACAAGACAACGGAGGGATTTCCGGGGGCCAGATATCATGGGGGATGCGAGATTGTTAACGAGGTGGAAAGGCTGGGGTTGGCAAGGGCCAAAGAGGCCTTCGGCGCTCAATACGCAAATGTCCAGCCCCATTCGGGCAGCCAGGCCAACCAAATTTGCATGGCCGCGATATTGGAGGCAGGAGATAAGGTATTGAGTCATGGTTTAGGGCAGGGGGGACATCCATCACATGGTGGATCGGGGTCACTTAGCGAGAAATTCTTCAAGATAGAAAGCTATTTTGTGGATAAAAAAAGTTTTCTTCTGGATTATGATGCTATCAGAGAGCAAGCAGTCAAAGTCAGGCCCAGGCTGATTATGTGTGGTGCCAGTGCTTACGCCAGAGAAATAGATTTTAAGAGATTTAGAGAGATTGCGGATGAAGTTGGGGCATATCTTTTGGCGGACATCTCACATATAGCCGGACTGGTTATAGCCGGTGCACATCCGTCTTGTGTGGATTATGCCCACTTTACAACGACAAGTACTTACAAGGCTGGCGGTCCGAGGGGCGGCCTGATATTGATGGGCAAGGACTATGATTTGCAAATAAAGGTTTCAGGCAGGGAGATGCCGTTATGGAAACATATTCAGGCCGCGACGTTTCCGGGGGTACAGGGGACGCCTTATTTTAATAATATGGCGGCAAAAGCAGTTTTCTTCAAAGAAACACTTTTCGGTGAATACAAGGCAAGGCAATTCAGAATCATAGAAAATGCGAAAAGATTGGCAAGTGATTTGTCGGATTTGGGATATGACTTGCTGACGGGGGGAACAGACAACCATATGGTTCTGATAAATGTGGAGAGTTTCCGGGAGGCTTTGACGGGCGCTATAGCACAAAGATGCCTCGAAGATTGCAGTATAATAGTCGATGCGATGAAGCTGCCTTACGATAAGAAGCCGGCTTCAATTACCAGCGGTATCAGATTGGGCACACCTATTGTAACAAAGAATGGGATGGGGGGCAAAGAAATTGACAGTATATCCGAGTTGATAGATGTAGTGCTGAGAGAAGTGAAGGTGAAATCGGACAGCGATTATGAGATAGACAAGGGCCTGCGGGACGAGGTCAGAGACAAAGTGAAACAACTGTGCGGCAGGTTTCCTATGCGTTATTGAGTGTCGTATCGGATTTTTTTGCAGTTACAGTCCATAAGATTTGATATCCTGCGCCGATAACAGCCATCACTATTAGAGCGGAGAACAAAATCATCGACATCAGCAGCGCCTGTGGTTTTTCCACGCCATATGGCGCCAGCAGTACGACCAGCATTACTTCTCTGACGCCGAGATTAGCCACCGATACGGGGACTCTTCCTAAAATATATATCATCGCACACAGCCAGACGAATGTTCCCACCGGCGCGGTTACGTTTGCGGCCCGGGCGGAAAGAATATATACGATGACCCCGCCGATAAGGGTGTCGATTATTGAAATCGATGCAATCTTCAGGTGAAATCCGGCGCCGGCGGTCTGGAAGGTTGCGATTTGGTCGAGCATCCGAAGGCCTTTCTGCCGTATTTTTGCAGGGAAGGGTCTGAGCAGGGCTGCGATACCTTTCGTGATTTTGCCGCCGGTTCGGCTGTTCAACAGCAGCAAGGAAACAGCTATTATTGCGAGAAGTAATATTCCGCAGACAAGAGTGAAAAGCCACCGATTTGTTTTATTGGATATTGACAGTGACGCGGGATTTGTAAACATTAAGGCGGCAAGTCCGAATATCATCATTATGGTCATTATTGTCCACTGGTTGTATATCATACTGCAGAGAACATTGCTTGATTTTCCTGCACCTTTTTTGAGGATATACCACTTTATGCCCGTGCTCAGTATCCCCGGTAAAATCAGACTGTAAAGGGAGGTAGCCGCGGTTGCTCCGAATATTGTGTTTGTGGAAATGAGGCAGCTTTGCTTTTTCAGGATGAGACGCATCTTCATTGATCGAATCCAGAAAAGTATTACGGTAAAAACCCAGACGGTCAGCAGGAACTGCCACCTTGCCGACTTGATGGTTATCAGGAACTGCTCAAAGTCAACCTGGCTGAAGACCCATATCAACAGGGCTGTAGTGATGAGAATTCTGATAAGAAGTTTGATTAGTTGTTTGGCGATGGCAGTCATATATTGTTTTTGGATTAGCCGGGTTGTGGCACGGGCATCCTGCCCGTGTTCACGGCCTGGAAGGCCGTGCCACAATCAGCACCTTTCTTAAGAAAGTTAGCTGTATTTTATAGAGTTTGTAACAAAGTTTACTGTCTGCGAACATCGCGTTGAGCAATCCGAAGGGCAGCCGGGAAACTATAGCAGTAACCAAAAAACAAACGAACCCTGAGAAAGGGCCGCTCAGATGGCAGCTTTTAATATTCTCGAACCCGGCGTTAACGAGGAGCTGTTTTAGTCTGCGGCGGGTAGTAACGTAGTTATGGGAGAAATCGCAGTTGAAGAAATTTTGTCGCCAGTTCAAATAGTCCGGCGAGCATATTACGAACTTTCCTTGTGGTTTTAGAATTTCTTTTATCTGTTGGCTTATCTGCAAGGCGTCCTGCATACTGTTCATATGCTCCATAACAGCGAGCATGACTACGGCGTCGAATTTTTTATCTATAGCGGGCAGGGGCGGGACCATTGCGCGAATAATATTGGCGCCTCTTTTTTCGAGAGCAGCGGCCATTTGTTCGTTGGGCTCGACTGCATAATATTCGAGACCTTTTTCAAGACAGATGTCGGCGAAATCCCCCCGGCCGGGACCTATCTCCAAAATACTGTCGCCGGAAGCGATCTGTATATATCGGAAGATTCTTCGGGCCAGGGCTTTGACCAGCTTCATACCGGTTTTTGTAGGTTTGTCGCCCCGGCTGAAATGGTCAAAAAAGGCGTCCGGCTCTTTATTCTGATTTGTCATATTACGATTCCTTTATTCGGTATAAAACGCATCCGGCAAAACAATCATTGTTTTCTTGCTATCAACAGCCGCTCATCTGCGCATTTATCTTTATATTCGTTATATACATCGACGTCGTAGTCGCTTTTGTAAAGCAGATAATCTTCTTTCAGGACTACTTCGAGACCTTCTTCGATTACAAGCCGCTCGATTTTGTCCCATTCTATGTGGTCGTCGGGCCAGACATGAATATCGCCTTCTCTTTTATATCGGGGATTTATGAGGCGTCTGACTATGTGTTTATAACCTTTTACGTCAAACAGCAGGCGGAGGTAGCGTTTTAGATTTATTGTCGGACGGGCTTTTTTTAGAAATTCGAGGTATTGTTCCGGTCTTTGGTAGTATGATTCGATGACTTCGTGGTCGATATAAAGCACACCGCCCGGCTTTAATACTCTGCACATTTCCTTTACTATCTGCATGTAATCGGGTACGTGATGCAGTACCGAATAAGTTGCAACCAAATCGAACCGGCCGGTTTCGATGCCGGATAAATCTTTTCCGTTGACCTTCATGGTCTTCGACAGGCCGGTATGTGAGAAATTTCGTTCAATCAAATTCAGAAAACCGTCTGAGACGTCTGCTGATACTGTGTTAATGCCGGCCTCTATCAGGTGGCGGGTGAGATTTCCGGAGCCGCTTCCATAATCGAGGGCGTTGAGTTCGCTGGAGGCGGAAGCATTTGTTTTTACAGCTTCTATTGCCGTTGTTAAGGTTCTTCCCAGTCGCTGCTGTTCGATGGGGTTAAATATTTCGTTGTGCAGGCAATCGTATTTGCCGCTGATTCCGTCATTGACTTCTTTATTGAATTTTATCTGTTCTTCGTCGCACATGATTAGGTTTTCGAGCATAGTTTTTTGTATATTTCGGTTATTTGTTTCAGTTGTTCGGCGCCGTCGAATTTACGGGAGAAAAGCTCGGCATTTTCAACTAAGTGTTCGCGTAATGAGTTGTCCTGCATGAGCGAGCTGACGGCCAGAGCAATATTATCGGCGCTGAGGTTATCCAGCAGGATTCCGGTTTTATTATGCTGTACTACTTCGACCAGGCCACCGATCGGGGAAGCGATGACAGGTATTTTCATTCGCATAAACTCGATGGCGGCTATACCGAAGGCCTCACGCCTGCTGGGGACGACCGCGATATCAAAAGCGCTTATAATTTCGGGTGGGTTTTTGCACAATCCGGTGAAGGTGACATTTTCTTTTAGGCCCAGTCGAAGGACGAGCTGCTCAAGATGGTTTCTTTGTGCTCCGTGGCCTATGACGATAAAGTGATACTGCGGGTCTTTGTTGCACAGAATCGCCGCGGCTTTGATGAGTAAATCCACTCCTTTGCAGTTGTCGAGCCTGCCCACGAATCCGACAACTTTTTTATCTTCGGCGATTCTGAGGGCGTCCCTTGTTTTTTGGCGGTCATAAAGCGTATGGTCGAAGCGGGCGAAGTCAACGAAATTAGTGACTATATGGGCGGACTGTTCGGTGAATCCGGCAGTTTGCTTTAAGGCTTCCATTGTTGCCTGTGAATTTGCGATTGCAGCAGATGCCTTTTTGGCCAGCAGCTTCAGAAGAAGGCGGTAGATACAACCGGTGCCGTGGCGAAAGATAGGGCCATGCTCGTGGATTATTATTTTGGCGTCACAGAGGAAACCTGCAAGCAGGCAGCATATTATCGATTTCTGCAGGTGAGCGTGGATAATATCTATATTATGTTGTTTGCAGAGTTTCGCGATTGTCAGGAAGGCAAAGGGATTATACTTGTGGTATGTTAAACTTATGAGCGTGGTTTTAATTGGCATAGCTTGGGGATTTGTCCGAAGGGTGCAGACGAGCGTTTCGATGTGTTCGCTGTCGAGCTTTTCGGTTATATTTTTGACAATAACCGGTGCTCCGCCATATCCAAGATGGTCTATTACATGTAAGACCCTGATTTTCATTTTACTCTTTCATAGAGATTTAGATATTGTTCGGCAATCCGGCCCCAGGTAAACTGTTGTGCCCGTTGTCTTGCCGCGATGGACATTTGATTGCGGAGCTGGCGGTCGTCGATTAATTTTTTTATTGCTTTGGCGATTTCTTCGGCATTCGCATTTTCTATCACAAGGCCGTTTTCGGCAATTAACTCTTCGGTGCCCTCGCAGCGAGCGGCAATTATCGGCAGGCCTGATGCCATCGCTTCGAGCATTGCGTTGCTCATACCTTCCAGCTTACTGGCACTTATAAAGATGTTATTCTGCCGATAAACGCGGGGCATGTCTTCGGCGTCGATTCTGCCTGCTATCTCGATAATGTTATCGAGCTTTTTTTCGTTTACAATCTGTTTTAGCTTCTGCTGTGTTTGTCCTCCGCCGACTATCTTGAGAAGGATTTTGCAGCCTTTGTTTTTCAGAATATCGACGGCATTTATGAGGATATCCATGCGCTTTGTAACAGACAGCCGGCCGACAGTAAGCAGCCTGATGGTTTGTGATTCCGATGTGGTTTGGGCAGGATTGAAGCGTTCCAGTTCGACACCGTTTGGAATAACGTCAATTTCCGCCGACGGCATAAATTTCAGGGCGCGATTCTTTAAGCCTTCACTGTTAGCCACCAGTGCGGAGGCTTTTTTCCAGATAGCGCGGAAGGCCGGGCCGAGAATTTTATAATCAAGCTTCAGCCTTGCATGTTCACCCGGGACATCGGAACCACGCAGCGAGATAATGTAAGGCAGCTTATGGCTACGGCGATAACAGAGCCAGCCGGTAGGGAAGCCGAAGAACGCGTGGGCCAGATCGTAGTCATTTTCCCGCAGAAGTCTGCGGTAATGGAATCCGGCTTTTAAGAGCCATTCGAGCACCTCGGTCTTGCGCCAGTAGTGCAGTTGTTTTTTATGGAGGCCGACTTTGTAGATAGTGATATTGTCTGCAAACTTTTCTTTAATCAGAGTGGCACGGCCATCTTGGCCGTGTTTCACGGGCTGGAAGCCCGTGCCACTTGGGGCGGACGTTAAGACATCTATTTTTAAGCTGCTGTTGCCAGCGTATTGTTGCAGAAGGCACTTGTGTGCGTTTGCTGCTCCACCTCCGATCGGCGGAAACTCATAATTTAACATTAGTATTTTCATTTTATGTTTTCGGCATTTTGCGGGCGATAACGTACAAATTTGTTTGCAGCGCAAGAGGCAGGCGGCAAAAGTTTATATGTTTGAAGATGCCGCTTATCGGGCCGAATTTTTTCCTTAACTTATTCAGGGTGAATTCGTTAATGGGATTCATTTTAACGAATTGTGTTTGGAATCCGTGCCTTGCCAATCGCCGTTTCAATTGGGCGGGCGTATGCAGGGAAGGATGCACCCGCCGCCATTTAAGGGATTTATGATACAAAGTCTCGAAAATTACATTACTGTATTTGTTTGGTGTCTGGAGAAGATAGAGACCGTCCTCTTTAAGGACACGATAGACTTCGCTTATGTGTCTGTCCACCCGGGCGATATGCTCGAATAAATCGAAGCTCAGCACGACATCGAACATCTGGTCTTCGAACTGCAATTCTTCGGCCGACTGGACCTGGAGGTTGATATCGCTGTATTTTTTCCGTCCGTATTCTATTGCGCGGCTCGATATGTCCGTGCCTGTGATATCGTGTCCCTGTCCGCTCAGCTCGGAGACTATACTGCCGATGCCGCAGCCGATTTCCAGGATTCTGTCATTCGGCTTGAGCAGATTGGTTTGGCTGAGGAAGTCCAGATTGGTGCGAAGGTTTCCGCGTTGTTCTTTGCCTGCTTCGAGTTCCGTGCGCCAGCCTCGGTCATAGAATTCCTGTTGCTTTTTGAGTTCTTCATCCATTGGTTTTGTTTTTCTATCGGGTGATGTTTTGAGTGTTTATTTGCGCTGGAAGAGAATATGGGTTCCGAACGGCTGCTGAACAATTTGATAATTATTCATAACATACTCTCTGAATGGTTTCATCACCTGATATCGAAGCGCCTCCTCGGGCTCAGCCATTTGCATAAGCCGCTTCGCATCCCACACTGTTAGCGATTCATAAAGATGGGCCTCTGCGAGGCTGATTTTCTCGCTGAGCATCTTCATATACATGCCATCGAACCAGGCCATAACCTTTTGATCATTCGATAAAGGTCCCTTTCTTGTCAGCGGCCATAATTCAAGCGGCGGCCTGTCCCAGGGGAAGTGTCTCTTGCGGCTGTCAACTATGAACTTCGGGGGCTCTTTTTTAAACTCGTCCAGGATTTCAGCAACTCTTTCGGAAAGGACCTGTGGTGAGAGAGTATGCATCGTTCCTTCGAAAGCTTTCGATGTCGGGCTCAGTCTCTGAGCTTCGATATATATTCCCGGGACCCAGCCCCAGACGTAGATTTTATCGTTCGGGGTTGAGTTGTTTTTTATGTATTGTCCGACGACCCTCCAGGAATATTGTGTGTTGCGGGAAATTTCGTCAAACTTCTGGGAGTAGCCTTTATCTTTTCTCGGATTGCCGGCACGGTCGCGGTAGATTGTTCCGGAGTGTGCGCTTGTTTTTACACCGAAAAATATATGCTGTGAGGCAATTATCATTAAAATAAAACCGATGATTCCTGTTATCATCCAGGCGGGTTTGTACGCGGTGCTCTTTAGTTTGTTATGATAGATTGCAATCAGGTATCCGCTTAGCATTGCGGCCGAGGCATTTAACGGCAGGTAATACTGCTCGTAGGAGCGCGGGCTTATCCACACGAATACCATATCCAGCAGCCACCAGACGGCGAAAAGCAGGATAAACCGGTCATAGCCGGTTGTTGTGGAGCTTTTTGATTTGTTGAGTTTGGCTGAGATTATCCTGAAGATCCTTATGATAATTGACCCGAGAGCCAGAGCTATGGGCAGTATTAAGTGCCGATACCAGCGGAAGACTCTCAGCTTTGCCTGCTTGAGTTGTTCGGGTTTTAGTATTTGCCAGCTTTCCCGGACATAACCCGGCATAAATTTCATTAAAAGACCCTGCTTGACAGGGGTGCTCTGAACTGTGCTGCCAGCGGTGTTTGGTTCTGCTGTGTTTGGCTGGTTTGAATCTTGAGGGCTTTGAAGTGATTTTGCAAGGGGCCTGCCTATAAAGGAGTAATACGGGAAATAGTTAAGAGGAGTTTTTTGTACGGACAGCCATAGACATATGGGGCTGATGACAACGACCGCGCCCGCCGACAGGAGCAAGATATCGGTACCGGTTTTTTTCCAGCTTCTGTGCTTAAGCAGTGGTTGTGCAATTATGAACAAGCCGACGGCTGAGATTGCCGAGATGCCGGTTTCTTTAAAGAGCGGGGCCCAGCTTAGAAAAGCGCCGGCCAAGCACGCAATCCACCATTTACCGCCGAGCTGATATAAAACAAAACAGCTTACGCCTAACACCATAAAGGCAATCATATGTTGTTCTTTTACGTTGCCATACTTGGCGATTAAGGGCGCAGAAAGGTAAATTGAGGCGATAATGACGCCTATAGCGGCAGGCAGCACCGTAAGGTGTCCTGCGGAGGTTCCGAAGAGCTTTCGCATCGCGATAAACATCAGCACCAGGGCCGCCGCCTGGAGGATTGCCTGGATAAGTTTCGGCCCGGTTTCACCAAAGCCGAACAGCCGGACACCCAGCATATTTACCAGCAGGGTTCCCATCTGGGCGCTGGGTTTTTCATCGATGCCGATTTTTGCGCCGTCGAGTATTCGTTTGGCAGAGTAAACATAAGCCCCGCTGTCGAAGGCGCCTGGCGAATTGAACTCGAAATATTTGCCCATGCAAAATGGAATTGCCGCCAGGATGGCTATTATGATTAAGATAACAACAGGTTTTTTGCTGAGCAGTTTGGCTGTATCCTGCCGGCCGCCATGCTGAGCAGGCGGGCTTACTTTATGCTTATGCGGGTCTATCGGGCTTCTTGAGCGTTTGTGCTTTTGGACGTGCTTACTCATGCCTGGCTCCGTTGTCCGCTTTCGGGCGGACAAGCTGCGGTTGTAGATTCGAGTATCTGTTTGATAACGTAGGTCGGCCGGTTCTGTGATTCGTGATACGTACGAACCATAAGCTCAGCGAGCAGGCCCATCAGAATGAATTGAATGGTGGCAAGGATGCAAACAGCCGTTAGAATCAGGAGCGGATTACCACTCATATCGGTTCCTAAACATAGTTTCTGATAGAGCACTATCAGACCGAATAGGATTGCACCGAACGCGCCAAGCAAACCCAGGCCGCCGAATATATAGATTGGTTTTGTGGAAAATGAGCCGAGGAACTTGACGGTGATAAGGTCCAATATTACTTTCAATGTTCGCCCGATGCCGTATTTTGTTTTGCCGGCTGTTCTTGGCCTGTGGTTGACGGTCATTTCAGCGATTCTGGCACCGCTCCAGCTTGCCAGTGCGGGGATAAAGCGGTGCATTTCACCGTATAGTTTTGTCTCTTCGAGTACCTCCCTTCGGTAAACTTTAAGGGTGCAGCCGTAATCGTGGAGTTTTACGCCGGTAATCCTTGAAATCACCCAGTTTGCTATTTTCGAGGGCAGCAGTCTTGTTATGGCGTTATCGTGTCTTTTTTTTCTCCAGCCGCTTACCACGTCGAATCCTTCGTTTAGTTTGTCAATCATATCAGGCATGTCCGCGGGGTCGTTTTGGAGGTCGGCGTCTATGGCAATTATGATTTTGCCTTTTGCATGTGCGAAGCCGGCACTGAGGGCCGCGGTCTGGCCGAAGTTTTTACGAAAGGAGATGACGCGCATTCGGTTGTCTTCTTTCTGCAAATCGGCCAAAATATCGAAACTCCCGTCGCTGCTGCCGTCATCGACGAATATTATTTCGTAGTTGTATTTGTCCTTTAATGTCTGGGTGATTTGCTCGTAAAGTGGACCGATATTATCCTGCTCATTTAGTAAAGGTACAACTACAGAGAGATCAGGGCCTTGACTTTGCATGCTTAACTTCCTATAATAATGCACCCTATCATAATAGATAGAATATCGGCTGTAAAGCCGAAGGCCAGTAGTTAAAAATCGGCGTCAAGGAGGCGAAAAGAACTAGAATAACTGTAAAGTACTATGCAAGAGCATTTTTGGGACGATTCCTGCGGTATGCGAGGTTGTTTGGGTTTATTTTCGGACCTCGAAACCTCAGCGAATGGTTCGGGCCTTTAAGGGAACAGAATCTTTCTTAGCAGAATTTTGCTGTTTAGAACGGGAAAAAGGGAAATATTCTGAGGGTGGTACGGTTGAAATTGTCACAGAATTTTCTTGATTTAGGGTGCTGATTTTGTTACAATATAAGCGTCATTAATCAAGTGGCAGTGTTACATCATAACTTAAATGGGGAGTGATATATGGCACGAAATTACATGGTTTTATTGTTTGTTGGTTGTGTATTGCTTTTGCAGCTCGGTTGTCAGGAGCAGAATATGCCGGCCGAAAAGTCTGAGGCAGGGTTGGTCACTTCGGAAGAGAAAGCTGAGGCCGCAATCAAGAGTGATGAAGGCGCACCAATAATTACGTTTGAAAAGACAGTTGACGATTTTGGACAAGTCGGGGTAACATCGAGCAAGAAAGTTGCCGAGTTTAAGTTTACAAACACCGGAGACGGCTTATTGAAAATCAAGGAAGTCGAGAAATGCTGCGGTGTTGTTCCTAAAGTGGATAAGACTGAATTTGCTCCGGGTGAAAGCGGTGTTGTGAAGGCTGAATTTCAGGCTTTTCAAAAACCCGGGCTGTTCATGAAAAATATCTATGTCAACTCCAACGATAAGACAAAACCCAGACTTGCACTGACTATCAAAGCAATGGTCGTATCTAAAGTCAGTTACTCACCGAAGAGACTGAGGCTTTTCCTTGAGGAGGAAAATGCCGGCTGTCCGAAGATTGTACTTAACAGTCTCGATAATCAGCCATTTTCGATAATGGGATTTACATCGACCGGTAAAAGCATAACCGCCGATATTGACAGCTCGGTGGAAGCGACTAAATTCGTACTTTCACCCGTTGTTGATATAGAGAAGCTAAATGACAATCCCAAAGGACGAATCAGCATTAGTCTGAATCATCCTGAGGAGAAAACGGCTCAAATTACCTTTGACATGCTGCCGAAATTTTCGACGAGCCCGCCTTTAATTATCGCCTTTAACGCTATACCGGAAAAGCCGATAGTCAGGAAGGTATCCGTTCTCAACAACTATGGCGGTACTTTTGAGATCGAATCGGTTTCGTCGCCGAATAACTCGATTAAGGTTCTCAGTCAGGAGAAGATTCGCAGCGGTTATCAGCTCCTTGTGGAAATGACGCCGCCGGCATCCGAAGGAAAAACATTTTTCACGGATGTGCTTGTCGTAAAGATAAAAGACAGTGACGAGCTGCAAGTTGTCTGTCGCGGTTTTTACAAACAGTAATATTATCGTGTACTAATTAAATATAAGTCTTCCTGCACTAAGAGGGAACATAAACAAGTGCTTTTGGGGGTGGATTGAAAACTAACCTGTATATAATTCGATTGATAAGCTGCATTTTCGTGGCGGTGCTTTGTGTGTCGTGCGGATCGGACGTAGCAACCGGGCCATCGGCGAAGACACCTTCGAAGGTCGAATCACTGACTGTCTTTTTTACCGGTAATGTGCTTGGTGAATTGAAGCCCTGTGGTTGTTCCGGTGGACAGCTTGGCGGGCTCAGCAGACGCGCTACAATTTTCAATCGTGTTTCTGAAGATAAAAGATTGATTATCGATACCGGTTCTATTGTGGAAGGCCGGAGCGATCAGGACATAATCAAGTTTAACATAACACTCCAGGCTTTTCGGTATCTCGAATACGATTTAGTCAGTCTAAGTGAAGAAGACATCGAAACAGGCAAAAACGTGGGACTTTTGGATGATACCGACTCTCTTTTTAATATCATGAGCTATCAACAATCGTCTGATGTGGATGTTCCTGCGAAGTTTACCAGGAGCCTGTTACTTAGAGGTAAGCCTGTAGTAGTAACTGTTGCGGCTTTTGATGCGAAATCAACACCGATAGAGCAAATTGGACCGCTTTTCGCCTCTGGCTCAGCCGTTAATCCGGACCAGGTCAATATACTTATATTGAATTATTGCAACGATGCCATTATCGATTTTATTACCAGTAAGGTGCCTTCGGTGGATTGTATTGTGCGTCCTTCCGAATCTGATGAGCCGATAGTGGCGGGTAATCCTAACAGAAGGCCTTTTGTTTTTTCGGTGGGCCGGTTTGGAAGATATGTATGCAGCTTGCAAATAACAGAATCTCCCGCTTACAAAAGTAAACCGAGATTGAGTTTTCTTACCATACCGGTCAAGGAAGAATTGAAGGAGGATGTCTCTCTTGTGCAGTTGTACAAAGTTTATCAGCAAATTGTAGGAGAGAGGAATCTTTTAGAAAGATATCAGAAATTTTCTTTACCTGATAATCTGGAATATACCGGCTCAGGATCGTGTAAGAGTTGTCATGAATACGAATATGATAAGTGGAGTCAAAAAGCTCATGCAAATGCATATGCGATACTCGAGCGAGTCGGCTCTCAGGTTGACCCTGAATGTGTTAGTTGTCATGTTGTCGGTATGGAATATGAGAGCGGATTTGTTTCTGAGCAGAAGACCGGGCATTTGAAAAACGTCGGCTGTGAAAATTGCCATGGGCCTGGCTCGGAACATATCAGAACAGGGGGTAATACCGACTTAACAGGGCCGAAATCAGGGTGTATTGATTGCCATACACCTGACCATAGCGGGGAATACGCGGGAAGCGAGGTTTTTTTTCTGGAAAAAATCGTTCATTGGCGGGAACCAAGCTCCGGCGGAAGTGTCAAATAAAAAAGGGCACAATAACCCTGATACGAACGATTTACATACTTAAGAGACCAATATGATAAGAACATTGCGAATAACGAGTATTCTGGCGGTGGCTTTAGCGGCCGTTTTGGTGGTTTTTTCTGTGGTTTTTGGA
>Ga0114922_10002035_pt1 | contig 19099 bp, 17 predicted proteins | sample AartaG_FD_100975 | JGI IMG/M metagenome (GOLD analysis project Ga0114922, IMG submission 100975) | Deep subsurface microbial communities from Aarhus Bay to uncover new lineages of life (NeLLi) - Aarhus_00045 metaG | ecosystem: Environmental > Aquatic > Marine > Oceanic > Sediment | place...
GCAGCAACCTTAGCTTGCTCTTGCTGCGCTGGCTCAGGCTCCTTTTTCTTACACCCGGCAACGATAAACATTAACGCCAGAACCAAACAGAATAGATTCTCGCTTTGGCGGATCTTCGATCTCGACTCCGTCGCAATCGGCTCTGAATGTCTGTTTGACTGATTAGTTTTCATTTGCTATACAAATCTTATTTCGTGTCTCGTCGCTCGTGACTCTTGTAAAGTATTACAGGACACAAATCACGTATTCCTTATTTTTTATCTCTATTATTTGGCCTCTGCCAAAAGCTTTTTTATGTCTGCTTCAAACACAGCCGATGTTATTTTTCAGTTTTTGCACGAATTTCCCTTATCAATTCCCACGTTTTGTCCAGGTCGGCCTTAATCTCATCGTATTCGTATTCCACGAGAGGGCCCGGGGGATAACGATTCTCGATATAATATCGCGATGCTTTCTCGCAGAGATCCAAGAAACCGTTAAAGCTGTCATCAAAGGCCGAAATGTCATTGAGAAGGGTATCAAGCTCATGAATCTTTGGTGGTTTCTTTGCGTTCAGGACAAGATAACCTTTAAGATACTTTTCAATTGCCTGCTGGGTATGATAGGCAATGGAATCAGCGTAGCCCCGCTCGTCGTACAGCAACTGTGCTGTTTCTATATCATGGTTTCCTCTTTCAAACCACTCCAGTGCCTGTTTTTTGAAGGCATTATCCATAAAGAACCTGTCCCTTCTGGAATATTTCCTCGACAAAGAAATCCCTTATGGCAATTCTTTCTTCAATCTCTTTTTCAGTATATACAAGCGGTGAGACAGGAAGCATTCGGTTCTTGTCTCGCAAGATTCTTTTTACTTCAATCCATCTATCGATGGGTCTTTTTTCTGTGTTCTTGATAATTAGAAGGTCGATATCGCTGTCCTCTGAGGGTTTTCCATAGGCATAAGAGCCAAAAAGTATAACCTTCTTAGGTTTATATCCCTTTATTATTCCATCCACGATTTCAGTGATTGTTTTTCGAACTTTTGGATTGGCAATCATTGCTCTATCTCTAAAAGCGCTTTTATGTCATTTTCAAACACAGCCTTATCCCGGTAACCGATGTACTTTTGCCGGATATTGCCGGCCGAATCGATGACGAAGGTAGTCGGTATGCCCGGAATTCCGCCGAATGCTTTATCAACCCAGCCATCTGTCATCAGAATCGGATAGTTGATTCGATACTTTTGGACAAACGATTTGACAACGCTGATACCTGCCTGGTCTAAAGAAATACCCACCATTGCAAATCCCCTGTCCTTATATTGTTCGTAAAGCTCGATGAAATGTGGAATTTCCTGAATACATGGCGGACACCATGTCGCCCAGAAGTCGAGGATAACGACCTTGCCCCGAAGGTCTGAAAGGCTGACGTTTTTACCATTCAAATCCTGTAATGTGAATGCAGGTGCAGGTTTGCCACCGGTTGTTGACGGCGTGTTATCTTCAATTTGTTTTGCCGATTCTGTTTCTGCCACGGCCTCAGTTTGCTGCGTCTGCTCAGTTTTATCTTTCTTACACCCGCCGGTGATAAGCATCAGGACTAAAAGTAAGCAAAATAGTTTTTTCAGTTCCATTTTCAATTACCTTCCATATTTCGTATTCCGTGTTTAGGGTTATTTGATCGGCATCATAAGTTTGTCATTCTTTAGCTCCGTGCTTTCTTAAGAGTTCGATTATTTTGGTATCCGCCTGCTCTTTTGCCCATTTCAGGGGCGTTTGACCGTCTCTTGTTTTTGCGTTAACGTCGGCGTGCCTTTCGATAAGTCTTTCGGCGATGTTGAGGTGGCCGTGAGCAGCGGCGAGGTGCAGTGGTGTCTGGCCGTACTGGTCCTTTGCGTTTATCTGTGCACCTTTATCAATAAGCAGCTCGGCGACATTACTGTGGCCATGAACCAATGCAAAGTACAGGGGCTGCCATCCATGCTCGTCTTTTGCGTTTACGTCAGAGCCTTTGTTCAGAAGGAATTCAACGATGTCTTTATGGCCCTTCTCTGCGGCAAGGTGTAAAGCCGTCATGCCTGTTTTGTCCGTTGAGCTGATAACAGCGCTATTGGCGATAAGCAGTCCTGCCATATCCTTAAGACCTGATGAGATTGCATAGTGCAGGGCGGGCGTGTCGTTTTGGCTCTTTGTATTAACATCTGCTCCTTTGGCGATTAGCAGCTCGGCTACAGGCATGTGGCCCGAGACGACAACATTGAGCAGGGGAGTGTGGCCATATAAATCCGTCGCATCAACGTCGGCGCCATTAGCAATAAGCAGCTCGGCAATATATTTATGCCCTTTTTCCGCCGCGAGGTGCAAAGGTGAGCGGCCGTACGTATCTTTTGCTTCGACGTCAACACCTTTTAAGAGATGTAGCTGGACCTCGACAAAATCGCCGCCTGCCGCCGCCTGATGTATTGATTTGGTGGGTTCGGAATGTTTGGCTATACTGTCAATGACCACGAGTCCATCTATTTGGGCGGGCCGGAGGCCATCCTGCCGGCATCCAACGGCGATGAACATAAAAATCAAAACCGGACATATTAATTTTATAGATTTCATTAGCCAAGGCGGTCCAGGATAAGTTTCGTATCGAGGAAATTTTTTCTGGCCGTCAAGATGAGTCTGACCGTGCGGATTTCATTTTCCTTCAACAGCAGAAAAGCAATAACGGGCTGCGGGCCGGCGGTAATCTGAACCGTAGATTTTAAAAATCCGTTCAAATGCTCTTCGCACTGCTGCTCGACTTTTAGAAAAGATTTATTCGACGCTAAGTAGTTAGCGCCTGTATCAACAATTCGATGGTAAGGTGTTACAAAGAACAACGGCCCCAAGGCTTCGTAACCGAGTTCCAGGCCGTGTCTGAATCGCTCTAATTCAATAAAGCCGCCTTCCAAAAAGGTGTTGCGCAGTTCGGATTCAGTGAATTTGAGACGAAGCATTGTGCGGATGTTGGTCAGGTCAATCTGTATTCTAAAAAATCCGAGCAGAAAAACACTTTTTAATCGGCGTGCCTGCCTTAGATTATATTGCGCCTGGACACTATCGATGGCGTAGTCAACCCGGCGAATATCTTTGTTTTGGTAATAGGCCAGAACCGCCTGCTCGACGGCCTGCCGGATGTAATCGGGAAATACGGGTCTGCTGAATTCATCTTCCTCAGAAAAAATCTGCTCAATCAACTCCGGCTGCACGTTCCCGTCGCTGCTGTAATCTGTTCCTAATTCTTTTTCAGTCAAAGTCCTCCTGACCGCCAGCCGCATATTCGCAAAATCATCTCGTGTTCTGAAGTGCTCAACAATCGGCTCATCAAGCATTAAATCTGAGAAAAGCTGTCGCACTTCTGCTCTTCGTTGATTCAGGATTTCTTCAACTTCGGCAAAGTTCCTGCCGCCTCTCGGCAGGGCGTATTCTGTTCCACTTAATAAATCAGCGGCCTGCTCGAAACTTTCGGCGTTGGCCATGTCAAGCAAAGTTGCCCTCGTTAGCATCTGCATCTCGAGCGCGCAGACCTGGGCCGTCTGGAACGTATATCGCCAGTCGTCAGAGCCGACAGGCGGGTATGTGTAAAAATCGAGAATAGCATGTTCGGTAAGTTCAGGCATTTGTTATTTAATTCTCAAACAGATCTTTTGCTAATTCAATCTCCAGCTCCTTGCGTGCCTGGTCCAGAAGCACCTCAATAGAGACGTTGGTTTTTACTTTTCCTCGTGTCAGGATAAAGCCGGCACCGAGGTTTTGTTTTTGGCCTGACAATCTCAAATTACCTTTGCGGCCGGGACCTAATTCGCGGTTTATCTCTTTTATAAGATCATGGTCGATGCGATTTTCGTTCGTATCAATTACCACCTCTTCATCGCCTGTCTCGATAGCATCGAGCAGGAGTTTTTTAATCAGAGCGTGATATTCTTCGTCCGGCAAATTCTGCAACTGCTGTCGAGCCTGTTCAAAGACCTCATCGAGTATTTTTCTTTTCTCGGCCAGATACTCTTTGGCAATATCCATCCTTGTCGCGGCAAGAATATGCGATTTTTCATCTTCGCCGGCCTTTTTGGCAAGAATCCCTGTTTGCTTATTGTATTGGTCCAACTGCTTGGAGAGTTTTGCCTGTTCGGCAGCCACTTTTTCTTCGGCTTCTTTCTTTATTTTGTCCGCCTCAGCGTTGGCATCGGCTAATATTTTCTCTACTACCTGTCCAGCTTCCATAATTTCGTATCTCTTATTTGGTATTTCGTTTCGGGGATTAGGTTGGCCAAGTTATACCGAACAGCAGCATAAACATAGTTACCAGCAGTCCCAGAACCGCGTAGACTTCGACCATAACCGCGTAAACAACACCTGCTTTAAATGCCATCTCCGGTCTTTTGGCAGCCATCAGGATACCTCCGGAACAGACCCTGCCCTGGAAGATAGCGCTTACCAGACCGGCAAAGGCGATGGGCAGACAGGCTATCAAGATTTGTACTCCAGTCCCAGGTGTTTCGCTCAGGTTCGGGAACCCGGTTTCACCGTAGATGTTTAGCGTCTCTTTCTCTTTATCTTTCTCTTTTATGATGCGGTAACTTTTCCTATTTTGCTTGTCGGTTATTAGCCATTCACTCTCTGGCTTTTCGACCGAGATGCTGGCGTGCTGCAAAAGTGGGGCCAAGTTATTTTCAAACTCCTGGCGCAGCTCTTGCGAGATGACGGTATTGTCTAAGTCGGTTTGCAAGGCTGGGTCAACGCTAAACAGCAATCCGGCACCAAAAAAGCCCAAATTAAGCATCACAAGAAACGCCGCCAAGAAACCGTAAAAACCCTGCGTGCCGGGCAGGACGACCATAATAAACATCTGCCCGTATCTTTCGGGTTTTTCGGACAGAACTCCGGTAGCACTTCTGCCGGCTATGCCGATTCCAATTGCCGAGCCGATACCAGCTAATAAGGCCGCCAACCCCGCACCAACCAAAGCCAATGTCATTCCATAATCCATTTTTTTGACCTGCCTTTCTTACTAAAAAACACAATTAGATTTCTTTTTTGATATAAATGTGTTTATACTCTTTGCTCAATGGCTGAAAAGATTTACCGCCGCCAGCAATAAACTTAGGGAAAAATTCCACATATTGAAGTCTCAAAGTATGAACAAAAGCACTTAATCCTGATATCGCCAGGTTAAATCCGTGTCCGCCGACAAGAACCAGAATCATTAATATAAAGCCGATTCCATAAGGTATATCGAGTGCAATTTTGGCGATGACGTTTATGGCCATTGCCAGGCCGGCTGTAACCATGCCGAGCGCCATCAACCTTAAGTAGCTCAGCACATCGCCAACATAAAAAATTGTGCTGAACAAATTGTACGCCCCCATCCCGATTCGCCCGGCCCAAGTACCCTCTCGCTCACTTAATAAGAGGATTGAAACTGCAGGCAGAAGTGCCAGATATCCACAGAACGTTCCAACTCCATCGGGAATTGGAAGCCACCCGGCCTTACTCAAACCAAATATTACAATCGAATTCAGCATAACCAGCCAGGTTAGCTGGTCGCACGCCGCAGCGATATAGTCTCTGCGTTTTAGGTTATGGCCGAAGGCGATAACGAGCCCGAACAGAATCTGGAAATAACCAAGAACCAGTGCCAAAATAAAGAAGGTCATCGGCTTCTCAAGCGGGTCAAACCACATCATTTTTTCCCGAAGGGGCTTCAATGCGGGCACGAACTGCTGCACCCCGTCACCGAACCATCCGCCTGTAAGTGCACCTGCGAACACGGTTGCGGCAGAACAAATTCCTAACATCCACATCAGCTTTTTGTCGCCCTGCATTTTTTTGATGAAGAAGATCATCAGTGCGATAATGACCAATCCGTAGCCGGCATCGGTCAGGCACAATCCGAAGAACAGAGCAAAAAACGGCGCCAGAAAAACCGTTGGGTCCACTTCAAAGTGCTGCGGCATGCCGTAAAGGCGGGTTATCACCTCAAAAGGCTTGATAGCTCTCTTGTTCTCAATCTCAACGGGAATTTCTTCGTCCTGGGCCGGTTCTATTTGTGTAAGACTCGAGGCCTCGAAGCCCGATACTATCTTCTTAAGGCGGGGGAAATTTTTTTTCTTTACCCAGCCTTCCAAAAGGACCGTACATTCCGTAGCCGGTGCGGTATCCTTGGCCTGCTCTCTGTTGAGAAGATTTTGATAATGGTCGTAGAGAATCTCTAAATTAAGCAGATTTTCAGACAACGCTGCCGCGTTATCCGTTTGGCTTTGTAATTTTTTTTGGGCCTGTTTGAGTTTTTTACGGTGTTCTTTAATTAGTTTCGCGACGGTGCCGGTCATGGGCTCGAAGCTGACTGGCTCGAACTCGGCTGAGCGCAACAGCTTTTGAGCCTGGTCGGCGTTTTCTTTGAGCGCAACGATAAGACAGGCGCACTTGTTGCTGTCGGTTCCTATTTGTTGGATTGCCGCACCAGATTCACTTAGCTTTTCTTCTGTCTGCTCAAACTGCTGAATCGGCAGCAATCCGGCCCAACAGGCAGCCTTATGAAGTCGGCCGATTTCTTCAACGGGCGTTTCGAGGGAGACCCAGGATTTGAGCATCTCCAGGGTGAATTGGAGGCTTTCAATTTCGCTCTTTGTTTTCTCCATTGATACTTCGAGCTGCTCTGACTTCTCGATAGTCTTTAAGATTTGCCGGTCCGAAACAACCTTTTGATACGATTGCACATCGACGACGGTTCGTGGTGAGAGGACGCTAGCGAGGCCCTTTTGGGCCTGTGCGTAATTTTTGAGAAATGCGATGCTTTTTTCCAGGCGATTTAACAGCCCTTCAATATCTTTGGGCCGTTCGGCCAGGGCTCCAAGCTCAGGGAAGTCCCTGCTGAGAATCGCCTCGTCTGCGTTGAGGATATGACAAATACCTTCATGTTGCAGCTCTTCGAGAAGCTCGGATGCCTGAGTGCGATGACTGGCAATTATGATTTTCGCCATTTTAGCAATGGCCATATTTAGCCTCTTAAGTAATCCATTACCTTTGCGGCCGCTGTGGCCATTTTATCGCCTGTTTTATCACGCAATCGCTGGCGCTGCTGCTGTGCCTGTGCCTTGAGCTGCTCAACTTCGGCGTTTGCCTGTGACTGGGCTTCGGCAACGGCAGCCTCGATTGCCTGTTTCCTTTGCTGGGCGGCCTGGTCTGTGGCTGCGAGCCGATTTTCCCGGCCCTTTTCAGCCTGTTTTGCCGCATCAGCTTTGGCCTGTTCGATAATTTCGTTGGCCTTTGTTTCGGATTCCTTGATTTTCTTTATCAATTCCATATCAATACCACCAATTGCTCCGTGCTATAAACAACCCATTTTAGATGCGCGATAAAGTATCTTATTATTCAACAAATAACAACAAATAATCGAGAGAAATTTTATATTTTAGCAGATTAATGAGCCGCAGGAGGCCTCTTAGACCACAGAAAAGACAGAAAAAAGGAAGATGGGGGATGGACGATGGAAGTCGAAAAGGAAGAAAGCTCTGAAAAGCACGAAGCATGAAATCCGAAATACTCCACGGGACACCTTACGGTGGAAACAAAATCAAAATTCGAATGCTCAAATGACTAAAATGTAAGATTTAAACGAGTCGCAGAAAAGACAGAAAACAGGTTTCTCAATTCTTGAATTTTATTTGACTTTTCTTCTAATTTAGATTATTTTATCTGAGCAGCGAGGTGAGATATGCAACCTTTGGAGTTTTTCTGGAAACCTTACGAATGGAAGTCATACCCTTGAAGAAATCGAGGAATAATGATTGAAGGTGCCGATATTAGCTACACGCTTAAAAAACTTCGCGATGAGGCTTCTGAAGTTAAACGCTGCTATACTGATTTTGCTATCAAGGTATTAATACTTGCCACTGCTTTCTTTGGTTTTATTTTTAAGTTCTATCCTATAGTGGGGGAGACTGATAGTTTAATTTTGTACTTTCTTGAGTGGTTACTCTGTGCATCAGTTATTTCGGTTTTAATGTGTATATCACGAATCGGGTATCACAAATATAGTACGGCTAATCGTAATTATGGCTATGAGCTACATATAAACCGAAGCTATGACTACGAGAAATGGTATGGTAAGAAACTTGAATCTAAGATAAGAAAAGTTGGGTGGGAAGAAGCTATGTGTGCGTGGAGAATTGTGCAACCAATCATATTTGAAAAAATATACAGGGTGTGGCGCTTGATACACTTTTTGCTTCCCTTGCCAGTTGTTGAGCGCCATTTTGAGAGCGAGGAATATCACTGGTGGAATACAAAATACCTTATGAATAGCAACGAAAACGGAAAACCACACAAAGGTAATAACAGTCTACCGTATCATCCGGGACGTTTTCTACGAAACACACAGGTTCTAATACACACCATTTGTGCTGCAATATATGTCATCTTTACAATATCTTACATTTCAGTATTCTTCAGTGTGTGTGAGTTTGCATTGTCAAAGATTGGCGGCTTACCAAGGATTGCGGTATTGTTAATTCATATTTATATCGGATTATGTTTCTTCCTCTTATGGTTCTACCTCACTCTATACTTTGTACTTACTGTAATAAGGCATCATTCAAGGAGACGTATACTTGAAAATGGCCTTCTTTCTATTCAATCATGTGCAGTCGTGTGGAGGCTTGTTGTTATCGCACATTTAAAAGCTCTTGAGGAAGGTTTTTCTTCAAATAATGATTATCAAGGATATACAAAACGTCTTGCTCAGAATGCATGCCTCATCAGAAGCAATCTTTTTACTATTCACAAGAACATTATGAAGGGTGACTGGCCACAACCATCTGAGATAATACAGAAATAGTAAGTGTGCATAGACAAATGCTTGAGAAAACTCAGTGAGATGCAAAAGATTGGACGAGTATAGAAGAAGCCACCATTAGGTTAGACAAACTGAATCATCTCAAAGGATGAATGGGAACAGATAATCTTTAGTCGTTAGTATTAGTGTGCTTGATCAATTACAGTAATGGCTATTGAGGCATTTTGTATGATTGTATAATCATAGTTGGCAGAAAATGATGAATGAACTCGCAAAAGAAATTCTCGAGAAGATCGAGAACCAAATCAGAAACTCATCGATTCGCTTTGAGTTGGTGTTGAAACTGTTCGGCTCAGAAGAGAATCTTTCTATTATCAACAAATCTGCTCCAAATGTATTTCTAATTTTCCATGGTGTTTTGATGGAAGCTGTTGTTATAGGTTTAAACCGACTCTGCGATCCATCAAAGGACCGACAAGGAAACAAGAATTTATCTATTGGGGCACTGAGAGAGTCACTCCAGATAACTGATCACAAGCTACATGAGAAATTGCTACGATTGGAGTGTGCAATAAAAGGGGAAGTAAAGAAACTAAATCCGTTTCGTAGCAAACGAATTGCCCACAATGATTTAGATACCCAAATAGAAGATTTACACCGGTCGATTGATAATGGGGCTATTAATGAATCGCTTATGCTTTTACAAGAATACGTAAATACGATTTGCCTATATTACGAAGACTATTCTGTGAATATTTTGAATCCTCCTTACCCTTCAGGTGATGGTCCTGATCGACTGTTGTCGCTCCTGTGCAAGGCAATGGGCGAAATGATGTAATTCATCTATCTCCCTTCACGTAAGTCTGTGGCGGTGGCGAGGCTGACAGGGATAGATTAAGAATCTTTGTCGGGGTCGGTTATGAAACCCTCTTCCATCAGCATCTTAGTTTCCTGTCTTGCCTTGCTTATGATTGCTTCGGCTGTTTTGTAGATTTCATCCCGTGTCATGACTTTTTCAGCTATTCCCTGCTCGATTGCCTTGGAGCCGACTGCGGCGGCCTCACGCGGGAACACTTCCCATTCGTCCATCGAGGGGATTATGTAGTCTTCACTGAGGCCCTTGTCTTCGGCGGTTTTTGACAGCTCCATGGCCGCTGCGATGCACATTTCATCGGTTATTGTTTTGGCCTTGACGTCGAGGGTCCCGCGGAAGATTCCGGGAAAACCGAGGGAATTATTCACCTGGTTCGGGAAATCGCTGCGCCCGGTCGCAACAATCCTTGCGCCGGCTTTTTTAGCCTCCCAGGGCCATATTTCGGGTACGGGATTGGCGCATACGAAGACAATAGAATCCTTTGCCATTTTTGAAATCCACTGGCTTTGGACTGAGTTCGGCCCGGGTTTTGAAAGTGCAATAAATACATCGGCGCCCTGCAGCGCTTCGTCGATTGGGCCGTCGAAGCATATTTCGTTGGTAATGCGACAGATATTTGCTTTTTCCTTTAGAGAAGGGTTGTCGTTTATGTCATTGCGATTGGCGTGAAGAGGGCCTTTGCTGTCGTACATGATACATTTTTTGGCGTCGGCCCCGGCCCGGAAAATGATGTCCGAAATCCTGATGTTCGATGCACCGGCACCCATAAAGACGATTTTTGCGTCCTCGATATTCTTATCGACAACTTTCAGGGCGTTAACGAGGCCGGCAAGGGTGACGGTTGCGGTGCCCTGCTGGTCGTCGTGCCATACCGGTATCGGGCTTTCCTTTCTGAGCCTGTCGAGGATGTCGAAGCACTTTGGCTGGGCGATATCTTCGAGATTAATCCCTCCGAAAGAAGGATGTAACAAAAGAACGGTCTCTATAAATTTATCGGGGTCTTTCGTGTCGAGGCATATCGGGAACGCGTCAACGCCGCCGAGATACTTGTAAATAAGGGCCTTTCCTTCCATTACGGGAAGGGCTGCGTGCGGGCCGATGTCACCGAGTCCCAATACCCGGGTGCCGTCGCTGATAACGGCAACGGTGTTCCATTTGCAGGTCAACTCGTAAACCTTTTCGGGATTTTTGACGATGTCTCTGCAGGTCGAAGCGACGCCGGGGCTGTACCATACGTCGAAATCACGCAGGTCTTTCACGCGACATTTGGGTGTTACGGCTATCTTGCCCTTGTAGTATGAATGAAGGGCCGAGGCTGTTTCCAGCGGTTTTTTTGCTTTCGCCAGGAGCTCTTCTTCGTTGTATTCCATAGTTTCAATGCCACTTTCTACTTAAAAAACGGGTATTCTATTGTTATCGTTCGTTTGTTTCAATGCGCCATTCGAGAATACCGGCGGAAAAGTCCGGCTGTAACTGAGCTTCGAGGCGCAGGGATGTCGTCTGTACGGGGTCGAATTTAACGCTATTGAATTTATTTTTTTGAAGGCCGTAACTGGAGGCGGGCAGTGATTCGGCTGGCTTGGCGGGGGTATTCCACTGGAAGGCGTCGGGGCCTGTGCCTATGGTCGGGAATGACGAAATTCGCAGGCGGGCGCAGCCCATCGGGACCAGCGTTACGGTTTCGGTCGGCTCGTCGGATTTCGCGGGGCTCGGCTGGAGCAGGCCGACAAGGCCGAGGTTGTCTTTCTGCCATTGTGGTATTTTTTTGGCTTTTGCGTGTAACTCTATTGGGGCTGCTTCAGCTTCAAATGGCTGATTGTCGGCTGGCCAGGCCTTGCGCACGACCCGGAAAGAAGAGGCAAGGTCGCTTTCGTTCAATATAAGGCCGTAATTCCAGGCGGTTGTTGGGTGTATTTCCCAGGCGGGCCATTTTTCGGTGCCTCCGGCTCTGACGTATTTTTCGCCAATCTTCAATGAGTAGGTCAGAGGCCCGCGGTTTACCGAGACGCTGTTGTTGTTTTTCGTCCACTGGGTCAGCGAGATTTTCATTGCAAGGTTAAGATCGACCGTGTCGCCGTCGGCCCACTTGCGGTCTATCATAAAGTAACTGCGGGGGGCGGCTTTGATAGATGAAGCGACGCCGTTGATTGAGAGCCCGGGGTTTTCGCACCAGGCGGGCACGCGGAGATAAAGCGGGAAACGGACGGGCTTTGGTGTTTTTATCGTCAGGCGGATTTTTTCATCGAACGGATAGGTTGTTTTTTCCGTGATTGTAATTTTAGTGCCATCGCCGACCTTTGCGGTAACCTTCGAAGGGGCGTATAGAACTGCGGCCAGGCCGTTGCCCGGGGTGGCCATCCAGAGGTGTTCGGCGTAATATGGCCAGCCGTGGCCTGTGTTATGCTGGCAGCAGCGGTGAATGTGCGGATTGAACAGCAACATCGGCCCGCCGTTTTGCAGACCGGGCGATTTGGTATGCCGGTCGCAAAGTATCATGTTCGGCGAGGTAAGATAATGCAGGGCCTTTAGGTCGGGCGTGAATGCCGCTGGCAGCGAGTTGAACGTTACATCCTCGCAGCGGTCGGCCCATCTGGCGTCGCCTGTGATAGTCAGCAGTATTTCGTGGGATAGCATCATTTCGACCATTCCGCAGGTCTCCACGGCCTGGCGGGGGTCGGTAAAGCCGGGGCGGCAGTTCTCGTCGCCGCCGAACATTCCGCCGGGGAACTGGCCGTACATGTCGCGGATTTTTCGCCAGTTGCGTTCGGCGGCCCAGAGATGGTTCGGGTCCTTTGACTGCATGTAGAACGTGGCGGGCTGGCCGAAACCCTGCGACATATTGACGTTGTGCCAGTTGATTACGTCCTTTTCCCATTCGGCGGTGCGGCGGTGGACTTTTTTGGCGAGATCCAGCAGGAATTCATCGCCGGTGCGGTTGTAGAGCCAATATACGCTGTAAAGTAAATCGCCGCCCCGCATCTTCGGCCAGTAGCCCACGAGGAAGCGCTCTTCGGGTACCGTGGTCAGGTACTTCATATAGTTGGTCATCAGCTCGATTACGCGTTTGTCGCTTGTGGACTCATGGTAATTCTGCAGGCAAAAGAGCATTATCATATTTGGCCAGAGGTCTTCGCGGCCCTGCAGGCGGGTGGCGGCGCCCTTGCGTCCTTTGTCGGGGCCGAACCAGCCGTCTTCTTTCTGGCTTTTTAGTGCGGCCTCTATCCAGATTTTTGATTCGTCTATCATGCGCCGGTTGCGAAGAATGTAGCCGCAGTTGCTGAAACCCTTTAGCCAGTAAACAGGCTCTTCCCAGCCGTGGGAGCCTTCGCCGGTGGGGCTAAGCCATGCGTTTTTTTCCTTTATTAAGAAGCGGCTGATTTCGGTAAGATTTCCGTGGAAGCCGTCGGCCTGAAGCTCAAGCTGCCTTCGTACCCAGCCATGCGGCTCAATAGCGCCTATGGGCAGCTTGATAAGAGGGCTCGGCAGCAGGGGCGGGCGGTTGCCGATATAGAAATCGTTTTTCAATTCGGTGTTCGGTTTTTCAACAACTTCGATCCGGCCTTTTGCCAGTAGCGAACCTGTGGCGGGATCATTTTTATGCGGCGGGCAGCCGAGACTTAACATCAGAGCGACCAGCATTACACTTAACAGGATTTTTTTAGACATTATTGATACCTTTCAGATTCAACAGGACTAAGAACCTATCCGAATAATCCGCTCTATGCGTCAGGCGGAAAGACTGATTATAGGCAAAGAGCGGTCAATTGCTATTGAAAAATACTCAGCAAAGCCACAAATTAGGATGTGAAAAAAATTTTGAAAAAATTTTATTTTTCTATTGACGTTATGTGTTACATATGTAACATTTATAAATGTTACAAATGTAATAGTAAGGAAGCTAATATGAAAAAGACGCCTAAGATATCAGAAGCCGAGTGGGAAGTTATGAAGTTGTTGTGGAAATCTTCACCGGCGACCGCCAACGATATTGTTAAGCAACTTTCAGGAAAGACCCACTGGAAGCGGGAGACCATAAGGACGCTGATTAACCGGCTGGTTCAGAAAAAGGCGGTGGCTTTTAAGAAAAAGGGCAGACAGTACCACTACTATCCGCTGTTTACAGAGTCCGAGTGTGTAAAGTCTGAAACAAGGTCATTTCTCAAGAGGTTCGGCAAAAGCTCGGTTGAGCCGATGTTAGCGGCTTTTGTCGAGGAGGAGAATCTGTCCCCGGAACGACTCGGGCGGCTTCGGCGAATCCTGAAAGAGGCCGCCGAGAAGAATAAAAAGAAGTATTCACAATAACGAGAGGGCTTAAAATATGGAGGCCTTAAATACACAGTTATTGCAATTCTTTGATAAGCTCTTGTGGATTAGCATACAGAGCAGCGTGCTGATTATTTTGATTGTATTGGTTCAAAAAGTCCTGCGAGACAGATTAGGAATTCGCTGGCATTACTTTCTATGGGGACTGTTATTGATACGTCTGGCGATACCGTGGCTGCCGGAGAGCAAAATCAGCATATTCAACCTCGTTCCAAGATCAATTCAGCAAGGGCGGATAATAGAATCCCTCTCGCAATCTCGAAGCGTTCGGGGTATAGGCTTTTATCTATATGCCGAATCTGAAGATGTCCAGGAGACACAACAGGAAGCTGTCTCTCAGAGTGTCTTTATTAAATTCATTAGTTTCTTACCTTCAATCTGGTTGGTCGGGATTGTGATTATGGCAGGCTACGTTTGTGTGCGAAACATAACTATGTGGCTGACAGTGAAACGTGAGAGGCCGATTACGGATCAGGAGATTCTCGATCTGCTGGAAGACTGCAAGATGGAGATGGGTGTCCAGACAATCATAGGCGTGGTTGTCAGTGACAGGATAAAGAGTCCTGCCCTTTTCGGTTTTGTCCGGCCGCGGTTATTATTGCCGCAGGGTTTGCTTGAGACTTATAGTCTTGAAGAGTTGCGTTATGTGTTTATTCACGAATTAGCACATCTAAAGCAGCGAGATATCTATTTCGGCTGGCTGATGGCACTTCTGCAGATTGCACACTGGTTTAATCCGCTGATGTGGTTTGCTTTCGGGCGGATGCGGGCGGACCGTGAACTGGCCTGTGACGGACTGGCAATCTCGATGATGGATGCGGATGAGCCGCCCAGATACGGGCAGACTATTGTTAATATTTTGGAGAATTTCTCTCAGGTGCAATATGTGCCCTCAGTGGCGGGCATATTAGAAGATAAATCACAAATCGAAAGGAGAATTAAAATGATTGCTGATTACAAAAAGACCTCACGCACACGATGGGCCGGAGCAATGCTGCTCCTCGCAGTACTCGCTTGCGTAGTCCTGACCAACGCTTATGTAGCCAAGGCGGACTTCACTTTCGGCACTCCCACTAATCTGGGACCAACCGTCAACAGTTCGGCTGGGGATGATATGCCGAGCATCTCGGCCGACGGACTGGAGCTTTACTTTGGCTCTAATCGGCCCGGTGGGTCAGGTAATCTCGACCTATGGGTGACGACACGGGACACGAAGGACGACGAATGGGGCCCCCCATGAATCTTGGGCCAACGGTCAATACTTCGGCTCCGGACCATTGCCCGAGCGTCTCGGCGGATGGCTTATCGCTCTTCTTTGAGTCCAAACGGGCGGGCGGGGCCGGTAGCGCGGATGTTTGGGTAACGACACGGGACACGAAAGACGACCCATGGGGCGCACCCATGAATCTTGGGCCAACGGTCAACGGTCCGTCTGGCGATGCCTGTCCGAGCATTTCGTCTGACGGCCTGTCGCTATTCTTCCGCGCCGATGGATTCGGCCGTAAAGACCTGTGGGTTACGACACGGGCAAAGTCAGACGATGATTGGGGCCCGGCGGTGAATCTTGGTGCAACCGTCAATACGGCCCCATTCACGGACGGTGGCCCGAGCATTTCGACCGACGGCCTGATGCTCTTCTTCCACTCCGACCGGCCTGGCGGGTATGGTGACAGCGATCTATATGTAACGATGCGAGCAACAACAAGTGACCCCTGGAGCACGCCGGTGAATCTTGGTCCAACTATCAATAGTTCATCTCACGATGGTGCCCCGAGCATCTCGGACGACGGTTCTACCTTATTCTTTGGATCCAAGCGGCCCGGCGGATTAGGGAGTGGGGACCTATGGCAGGTGTCAATCGAGCCAATCGTTGACCTAAATAGCGACGGTATTGTCGATAGTGCCGACATTTGCATCATCATTGACCACTGGAGTACAGATGAATCCTTGTGCGATGTTGCCCCGATGCCTTGGGGCGACGGCATCGTCGATGTTAAAGACCTTGTCCTGCTTGCCGAGCATTTGACTATAAAAGAGGATGATCCTAATGAACCTATTCTACCTTAACCTTGTTATACACTGAGCCTGGGCAGAGGTGCCGAGGGAGGATGTTGAATTTAGAATTGAGAATGTAGAATTTAGAGTTGATAAGAAATCAAAAATTAGAAATTAAAAATCAAAGATAAGGAATCCGGCACTAAAAACCAAGTGCCGGATGCCTTCCTTAATTTTACATTTTGCATTTTGATTTTATCCAGCCATCCATAAAAAAGTCTTCAATTTTGGGGATAACACCTATTGTCTATGTTCTGCATTTCGGGGGATATTTGTTGACTGAGTTGTGTGATATTGTATAATGGATTTTTGGTTGTGGGGGCCTCGTATGCCCCGTATTAGGGTACGGGGTAAACCCTGAAAAGACGTATGGGGCATGGAGAAGAAAGGGTATGCATATCTTCAATTTTTCGCTTACTCTTATAATTGGGATTTTCCCACAACTTAAGTATGTGCCATATGGTATTAGGGTTTTTTCAGGTCAGACAATGAAACGAAAAGGGACGGCTTTGGTATTTATTTTAGTGGTTGTGCTGCTGTTGTGCGGCGGCCTTTGGGCACGACCTACGACGGCGGACGAGGCCGGGATGGTTGTGGCGGGATGGCTCATGGTCAATGCCCGGCCGCTTGGTATGGCACTTGGCCACAGTGTGATAGGTGTCGAGACATTCACGGATGTTTATGGAAATCCTGTTTATTACATTGTCTATTTGGAGCGAGGGGATTTTGTGGTTGTATCGGCGGACGATTTGGTAGAGCCGATTATCGCTTTTGCCGACGAGGGTGTTTTTGAGCCTTCTTCTGAGAATCCGTTAGGGGCTTTGGTAACACGCGATATTAAGGGACGAATTGCGTCTATCCGCAATACCATAGCGCTTCAGATGGAAAGTGTCATCGGAGCCCAGGGCAAGTGGAGGCACTTTATTAATGCTGCCGAGTCAATCGAAAACGGATTTTCTTTAATGGGGGCCAATTCTATTTCGAATGTTCGCGTGGAGCCGTTCGTGAAGAGTAAATGGGGTCAGACTACTACGTGCGGTAGGGTCAGCTTCAACTATTATACGCCAAGTAAATATCCCTGCGGGTGTACCGCGACGGCCATGGCGCAGCTTATGCGGTACCACGAGTATCCCAACGGCAGGGCGAGTGTAGGCAGCAAGCGGTTCGAGATTAAGGTCGATGATATTTCGCAATTTGCATATACGCGGGGCGGTGACGGCAATGGCGGGCCGTATCAATGGTCGCTGATGGAACTGGAGCCCAACTGCGGCACGACGCCGGAGCAGCGGGAGGCCATCGGGGCGCTTTGCTATGATGCGAGCGTAGCGGTCAAGACCGAATATACGGACGGCGCTTCGGCATCAAACCTGAGAGATGCAAGGAATGCGCTGCTTGGTACTTTTATGTACGGCAATGCCGTCCATGCCCGGCGGGGTGATGGCACTATCAGCCTCGAGGCGCTGAATGAAATGGTCAACACCAATCTCGATGCTGGTTATCCTGTAATTCTCGGTATCATTAAGGACGATTCCGAGGCCGGCCATGCCGTTGTTGCCGACGGATACGGTTACGATTTCTCGACGCTCTATCACCATCTTAATATGGGCTGGAACGGCAGTGATGATATATGGTACAACCTGCCGGAGATTGATTACTCTGCATCGGACTATTATAATGTTATCAACGGGTGCATCTATAATATGTACACATACGGCACGGGTGAGATAATCAGCGGGCGGATAACCGATTTGTCCCGGGAGCCTGTCGGCGGTGCTACCGTAATAGCACGGGGCTGGGGCGGACCATATACCGCGGAAACGAACGAGAAGGGCATCTATGCACTGGTGAAGGTCGGCGCGGATTCGACGTACACTCTCACTGTCATAAAGCCCGGGTACGATTTTGCGACAAGGGAGGTGACTACAGGAAAATCCGGGCATATTCAGAATGTCTCGGGGAACAGGTGGGGCGTTGATTTTGTCGGGGGCGATGCAGCCGCTGGTGTTACTTCGGATTATTCCAGGGAAGATTTTGAGACGGCGGATTTCAGCAAGTTTCCATGGATAAATTCCGGAGACGGTAACTGGGACATTACATTTCTGGAGCGGTATGCCGGGACTTACGGCGCCGAGACCGGCAAGATTAACGACAATGAGAGCACGGCTCTTAGGGTTAGTGTTGAATGTACATCAGGCGATATTACGTTCTATCGTAAAGTTTCTTCCGAGCCGGCGTGTGATTATTTGAAATTCTACATCGACGGGGTGGAAATGGTCAGATGGTCGGGCATGGAGGACTGGGATGCGGTAAGCTTTGCGGTGACAGCGGGCACGAAGATTTTTGAGTGGACATATTCGAAGGACGGCTCAATATCCAGGGGCTCCGATAGGGCCTGGATTGACGAAATTGTATTTCCATTAGATTACGGCAAACTATGTGATTTTGACGGTAGCGACATGGTTGATTTTGTTGACTTTAGTTTTCTTGCCGGCCAGTGGCTCAGGCGAGGTGCATCCGGTTCAGCGGACCTCAATGGCGACGGCGGGGTGGATTTCTTGGACCTTAATATATTCGCTGAAAACTGGCTTGCGGATTGAACGCGCGGCGAGTTAAAAAGACGGGAGACAAGCAATATGAAAAGAAGAGATTTTCTTAGAACTGTCGGCCTGGCGGCGGCAGCGACATTATCCGGGCATTTACGGGCAGCCGGGAAGAGACGGCCTAACATTTTGTTCATTATGACGGACCAGCAATTTGCGGATGCTTTGAGCTGTACGATGGGTCCTGAATATATCAGGACGCCGAATATTGACAGCATTGCGGCGGGGGGGATGCTTTTCACGAAGGCATATTGCGCGAATCCGTTGTGTGTTCCGAACCGGACAAGTATATTTACCGGCCGTTATCCACATGAGCACGGTAAGCAGATCAATTCTACAAGAGCAATCGACGCAACAGAATTTCCGAATATCGGGATGGTGCTTCGCAAAGCAGGTTATTCAACGGGTTATTTCGGCAAGTGGCATCTGCCTTATCCTTTTAAGA